>Ga0209331_1000289_pt1 | contig 18514 bp, 15 predicted proteins | sample JacPinW_OM3H0_M3_FD_187971 | JGI IMG/M metagenome (GOLD analysis project Ga0209331, IMG submission 187971) | Forest soil microbial communities from Algoma, Ontario, Canada - Jack Pine, Ontario site 1_JW_OM3H0_M3 (SPAdes) (version 2) | ecosystem: Environmental > Terrestrial > Soil > Boreal...
CGATATGGATCCCTCGTAATCGCGATGGGTGTACCCGAGCGCATTCTTCGGCAGCGCCGGATGGTGGAACTTGGGCTTGGTGATGTAGGTCATCAGCGTGATCTCATCTTCGCTATAAACGCCCGTGTGTCCCGGATGCGGCGCAGCGCGAGCGCGTGCACAAGTCGTTCGATCATGGCGCAACTGTCCACGCGCGAGGCAGTGCGCCGCTGATCCGGGACCGCCAAATACTCCGAGCTGGAAGGCGCCGGAGCTCCGTGAGGTCCCGGGTCTGCAGCGCATCATGAGCAGCGCATTCAGAACTGCGCATACCCGGAATATACTGGGTGGCGCTGCTCATGCTGCACTGCGCCCGGGACACGCGCGACATCACGACACCACCTTGCGCAACGGCGTTACCTTGAGCGCGTCGACGTGCTCCCCAATGGCGCGCGCAATAAAGCGCGCGGTGATCGGAGTTCCATCATAATGCAGGATGGGCACCAGCCGGATGGGATCGATGCCGCATTCGTTGACGATCAGCGAGCGCAGCTGCGCGTCGCGGTTCTGCTCGACGACGAAAACAAAGTCGTGATCGCCGACGAAACTCGTCACGCTCGAATGGAAGGGAAAGGCGCGCACCCGAAGCCGGTTGAGCGCCTGACCGCGCGCCTCCATCAGACCGATGGCCTCGTCCATGGCCGGTGATGTGGAGCCGTAATAGATGACACCATACTTTGTCGGTCGGGCGGAGTTGGCCTGCAGAGGGCGCGGGACGAGATTCTTCGCGGTCTCGAACTTGCGGATGAGGCGCTGCATGTTGTCGGCATAGGCGGCACCTTCTTCGGTATAGCGCGCATAGCGGTCGCGCGATGTCCCGCGGGTAAAGAACGAGCCTTTGCTGGGATGGGTGCCCGGATAGGTGCGATAAGGAATTCCGTCCCCGTCCACGTCCAAATAACGGCCGAACTCCTTGCCTGCCTCGAGGTCGGCTCCCGTCATGACCTTGCCGCGATCGTATTTGCGGCTGTCGTTCCAGGTGAGCGGCCGGCACAGGCGATGGTTCATCCCGATATCGAGGTCGAGCATCACGAAGACCGGGGTCTGCAGGCGATCCGCCAGGTCGAAGGCATCCGCCGCGAAGTCGAAAGCCTCGGCCGGGTCCTCCGGAAAGAGGAGGACATGCTTAGTATCGCCATGCGACGCGTACGCGCAGGAGATCAGATCGCACTGCTGGGTGCGCGTCGGCATGCCGGTCGAGGGGCCCGCGCGCTGCACATCGAAGATCACGGCGGGAATTTCTGCGAAATAGGCTAGGCCCAGGAACTCCTGCATCAGGGAAATGCCGGGGCCGGAAGTGGCAGTGAAAGCGCGAGCGCCGTTCCACGCAGCCCCGATCACGATGCCGATGGAAGCGAGCTCGTCCTCGGCCTGAACGATCGCAACCTTGTTCTGCTTGGTCGCCGGGTCGACCCGCAGCCGTCGGCAATGGCCTGTGAACGCGTCCGCGAGCGACGAGGACGGGGTGATGGGATACCAAGCGCAAACGGTAGCGCCACCATAAAGCGCACCAAGCGCCGCGGCCGAGTTGCCTTCGATGAAGATGTGGTCACCCACGGCATTGGAGCGCTGCAGGCGCAGGCCGAGGGGACAAGCTAAATTCATCAGCGCCCAGTCGCGTCCAAGATGCAGGGCATGCACGTTGGCCCCGATCAGCTTCTCCTTGGACTTGAATTGCTCGCCGATGAGCTGCTCGAGAACCTTGACGTCCATCTCGAGCAGCGCCGAGAGCGCCCCCACATAGATGATGTTCTTGAACAGCTGGCGCTGGCGCGGGTCAGTGTATTCGCGATTGCAAATGGCGGTGAGCGGCACGCCGATAACCGTGATGTCTTCGCGGAATCTCGACCTCGGCATCGGCTTGGTGCAGTCGTAGAACAGATAACCGCCGGGCTCGATGCAGGCGACATCCCTGTCCCAGGTCTGGGGATTCATCGCGACCATGAGGTCCGTGCCGCCACGCGCGCCGAGGTGGCCGGATCCCGACACGCGCACTTCATACCAGGTGGGCAGGCCCTGGATGTTGGAGGGAAAGATGTTGCGGGGCGCAACCGGGATTCCCATGCGCAGAATCGCGCGCGCGAACAACTCGTTCGCGCTCGCGGAGCCCGAGCCGTTGACGTTCGCAAAGCGAACGACGAAATCGTTCACGCTGCTGATCGGGCCGCTACCTGGCATATGTCATCCGCATGCGTCATGTCGATGAGATATTTCTTCATGTCCCAGGCACCGGTCGGACAGCGCTCCGCGCATAGCCCGCAGTGCAGGCATACGTCCTCGTCCTTGACCATGACGCGACCGGTCTTGAGATCGTTGGCGACGTAGAGGTCCTGGGTCACGTTCTTCGCCGGCGCTTTGAGCCGCGTGCGCAGGTCCGCCTCGTCTCCATTCTCCGTGAACGTGATACAGTCCATCGGGCAGATATCGACGCAAGCATCGCATTCGATGCAAAGCGACGAGGTGAACACCGTCTGCACATCGCAATTGAGACAACGATAAGCCTCCTTGAGGGCCAGCTCGGGGTCATAACCGAGCTCGACCTCCGCCTTGATGTCGCGCAGGGCGACCACCTTGTCGCGCAGCGGCACGCGGTAGCGCCGATCGGGCGCAATGTCGTTGTCGTAGCTCCACTCGTGGATGCCCATTTTCTGGCTGACGATCTCAACCATCGGTGTCGGACGGTCATGGATGTCGAGACCGGAGCACAGCTTGTCGATGGAGAGCGCGGCGTCGTGACCATGGGCCACCGCCCAGATGATGTTCTTTGGGCCGAACGCTGCATCGCCGCCGAAGAATACTTTCGGATTCGTCGACGCCATCGTCTTGGGATCGACTTTCGGCATGTCCCACCGATCAAACTCGATGCCGATATCGCGCTCGATCCAGGGGAATGCATTTTCCTGGCCGACGGCGACCAGCACGTCGTCGCAGGCAAAGTGCTGAGTGGGCTCGCCGGTCGGGACGAGCGTGCGCCGGCCGTTGGCGTCGTATTCGGACTTGACCTTCTCGAATACGACTCCCGTCAACCGGCCACTATGGTGCGTGAACTCCTTCGGCACGAGATAATTGAGGATCGGAATGTCCTCGTGCATGGCGTCTTCCTTCTCCCACGGAGACGCCTTCATCTCCTCGAAACCGGATCGCACGATCACCTTGACGTCCTGTCCGCCCAGCCTGCGCGAGGAGCGGCAGCAGTCCATGGCTGTGTTGCCGCCGCCCAGCACGATCACGCGTTGGCCAATCTTGTCGATATGCCCGAAGGAGACGGATGAGAGCCAATCGATTCCGATATGGATGTTGGCGGCGGCCTCCTTGCGCCCAGGGATCTCGAGGTCGCGCCCGCGCGGCGCGCCGCAGCCGACGAAGATCGCATCCCAATCCTGCGCCAACAGGGATTTCAAGCTGTCGATACGCTCGCCCCCGCGAAACTCGATGCCGAGATTGAGGATGTAGTCGCATTCCTCATCGATGATGGATTCCGGCAATCGGAACCGCGGGATCTGCGTGCGGATCATGCCGCCCGCCTTGGGATCCTGATCGAAGATGACACAATCATAGCCGAGCGGCGCAAGGTCACGGGCGACTGTCAGAGATGCCGGCCCGCCGCCGAGCAGCGCAATACGCCTGCCGTTGCGGACGGCAGCCGGGCGGGGCAGGCGGGTACGGATATCATCCTTGAAGTCCGCCGCAACGCGCTTCAGGCGGCAGATCGCCACCGGCTCCTTTTCTACGCGGACCCGCCGGCAGGCCGGCTCGCATGGCCGGTCGCAGGTACGCCCGAGAATTCCGGGAAAGACATTGGATTTCCAATTGATCATGTAAGCGTCGCTGTATCGCCCAGCGGCAATCAATCGGATGTATTCAGGGACTGGGGTGTGAGCCGGACAGGCCCACTGACAATCCACGACCTTGTGGAAGTAGTCCGGTGCCGAAATATCGGTAGGTTTCATCTACTCCTCTGTACGCTCCCCCCGGCCGCGCACCCCTTACGTTGACCTGCGCGGCCCCCCCGCGCATTGGGCCATTACCGTCGGCCTATGGCAGCATTGGGATGCCGCCCTTGCGAATCCGGCGCGGATACTAGTGGAACCTCTCTTGGAATTCCACCCGTACACTGATCTACAACAGGTTTTGACCTCGCATGGTTTCACGCGCTTGCGCCTCGCTACTGTCATTCCGCGGCCGGGGACGCGGCGAGACCGGTGATCGACCGGCCCCGTCCGGGGTTTATGGATTCCGGGCCCCGGAATGGCGCGAGAGGGCAAAACGCCGGCCGTATGCCCCCTACGTTGCGGGTCCCGCGCGTGCCCCCCACGTTGACCGTATGCGGGACCTGTTCGAGCAGATTACGCCCCTTGGAACGGCGGATCCCATGGAAGCGGCACGCCGTGCCATGCGACCCCAATTGCGAAGGCGGTTCTATGGGCGCGCGGGGGTCGAAAGCACAGGCAACGGGTTTCGCGTCACTGTTGATGATCGTCCGATCAGGACACCCGCGCGCAATCTGCTCGCGGTGCCTAGCCCCGCTGTGGCCCAGGCATTGGCGGAGGAGTGGGCGGAACAGGGCGAATTCATCGATCCGGCCAAAATGCCGCTCACCCGACTGGCCAATACGATCATCGACGGCGTCTCGAAGGAGGTACCGGAAGTTGCTCGGGAGGTAGAAAAATACCTCGCCTCAGATCTCGTATTCTATCGCGCTGACCAACCGGAAGCTCTGGTCCAAAGGCAGGCTGCCGCCTGGGACCCCATCCTCGAGTGGGCCGATCAGTCTTTGGGCGCACGCTTTGCGCTCGGAAACGGGCTGATCCACGTCGAACAGCCGCTCGAGGCGATTACGGCGGTCCGGCCCGCCATTCCGGGCCATCCTTGGCGATTGGGAGCCGTGCATTCCATCACGACCATCACCGGATCGGCACTCATCGCGCTTGCGGTCGCGGAGGGTGCAATGGCGCTCGATCGGGCCTGGTCGGCAGCCAATGTGGACGAGGACTGGAACATGGAGTTCTGGGGTGAGGACGCGCTTGCGCTCGATCGCCGCGCGGCCCGTTTTGCCGAAATGGAAGCGGCGGCTCGGGTCCTGGGGCGTAATACCTCCCCCTAAAGGGGGCAGGGCTATCGCATATGGGCTGTCGTCCCGGCCAAGCGAGCCCGGCTCAACCGGGCTCGCACGGCCGGGACCCAGTAATTCACGGCCGGCGTGAATGCGCGAACCGCTTTGATTACTGGATTCCGGCTCTCGCTCGCCGGTCGAAGCCCGGCTCGCTCGGCCGGAATGACGCTCATTTCTTCTTGAGGTTGCCGTAGGCAACAATGGTGTTGCCTTGCACGCTGCCGAACCATCCGACGGCAAGCTCATCGCCTTGCCGCGCGACGGTGATGGTCCCATCGGGGCACCGGCCGCCTTTCTCCGCCTGACCTTTGGTTATGGCTTCAAGAAAAAAAGCATACATCTTGCCCGAGCCCGCCCGGGTAAGCCGGCCGGTGCAGTCGAGATCCGGGTATCTCGTTTCCGCCCCGCGCGCATTGATCATGAGCTCGACCTTATAGGGTGATTGGCTGCCGACTTGATTGAGCTCGCCGCTCCAGTTGCCGTTGATGCTAGGGCTGCCGGGCTCCGCCGCCTTCTTTGATCTCGCCTTGCTGGCCGGTTGGTCCTGATCGTCCGGGCCGGTAGGGAATTGCGCAGTCGCTGGCACGCCCGCGATTGCAAGCAGAATAGCCGCGACAGCATAGTAACGGGATCCCTTCAACATCTCTTGTTCACCTCAAACACTTCGACGCACAGGAAAGAATCCGCAAAGCTTACCCTCAAATCTCGATGCATGCTATGGATTTTCCGCCGCACGCATGCGCAGGGCGAGTATGAAAGAGATCCTGGAAAAGCTGGAAGAGCGCCGAGAACGGGCGCGCGGCGGGGGCGGCAAGACGCGTGTGGCCGCGCAGCATAAGCGCGGCAAGCTTACCGCGCGCGAGCGGCTCGATCTCCTCACCGACAAAGGTTCTTTCGAGGAGTTCGACATGTTTGTCGAGCATCGCTCCTCCGAGTTCGGCATGGAGAAGAACAGGATCCCGGGAGACGGCGTCGTCACCGGATGGGGCACGGTGAATGGTCGCACGGTTTTCGCATTCGCCAAGGACTTCACCGTGTTCGGCGGCTCGCTCTCCGAGGCGCACGCGCAGAAGATGGTGAAGATCCAGGACATGGCGCTAAGGGCGCGTGCGCCCATCATTGGTCTGTTCGATGCGGGAGGGGCGCGCATCCAGGAAGGCGTGGCCGCACTTGGGGGATACGGCGAGGTATTCAAACGCAACGTGCTCGCCTCCGGTGTGATCCCGCAGATTTCAGTCGTCATGGGTCCATGCGCCGGCGGGGACGTCTATTCACCGGCGATGACCGACTTCGTCTTCATGGTGCGCGATACGAGCTACATGTTCGTCACCGGTCCGGACGTGGTGAAGACGGTGACGAATGAGGTAGTGACGGCAGAGGAGCTTGGGGGTGCCTCGGTCCACACCGGAAAATCCGGGATCGCCGATGGGGCGTATGAGAACGATCTCGAGTGCCTTTTGCAGATGCGCCGATTCCTGGATTTTCTTCCGGCAAACAATGCGGCCGGTGCGCCGGAGTGGCCCTCTTTTGACGATATCGAGCGTGAGGAGAGATCGCTCGATACTCTGGTGCCGAACAATCCCAATAAGCCGTATGACATTAAGGAGCTCATTCTCAAGGTGGCGGATGAGGGAGACTTCTTCGAGCTGCAGGGAGCTTTCGCAAAAAATATTGTGACTGGCTTCGGTCGCATCGCCGGGCGCACCGTGGGATTTGTCGCGAACCAGCCGATGGTCCTCGCTGGGGTGCTCGATATCGATGCGTCGCGCAAGGCTGCGCGTTTTGTCCGCTTCTGCAATGCATTCGGGATTCCCATCGTCACCTTTGTGGACGTGCCCGGCTTCCTTCCTGGGACCAACCAGGAATACGGCGGGTTGATCAAGCATGGAGCCAAGCTGCTCTTTGCTTATAGCCAGTGCACCGTGCCCCTCGTGACTGTGATCACCCGAAAGGCATTCGGCGGCGCCTATGACGTCATGGCATCAAAGCACATCGGCGGAGACGTGAATTATGCCTGGCCGACGGCGCAAATCGCGGTGATGGGTGCGAAGGGAGCAGTGGAAATCATTTTCCGCGCCGATCTCGGGGATCAAGAGAAGATCGCCGCTCGCACCCGGGAATATGAGGACCGCTTTCTATCCCCCTTTGCCGCCGCCGAACGAGGTTATATCGATGACGTCATCATGCCCCGTGCAACGCGCGCGCGCATCGCTCGGGCGCTCTCGATGCTGCGGGAAAAGCGCGTGGAAACGCCATCGCGCAAGCACGACAACCTGCCGCTTTGAGAAACGGCGATATTCAGCGCCGCTCCGATCCGGCACTCGGTTCGCGCGATGAATGGGTGCGCGACCGCTGTTCTGCCAGTTGGAGCCAGGATTGAGCCAAATTCAGCCAGAACGGCTTATCGCGATCATTCTCCAGGGTGCGCGCTTTGCGCAGGCAGTCTTCGGCATTTGTTCGATATTGTTCATTGGAACTCATGTGCACACGCGCTCCCCACTACTACGCAACCGAAACCCAAACCGCGAAAATTGGCAATCTCGTGGCCGCCAAGACCCCGGGCGCCAGAGGCTCCCGACTCCGCCGTTCCCCAGGTGCGCGAGCTAAATGTGCAGGACTCACCAGCAATTATCAAGGGATATGTCTGACGAATGTCATTCAAAACGCTTCGGTCCGACTGCGAACTTCTCATAGTTCACACCTCCGATCTGCATATCGAGCATGACTACAGGGGGAGCCTGCAGGATGGTGATCCCGCTGCCTGCCTGAAGGCGGTCCTGAGCACGGCACACCAGCATGGGGCCGATGTGGTTTTGCTGGCGGGCGACACGTTCGATAGCCACCGCATACCCGCCGATCTTCTCGACCATATCGGCAGCATCATTGTTGGTGCAGGCCTGCCGCTGGTGCTGCTGCCCGGCAACCATGACCCGGTTATCGCGGGCTCGGTCTACTTTTTCCCCGCATTGGCTGATTGCGCGAACCTGCACGTGATCGGCGTCACCCACGAGGAGCGAGTGCTGTTCGCCGATCTCGATCTCGAGATCTGGGGACGTCCGCATCGCGATTACGCCGACATGATCCCGCTCGAGCGCCCGCGTCCGCGCTCCACCGCCTGGCAGATCGCTGTCGCGCATGGCCATTACGCGCCGACGCCTGACCGAACCACTCGGCTGCGACCATCATGGCTGATTGGAGACGGCGAGCTCGCCGCTACGGGAGCCGATTACATCGCGCTCGGGCACTGGAACCGGCCCGCGAGGGTCGGCCCTGCGGCCTATTATTCCGGCTCACCCGAATACGCCGGCACAGTGAACCTGGTGCGCCTCTGCGCTTCCGGCAAGATCGAGGTTACACGCGCGGAGCTTGGGTTGCCCGCGAGCCGCCGGCAATCGGACTATTAAACCGACTTGCCAGCGCCCCGGAATTGCGCCGAGGCAACTTGTGATGCGGCACAATTAAGCTGCGCGCATGCACATGTGATGTCGGCTTGCGCCATTATTCTTTTTGCTCGAAGAGCAGCTGCGTCTGGGTGACAATAGCTGCAAGCTTTCCATCGCCGCGCGTGATCCGGGTCTCCAGAACCACAGTCGTTCGGCCGCGATGCAATGGAATGCATACCGCGCTCGCTGTGTCGCCCAAGTGGACAGCTGCAAAAAAATTGCTCTCGATGGTGGCGGTACGGCCTCCGGCTGGAAGACTGCTGCTCGCGGTCATGCCGCCCAGAGTGTCCCCTAGCGCCATCACCGCGCCCCCATGAAGCACGCCACGACGCTCCTCCCGTACCGTGAGTTCCGCCTCGCTGCGCTCGGGCGAGCGCTGGTGGACCTTTAGTCCCAGCAACTTATTGAAGGGCGCGACCTCGGCAAGTTCCATGATCCACCCTTGATTGAATGGCCAATTCTATTGTGATGCGTGCCATGGGAGCATGCCCGGAAGGCTCTGAGCAGGCCGCAGGAAGATTTGCGCTGTGTGATTGGCTGTTCCATATTGTGGATGAATAGCCGACGCGCACCGAAGGTACAATCCGGGGCTCGTCGTCTATGCGGAGGGCGATATGTCGGTCAATTTCGACCTCGATTTATTTAGAGCGACGCCGTTGGTACGCGAACCGTTCCAATTTCTGGTCGTGCCCCAATTCATCAGAGAAGCGGCATTGGAACGCATCAACGCCGACTACCCTGCCATAGCGGAACGCGGCAGCTTTCCTGTGAACCGCGTCGCTTACGGACCTGCCTTTCAGAGTCTGCTGGATGAGCTGGAAAGCGATGAATTCCGAAATGTCTTTGAGCAGAAATTCCAAATTGATTTATCCGGACGCCCGACCACGACCACCGTACGCGGGTGGTGCGGCACAGGCGACGGCAAGATCCACACGGACTCGCTGAGCAAGATCATCACCGTGCTGATCTACATCAATCCCAGTTGGGAGGAGCAGGGTGGACGTCTGCGCCTCTTGCGCTCCGGCAATAACTTGAATGATGTCCTCGTCGAGGTGCCGCCCGTGCAGGGCACGCTGCTTGCGTTCAAAAGGGCTGAAAACTCGTGGCACGGTCACGAGCCCTTCGTCGGGGCGCGCCGGGTCATCCAGTTCAATTGGGTCACCTCGGAGGGCAACCGGCAAATCGCGCTCTTGCGCCATCACGCTTCCGCATCGGCCAAGCGGATACTTGCGAGGATTCTGCCGGCTCGGCATTGAGGTTTTGCGCTCAAAGGAAATTTTCGACTTCATGGGAAGAAGGCTGCCCTCGGGCCTTGGCGAGCTTGCCCTCCAGGAATTCAGCAAGATCCTGCTGATCAAGCTGTCCGCCGTAGGCGATGTGGTCCACAGCATCCCGGTTTTGAACAAATTGCGCCGGCGATATCCGGCCGCGCAAATCGATTGGCTGGCGACACCCGCGATTGCCGAGCTGCTCAGATATCATTCGGGTATCACCAATGTCGTCGAGTTTGCGCGCAACGAATGGCTGCGGCCATGGCGCTGGTCGGCATTTGCAAGCTCCGCTCGGCTTGCCGGCAAACTCAACGCGGTCGGCTACGATCTGGTGATCGATCTGCATGGGCAATTTCGGACCGCCTTGTTCACATGCGCTACCGGCGCACCGGTGCGTATCGGTTTTGATCGCCCTCGCGCGCGAGTGTGGGAGGCCTCGGAACGCGTACTGCCCGCAGCGGCGCGAAAGCATGCGTGGAGCGGCGCGCGCGAGGGATCGTGGGTCGCCTACACACATCATATTCGCGTGCCGACATTGGACGTGCATGCAGTCGACCGGTACCTCAGCGTGGGGCCGATGCTGGGGCTCGACAATGGGGCCGCCGATTTCTCTTTCACGATTCCTGATTCGGCAAGCATGCGGATTGAAGCGCTTTTACGTCGGCATGGGATCGGCGACAGGCTGCTGACAATCGCGCCCGGCACGATCTGGGAAACCAAGCACTGGCTGAGCGCGCGCTTCGCTGAGGTAGCGCGGCACTTCATCCAGAATGGCTTTGGCGTGGCGCTGATGGGGTCTGGTCGGGAGGTGCCCATATGTAATGAGGTCGCCACGGCTGCGCCGGGTGTCGCGAACTTGGCGGGCCAGACGACTCTTCCCGAGCTCGCCGCTCTCATCCGCAGGTCCACCATTTGTCTCACCAACGATTCCGGTCCGATGCATCTGGCAGTCGCCCTCGCTCGGCCCGTAGTGAGCGTATTCGGGCCAACGGACGCGTTGTGGATCGGTCCCTATCGGCGCCATGACGCCGTGCTGCAGGCGAGCTTGCCGTGCTCGCCATGCTATCTTCGGGTGCTCAGCCGCTGCCCGCACGATCACGCGTGCATGCATGCGATCACCAGTCCCGAAGTCATCCGCCGCATCGAGACCGTGCTCGCCGATGCCGGCGCGGAAAAACTTTGGAACCTCTAGGACTCTCGCGCTGAGGTCAGAGCGAGGACAATCCGATCTGGGCCTTGGTACGACCGTCGCGAAAGGCAGCGTGCAGCAGCAGGTCGTTCACTGGCAGGCGCGAACGATCATTTTCGGCGTGCCAGAGATGCAATACCGCGGTGGCAAATCGTCCATCCTTGCGCTGCGTACCGCTATGCATGAGCCGAAGCACGAGGTCGGAGTCTTCCCGACCCCACCCGCTGAATGCCGCGTCGAAACCATCGACGCGCAGAAGGTCTGCGCGGCCAATCGCCAGATTGGCGCTGCGGATGCTTCGCCATGCTGCGCCCCCCAGACGACGTAACGGTCCTAGAGGTAATGACAGGAGCGGCTGCAGGCGATTGATGTCACCTCTCAGGCGTGCTTCGACCCATTGCCGCAGGGCCCATCGCTCCGGCTCGAGATGGTCAGCCAAAATTCGCTCCGTCAATTGACGTGACAACAGCACGCGATTACCCGCCACGAACCATCCGGGTTCCGCAAGCCGTCGATGCACCTGGATGAAATTTGGTCTTGGAATACAGTCACCGTCGAGAAAAACACAGAGTTCGCCGCAGCTCTGCAGAATTGCCCGATTTCTGATCTCTGCTGCGCGAAAGTTTCGATGTTCATGCCAGACATGCCCCAGACGGACGAAGGAAGGGGACCAGGCCTCGATCAACTGCGCAGTCTGTTGGTCTGAGCCATCATCGGCGACGACCACCTCAAATCCGCGGTCTGTTTGCGCCGCGAGAGCGCGCAGCACCGCGTTCAGAGCATCGGTGCGATTGTAGGTGGTAATGATTACGGATATCAGCGCGCGCTGGATGCCGCACTGCAACTGAGGCTTTATACCGTCCGCGGTCCCAGCCGTTTGATGCGGGCTGCTCTGCTCGGCGCTTTGGCTGCGCAGCGTCATACCAGATCACATAACTGGTCGTTCGCAGCTGCAGCTCGTTGCACCTCAACAAAGACCCGATCAGCAGCGATGTCGCGCATGCACCTGTGATGCCCAGGCCTGCAGACCGGTTTATGGCACGGCCGGCATGGCAGCTCGCCCTGTGCCTCGATGATCCCTGATAGCGGGTTAAGGGGCGCCCAGTGCCAGGGACTGGTTGGACCAAAGATTCCTACGGTCGATTTCCCCAGCGCAGCAGCAACATGCAGGAGGCCGGAATCATTCGATACCACCGCGCGCGCCGCTGCCAAGCCCAGAATAGCATTGCGCAGGTCAGGTCCGGTGAAATCGCGCATATGAATTCGTTCACCTTGCATTATCTCATCGGCGATGTTCCTTTCATGCGGCCCTCCGAACACCCAGACATTGTATCCCCCCTCGACGAGCCGTCTTGCCAGCCCGGCAAAATACTCCACCGGCCATCGCTTGGATGCTCCGACCGCACCTGGCGCAAGCGCGATTGCGGGACGAGAGTTGCTGGCAATTTGGAAGCGGCGCCGCCACTCGGCGATTTCCGCAACCGGGACTTCCAGCTGGGGCAGGGGCCACGCTGTCGGGAGGTATTCATTTTTTTCCAAGGCGAGCGCCGCACATCGGTCAACCATGCGCGGCAGCCTGCGCTCGCCAAAGCGCAGATCGTTGATCAATCCAAAACGAGCTTCGCCGACAAAACCAGTGCGCAGCGGGATGCCGGCGAGGCAAGGCGCGAGCGCCGATTTCCAGGTGCGCGGCATCACCAGCACATGGGCATATCCTTCCGCCTTGAGCTGGCTCGCAAGGGCGCGATGTCGGCCGAATGCGAGCTTTTTTCGCGGCAAATCAGCTATGATGCCCTTGCGAACGCCAGGCATGTAATCGAGAAGGGGAGCCACCATCGAAGTCGTAAGCACGTCGATTGCAAGGCCTTGATTTCGCTCTCGCAACAGCCTGATGACCGTATGGCAGCGGACAAAGTCGCCGATCCACATGTAAGGCACGATCAGAACTGGACCGCCATTCATTGTTTCAGGCCGCACTGGCATGGACCTTTTCATCCCCGAAGATTGGCGAGCGCTTGCTCCGACCCCGTCACACTCTCTCCCGCGCATAAGATGGGCTGGCCTGACGTCGCGGTGCTACCTGCGTTGCGCAGTCCCCGTCAATTGAGGCAGTAAAGGCAGGGCCGCCCTGGCGGCGCCGAGGGTGCTTGATGTTGCTTGTTACGGGTGGTGCCGGATTCATCGGGTCAAACCTGATCGCCGAGCTTAACGCGAGCGGCCGCAGCGACATCGTGGTCAACGATACGCTGGGGGTCGGGGATAAATGGCGCAACATCGCCAAACGTCAATTTGCAGACCTGTTGCCGCCCCGCGAGCTTATGGATTGGCTTGACGGGCGCAAGCTCGACGCGGTCCTGCATCTCGGTGCCATCTCCGATACCACCGCGTCGGACGGCGACCTCGTTGTCGAGACGAATTTTCGGCTTTCCATGAGGCTCCTCGACTGGTGCACCTCCAGCCGGACCCCTTTTATTTACGCTTCATCGGCCGCCACTTATGGCAACGGGGAAGCCGGATTTGAGGATGATTGGTCGCCCGAGTCCTTGCAGCGGCTCAGGCCGATGAACCTTTATGGTTTCAGCAAGCACATTTTTGATTTGGCGGTAGTTGAGCGGGCAAAAAACGGGGCAAAACTGCCGCCACAATGGGCAGGCCTCAAATTCTTCAACGTGTTCGGGCCGAACGAGTACCACAAAGGTGAGATGATGAGTCTCATTGCAAAGCGCTACGGCGAGGCAAAAAGTGGAGAGCCGGTTCGCCTATTCAAGTCTTACATGGACGGCATCGCCGATGGGGAGCAAAAACGCGACTTCATTTACGTCGAGGATGCTGTTGCCGTCATGCGCTGGTTGCTGCATAGGCCCTCGGTATCCGGCATTTTTAACGTCGGGACGGGTCGCGCGCGAAGCTTCAATGATCTGATTACTGCCATGTTCCATGCGCTGGGTCGCTCACCTGATATCCAATACAGCGACATGCCGCCTGTGATCGGCGCGCAATACCAATATTTCACCCAAGCAAGCGTCGAAAACCTGCGCCGTGCGGGCTATAATGCCGACTTCCTATCGCTTGAGGAAGGAGTGAAGCGCTACGTGACTGGCTTTCTCGGTCAGTCGGATCGATATCGCTGAAACATCCAAGGATCCTGCTGCCGAGCGAAACCTCAATGTTCGACTTTGAAGACGCCATCAAACGGTTCTCGCAGCAGACTGTGCTCTGCGTCGGAGACCTGATGCTCGATGATTTCGTCTATGGGGATGTTGCTCGAATTTCGCCCGAAGCGCCTACGCCGGTGCTGGCGGTAACGAAGAGCGAGCTCATGATCGGGGGTGCAGGTAATGTGGCGCGAAATATCGCGAGTCTTGGCGCACGCTGCATTCTTGTGGCTGTAGTTGGCGATGACGAGGCAGCTCATACGCTCGCCTCCAAGCTGGGCAACGAAGCACTGATAGCCGCGCACCTTGTCAAGGATCCGTCGCGTCCGACCACGCGCAAAGTTCGTTTCGTCTCCGAGCAGCACTCGAGCCATCTGTTGCGCGCCGACTGGGAGGTCACCAACTGGATTGAAGGGGAGACCGAGGCGGAATTACTCCAGCAGGCGCTCTCGGCGCTTCCCGACGCACAAACTCTCGTTCTCTCTGATTATGCCAAGGGCACGCTCACTCCCAAGGTACTTCGCACCCTGATCGATGCCGCGAACAAGCTCGGACGATCTGTCATCGTAGACCCGAAGGGAAAAGATTTTTCCAGCTACGCGGGGGCAACGCTGGTCACCCCGAACTGGCAGGAGCTTTCGCAGGTCGCTCGGCATACCCTCGCGACCGAAACGGAGATTGCGTCGGCCGCGGCGGATCTGAGCAAGAATATCGGCAGTGATGCTGTTCTGGTCACGCGCGGAGAGTCCGGCATGTCGCTGATACCCAGGGAGGGTGAGCCGACCCACGTGGCTGCTCATTCCGTGAAGGTGCGCGACGTATCCGGGGCGGGCGATACGGTCGCGGCGGTGCTCGCCGTCATGCGGGCGACCGGAGCGACGTGGGAAGCTGCAATGCGTGCGGCAAATGCCGGGGCGGCCGTGGTCGTCGGCAAGCGGGGCACGGCCGCGGTATTGGCCACCGAGCTGCGCGCACGCGTGCTCCCCCATGCGTCGCTGGCGCCGGAGGAAAAGATCGTATTCGACTGGTCCATTTTGGACGAGCGGACCGCGGAATGGCGCCGCCGTGGGCTCCGACTCGGTTTCACCAATGGCTGTTTCGACATCCTCCATCCCGGTCACATCAAGCTTCTGACTGAAGCCCATGCCGCTTGTGATCGGCTCATTGTGGGCCTCAACAGTGATGAGTCGGTTAGACGCTTGAAGGGCGAGAGCCGTCCCATGCAAGACGTGCATGCGCGTGCCGAGGTGCTCGCCGCAATCGAAGCGGTTGATCTGGTGGTTGTATTCGATCAGGACACGCCGCTGGACCTCATCAAACGTGTCCGGCCAAAAGTTCTGGTCAAGGGCGGAGATTACCGACGCGAGGAAGTCGTCGGTCATGAGCTTGTCGAGAGTGACGGCGGTGAAGTCCTGCTCATCCCTCTCGTTCCCGGGTTCAGCACGACCAAGATCGTGCGCAAATCGCGGGCCCTGCAACCCGGTTACGTGGGGTGAGGTAGCACTCCGTGCAGACAAGCCTGCCCGATGAACGCGAGCAGCAGCTCGTGCGCAGGTTTTTCGACGACGCACGATCAGGTTTCTTTGTCGAGGTCGGAGCGAATCGGCCGCAGCAGCAATCGCAGACGTGGCATCTCGAGCAGCTTGGCTGGAGCGGGGTGCTCATCGAGCCGCAGCCCAATCTTGCGGAGGAGCTTTCGCGGCTGCGGCGCGCGAAGGTCTTCGCCGTTGCCTGCTCCTCGCGACAGAATGCGGGGAGGAGGATGACATTCCACGTGGCTGACGCTCACTCCTCGCTCGATCGCGACCGCATGGCGCCGGGGACCCAACCGCAACAGGTGATCGAAGTTCCGGTACGCGCTCTTGATGACATTCTCACGGAGGTAGACGCCCCGAAAGGGTTTGAATTCCTCTCCATCGACGTCGAAGGGCATGAGCTTGAAGTGCTCAGCGGCTTCGATCTGACACGCTGGCGCCCGCGCCTGATCCTGCTCGAAGACCACGTTGCCAATCTGAATAAGCACAGGTTCCTGAGAAACGCTGGTTACCGGCTCATCCGCCGCTTCGAATACAACGGGTGGTATGTTCCCCGCGAGGCGAACGTACGAGTCGCGTCGCTCGACCGCTGGGAGATCGTTCGCAAGTATTACCTGGGTCTGCCCTTCCGTATTGCCCGCAATGCGTCGCGCCGTGTGCGGCAACCGTTCAAGGACCGGCGCCGGTTGCGTCCGGAGTCAAACTCACACCTCGAAAGAAAATCTTGACAATGTAACGGGACTCAGGCACAAACAGATGTTCTCTACAGTTATGCTAAAAGCCCGGGCGGGTGACCGCGCCGAGCTTTTTGCTTGGGGTGACGAGCTTGCCCTTCTCAACAAGAGAAACAGCCGATGCTGATTCGCAAAGCAAACGGTATTATTTTAGCTACTCAACCCTCGGATGAAAAATTACTGTAAATTTTCCTGTTGTTTACAATGAGCCCGATTCCGCTCCCGCAAAGGTTGTGGTAGAAAGCCAAATCCAGACGCTCGGAGCCGGCGGTTTGACGACTCCTGCAAGAGTCTCGCCGTGCTCGTGGCCAGGAGGCGGGCTTGGATTAGCCGGAGGCGTAATCCGCTTGCTGGAGACTCGCTCACGGTTTATGCAGCGGCTCGCTCTTTGGCAGGGACCAATTCTGCGCCTGCTCGTATCGTTTGGCGTAGCGATAGAACGTGCCCTCGAAATTTCCCAATGCGATCACAAAGCCGGCCCAGCCGTCGCGATAGCCACGCTTGAACACATAATGTTTGATGAATGACCAAAGACCATGGGTCAGCGCAGTCCACATGCTAACTCGTTTGTTTGTTAGTTTAGGAACTCCCAGCGAGGAGTATCGGTTCATTTTTCTGATGACTTCCTCCAAGTTGCGAAACGGACATTGCCAGATCGCGCTTTGTAATCTTCCCAGCTTCCGGGCGGTCAAGAGCTCGTAGCCTTCGTGCACCGGATCGTTACCATACCGCAGCGAGCCCTTGCGAAAGAGCTGCGGTTGCCGGAAGTTCGGGTACCAGCCCGACCCTTTGATCCAGCGGCCCATCATGTAGTTGCGGCGCGGCACCAGGTATGCATCACGCATCGGCTCAGCGGATAAGATCGACAGGATCTCGTCGCGGACTTCCGGGGTGCAACGCTCGTCCGAGTCCAGGCTGAAGATCCAATCGAAGCGGCATTGCTCAACAGCCTTGTTGCGCAGGTCACCAAATCCGCAGAACGGGATTTGCACGACCCGCGCGCCGAGTTTCTCGGCAATCTCAACGGTCCGATCGGTGCTGCCGGAGTCTGCAACCACGATCTCGTCCGCCCACAAAACGCTTGATATCGCATCCGCGATTTTCTCTGCCTCATTATACGCGAGGATGTAAGCCGATACTGTTTGCATGAGCTGTCATTGTTGAGGAAGGCGCCATACGCTATCACGGCCACCAAGAGGGCAACAGCGCGCAGAGGAAAGGCGGTCACACGCATCGCATGGCTACCAGGATTGATCTCCCCGCGCGGCCGCGTGTGCTCGTCATCACGTTGCGTCGCCTTGGCGACGTGTTGCTCACGACGCCGCTTATCCGCAGCATTCGCAGCGGGTTTCCAGATGCAACGCTCGACGTGCTGGTATTCCGCGGCAGCGAGGGCATGCTCAGCGGAAATCCCGATATTGACACTGTTATAACGACTGCGCAGCGGCCATCTCTTCGCGAGACGGCTTTTTTGGTCCGTAGACTTTTTCGCGGATATGATCTCGCCGTATCCACGCAGCCGGGCGATCGACCGACGCTGCTCGCACTGCTCGCGGGACGCTTCCGGATTGGGCTCGCGCCCCGGCCGGGCGAGACCGGCGCCGCCTGGAAGCAGCATGCCCATCACATTGCGATTGTCTCCGAGCCTGATGTTCATCGGGTGACGCAATTGATGGCCATTGCGCATGCGCTCGGTGTTCACTCTCACGCGGAGCTGGTCCCGCCCCGAGGCATCGGCATGGAGGGTTTGAAGACGGCTCCAGGACAGCCCTACGCGGTCCTGCATGCGAGCCCGCTTTATCGCTACAAAAGGTGGACAGAGGCCGGCTGGCGCAGCGTTGCTCGCGGGTTGACCGAACGCGGATTGACGGTCGTGGCTACCGAGGGGCCCGACCCCGTGGAAAAGAGCTATCTCGACGGGCTGTGGAGGGGAGGCGATACGCCGGTCACGCGGGTTGGGGTGCAATGGAGCGAGCTTGCGGTCCTGCTCAGGGGGGCTGCCGTTTATGTTGGACCGGACACCTCAACCACGCAT
>Ga0209331_1000290_pt1 | contig 18504 bp, 18 predicted proteins | sample JacPinW_OM3H0_M3_FD_187971 | JGI IMG/M metagenome (GOLD analysis project Ga0209331, IMG submission 187971) | Forest soil microbial communities from Algoma, Ontario, Canada - Jack Pine, Ontario site 1_JW_OM3H0_M3 (SPAdes) (version 2) | ecosystem: Environmental > Terrestrial > Soil > Boreal...
TGATCGACGCCCTGGAACCAGCCGGCGAAGTGGAACGGCATGAACGCCACGCCCTTGCCGACGCGGTCGGTGACGAGCGCCTTGACCCGCGCCTTCGAGCCGTTTTCCGGACCGAACACCCAGACCCAGCCGCCGTCCTTGATGCCGCGTGCGGCAGCGTCCGACGTATTGACCTCGACGAACATGTCCTGCTGCAACTCGGCAAGCCAGCGGTTCGACCGCGTTTCCTCGCCGCCGCCTTCATATTCCACCAGCCGTCCCGAGGTCAGAATGATCGGGAATTGCTTGGCAAGCCCCTTGTCCACCGCCGCCTTCTGAATCGAGAAACCGAGATTGGCCATGCGGAACTGGCGGCCGTCCGGACGCGTCGGATATTTGGCGACGAGGTCTGGACGCGCGGTGTAGATCGGCTCGCGATGAACCGGCACCGGATCAGGCAGATTCCACGCCACCGCGCGAGCCTTGCCGTTGCCGTACGCCATCACGCCGTGTTCCAGGGTGACGCGAATGATGCCGCCCGACAGATCGACGGCCCAGCCGACGCCGTCAGGATTGTTGCCGCCGATCTTGTTGATCGTTGCAAGCTCGGCTTCCGTGAGATCCTTGTCCCAGCCGAGCTTTTTGAGCAGGCCATAGGTAAATTCAGGATAACCGTCGGTCAGTTCCGAACCCTTGCTGTAGGAGCCTTCGGCAAGCAGATTGACGTTCTTCACCGAACCGTCCGGCTGCTTCTCTTCATACACGACGCCGAAGCGCGCGCGGAATGTGCCGCCGCCATCCTTGGCGTGTAGGTTGGTGTTGTAGAGGGTATGCGTTCCCGGATGCTTGATCTGCGGCGTGCCCCAGCACGGCCACGGCAGACCGTAATAGTCGCCGCCGACGTCAGGCTCGTCGGCCTTGGCGCGCAAGGTCACCAGGTCGAACTTGCCCTGATTCTTCATGTGCGCTTTCAGCCGCTCCGGCGACTGGCCGGAATAGCCGGTCGAGAATCCACCCCGGTTGATTTCCCGCAGCAGGTCCTCTGGAACGGGGCGATTGTTCTCCACCTTGATGTTCTTGAACATCTGATCGGAGAAACCGAGCTTGGTCGAGAGCCGGTAGATGATCTCGTAATCGTCCTTGGACTCGAAGATCGGCTTGACGATCTGCTCGCCCCACTGCAGCGAACGGTTCGAAGCCGTGCGCGAGCCCGAGGTCTCGAACTGGGTGCAGGCCGGCAGCAGATAGGTGCCATTCTTGCGGTCCGAGATCGCCGCGAACGTGGTCGGATGCGGATCGGCGACCACGAGCAATTCGAGCTTCTCGATGCCCTTCACCATTTCGGTCATGCGCGGCACGGTATTTCCGCCATGCCCCATGATGACCATGGCCTTCAGGCTGTCGCGCTGATCGACATCGTCGGGATTGGAGAGGGTCGCATCGAACCAGCGGGTGGAGGGGATGCCCGGCAGCTCCATGTTCTGCTTGCGAGTGCGGGCCGGGCGGCCCGCCTTCGCCGGCACTTCGTCGAAGCGAGACACGAAGTAGTCGTAGTCGACCTCCCAGACCCGGGCCCAGTGCTTCCAGGCGCCTTCGACCAGGCCGTAATAGAGCGGCAGCGTGGTGATATCGAGGCCGATGTCGGTCGCGCCCTGCACGTTGCAGTGGCCGCGGAAGATGTTGGCGCCTGCGCCGAAGGTGCCGACATTGCCGGTCGCCAGCAACAGGTTGCAGTAAGCCCGGACGTTGGCGGTGCCGACGCTGTGCTGGGTGCCGCCCATGCACCAGATGAAGGTCGAAGGCCGCTGTTTGGCGAAGGTTTCGGCAACCTTTTTCAACTGCTCGCCGGGAATCCCCGACACACGCTCGACCTCTTCCGGCGTCCACTTGGCGACTTCGGCGCGGATCTGGTCCATGCCATAGACGCGTTGCGCGATGAATTGCTTGTCTTCCCAGCCATTGTTGAAGATGTGGTGCAGCATGCCCCAGATCACCGCGATGTCGGTGCCGCTGCGGAAGCGGACATATTCGGTGGCGTGGGCCGCGGTGCGGGTAAAGCGCGGATCGAGCACGAACACGTTGGCGCGGTTGATCTCCTTGCCGGTGAGGACGTGCTGCAGCGACACCGGATGCGCTTCGGCGGCATTCGATCCCATGAAGACGATGGTCTTGGAGTTTCTGATGTCGTTGTAGGAATTGGTCATCGCGCCGTAGCCCCAGGTATTGGCAACGCCGGCGACGGTGGTCGAATGGCAGATGCGGGCCTGATGATCGACGGAGTTGGTGCCCCAGAACGCCGCGAACTTGCGGAACAGATACCCGCCTTCATTCGAGAATTTCGCGGATCCGAGAAGATAGACGGAGTCGGCGCCGGACTTGGCGCGGATCTCGAGCATCTTGTCGCCGATCTCGTTGATCGCCTGATCCCACGACAGGCGCTGCCACTCGCCGTTGACCAGCTTCATCGGATATTTCAGGCGGCGGTCGCCATGCACGAGTTCGCGCACCGACGCGCCCTTGGCGCAATGCGACCCGCGATTGATCGGGCTATCCCAGGCCGGCTCCTGACCGACCCAAACGCCGTTCTGAACCTCCGCAATCACGGTGCAGCCGACCGAGCAATGCGTGCAGATGTTCTTCTTGATTTCCGTCGGTGCCCCGACGATTTTCGGGCCGGCCTGCGCCTTGCGCACCGATCCGAGCGGCATCAAGCCCAACGCGGCGCCCGCACCCGCGGCCAGACCGGACCGGCGCAGGAACGTACGGCGGTCGAGAACTCCCGAGGCAAGGCCGGCGGCGATACCCTGCAAACGCGCCCGGCCTGCGGATCCGTCTCTTCGCTTCATCAACATGTGCGTGGCCCCATCAATAGCGGTTGACGCGATAGTAGTTCTTGACGTGATCGGATTCCTTGTAGCGGGCCTTGACGCGCTCGGCCTGCGACTCATCCGCTTCAGCCTCGCCACTCGCCAGCGGCACGACCGCCGCCGCGGCCACCGCCGATCCGCCCATCAGGAAGAAACGGCGCCGGTCAACGCCTGCCGCTGCTCGCGACTTGCCTTCGCGCAGGGACGTCTTGCGGTCGGATGGCTTGCTCATTGCGATCTCCTCCACGTCAATTTTTTTGGTGCCTTCGATGTCACTCGGACAGCGTAAAGGCCTCGGATTCCAGCTCCATAAAGACACTGCCGACCCGGCCGACGGCACGGTAGAAGTTGGCCGACCGGGATAGCTCGAGGTCGGCGAACATCCGCGCAGCCCACGGCTTGAGATGCCGCTCAAAGAATCGCGCCTGTTCGCTGAAGTCGGCTTCGAAATCGCCGCGCGCGAGGCCGGCCATGACCTCAAGCAGGATCGCGATGTGATCTTCCGGCTCCCGCGACGATCCCGCGCGCTCGATTCCGAGCACATCCAGATCTTCGCGGACACGCGCCAGCGGGCGCTCGTGAAGAAAGCCGGTCATGTAATAGGAGGCATAGGGAAGCAGATCGCCCCGGCCGAGCCCGATGAACAGATCGAAGAACTCCTTGCTGACGGCGCGATCGTCCACCGCCGCCGCAGCGGCTGCGAGTTCGATATGCGCCATGCCAAGGTCGGACGCATCGCCCTTCAACGCGGCCACCCGCAGGAGCGTATGGGTGTCGGGCGCCTTGCCGAGCAGCAAGGACAACAGGCCGTATTCCGCGGCGCGCAGCTGATCGATCTCGTCGACTTCAGATTTTGATGACACCTGATCCTCGGGTTGCCCGTAGAGATCGGGGCGAAGGATGAAACGGTGTACGCGCGTCAGTGCTTCGACGGCGAGAACTCGTTCTGCGGGAATGTGTGACCACGCCGAAACGGAAGGCTGCGCAATGCCTATCGCCCGCGCCCGGGACGCGACACCATCTGCTGCCTTGATTGCCTGTTCCAGTCCGGCGTCACGCATGGTGCACCCGACCTCTCCCCCGCCATGCCTCTTAATCGGGCATACAATTTTAGAACTGGAAATATTCCAGAGCTAAATCTGTAACATAGGCTTTTCCTATGTCTCAAAAACTTTTGTCTAAACCAGCGGTTTTGCGGAGCCATGGCGTCGCACCGCCTGTTGCGGTGCAGCAGAATTGCCTTCCTTGGAGGTCTCCGCCTGCTCGGCTTCCATGCCGGCGCCGTCGGCAAGATTCGAAGGTTCTTGCGCCGGCGAAATCGTCTCATTGCCCAGTCGCAAAGCTTGCGTCGGCAAATCCGGCTTCGGTTCTTGCTTAGCGTTATGTTCGGGGGATTGGGCCGGCTCATTTCCAGGGTCGACGTCCCCCGCCGAAGCTTCGGCCCCGGATTCGCCGCCGCCCATGATCTGCGAAACCAGCCGGGCGACATCCATGCCAACTCCGATCTCGCTACTGCCCGGCACGCCGCCCGGCGTATTCCAGTCATAGGCATATTCGAGCGCTGGATTGACGTAATTGCGGATCGCGGGATCCAGAGCCCAGGATTTTCGTAACGCCGCGTTGCGCAGATGTTCGGGAACGCCTTTGCGGAGAAAGCCGGTGATATCGGTCCCATCCGTCACGTCCTCAAGCTTCGGCAGGGTGGACAGATCGAACGGCTGCGGAACATCGCTTTCGGCAACGGGCCCGGACGGCACATCGGCGTCGGCAACCGGCGCTTCAGGCTCCGGCTGTTTCGCCTCGCGCTTGCGCTGCGACCACCGCGCAAGAAAACCCTTGTCTTCGTCGCCCGGGTCCTTGCCACTCATGTGCGGCCTGTTCCTTCATCCCGGGAGCCGCCCGGCGCGCGCTGGCGGTCGCCGCCCGTGCGATCCCGCTTGCGCTTGTGGAATGCGCGCTCGACATGGAATTGATCGACAAAGGCTGCGATCCACGACGCGATCTCGGGTGGCATCGGAACGGTACCGATCACATCGCAACCACTTTCGAACATCGCCTCTCCTTCGGTCGGATCGGCCGTTACTTTTGTCAGCTCGAGTTCGGGGCCGCCATCCTGACGCCGCAGCGCGACCCAGATGCGAGGTTCGCCGTCGGCGAGATTGTCGCGATAGGCAGCGGTGTCGGAGCTGAACAGATCGATGCTCGCGGAGCCTGCGTAGTAAATCGTTGCATCGGCCTCCATGGACAGCACGGTCCACGGCGCAGTCGCGGGCACTTCGTCGAGAACCATGACCGGCGACCACATATGATCAATCCATGGATTGTCGATCGTACGGCGGCGCAAAACCACACCGACTTCGCGGGACGACTCGGTCATGGCCATAATCGATCCTCCGTTCGCCGGTTGATCATGCAACATTCGCTGTTGAGGCGAGCGGCAGCCCTGCGACCAGGTTTTGCGGTTTCAGGCGCACCAGTTTGTCCGCGCCCATCGCCAGAATGAGATAGACCGGCCTGGTGCCGACGCGTTCATCCACCAATCGAGCGTCCCGAATGTCTAGCCGCATCAGGGCAACGATGCGCTCCGCGGCATTACCATCCAGCGCGGCGCCGTTCCACAAGGCATTGCCGATCCCGGTACCTTCGCTGTCGAGGCCTATGAACCAGCGCCAGTCGCGGTCTTCGATCGAAGCGACCGTTTCCACGTTGACGGCAACGCCCAGCAGATGGGCGACCCATCGTTCGATGACCCTGCACAGACCGGCGCGCGCCTTCGGATTGCCGCCGATGTTCATGACCATCGCATGCGCGTCCGACCGCGACCAGTAAGTCCAGGCGTTGTCGTCGTCCATCACATCCATCTCTCCGAACGCCTTCGGCTGGAACATGGCCGTGAGCGGCGAGGAATGCATGTCCTGTTGCGCGCCTTGCTGCGCCTCGATGACTTCCGCATCGGCCAACAGCAACGCACCGTCGTGGACGGTGGCCAGTTGGCTGCGGTAAAATAGCTCGGCCGCACGCAGCGTGTAAGGATCGTCGCAACCTTCAAGCGCGTTGCGCAAGATCAGATGGCAGAGCTGAGACAGAAAGATCGGCGGCAGATCGCCGGCCCCTTTGCGGGCCAAGGTCACATACACGGCCTCAAGCGATGGCGCAGCGATCAACCGGTCGCGGAAAGCCATCATGAAGGTCCAGTTCTCGCGCGCATCGGCGTCGGCGAGGGTGGCGATATCCGCCTTCGCGACCGGGCGCAGAGGATCGGCCAACAGGCTTGCATGCAGATTTCGTTCGGCCTCGCAGGCGTCGGCCGGCGGCATCAATTCAGGCCGTGCCAGATAGGCCATGATCAGTTCGGGCGTCGCCACCAGCCCGCCATGATCGGCACGGCGCGTGAGGTGATGGCCCGAGGCGACCCAGAATTCTCTCATGTGCGATCCGTCGTCATGCGGTCAGTCTTGATCATTCCGAGAAGATCCACCTCTTCGGCAGGTTCAATGTCGCCTTCGACCTCATGAAAGGTAAAGGCGCTGACATGCGCATGCAACCGATCGGCCTCGGCTGCGGCTTCGCGCGGCTTGAGCGTGCGAAAGCGCTCGCGGATTTCACCGTTCTCGATGTTGCGCTGCACGGCGAGCAAGGTCTGAGGCGGGTGGTCGCACAACGAAGCCGCAAACGCGACCTCTTCTTCGGCGGCAAGACGCGCGGCCGCAAGATCGGGAGCGCCGAATTTCTCCAGCAATTGACCGGCGAGGCGCTCGACCATGGCCTGCCGGTCCGCCTCCGTTGCCTCGGTGACGATAGCAAGCGTCGACCAGCCCAGGCTGTCGATGCCGAGAAAGCCCGAACGCAGCGCCACGCGCTGCTTCTGGCCGAAGGTTGCCGGGTCCTGGTTCCAGAACACAAAAGCGCCGGAAACAGCCCATTCGCCGGGTTCGGCCGCCCGCTCGAAAACAAATGTATCCGACGGGTCGAGCCTGATGGTCCGCGGGAACTTCAACATGTCCGCCTCATCCGAGTTTCGGACCGCGCGCTTGCGGATCATACCAAGCCGCCTTGGCGAGCGCATCCACAAGACTGGTCCGCTCGGGTGGCCCGCCGCCGGCTGGCAAGCCCACCAGCAGATCGCCGTTGAGGTCGATAGTTCGGCGCTCGCCCGCCTTGCGCCCGGGGAGCCGCTCCAGATAATCCCGTGCGATCGCCTCGAAGCCGCGCTCGTTCCATCGGTCGAACGCGGACATGAGATGACGGGCGAAGCTGCCGATGATCGCGTCGGTGTCGATCATCTCGAAGCCTTCGTTCAACAAGGAAACGCCGGCGGCGGCCTGCACCTCGTCGACATGGGCCATGTCCGCGGCGCGCAGGATGACACCGAACACCAGCCACGCAGGAGCCTCGCCCTCGGCACAATCCGCCGGCCAGCCGAGCCGCACCCCGCCAAGCAGCCCGCCATCGAACAGAATCGCGTCAGGCCAGCCGAAACTCACGTCCCGCTCCGGCGGGCAATGGGCGGCAATCGCGTCTGCCGCAGCATTCATGCCGGCAAATAGCGCCCGGCGCGCCGACACCAGCGGCTCATCGGGCTCCAGAACCACGGCGAATTCGACCAGATCGTAGCGCCGCACCCAGACCAGCGTTCCCGCGCCGGCATCGGACGCGATCGCGCAGCCGTGAACGAACGCGTCGCCATATTCACGCAACGGAACCAGGGTATAGCCGGGGGGCAGATCGAGTGTCTGCTCCAGGTCTGCAAGACGCGACGGCATTTAAGAATTCATCCTTAGTTGCTTTGCAAGCCGGCGGTGTATGCTATCCCGGTCAAGGTCATGAGGCGAGCGGGCCTTGACCTTGCAGAATTTCATCTTAGCAAGTACCGCGGAACCGTAGAACGGAGCAACCGTCCGGTCGGCGCGCCGGTTCAGGGCAATTCACAATGAGTGCGGGATCTTCTCATCTCCTGATCTGCAGCTGCGAGAAGACCATGCCGCTCGACGCGGAGGCAATCGGCCGCGGCTGCGCGGCAAGGATCACGCAGGCCAACCAGCTCTGCGGCCTCGAGCTTGAGCGATTTAAGGAGGCCCTTGCCAACGGCGCGCCGATCACGGTTGCCTGCACCCAGGAAGCGCCGCTGTTCAAGCAAGTCGCGGAGAATTTCCCGCAAGCCCAACTCACCTTCGTCAACATTCGGGAAACCGGCGGCTGGTCGACCGATGCGGCCGCGGCCGGTCCGAAAGCCGCGGCGTTGATTGCCGCGGCAGGCGAAGACATGCCGCCGATCTCGCTGGTGACGCTCGAAAGCGCAGGCGTGGCGCTTGTCTATGGCCGCGACGAGATCGCAATCGAGGCCGCCCAGCGGCTTGCCGACCGTCTCGACATCACCGTGCTTCTCACAAGGCCCGGTGACGTGACGCCGCGCAGGACCAATGAGTTTCCGGTTCTCAAGGGGACCATCCGCAACGCCCGCGGATATCTCGGCCGGTTTGAGCTTGCGATCGACGACTACGCGCTGCCATTGCCGTCCTCGCGCGCCAAGCTCCTGTTCGGGCCTTCGCGCGACGGCGCAATTTCGACCTGCGATCTGATTCTCGATCTCAGCGGCGGCGCTGCGATGTTTCCCGCGCATGAATTGCGTCCGGGATATCTGCGCGCCGATCCGCGCGACCGGGCCGCTGTCGAACGCGCGATCGCGGACGCGGGCGGTCTGGTAGGCACCTTCGACAAGCCGCGATTTATTCACTTTGAAGAATCGCTGTGCGCCCATTCGCGCTCCGGCATCATCGGCTGCACGCGCTGTCTCGATCAGTGTCCGACCGGCGCGATCACGCCGAACGGAAATTCGGTCGTCATCGACGCGAACGTTTGCGCAGGCTGCGGCTCGTGTGCGTCGGTATGTCCGACCGGCGCGGCATCGTATTCGCTGCCGAGCGCGGACGCGCTGATGCGGCGGCTGCGCACGCTCATACAGACCTATCGCAAAGCGGGCGGCAGCAACGCCATCGTGCTGTTTCACGACGGCGAGCACGGCGAGGAAATCATCGACGCTTTGGCGCGGTTCGGCGCCGGTCTGCCAGCGAATGTGCTGCCTCTTCGCGTCAACGAAGTGACGCAGCTCGGACCGGAGATCATCGCGGCGGTCTTCGCCTATGGCGGCAGCGGCGCCGCAATAGTGACGCGCGCCAGGCCGCGGCACGACATTTCAGCACTTCGCCAAGCGGTCGAAATGACGGACAGCATTGTTTCGGCGCTCGGCTTCGGCGCAGGCCTCGTGCGCATCATCGAAACCGACGATCCGGACCAGTTGCGCGTCATGCTCGATGCGGCGCCTGTTGGCGTCGCGACGCAAAAGCCTGCCGGCTTTGTCCCGCGCGGCGCGAAGCGCAGCGTGCTTGAGACCACATTTCGCGAACTCCACCTCGCCGCATCAGCGCCGGCCGATGTGGTGCCGTTGGCGCCGGGGGCGCCTTTCGGCGGCGTGAAACTGAACGTCGAGGGCTGCACGCTGTGCCATGCCTGTGTCACCGCCTGCCCAACGGGGGCGCTGTCGGACAATCCCGACCGCGCGATGCTGCGCTTCACCGAAAGCCTGTGCGTGCAATGCGGGCTTTGCCAATCGACCTGTCCGGAGAATGTCATCACGCTTGAGCCGCGCCTCGATTTCAAGGCATGGAACGCGCCGCTGCGCGTGCTGAAGGAGGAAGAGCCTTTCCATTGCATTGCCTGCGGCAAACCCTTCGGCACCAAAAGCTCCATCGACCGCGTGCTCGCCAAGCTCGGCGAGAAGCACTGGATGTTCCAGGGCGCCAACGCCAAGCGGATCGATGTCATCAAGATGTGCGCGGATTGCCGCGTCGAAGCCGTGGTGAACGAGAGCTTCGACCCGCATGCGGCGCCGCAGCGGCCGCCCGTCATGTCCACCGAGGATTATTTGCGCGCACGCGATGCGAAGAAAGGCGATCCGCTCGGATCGTGAGGAGCACGTGGTGTCCGCCATCCATCCAGACCCGAAAGCGCGCGCGACCTCGAAGGCGGCCGGCATTCCCGGCGTAAGGCACGTCATCGCCGTCGCCTCCGGCAAGGGAGGCGTCGGCAAGTCCACCACTTCGTGCAATCTCGCGCTCGGCTTCGCCGCGATGGGACTGAAAACCGGCATCCTCGACGCCGACATTTACGGTCCTTCGCAACCAAAGCTGTTCGGTCTGCGCGGAAAACCGCGCCAGGTGGGCCCTCGCATGCTTGAACCCATGGAGCGTTTTGGCGTCAAGGTGATGTCGATTGGCTTTCTGGTCGAGGAAGACCTCGCCATGATCTGGCGCGGGCCGATGGTGATCTCGGCCATCACCCAAATGCTGCGCGAAGTGGCGTGGGGCGACCTCGATATTCTCGTCGTCGATCTGCCGCCAGGCACCGGCGATGCGCAGCTCACCATGGCGCAGCAAGCGCCGCTCACCGGCGCGATTATTGTCTCGACGCCGCAGGACATCGCTCTGATCGACGCGCGGCGCGGCATCGCCATGTTTCAGAAAGTGAACATACCGCTGTTGGGATTGATCGAAAACATGTCGAGCTTTTGTTGCCCGACCTGCAATCATGTCACTCCGATATTCGGCCACGGCGGCGCTCGGCTGGAGGCCGAAATGCGCGGCATTCCATTTCTCGGCGAGATCCCGCTTGACCTGCACATTCGCGAGACATCGGATGACGGACGCCCGATCGTCGCGATCGAGCCCGACAGCTTGCATGCGAAGCACTATATTGGCATCGCCCGCGAAATCTGGACGGCGATCGCCGCCGGCACGGCGAGCAGACCAGCACCCCGCATCGTCATCGAGTGAGCATCGCGGCCGGCCGCCCGCGGAGCGAATCCGCTGCTCTTTGCGACTTACTTCGGTTTGGCTGTGACGTTACTTCGGTTTGGACTCCGGCGGGCAGTCCGGGCGGACTTCCATGGACTTGCCCTCCTGCTGCACCGTGGGCGCGGCCGAATTTGTGCCGCCGGCATCGGGCAGGATCGCGCTCTTTTCCATCGCCATGGAATCGGATTTTTTGTCGCCTGCGCTTCCTGTGGTCGCAGCCGGCGAAGTGGTACAACTCGTCTCCGGTTTGTCGCCCGATGGTGTGGTCGATTGTGCGGCCGCGGCCCCTACGACCAGGGATCCTGCGAAAAGTGCTGCCGTGACGCGATAAATCATCTTTTGTCTCCAACGAAAGAAGTTTTTCTCAAGATCCGAAAAGCACAACGCTCCGCGATGACAGCGGTTCCATCGTGCTTCGATCGGCGCGGCTTACCCGATGAACCCAATCCGGCCGGAACAATCGCGCGTGGTGCGCATAACCCACGGGATCGCGCAACATCGACACGGTAACCTTGCCGGCAACTTCTGCTGGAATTGCGCTGTCCACTTCCTAAATGAGCTGTTGTTCCCTCTTTTGAGTATTTCAGGAGGCCTCGAATGGTCCTGATAAATGTTTTCGCCGCGATCATTTGCACGACGCTGCTGGCGTGGAGCGGTCTGGCTGTCGCGGACGAGTACCGTCCCGACGAGTTCCTCGGCCTCGACCTTTCCAGGGCGGCGCTTTCGCCGAAGCCGCTTGGGCCTCCCACGCAATTCGTGCCGGTTCAGCTCGAAGCAAGAACCGATCGCGAAAACGAGGGCGCGCAGGCCCGCACGGAACCGAGCGCCGAGCCCAAGGTCGTTATTCCCAAAACTATTACGAAGACCCGCGTTGCGCATGTGAATACCAAGATCCGCGTTGCGCATGTGCGCGCCGGGAAAGCACGCGGCGCGGCTCGAACGAAGCTGGCGCGGCGACATGGCAATCCGCTCGATGCCCAGGCGTTCGATACGCGGATTCAGGCCTGGCCGTGCAAGTCCGGCGGCATCTGCAAATGGAAGCGGTAGGGGAATTGGGTTCCGCGTAGCGCGGATCGCAGCACGCCTCACAAATCCTTGAGTCATCCGTCTGTCGCAAAATCGTCGGCTCGGAGTCAAGTTGAGCGGGCAACCTTCGTCGCGATTCGACGAGGGTACCCGGAATGGCGATTGCGATACGCGCGAAGCAAAGTCTGACCAGACGTCATCTGCTGTTCCGCTCGGCATCCACGGTCGCGCTCGCTGGACTGGGAGGTTTCGCCAAACCTTATCTCAGCCGGGCCGCAGATCGTCCCCAGATCGCCAGCGGGCTTGCCTCGGGCGACGTATCCGCCGGCTCAGCGGTAGTTTGGGCGAGAGCGGATCGGCCTGCGCGGATGCAGGTGGAGTGCTCTACGCTCGAAAGCTTCAAGGTAATCATTCGCGTCGCATCATCAGAAGCGTTGCCGGAGCGCGACTTTACTTCGAAAGTGCTGCTCGAAGGTCTTCCGCCCGGGCAGGATATTTTCTACCGGGTGCGGTTTGAAGACATCGCTGAAACCGGGATATCAGGAGAAACACAGATCGGGCATTTCCGGACGGCGCCGCTCGCGCAAGGTTCGGTATCCTTTGTCTGGTCGGGCGATACCGCGGGGCAGGGCTGGGGTATCGATGCTTCCCGCGGCGGCATGCGGACCTACGGGACCATGCTCGAGAACCATCCGGATTTCTTCATTCATTCCGGCGATCACATCTACGCCGACTGTCCCGTCCCCGCTGAATTGAAACTGCCGAACGGGGAAATCTGGCGGAATATCGTGACGGAAGAGAAGTCCACCGTTGCGCACAGCCTCGCGCAGTATCGCGGAAACTACAAATACAACCTGCTCGACGACAATTTGCGCGCCTTCAACGCGCAGGTGCCGATGCTGGCGCAATGGGACGACCATGAAGTGACGAACGACTGGTCGCCGCTCGGTACCGCCGACGAGACAGGTTACAACGAGGACGGCACATCCAGACTGGTGGCGCGCGCACGCCGCGCGTTTCATGAATTCATGCCGATCCGCGCGATCCCCGAACAGGAAGGCCGTGTCTATCGCAGAATAGGATACGGGCCGCTGCTCGATGTCTTTCTGATCGACATGCGCAGCTACCGCGATTCCACCTGGAACAAGCGCGACGGCGGCGGCGACACCTTTATTCTCGGCCCGGCGCAACTGGCATGGCTGAAGCGCGAGCTCGCCGCTTCCAATGCGACCTGGAAAGTCATTGCCGCGGACCTGCCAATCGGATTGATCAGCGAAGACGCGATTGCACTTGGCGATGGGCCGCCCGAGCGGCGCGAACACGAAATTGCCGATCTGTTGTCGTTCATGAAACGCGCCGGCGTCAGGAATACCGTATGGCTGACGGCGGACATGCATTATACGGCAGCCCACCATTACGATCCAAACCGCGCAGTATTTCAGGATTTCGAGCCATTCTGGGAATTCGTCTCAGGTCCGCTACATGCCGGGACATGGGCTCCGGGCAAACTGGACAATACGTTCGGCCCGACGGCGATGTTCCAAAAAGGTTGCGGCGCGGAACAAGGCGAAAATCTCGCACCCTGTTTTGGACTGCAGTTCTTCGGCCGCGTCGATATCGACGGTCAGTCCGAAATCATGACGGTGACGCTAAAGGACGTCGACAATCGAGATCTGTGGTCGGTCGATATCGAGCCACGGCCGGACGCGCGGCCGGAAAGAGTCCTCGCTCATCATATCTGACCGATTTGCAGTCTTGGAGACCGGCTCAGCGCGTCACGATCAGATAGCCGCCCAGGACCAGCAGCATGGACAGCACGACAAGCGCACCGATTACGCCGGTGACGATCGCGAACAATTCGTTGGCCTCCAGCCATCGTCGCAGTGCTTTGACCATTCTAACTCGATCTTGATTTGAACTCCGAGCTGCGCAGACTATCAAACCACTGATACGCTGTCTCACCCATCCTTCCAACAAAACGCCCGTTCACGCGGCAGCGCCGGTTGTTGATCCGGCGATCTTCAAGTCTTTCAGGAGTAACCATGGAACCTCTGCAAACCCAGGGCATCAGCCTGCCGCGGCTTGGGCTCGGCACCTTTCGCATGCAGGGCGAGGTCTGCCGCGCCGCGGTCGAAAGCGCGCTTGCTCTCGGCTATCGGCATATCGACACCGCGGAAATGTATGGCAACGAAGACGCCGTCGGCGCCGCCATCGCCGCATCCCGCGTCGCGCGCGGGGATCTGCACGTCACCACGAAAGTCTGGCATGAAAACCTTGCCCCGGAAGCGATCCGCAGGGCGTTCGACGCCAGCCTGAAAAAGCTGAAGCTCGATCACGTCGATCTCTATCTGGTGCACTGGCCGTCCAACAACATGAACCTGCCGGCGATATTCGAAACATTGCTCAAGCTGAAAGGGGAAGGCCGCACCCGCGCCATCGGCGTCGCCAATTTCAACATTGCGCTAATGAAGACCGTGGTCGAACAGATCAAGGCGCCGGTCGCCTGCAACCAGATCGAGTATCACGTGATGCTCGATCAGACGCCGATGCGCAAATATCTTGCGGCGAAATCGATCCCGCTGGTCGCCTACGCACCGCTGGCGCAGGGCCGCGCCGCCTCCGATGAAACCCTGATCTCAATCGGCCGCAAGCACAACGCTAGCGCGGCGCAGGTAGCGCTGAAATGGCTGCTCGACCAGGACGGCGTTGCCGCGATCCCGAAGGCGTCGCGCAGGGAAAGCCAGCAGGCCAATCTCGACGCGCTCAAGTTAAAGCTCGACGATGAGGACCGGAAGGCGATCGCGGCGCTGCCGAAAGACAAGCGCTTTGTAAATCCCGGCTTTGCGCCGGCGTGGGATTGAGAGAAGAAAAATGGCCCCTCGCGGGGCCATTTCCTTGTCGTGCCTCAGTAGTCGTGACGACGATGCTTGATGATCACGACCTTTCGGTCATGATGGCGCCAGCCTTCGTGCCGGCCGGAGTCCCGATGCTCGCGGAACTCGGCGCGCGCACCGAAACGTTGATGATCGCCGCCGCGCTTGATCATGACGGTTTCAGCGCTTGCAATCGACGGTGCCGCAATAGTGATCGCGCCAAGCGCGGCAATAATGTATCCAAACTTCTTCATTGCTGTCTCCTCGGTTGAGCGAGGATTAAACATCGTATGCAGGGGAACGTTCCCGGGGAACACCAGGAGAATTCTGAACGGTTGTTCAGCAACGATTGGCGTAAGCGCTTGGAGCGTCCGGATCGCGCCCTATTCGATGATCGCCTGATACACCATCGCATTGATCTTCTGACGATAGTGCCACCGGACCGGGCCGGGCGCCGCGGAGAGATACACCACCGCGAGTTCTTCCTTCGGATCGGCCCACCAGTCGGTGCCGCTGGCGCCGGGCCAGGAGAACTGTCCGACCGATCCCATCATGCGGACCACGCCGGGCGTCGTGCGCACCGCAAGCCCGAGACCGAAGCCGTAATCGGCGCGCGTCGGATCGGCGTTGCCGACGAGATTCTTGATATTGGGGCCGAGCTGGTCGGACAGCATGTAGTCGACCGTCTTGCGGCCGAGCAGGCGGGCCTCGCCGGAGCGTCCGCCGTTCATCAGCATCATCGCAAAGCGCAGATAGTCTGACGCGGTGGAGGCCGCGCAGCCGCCGCCGCATTCGAATTTGAGCGGTTGCGTCAGCTCCGGGCTGCGCACTTGCGGCTTGCCGGTGTCGGGATCGGCCGGTAGCGGCTTTGCGTAGCGCGCCGTCTTGTCCGGCGAAATCGAGAATCCGGTGTCGGTCATGCCCAGCGGCGTGAACAGATTGGCCTGCAGATATTGCCCGAGTGTCTGCCTGGTGATGCTTTCGATGGTGAGGCCCAGTACGTCGAGACCGAAACCGTAGTCCCACACGGTCGCGGGCTGATAAAGCAGCGGCAGCGACGCCAGCTTGTCGATGAAGGCGGCGCCGTCATAGTCGCGCGCGGCGTCACCACTTCCCGCCGGATACATCTTGTGCACCAGCGTATTGCCGCGGCCACCATAGATCAGGCCGGAGGTGTGGCGCATCAGGTCCTGGATCGTGATCTGGCGACTGGCCGGCACGGTGTCGGCAGTCGGCTCGCCGGCGTCGCGCACGGCGACGCGCATGCTGGCGAATTTCGGAAAATACTTGCTCAAGGGATCGTCGATCAAAAGTTTGCCCTGCTCATACAGCATCAGGGCGCCCACCGACGTCATCGGTTTGGTCATTGAGGCAATGTTGAAGATGGTATCGGTGGTCATGGCGACGCCGGCCGCCTTGTCGCGCCAGCCATAGGCATCGAGCGCCACCAGTTTGCCGTGCCGGGCGATGGCGATGACGGCTCCGGGAATACGTCCGGCCTCGATGTCAGCCTTCAACGTCGCGCCGATCCGCGCCAGCCGCTCACTGGAGAGGCCGACGTCTTCGGGCTTGGCGCGCGGCAAGGGGTCATCGGCGAACGCGGCGCCGGAGGCGAGCAGGCAAAGCGTGGTCGCGAGAATTCGAATGGCAGCCATGGACGTCTCCCGTTCGGGCTCTTCGGCCCCTGGTGTTTTGCGTAGGGAAGACTAGGGCAACGCGTTTGGCGAGGCCAGCGGCGCTTTATTCGTTTTCTTGGGGGCTGACTGCGCGCCAGCGCATCGGTGGATCGCTCTACGGAGCGCCGTTCTACCTGCATTTATGCTGGGGCGGAGTTGGGTTGCCATTGGCGGTGAATTTGCCGTCCTTGATAGTGTATTCGTTCTTCTGGTTGCGATTATACATCGCGCGAAGGGTGCCGTCGGGCTGCATGATAAATCCGTATTCGCGGGTTTGTTTGAGCGCCGGGAAAAAGACGCGCAAATTCAGCATGCCATCGGCGGAAACCTCGGCGGTGACGACTTCGCTTTCATCCGTGGTGTCGCCGAAGTTGCGCCGGTGCACGACCCGGTCACCGGACGCAATCTCATAGGCAAGCACCGTGCCCTTGTTCCTGTCGGGCGCGAGTGAACAGTCCAGCGACCAGGGTCCGATCAAGCCCCATTTGCGCGTGGTCTCGGCCACCGTTTCCGCTGGCACCTCGAGCGTGAGCGTCAGGGAAAAAAGGATTGCCAGCGCCAGCCGGCCAAGATGCCCGTTCAAGTTTCGCGCTCCGCTTCCGTGCGACGACCGGCGATCGAAGCTTAGCATTTGGGCGGCAATGCGCCGGCGCTATTGATCGGCGGCTTGCGGAAAGCCGGCGCCCGGCGCATCCTCGATCGATAAAGAATTTTATTTTGGGGGAACGCCAGCATGTCCGCATTGTCACGCCGCAATTTTCTCAGCCTCACGGGATCGGCCGCTGCCGCTGTGATGTCGGGGCGCCTCACAACGTCGGCTCAGGCGGCGATGGGTCCGGCCGACAAGTTCGACCTCGTGATCAAGGGCGGCGACGTGCTCGATCCCAGCCAGTCGCTGCGGGGAAAACGCGACATCGGCATTCGCTGGGGATTGATCGAGGCGATCGAACAGGAGATCCCAGCCGCCCGCGCATCGAAGACCATCGACGCCACGGGGAAATTGGTGACGCCCGGCCTGATCGATCTGCATTGCCACGTCTATCCTTACGGCTCCGCGATCGGCATTCCCGCCGACGAGCTGGTGCAATTCCAGGGAACCACCACCGTGGTGTCGGCCGGCGACGCCGGCGTCAACAACCTCGCGGCGCTGCGCCGTTATATCGTGGCGCAGTCGCGGGCGCGGATTTATGCGTTCGTCCACATCGCCAATAACGGATTGTCGGCTTTCCCGGTGGCCGAGCTCTACAATATCGACAACGCGCAGGTGGAAGCCTGTGCGATGGCGCTGGCTGAAAATCCGGATTTCCTGATCGGCGTCAAGGTGCGGATGTCGGAAAACGTGATCTTCAAGCACGGTCTGGAGCCGCTGAAGCGCGCGATCCAGGCCTGCGAGATGTGCGGCTGGCCGGCGAAGATGATGGTGCATATCGGCGGCGTCGAGACCAAGGAGCTGATGTCGCAGATTCTCGATCTGCTGCGCCCGGGCGACGTGCTCACCCACGCCTATTCCGGCGCGCCGAACATCGCCGGCGCCTTCACCAATATCGTGCAGGACGGCAAGCTCTTGCCGGCGGCGCTCGCCGCCAAGCAGCGCGGCGTAATCTTCGACGTCGGCCATGGCGGCGGCAGTTTTGACTTTACCGTAGCCGAAGTGGCGATTCCCGGCGGCTGCACGCCCGACACGATCTCGTCCGACATCCACGTATTTTCAGGCAATTCGCCGGGCGTGCCGTATCTGCCCAACGTCATGAGCAAGTTTATGTTGCTGGGCTTTTCGCTGGAACAGGTGGTGACGATGACGACCACGGCGCCGGCGAAGATCATCAATCGCGCGCCGAAGATCGGCACGCTGCAGATCGGCGCGCCCGGCGACGTCGCGATCATGGAACTGGTGGAAGGGCCGGTGTCGTTCCTCGATACCCGCAACAACAAGCGGGACGGCAAGGCCTACCTGAAGCCGGTTCAGACCGTGATCAACGGCGTGCCGTTCGGCCGGCCGTATCAATCGCCGTTCGCGGTGAGGTAGCCACAGGGGATGATGTCAGTCTGATTGTCTCCGCGCGCGGCCGTCGCCGATGATATCGGCAATGACAGCTCCCATCACCAGGGCAGGGCTATCGCATATGACTGAATTGAGCCGTACGTTGATGCGGCCGTGGCCTCGTACAATCTCTCAGCAGGTCGTCCCTGCGGACGCAGGGACCCATAACCCCTGGCCTCAGAAGTGAAAAAA
>Ga0209331_1000291_pt1 | contig 18498 bp, 24 predicted proteins | sample JacPinW_OM3H0_M3_FD_187971 | JGI IMG/M metagenome (GOLD analysis project Ga0209331, IMG submission 187971) | Forest soil microbial communities from Algoma, Ontario, Canada - Jack Pine, Ontario site 1_JW_OM3H0_M3 (SPAdes) (version 2) | ecosystem: Environmental > Terrestrial > Soil > Boreal...
ACACGACTTCGCCGTCCGCGTCAGCGCAGTTCGTCAAGCGCGCCGCCCGCGTCCACCGCATCCCGCCCCGCGTCCGTGACGATCGCGAGCCGCCCCTCTGGGGGACGAGACGGCGGCGGATATAGAAGTGATTTGGGTCAGGCGGGAACGGAAATATTTTTGCAAATGCACGTTGACGAAGCCTTGGTGTGGTCGCGGCGTTCCCGGCCCTAGTGCTGGTAGCATTGAATGGCCCGCAGTGCGTAGATGGGGCTACGTGGCGAACAGGGAGTAGCGAAAAGGGAAATTTCCATTCGCTACTCCCTATTCACTACTCGCATCTTCGCATTGATCGCCGCCGCCACGCGGCTCACCGGCGGGCGGCCGATCAGCCGGCTGACCTCGTTGGTGGCCACCACCAGTTTTGGCATGTCGACCCCGGTTGCGATGCCGATGCCCTCCAGCATGTAAACCACGTCCTCGGTCGCGACGTTGCCGGTGGCGCCGGGCGCGTAGGGGCAGCCGCCGAGACCGCCGGCCGCGGAATCGATCACCCGCGCGCCCTCCTCCATCCCGGCGTAGAGATTGGCCAGCGCCTGGCCGTAGGTGTCGTGAAAATGCATGGCGAGATTGGCCATCGGCACGGCGCCGGCCACGGCGCGCAGCAACTGCCGCGCTTTGAGCGGCGTACCGACACCGATGGTGTCGCCGAGCGAGACCTCGTAGCAGCCGAGCTCCCATAACAGGCGAGCAACATCCACCACCGCTTGCGGCTTCACTTCGCCGTCAAAGGGGCAGCCGAGCACGCAGGAGATATATCCGCGCACCTTGATGCCGTCAGCCTTGGCTCTGATAACAACCGGCTTGAACCGTTCGATCGACTCGGCAACCGAGCAATTGATATTGGCGCGCGAAAAGCCCTCCGAGGCCGAAGCAAACACCGCGATCACCCTGGCGCCGGCCTCGTGCGCGGCGTCGTAGCCTTTTTCGTTCGGCACCAGCACACGGAATTCGCTGTCCGGATGATGGTTGACACCGCGCAGCACAGAATCCGAATTCACCATCTGCGGGATCGCCTTTGGCGACACAAAGGCCCCGACCTCGACGGTGTGCAGCCCCGCGTCGACCAGCGCTTCGATAAATGCGATGCGGGCCGCGACGCTGACCGGCGTTTTTTCGTTTTGCAGGCCGTCGCGCGGGCCAACTTCAACGATGCGCACGGAATCGCTCATGCTGGCCTCACGAAGCTGCCGGCTCGACCTCGGCGAGCTCGACGCCCTCCTGCACGATATCGCCGACCTTGCACTTTATCACTTTCAGCACGCCGGCGAACGGCGCGCGCAGGGTCTGCTCCATCTTCATGACCTCAAGGGTGAGGATCGGCGCGCCCTTCTCCAGCGTCGCGCCCACTTCGGCCAGCAACGCCACCACGGTACCCGGCAGCGGTGCGACGATCTTGTCTTCGCCGACCTGGTCTTCGTCGTCGCCGCCGAACGGATCGACCCCATGCAGGTCGAACCGGCCATTGCGGGTTCGCAAATATAGTTCGTGGCCCTCGATAACGGCGACGATGTGGGACTTCATGCCGGCAAGCGTGAGATCGAACCCGCCATCAGCCGTGGAGGAGAACGTGAAGGCAAATTCGCGCTCGCCGATCGACAGCGTCGCGGGGCCGTTCCCGTATTGCAGGTTCACCTCTTGCTCAGCCTCGTGGGCGTGCCGGAACGTGAACAGCCGCTGCCGCCGGCCCACCGGCATCCAGCCCGAGGTTCGCCACGGCGAATGCGGCTCGGCGCGGGCGGCTTTCGCTTCTTCGCCGAGAATTGCCGCTACCGCAGCGCAAAGCTCGAGATCATCAGCCGCCCGAGGGGCCGGCGTCAGGTTTTTCAATTCACGCTCGATGAAGCCGGTATCGATGGCATTGGCGCGCACGTCCGGGTGTGTCACCAGCGCCGACAGGAACGGAATGTTGGTGACGACGCCGCGAACATCGGTGTCCTCAAGTCCGCGGTTGAGCCTCTCAATCGCGGCGTCGCGGGTCGGCGCCCACGCAATCAACTTGGCCAGCATGGCGTCGTAGTGCGGTGAGACCGCATCGCCCTCGCGATAACCGGCATCGATGCGCAGGCCGTTCGATTGCTCCGGCGTGCGCCAGGTTCGGATACGACCGACCGACGGCATGAAATTCTTGTGCGGATTTTCGGCGTAGACCCGCGCCTCGATCGCATGTCCGTTTAACCTGATTTGATCCTGTGCCAGCGGAAGTTTTTCCCCGAACGCCACCCGCAACTGCCATTCCACCAGATCAATGCCCGTGATCAGCTCGGTCACGGGATGTTCGACCTGCAGCCTTGTGTTCATCTCGATGAAGAAGACATCCTTGCCGTTGGAAACGAACTCGATGGTGCCGGCACCGACATAATTTACCGCGGCGGCTGCCTTGCGCGCGGCGGCGCAGACCGCCTCGCGCTGCGCGGCGTTAAGCGTCGGCGACGGCGCTTCCTCGATCACCTTCTGGTGCCGCCGCTGCAACGTGCATTCGCGCTCGAACAGCGACAGCAAATTACCGTGACTGTCGCCGATAATCTGCACCTCGATGTGGCGTGGACTTTCGACGAATTTTTCGATCAGCATGCGATCGTCGCCGAAGGCGGCCTTTGCCTCGCGCTTGGCGCTGACGATCGCGGCTGCAAGCTCGCTCGCCGAACGCACGATGCGCATGCCGCGGCCACCGCCGCCCGCGGAAGCCTTGACCAGAACCGGGAAGCCGATTTTGTCGGCAGCCTTCGCCAAGGTCGCGTCGTCCTGGGCCTCGCCGTGATAGCCCGGCACCAGTGGCACGCCGGCCTTCTCCATCAGCATTTTCGAGCCGGACTTCGAGCCCATCGCCGTGATCATCTCGGCGGTCGGGCCCACAAATACCAATCCTGCGTCCGTGCAGGCTTGCGCGAATTCGGCGCTCTCGGACAGAAATCCGTAGCCGGGATGCACGGCCTCAGCGCCGCTCTTGCGAGCCACTTCAATCACGCGGGCAATGTTGAGATAGCTGTCGCGCGCCCGCGCCGGTCCGAGCAAGATAGCCTCATCGGCCATGGCGACATGCATCGCGTCGCGGTCGGCCTCGGAATAAACCGCAACCGTGCGCAGGCCCATCGCCTTTGCGGTGCGGATCACGCGGCAGGCGATCTCGCCGCGATTGGCGATCAGCAGGGTACGAAATCGCCGGTACTGTTTGGAGCGATCCATCATCACATCCTGAACAGGCCGAAGCGGGTCGGCTCGATCGGCGCATTGGTTGCGGCCGAAAGACCAAGGCCGAGCACCAGCCGTGTATCGGCGGGGTCGATCACGCCGTCATCCCATAGCCGGGCGGTGGCGTAATAGGGATTGCCCTGGCTTTCGTACTGCGCGCGTACGGGGCTGCGAAACTTTTCCTCCTCTTCGGCCGACCATGTATCGCCCTTCGCCTCAATGTTATCGCGACGGACCTGGCTTAGCACCATCGAGGCCTGGTCACCGCCCATCACCGAGATGCGGGCGTTCGGCCACATCCAGAGGAAGCGTGGGCTGTAAGCGCGGCCACTCATGCCGTAATTGCCGGCGCCGTAGGAGCCGCCGATCACGACGGTGAATTTCGGCACGCCCGCGGTCGCCACCGCCGTCACCAGCTTGGCGCCGTCGCGCGCGATGCCGCCGGCTTCGTATTTCTTGCCGACCATGAAGCCGGTGATGTTCTGCAGGAACACCAGGGGGATATTGCGCTGGCAGCACAGCTCGATGAAATGCGCGCCCTTCAGCGCGCTTTCGCTGAACAGGATGCCGTTGTTGGCGATGATGCCGACCGGGTATCCCCAGATATGGGCGAAACCGCAAATCAGGGTCTGGCCGTACAATTTCTTGAACTCGTCGAACTCCGAACCGTCGACTAAGCGCGCGATGATGTCATGCACATCGTACGGCTTGCGCCCGTCGACGGGAACGACGCCATAGATCTCCTCCGGCGCAAACAGCGGCTCGCGTGGTTCGCGCATGTTCAGGATAGCGCGTTGCGGCGGCTTCAGCGTGGCGACGATGCGCCGTGCGATCCCGATCGCGTGCGCGTCGTTCTGCGCATAGTGATCGGTGACGCCGGATTGCCTTGAGTGCACGTCGGCGCCGCCCAGTTCTTCGGCGGTGACGACTTCGCCGGTTGCGGCTTTCACCAGCGGCGGCCCGCCGAGAAAGATCGTGCCCTGGTTGCGCACGATGATGCTTTCATCCGACATCGCCGGGACATAGGCCCCGCCGGCCGTGCAGGAGCCCATCACAATCGCAATCTGCGGGATGCCCAGCGCGGACATCTGCGCCTGATTGTAGAAGATGCGGCCAAAATGCCGCTCGTCGGGGAAAATCTCGTCCTGCATCGGCAGGAACGCGCCGCCGGAATCGACCATGTAGACGCAGGGCAGATTGTTCTGCCGCGCGATATCCTGGGCGCGAAGATGCTTCTTCACCGTCATCGGATAATAGGTGCCACCCTTGATCGTCGCATCGTTGGCGACAACCACGCATTCGCGCCCCGAGATCCGCCCCACCCCGGTGATGATGCTCGCGGAATGCACGTCGCCGCCATAGAGGCCGAAAGCCGCCAACGGAGACAATTCGAGAAACGCCGTTCCCGGATCGATCAAGAGATCGACGCGCTGGCGCGCCAGCATCTTGCCGCGCGAAGTGTGCCGGCCGCGCGATGCCTCGCCGCCGCCGCCGGCCACCTGATCGAGCTTTTGCCGGAGTTCTGCGACCAGCGCGCGCATGGCCTCGGCGTTGCGAGCAAAATCGGACGAGGTGGGGTCGGTGCTGGAATGAAGCGGCATGGCCATCAGCAGTCTGTTGTGCGCCGCAAATCCGGCACTGCGGCTCGCGCCATGGTGTCATTGCGCCGCCGCCTTAGGCAACCCAGAACTTTCGCTCCCCCGCGGGGATTGCCGGGATATGCCTTCAGCGATTGCGACCCCTCAGTGGGTCCAGGGTTCGGCGCGCCGAAATGCGAAATTGTCGGCGTAGGCGGCTGGCCGACGCTCCGGCTCCTTCGGTTCGATGACCTGATAGGGAATGCCCTTGCGCTCGCAATAGGCCACAGCCTCTTCCTTGGTGTCGAAGCGAATGGTGAGCTGCTGCTTCATGTCGCCGGAGCTGGTCCAACCCATTAAAGGCTCGATCGCGCTCGGCTGCTCCGGTTCATAATCGAGCTGCCATTCCCTGGTTTTGGCGGTCCCCGATTGCATCGCGTTTTTGGCCGGCTTAAAGATGCGTGCGGTCATGGATGATTGGGCCCCGTGAAAAATGCGGCATTGAAGCGCGTGGTGGAAGCGGCCAAGATAGTATAGAAACACCTTTCAGGGATTGATCGGTGATTCCTAGCCTCGGATTTAGATTTTCCCCGACCGGTATAATCATTATGCTGCGCTGTGACAATCTTCGCGCTCGCGCGGCTGCCCCCTGTCCCACTGCTCGATCTTCTCGAAAGCATCACTAAACGGCACCCATGAAAATCAACGCAACCTTGCCTGATAAAGGACGCGATCTCCGGCTCGACCTGTTTCGCGGCGTCGCGAATTGGGCGATTTTTCTGGATCACATTCCCGACAACGTGGTGAACTGGATCACCACGAGAAATTACGGCTTCAGCGACGCCGCGGATCTGTTCGTTTTTATTTCAGGATACACCGCGTCCTTTGTCTATGCCCGGATGATGATGGAGCGCGGGTTCATCGTCGGCGCCACCCGCCTGACCAAGCGGGTCTGGCAACTCTATGTCGCGCACGTCATCCTGTTCGTCATCTATATTGTTTCGATCGGTTATGTCGCACAGCGCTTCAGCGACCCGGAGATCATCAACGAATTCAACGTGGCGGGTCTGGTCGATAATCCGATCGAAACCCTGCGGCAGGGATTGCTGCTGAAATTCAAGCCCGTCAATCTCGACGTACTTCCGCTCTACATCGCCCTGATGGGATTATTTCCGCCGGTGCTGTGGATCATGCTGCGCCAGCCCGGCCTGACCATGCTGGGCTCGATTGCATTGTGGCTCGCGGCCCGGCAGTTCGGTTGGAACCTGCCGGCCTACCCCGCCGGGACGTGGTACTTCAACCCGTTCTGCTGGCAGGTGCTATTTGTGTTCGGCTCATGGTGCGCGCTCGGCGGCGCAAGGAAGTCACGATGGATTATCGACGCACCGTTCACCCTGTACTTTTGCATCGCCTATCTCATCCTCGCGCTGGTCATGACGATGGCGGGCAAATTCCCGGACTTCGGGGCGCTGTTCCCGCACTGGCTCTATTCAACCTTCAATCCCAATGACAAGACCAATCTCGCGCCCTATCGCTTCCTGCATTTCGTGGTGATCGTCATTTTGGTCATCAGGTTTATCCCGAAGGACTGGCCGGGCCTGGAATGGCGGGTTTTCGATCCCGTCGTTGTCTGCGGTCAGCAGTCGCTTGCCGTGTTCTGCGTCGGCGTTTTCCTTTCCTTCGTCGGACATTTCGAACTGATGATGAGTTCGGGCTCGCTGTTCGCGCAGATTTTCGTCAGCGTGACGGGAATAGCGATCATGACCATCGTCGCCTACTACATCTCCTGGTCGAAGAAGCAGGACAAACCGCTCCCCAAACCGGCGGCGGCCAAGGCGGGCTGATTCCGGCCGATGCCGCGTTGCCGTCAGGCAGGCCCGCCGATTCACGCGGGCCGTGTGCTCGTCATGACCATGGTCGCGACGTCGGTATAAACGCCAACCAGCGGTCCGACGATTTTGTGCAGCGCGTTTTTCGAGATCAGCGTGTCGTGCAGGATCAGATTGTCGATTCCCGTGGTCAGAAAGCAGACGACGGCGTCGCGCGGCGTTTCGACGATCGGTTCGCCCTTGACGTTGAATGACGTGTTGATCAACACGGGAACGCCGGTCAGCGCCTCGAACTCCCTGAGCAGGCGGTACAAGACCGGATTGGTTTCCTCACGAACGGTTTGAACGCGCGCCGTTCCGTCGACATGGACGATCGCCGGAATCCTGTCGCGCCACTCCGGGCGGACGCGCTTGGCGATCAGCATGAACGGCGAATCCTCCTCGCCCTCGAACACTTCCCTCGCCCGTTCGGCAAGCACGATCGGCGCGAACGGCCGAAATGCCTGGCGGTGTTTGACCCGCTTGTTCAGGATGTCCTTCATCTCAGCCTTGCGCGGGTCGGCCAACAGGCTGCGATTGCCGAGCGCACGCGGTCCGAACTCGGAGCCGCCCTGAAACCAGCCGATCACCCGCTGTTCGGCGAGCAGCTTTGCGGTGTCGCGGCAAATGTCCTCGCTGCGAACAACGGTGGTCTGAATCCGAACGAGAAATTTCTCCGTGGCGTTATGAATATCCTGATCGGTGTAGCGCTTGCCGACATAGGAGTGATCCATAACGAACGAGCGGCGCTGCTTCAGGATTTCGAGATAGCCGTAATAGGCACAGCCGATCGCAATGCCGTCGTCGCCGGCTGCCGGCTGAATCCAGACATTCTCGAAGCCGGACTCCCGTACAACCCGGCCATTGGCGACGCAGTTCAGCGCGACGCCGCCGGCGATACACAGATTTTTGGCGCCGGTTGTTTCGCGCAGCCGCCGCGCGCGCGCAAGCAGCACGTTTTCGGTGTCGTCCTGAACCCGCCAGGCGAGATCCTCCCAATGCCGCATCGATGGACTGCCTTCCCAACCGCCGCTGTCCATGACGTAAGGCTGCCTGAAGTCCGTCGTCCAATGCGGAACATGCAATGTGCCGTCCTTAAGCTCGAGCAGATGCTTGACTTGTTCGCGGCGGCCATAAGGCGCAAGGCCCATCAGCTCCCCGCACTTGTTCCAGTCGCCGAAAATGTACGTCGAGGCCCGGCTGTAGAGCGCGCCAACTCCCGGCATGTTGTAGAATTCATCGCTCAGGAAGCCGCGGTCGGGCTCCATCCAGACTTTCTTCAGGCATTCGACCTTTGAGCCGTTGAATTTGTAATAGCTCTCGGACTCGCGGGCGAGCGGCGTCGCGGCGTCGGCCGACGGATAGGGTTCGACGACGTCAGATTGATAACTGCCGACGCCGTCGACAATCATCACCACGCCTTGTTCGAACGGCGACACCGCGAACGCGCTGTAGGCGTGCGCCAGATGGTGGGAGATCGACACCACCTTGTCGGAACGCGACAGATACAGCGGATGTTTGGAGGCCTCACTTCGCTCATGCTCGGGAAGGAAACCCGGCATATCCTGATAGACCAGCCGCTCTTCCATTTCAGCGACGGGGAGGATGTAGCAATTGCGGACGATCAGATCGACGTCATCCAGCGTGATGCCTTCGGCATCGAGGCAATAGTCGATCGCCTCCTTGTAGAAGCCGGTGGCGTGCTTTTCGCGCGTGATGCGCTCCTTGGCGATGGCAAACGCGATAGCGCCATCGCGCAGAAGGCAGGCACTCACATCATGGTCGTAGGTATTCAGGCCGAGAACGTAGGTGTGTTGTTTGGGCATGGACACTCTTCTGGAAGGAATCGTTGAGCGCAGGAAAATCCGGGTGCGTTGTCGAGCTTAAGTTCTTGGCGTGGCCTTTGCCGTCAGTTTGTCTCGCGCTCGCCGGAATTGCGCATTGCACCTTCTTTGGGAATCCGCGGTGGTGGACGGTGCGGCACCGCCAATCCGTGGCTGACCCGGACTGTACTTGACTTACCCTGTCTACCCAATAAAATCCGTAAAGGCCGCAAGAACCACGATAAAAATACGAATCTTAGCGCCCGCTTGAACCGAACGCAGACCTCGCTCGTCTAAACGAGGTAGTGTCTTTAAGTTTGCGTGGCTGGATCGACCCGGAGAATCCTAAAAATGGCTAAACGCTACAATATCGTTACGCGCTGCATCGCAGCGATGGCTTTGGTGTTCGTTTATTTCGTCAGCACGTCTGCCGTCCTGGTCGGCGCATCGACCACGTCAGCACAAGCTCGGGGTCGCGGCGGCGGCGGTTTTCGCGGCGGCGGTTTCCGCGGCGGTGGCTGGGGTCGTGGCAGAGGCTGGGGCCGCGGCCGCGGCGTCTTTATCAGAGGCGGAGGTTGCTATTTCAGCTACCGCTGGGGCCGGTACATCTGCCCGTATTGATCGCAGTTCGATCGGCGTGATCTCCACGCACGATCCGAACAGAACAACGAAAATCAGGTGCGTCGGTCGGTCCGGCGCACCTGTTTTTGTTTCTGGCGAGTGAGAATTAGCGCCGATCTCTTTGTGTCGTAACAATTTCAGAAACGTCATCGACGCGCTCGATTGACCTGCGTCAATCTCCACGATGCGCTTTTACGGTAGTTTTATCGCTAGATGCCGCCGGGTTGAAAAACGCTGCGCAGGTGATGAACGCCGTCAGTGACGCCGGCGAAATCCTGATCATTCCAGCGCGAAGACAGAGCTTGCCAAATATCTCCGCGAACAACACCCCAAAATCGGCGATCACATCGTTGCCGTGGAAGCTGCCGACCATCCGAGCGATCGCGAGATCGTCGCTTATGCCAAAAAGTATTTTAAGATAGGACCCGCAAGAGCCGCCGCAGCAAGTGGGTCCATTAATCGATAGTTGTTTCTACACGTTGGAAATCGGACCGCGCACAATGACCGCTAGTCAGTTGAACCGATGATTTGAGCAGCCGACTTCAACGGAATTCCCGCAATGACGTCGACCATAAAAGTCCCTCGCGCCCCCGCCCTAAAAATAAATTTCTGCGATCTTCCCATGGTCTTCCCGATGCAGCTGTCTGGGAAGATTGAAAGGTCTAAAAATTCGAGAAACGCCTGATTGTTGTGTGGTCGGGGCAGCTGGATTCGAACCAACGACCTGCAGTACCCAAAACTGCCGCGCTACCAGGCTGCGCTATACCCCGAATATCCAAGGAAACGATGTCGATACACGCTTAAGGCACTGCCAGCAAGGCTGCTCGCGATCCGTTTCATCGGCCGTTAAAGAGCGGATGCGCTACCCGGTCGCCTGGCGCGATCCCGTATTTTTGCGCCGTGCCTGCGATCACCTCCAGCACCCCCTTCACGGGCCCTCCTGACGAGATGATTTTGGTGGATAGCGGCTCGGTGCTCTCAGCAATTCGCAGGATCCGGCCGTCGGCCCGAATGAAGATCATGTCGAGCGAGATGTAGGTATTTTTCATCCACATCGACACCTGCTGTTCCGGCGAGAAATCGAACAGCATCCCTTTCCCGTCCGGCAGCTCCTTGCGGTACATCAGGCCGGTTTCTTTCTCCTGCTCGGTCGTCGCCATCTCGACCGAGAAAACCTGCACGCCTGATTTGGTGACGATTTCGAGCGGCTGGACGCTCGCGGCCTGGCCGCTGGAGCCCACAAATGCGCAAAGCACGACCGCTGAAAGGACAACAGTCCAACGCCACGCGCGCAGGCGATCCGGGTCGGCAACTCGGTGGGAATTCATGGACAACGCTTACCTTGGCTAAAAGGGATTCCGGTAGAGCATTTTCCGGCAAAGTGGAATCCGGTTGGCCGTCAGAGAATGCTCTGATTCAATCATTTGCGCGTATTCTTGTCGCAAAACCGGTGTCCGCTTTTGCGGAATAAGCGCGAGCGCGACCCTAGCCCGCCGATCGTGTCAAATACCAGACCGCCGGCAACGCTGACCGGCGCCATTTTGGGCGCCGAGCTGACATTTGTGTGAGGTAGGGGTCGAAGGGTCGCGCAACTAGTGCGACGACAGTCCGGGCGAGCCGTTTTCCGGCTGGATTTCGGCAGCCATCATCCCCTTGGAACCGGGTCCGAACCGCACCAGCACGAACTGGCCGGGGCGCAACTCGGTCATCCCGAACCGGCGCAATGTTTCCATATGCACGAAGATATCCGGCGTCCCCTCGCCGCAGGTCAGGAAACCGAATCCGCGTAAGCGGTTGAACCACTTGACCTGCGCCCGCTCCAGGCCGCTGGTCGGGGTGACGCTGACATGGGTCCGCGGCGGCAGCATTTGCGCCGGGTGGATCGCGGTGGATTCGTCCATCGACAGGATCCGGAACGCCTGGTAGCCCTTGGCGCGCTGCACGCATTCGCAGACCAGCCGCGCGCCTTCGTAAGCAGTTTGATAGCCGTCGCGCCTAAGCACGGTGACGTGCAGAAGCACGTCCGGCCAGCCATTGTCGGGAACGATGAAGCCGTAGCCCTTCGATGCATCGAACCATTTGATAACGCCGCTGATTTCGACGAGGTTGGCGGCGGAATCGCCAAGGCTAGAGAGCGCATCGATCGCGGGATCACGCTCGGCGCTGCCTGAAAATTCGCTCGGCCCAAGCCGGTTCGGTCCCGTTCCGCCTGACGGCGGTCCCCCGAGCTTCTTGGACTCAAATCCGTCCGACCCCATGACCCCGGACCCCACACATCATTTGCGGCCCGTCATCTCACGCGACGGCGCCGGAACACGCGCCCGTCTCATGACCACTCATGATGACGCCACGCGAATCTCTCGAATCAAAAGATAACACTCCCGCTTGCGGCGCATAGATAAAAAACAAATTCGCCGGAACCTATGAACAGCCTTGCGCAGCCGCGAATCAATCAGGCATCAATTACCCACGAACGGCCCAAGCGTCTCCCCGATATCGTGCCTTATGACCAGGTCGGCAATGTCATCCTGTTCGGTGGGCTCGTTGTTGATGATCACCAGTCTGGCGCCGCAATTTTTGGCCAGCATCGGAAAGCCAGCGGCCGGCCAGACCACCAGCGACGATCCGATCGCCAGGAACAGGTCGCAATGCTGGGCCAGTTCGGTGGCGCGGCGCATCGCTTCCTCCGGCATCGCCTGCCCGAACGAGATGGTGGCGGTCTTTACCGGCTCGTCGCACACGCTGCAGTCGGGCGCGCCGCCGATCTCGTCGAAGCGCCGCTTGACCCAGGTAAGATCGTAAGCTTGCCCGCAGCCGATGCAGCGGGCGTACGTGGTATTGCCGTGAAGCTCGATGACATCATCGGCCGCAAACCCCGATACCTGATGCAGATTGTCGATGTTCTGGGTGACGATCGCTGGGATCTTGCCGGCCCGGTACAGCGAGGCCAGCGCGCGGTGACCGCGCCCCGGCCGCGCCGCGGCGAATGTCGGCTCCATTGCAAAGCGCCGTCGCCAGGCCTCGTCGCGGGCGTCGGGGCTGGCGACGAATTCATCGAACGGGATCGGGCGGTTGCGGGTCCACAATCCGCCGGGTGAACGGAAATCGGGAATGCCGCATTCGGTTGAAATGCCCGCGCCCGTGAACGGAACGATGGTGGATGCCTCGGCGATCATGTCGCCGAGCCGTTCCACGCCGCTGCGAAGATCCGATGCGATCATTTGCGTAGTCCGAGCGAGGCCCCGTCCCTTGAGCGATACCAGACTAGCATCGCGATAAAGCGTTCGGAAAGGAATGCCCGCCAAACTGGCGGCATGGAAAATTATCTGAGCTGGAAGGTCGCTCTGGTTGTCGCGCTGGCGCTGTTAAGCTTCGGCGAACAATATTACCTCCGCAACAATGCCTCCGAAGCCGCCAACGCGAAATGCGCGCGCGAGCCGCTCGATTTTTTTTACAAGAACCAGTACAGCGACTGTCTGCGCCGGAATATGTGAGCAAGGCATATGTGGGCAAGGCCGGCGATCGGATCACAGGCCGCGCGCCTATTCGGCTCCGTATCAGGCCGCTTTTGCGATCGGCTCCTTGACCTCGTCGCTCTTCTTCTCGTCGGTCTTTTTCGCCTTCACGACCGGAGCGGAGGCGAGCGATTTTTTCGCCGGCTTTCCGTACTGCGACAATCTTTCCAGCTCAGCTTCTAACTCGGCCTGCCGCACCGCCACCTTTTCCATCAATTTGTCGGTTGCGTTGTCGCGCAATGCGGCGAGTTCTTCAATGCTGAGTGAATCCAGATCGATTTTTGCCATGCAGGCCTCCCGTTTTCTTGTGGCTACCGGGAAGCTGCGCAGGCCACAAGCACGGCCCCGCTCTTATCCACCGCGAACGCGAGGCGATCACGATCCTGCAACGCCGCGTCCAATTCACGCCCCAATCGCGGTCACCAATAGGTGTGGGACAAGAATCAAAAGGGATGGGCATGACCGAACAGCAAGACAGCGCCGCTCAAGACAGCGCCGCTCTGGAGCGGGAAGAAATCGCAACGCGCGTGGCAAACTTCAAAGCCACCCAGGAAAAATTCAAGCGCGAGCGCGAGGAATATTTTGTGACGACGCTGGAAAATGCACGCCACTCATTTGGGCGCCCCTCGTTCTGGGCCTAACGCCGATACAAAAAAGCCCGGAAGCGATGCTCCAGGGCTTTTTGATTACCAGCGGTTTCGATTACCAGTAATGCCGCCAGTAGCGGTGCCGGCGATAATAAGGGCCGCCGTAGTAGGCGTAGGGCCCGGCTCCGTAATAGTAAGCGGGGGCGTAATCGTAGCCGTAATAGCCATAGCCTGGTCCATATCCATAACCATAGCCCGGTCCATATCCATAATACGGCCCGTACCCGCCGGCGATGGCGCCCGCGGTCAGTGCGCCGGCAGCCAGGCCGAACGCCAATCCGGGGCCAAAAAACCCCCGTCCCCGCGCCTCAGCCGGCGCGGTCATGGCGGTTGCGCCGACGGTGGCAACCGTCGCCAAAATCGCTAATGCCTTTTTCATGCGCGTCTCCTCCATTGAGTGCCTGCGAAATAACGCAGACGTTTTTCGATGGTTGCAGCGGAATCGGATTTTTGGCGCGGTCGCGGGAACCGACGGGCGGCGGAACCGGCCCCGGATTTGATCGCGCAAAAAAATCTGACTTAGCCGGAACCAAACCGGCGCCTCGAAATTCTCTCTTCAAGTGCAGCAACCTTGAAAGAGGTGAAAGCATGAAAGACCCCGTCAGTGTCTTCGGATGCTGGCGGGGTTTTCAGTTTGCGGGTTGCCTGGGAGCGCTCGCCAACAAGCGCTAGGGAGGTTCAATTGCCGATTTCTGCCCTGCTGGCTCGCATTCGCAAACTCATTCCCCAACAGAACGACCGCCACTACGACGAGATCGTCCGCGGCTTCGGGGTTGGTGCGTTGCAAACGCCGGCCACTCCGATGAGCGATCAGGAACTCTCGAGAGCAATTGCTGATTTCCTGAGGGATGCCCCTTCGGCCGAGGCCGTGAGCAGCCTTGGAAGGCGATTTAATCCGTCATCAGGGGTTTGATCACGCAAGCGCTTGCACACCGAAGCGCCTGCGCGCCATCCAAGTCCGAAAAACACGCTCGGACGCTTCGCCAGCACTCAACTCACAAAAGCAAAACCTGAAATCATTATTTTTTTGGGCGCTCAAGCCGGCCGATCTTGCGATCGAGATACCAGACTTCCACATCGCAGCCATCCACAAGCTGGCGAGCGGCCTTCATTGCCTCCGCGTCTGTATCGGCATCGAGGGGTTTGTACGACGTTACGCGATTGTCTCCATTAATTAAGTAGCCCCGATAGGTTGGCATGATCCTCTCCCTTCCCTGAGACAACGCTTGAAGAACGGGACCGCGGAGCATGGAGCCATGCGGGAACCGACGGAACCAGCACTATTCAGGTCGGAAACCGAACAGAAACTATTGAGGCACAAAGGAATTATGGAATCAGAGGTAATACGCCGGCCCGGTTCGTGTGTGATGGATTTAGCTGCCCTAAAAGAACAAGCAGAGCGCTGCCGCCGTCTCGCGAAGCAGGCCGACCCCTTCACCCAAAAAAGGCTGTTGGATCTCGCGGCGGAATACGAGGCCCAAATAGCGAAGCTCGAGCCGCAGCCTTCCGCGGGATCACTAAATCTGCGGAAGGGCGAACCGTAAGCCATCCAGGTCACGCCGCGCGTGTCGGCACCGCGATGGTTCGGCCGGAGGCGAAACCGACTATTACTGTACGGGACCGGGCACGCCTGCGGTGCGAACTAATCGATCGGCCTTCTGAAGCACGTAGTGGTTCTCGGGCTGCTCTCTCGCAAAGAAGCTGACCAGGACGAAGGCGGCACAAAATAGCAGGCCCACCAACATGACCTTCCGGTGGGTGCGTTTGTCGGCGTTGTGAAATGACGAGGACATTCACAAGCCATACAACTTCAGGCTCACAGCACAATCTGACTTGAGTTTTAACCTAACCTATGAAGGTTACGCCTGCGGCTCATTTAAACAGAATTGTTTTCAATTCTTAAACTTTCGGATTTACCGAACCAACGGCAATCTCTTCATGTTGGGGAGATTTCATCTTCGTGACTTTGACGACCTTTCCCTTGGCGTCGCAGGTCGTCCATTCACCCACCTGCTTGCCATCCTCAAAACATCCGGAACGCATTTTGGTGCCGTCTTTTCTGAACCACTCCCGATATCCCGTGAGGACGTCATCAATTACGTGGCCCCTGGCCTTGATGCTTCCGTCCTTGTGACGGTCGATGCGTTCTTTCATGCAGTTCTCCGAGGCACGTCGGATCCCGTACTGCAATCAGTGTACAGAAATCATCAGACTATTTTAGGAGCATCGAATGGGTCCTTACTTCGATTGGTCGTTTATGGCTGGCGCGTTTGGTTTGATCGGACCGATAGCGGGTCTTTTCGTCGGAGGTGTCCCGCGCGATCTATTATTTCGGTGGCATTTGACGCGAACGACCCAACCGCAATTCTCCCGCACCCCAACGCCCCTGCCCCCAGCCGCATTTTGCTGCTATTGAAATCCCCGAACCCAACAACGATCTCTTCAATATCTCAGGGAGTAAGAAAAACATGCGTTATCTCCACACCATGCTGCGCGTCCGCAATCTCGATGCCGCGCTGAAATTCTACCAGGACGCTTTGGGATTGAAGGAAGTCCGCCGCGTCGACAACGACAAGGCAAAATTCACGCTGGTATTCTTGTGCGCCGCCGAAGACGAAGGGCTATTGAAAGCGTCCAAGGGACGCGGCGCGCCGCTGGTCGAGCTCACCTACAATTGGGACGAGGAAAAATACGGCGAGGACCGCTATTTCGGCCATCTCGCCTACGAGGTCGATGACATCTACGCGACCTGCGACCGCCTGATGAAACTCGGTATCACCATCAATCGGCCGCCGCGCGACGGCCAGATGGCTTTCGTCCGCTCGCCGGATCTGCATTCGATCGAGCTGTTGCAGAAGGGCGATGCAAAGCCGCCGGCGGAGCCGTGGGCCTCGATGCCGAACACCGGACATTGGTGAGACGTTTTTCCGCTCTGCTAGCCGGAACCTCACTCTCCCTTTCGCGTTCTTTAATCCATGAGGAATTCATGGAGGCGAATATGGGACGAGGACTTCTGCTCTGGCTGCTCGGCGTGCCGATCCCGGTGATTATTCTGCTGTGGCTGTTCTTCGGCCACTGACATCAGGCAATCGGCATACTTGCGCAAATCAGGCTCCGTCATCGCTCGGCGGGGCCTTTTTTTCGCGGAGCGCCGTTGTTGAAAATCCGCTGCGGCGCGCGCTTTTTTGCAAAAATTCCGATATGACCCGCGAGGAGCGGATCATCGGGAGTGAAAAAGTGCCAAACAACAATCAGAGCCAGCTCAAGATTTGGGGCCGGGCCAATTCGGTCAATGTTCAAAAAGTGCTGTGGTGCCTGCGCGAGCTCGATCTCGCCTACGAGCGGATCGATGCCGGCATGGCATTCGGCAGGAATCGCGAGCCCGACTATCTCGCGATGAATCCGAACGGGCGGGTGCCGACCCTGGTGGACGGCGATTTCGTGCTCTGGGAATCGAATTCGATCATGCGCTATCTCGTGCTCGCCTACGCACCGGGATCGCCGATTTATCCCGACGCGCCGAAACGGCGCGCCAGTATCGACCGTTGGCTGGACTGGACGCTTTCGATCCTGCAGCCGGTCGATCGTCCGGTATTTTGGGGGCTGGTGCGAACGCCGGTCGAGCAGCGGGACATGGTCGCGCTCCAGAAAGATGCCGACGCCGAGGCCGTGCAATGGCGCATCGTCGAGGCGCAATTGGCGACGCGGCGCTTCATCGAAGGCGAGGATTTCACCCTCGCCGATATCGCGCTTGGCGCCTATGCAAGGCGCTGGTTCGGCGTCGAAGGCATCAGCAAACCGACGCTGCCGCATCTCAAACGCTGGTTCGCACAATTCGCCGGCCGCGCGGGATTTGCGCAATTCGTGGCGCCGCCGATGTCGTGACAAAGTTGAATGAAGTATTGGTTCGATGTCCCGGCATCGGCAGTACACTCCCTCTCCCGTTGAGAGAGAGCTGGGGTGAGGGTTGGGTCTATCGTCAGGCCGTAACCCCTCACCCGATTTGCTGCGCAAATCGACCTCTCCCAATGGGGAGAGGTGAAGCCGAGCGTGCAGCACCCAACAAGTCCAAATTCATTGAAAGCCCGAGCGCTCGAACAGCACAACGGCAATGATCACGGCCAGCGTGACAACCGTCACCACCAGACGCGTGGTCCAGCTCATGCCGCGGCTGACCCACCACAGCAGCGCGCAGCTCATCACAACGGGAACGATGATATCGAGTGGCAATGCGCGCGCCCTGTTGCCGCTCAGCGCCAACCGCTGGCGGTGCCAGCGCCGATGCTGACAGCGCCGCCGATCTGCATACAGGTCTCGGTGCCGTTGAGCTTGACGAAACCCGGGCCATACGCCGCGCAGGAACTGCTGCCAGCTGCGCCCTTCAACGGGAGCAGTCTGCCTGAGACCACGGGTTTGTCCGGCTTTCGACTGCTGGCCGGCTCAGCCAACGCGATCGAGGCTGGCAGCACCGCAACGACGATCGCAAGGAGGGTGTTTCGCATCCTCCCCTTTTATCGCGTCTGATCTCTCTAGGCTACCTGACGAACTTGATGCCAACCGACTTGCCGCGACGCCAGACGACTTCGCAGTTCCGCCCCGTTCTCGCGTCGCGCTCGAAAGCCAGCCGCAACCGGGCGGGCAGCATGTTGGGATCGTCGATCGTGATCTTGGCGCCCGTGCCGGAGAGGTCCTGCACCACGCACTGGCGCGCCCCGAAGCCGCCTTCCAGGGTAATCCAGCCGGGCTGGTTCAGCGATTTGCGCGCTTCGCGCTTCATGGTTATTGCGGCCATTTCGGTTTCTCCTTGGGGCCCGATCCCGATACCTCACCGGCCTTTAAAAACCGTTGACGCGTTGCGAGAATTACGGCGGTCTGCGTTGCACGGCAGGCACTCAGTTTGCCCAAAAAAACGGGATTCCCGGCGGCTTGCCCGGCCGCGCAAACGCCACTATACGTTCGCCCGCCGATCAGGATCAATTCGCCACGGTCCGGGGTCGGCACGGCGTCATCGCAAGCCCAAAGCGTTGATTCGCCGGGTGTATTAGTTTTTGACCACAGCGAAACGGCAATGCCGCGACCGGGTCGGTCGCGGCGAGGCGGACGTTTTCGCTCCCTTCGTCTATCGGTTAGGACGCCACCCTTTCACGGTGGAGAGAGCGGTTCGATTCCGCTAGGGAGCGCCAAAGCTTCTGGAAGCGTCTGTTTTGAATGGCGCT
>Ga0209331_1000292_pt1 | contig 18469 bp, 16 predicted proteins | sample JacPinW_OM3H0_M3_FD_187971 | JGI IMG/M metagenome (GOLD analysis project Ga0209331, IMG submission 187971) | Forest soil microbial communities from Algoma, Ontario, Canada - Jack Pine, Ontario site 1_JW_OM3H0_M3 (SPAdes) (version 2) | ecosystem: Environmental > Terrestrial > Soil > Boreal...
CTTCTTGCAGAAGTCCGGGTTCTTGGGGCCGCGCACTGCCGCGGCCATCCACACCCGCCCCTTCTTGTCGATCATGGAATTGTGATTGTTGACCTTGGCGTCCCAGATCTTCTCGTCGCCCCAGTAGGCCGAAGGGCCGAGCGGCTTTGCCATGGCCGCGTGGCCGGGTCCCAGCGCTTCGGGCGTATCCGGATCGCGCACCGGCGCGTTGAAGATTGTCACGTTGTGCGTCTTTGGGTCGAGGATCGGGATCATGTCCGTTGAGTATTCGGGCGACCCGTAGACCGGCCCATGCGCATTCACCGTTGGGTTGCGTCGGTCCGATGATATGAGGTCATGCAGGTAATGCTTTTCGTCGCCCCAGTCCCAGGTGGTGATGACGATGTTGCGCTCGAGCCCCTCCGGCCGCGTCGGCTTGGCATGGGGGAGCTCGCCCTTGGCTACGCGATCGGTCCATTCCGCATAGTATTTGATCGGGACTGCGGCGAGTTGGCCCGCCAGAATGTTGACCATCAGCTCGCCCGCCTGCCCGGACTGAATGCGGTGCATCCACGCCTCGGTTGATGAGCGTTCTTCGCTGTGAAATTTTGGAATCGTGCGGGTGGAAAGCTGTCCGAGCTGGTGACAGCCGATGCAGCCGTTGTTTTTTATCAGATTGAGGTAGTCGCTCTGCTTGACGTTGGGGGGCAGGTCGCCTTTACCGCCGAACTGGCTCGCATCCGGAATCTTCAGCATCGAATACCAGTAGATGGCCGGATAATATTGGGCTGCGTCTGTCTCGCTCGGCGCTGCGACCGCGCGCAGGTTGAGCTGCTTTCCCGGCTCGCTGTCCAGCTTCGGCGAGTCGACGAGGCCATAGCCGCGTACCCAGACCTTGTATTTGGCCTTGGGAAGGTCGGGAAGGACGTAGCGCCCCTGATCGTCGGTCACCACCATCTTGGCATACCGGGTAGGCAGATCCGTCGTTTCCGCAATGACCCACACGCCGGCTTCGGGCCCGTTTGCTCCCGTCACCACGCCGCCGATATCGTCCTCGTCGATCGCGACCGCGGCTGTTTGCGCGCTGAGTTGCGCCGGCGCAGCGGCCAGAAATCCGAATACGCCGATTGCCGCCACGCTCAGACATAATCTTTGCTTTGTGGTCATCCTTCCGCTCCCGTTTTCCTGTCCGTGCTTAGCCTCACGTCTGCTCACGCGACTTTCTCCTTCAGGTGGGGGAACATCGCGTCGAGGGCCTCACTGTCCATCTCCGTCTTGAACTTGTGCTTGTCCTTCAGTGCGACAGCGCGCTGGGCCGCCGGTCGCACGCTGATCTCATCGACGAGCCGCTTGAGGTTCTTGAATTTATCCCACGCACTCTCACCCATGACCGTCGGAATGAGACGCGCCCAGCCCCAAACGTCCATGTCGACGATTGTGTAGATGTCGCCCAGCATGTAACGCCGCTTGGTCAGGCGCTCATCCAGAATCCCGAAGTGGCGCTTTGCCTCAAACACGTAGCGATTGATCGCGTAGGGCAGCTTCTCCGGTGCGTAATTGCGGAAATGCACCGCCTGGCCGGAATAAGGACCAACGCCGGACGCAACAAACATCAGCCACGACAGCAACTCGCCTCGCGCCTTGGGGGTGTTTTCCGGCAGAAACTTGCCCGTTTTCTCCGCGAGATAGAGCAGGATCGCGTTGCTGTCGAACACAAGCGCGTCGCCATCAACGATGGCGGGCACTTTCGCATTCGGATTGATCGCGAGATACTCTGGGTTGTGCTGATCGCCCTTGCGGGTGTCGACCGGGATCGCTTGGTACGGAAGCCCGGATTCCTCGAGAAAGAGCGCGACCTTGGTCGGATTGGGTGCGCCGCTGTAATAGAACTTCAACATCGTTTTCATTCCTATCTTTGTTACCCGACATTCCGTAGATGAGCTCTGGAATGGCGTAGACGATAGCAGATGGCGGGGAGACCCAAAAGCCGCAAACGTCCGCTAAATCGGTGTGGAACGGGTCGAGGACGTGACCAGCCACTCGGCCTTCCGCAACGGTGCGCAGACGATCGCGGCCCTCTACGACCTCAAGGCTGATCCGCAAAAGCGCGACCTCTTTACATTCGAGGAGAACGGTGAACGCTACGGGATTCCCTGGTTGCGCTGCCGCGCTCGCGAGGAGCTCACGCGGCGGGGACGCGGCGGCACTCACACTTCGTACGAACGAGCGACATCCCGTAATTTTAGCTACAAGATTCCTCCTTCTGGCATACGAGGTGCGTAAATAATACAAACAGAGTAGACGGTATGTATCTTGACATCCGGCCCCATGCCGGCCGAATATTTCGCCCGTGGGCCGCCAAGAGCCCTAAGGTAAGGGAGGAGACCTTGCGGAATATTCGCCGCGCCCCGCGCCGCGACAGCACAGCGGTCCTACTGCGTCAGCGCGAAAACGCTCCCCTGCGCGGCGCGCCCCGCCGCGAACCGTCCCGTCGAACTCAGGAATCGCGCAGCCGCGCCGCGCGAGAACGCCTGCTCAGCGCAACGATCGAGGTGCTGATCGACCGAGGATACAACGGCCTCACGACAAAGGAAGTTTCGGGGCGGGCCGGCCTTTCCAATGGCGCGCTGGTTCACCACTACGGCACAAAGGCGGAACTGGTCATCGCCGCGACAGAACAGGTTTACGATCGCTGCATCGAAAACGGCGAGAAAATCGCAAACAGCGACAAGGCGAGAAAGCATCCCCTCCAAGCCTACATCGATGATTGCCTGCACGTTTACCTGGGATGGCCCTTCCTCGCCGCGGTGGAAGTGCTTGTCCCAGCACGCACCGATCAAACGCTGATGGTGCAAGTCGACAAATTCATGCAGCACTACCGACACACGATGAACGACGTCTGGCTGGCCGCCTTTCAGCGTGCCGGAATAAACCGCAACGACGCGGCGTTCCTGATGATGGCCACGCTGAACATGATCCGAGGCATGGGCATCAACAGCTTGTGGCAGAAAAACATGCCGCATTACAAAAAGCTGCTTCGAGAGTGGGCCGCAGTGGCCGAGTCCGGTGTGTTCGACGGCAGGCACACCGAGCTGCGCTGAACGATTCACAATGAGGCAAACGACTTCGGAGACAGTTCATGGGAATCCAGCAGAACAACGACCGCATCCAGACCACGCACATCGGCAGCCTGCCGCGGCCTCACGATCTGCTCGACATCATGAAGGCGAAATTCGCCAAGCAGCCTTACGACGACAAGGCGTACCAAGCGAAGCTGTCGAAGGCGGTCGCGGACTGCGTTCGAAAGCAGGTCGATTGCGGCATTGATTTCGTGACCGACGGCGAGTTCTCGAAGCCGGGCTTCTTCACCTACATCCAGGAACGCCTCGAAGGCTTCGAGGCGCGTCCGAACCAGAAGCTGATCCTGTTTCAGAAGGAGGTTTCATCCTTCCCGGAATATTACGCCGAGTATTTCAAGCAGGCCATGATGGGCGGTACGATTGTGCCGATCACTCCGGTCGTTTGCGTGGGGCCGGTAAAATACCGCGGCGAAAGGCTTTTGCAGATCGATATCGAGAACCTCAAGGCTGCGGCCAAAGCGGCCGGCGTTCCCGAAAAAAAGGCATTTCTGCCCGCGACCGCCCCGTCAGGCGTCGGGATCAACGAGTATTACAAAACCGATGAAGAATACTTTCATGCATTGGCAGCCGAACTGAACAAGGAATGCCGGGCGATTGTGGACGCGGGTCTTCTCGTCCAAATCGATGATCCGTTCCTGCCGGACATTTTCTTTGAGCCTGGCCTCGACGACGCTCAGAAGAAGCGACGCGCCCAGATGTATGTCGATGCCACCAATCTCGCCCTGAGCGGGATACCGGCTGACATGGTGCGCTTCCACACCTGCTACGGCATCAACGAAGGGCCGAGACTTTACGAAGCCAGCTTGTCGGACATCATTGAATACGTTTTGAAAATCAACGCCGGTTCCTACAGCTTCGAGGCGGCCAATCCGCGCCACGAGCACGAGTATCATCTCTTCGAGTGCGTGAAGGTTCCGGAAGGCAAGGTCCTTTGCCCGGGCGTCATCACACACGCGAGTAATATCGTGGAGCATCCGGAATGGATTGCGGAGCGCATCATTCGCTTCGCAAATCTGGTCGGCAGGGAAAACGTGATGGCTGGCGCCGATTGCGGGTTCAGCTCGCAGGCGCTCTACCGCACCGAGGTGCATGACACCGTGGTTTGGGAGAAATTCAAGGCGATGCGGGAAGGTGCCGATATCGCCAGTCGAAAACTCTGGCACTGAATCGATCACACCAAACAAGCGCCCGCGAGGCGCAACTCTAGGAGTGCAAAATGCTCAAGCGATTGCTGCTCGGATCGGCCCTACTCACCGTCGCCGTCCTTGCTGCGAAGGCGCAGAACGACATCAAGATCGGGTTTGTCACGACATTCAGCGGGGCGATGGCGGTCGTCGGCACCGATATGCGCGACGCATTTGAACTCGCGCTCGATCATCTGGACCGCAAGATGGCAGGCCGGAACGTCACGATGATCTATGAGGATGACGGCCTGAAGCCGGAACAAGGAAAGCAGAAGACGGACAAGCTGATCCAATCCGATAAGGTCAATTTTCTCACCGGTTACATGATGTCGCATATTTTGTTGGCATCGGTGAAGTCCGCCATCGATGCGGAAACCTTCCTGATCAGTGCCAATGCCGGGCCATCGCAGATCGCGGGGGAATCTTGCTCGCCTTGGTTTTTCAGCACCTCGTGGCAGGGCGATCAGGTGCCACAGGCGGTCGGTGAGTACATGAATCAGAAGGGGGTCAAGACCGCCTACCTATTGGCTCCGAACTACGCCGCCGGCAAAGATGTGTTGGCGGGGGTTAAAGCCAATTTCAAAGGCCAGATCGTCGGCGAGGACTATACGAAATGGCCCGACCAGCTCGACTTTTCAGTGGAGCTCAGCAAGGTGCGCAACATCAAACCGGATGCCGTCTTTGCGTTCTATCCAGGCGCGGCAGGCATTCAATTCCTGACACAGTATTCGCAGTCGGGCCTACGTGGGCAGATCCCGCTCTATACGTCCTTCATCGTCGACGCCCTCTCATTGCCGCGCTTGACCGATCTTGCTCTCAACGTACCAGGGGCACAGCATTGGGTCATCGACCTTCCGAATGACGCCAACAAGAAGTTCGTCGCTGACTTCAAAAGGAAATACGATCGCAATCCATCCTTTTACGCCGCCCAGGCTTACGATTCAGCGATGCTGATCGACAGCGCAGTCAAAGCGGTCGGTGGCGATATAACCAAGAAAGACGCCATGCGCGATGCCATGCGCAAGGCGAATTATGCGTCCGTGCGTGGGTCTTACAAATACGGAAACAACCACTTCCCCATACAAAACTTCTATCTCCAAGAGGCGGTTAAGGATGATGCTGGCACGTTCACACTCAAGACCACTGCGCTGGCGTTGAAGGACCATCAGGATCGCTATCATGAGCTTTGCAAAATGAAATGGTAACAGAAATTCCGGGGCGGCAGCCTCCGGTTGCGAATTGCTGATCGAATGATTGCGATCGGAGTCTGGTTTGGGTCTCACTTCCTGCCCTTAGCGCGCCGCAACATTGAGCGGGGCTTCACCTCAATCAGCGGACATGCCGCGGCAGGCGCTAGACCTCGATCAGGCGCTCCGCCCTCAAGCTGCTCTCCTTCCTCTTCCACTTCTCTCCGTACATACCGAGCTCACCTGATCCGTTCCCAGGTGATCTCGAGTTTCGAGTTCGGCGATCTCAGGATCAGCCGATCGCCGACGAACTCGTACTTGCGCTCCAAATCACCGGAGTCGCCCGGCTGGATGCTGGCCTGCCGGTGGTGCGTCAGGGTGCGGGCCTTCTCGTCAATCGTATAGCTGCCGAAATAGGCAATGTAGTCTGTCACCGCGATCTTGGCCTCCTCGGCCGTCATCGCCGCGCCCGCCCTCTTGCGCGCGACGTCGGGAGCGATCTGCACCGACATCTCGCCGTGCGGGCCGTAGTAGATTATGCCCTTGGGATTGTTGCCTCTCGGTTTGTTCACGCCATCGATTGTGGTGCCAACATAGCGCCATGCGCCAACGAGCTTTTTTGCAACCTCGCCGGTCATCTATTGATCCCTGGTCATCTCTTCACCGCTCGCGCCGGCAACGCCCAGCGGAACGCGACGGCCGCCAGCAGCGCCGCGAGCAAGCTCCTGCGCATGCGATCCCCGCGCCCGCCGTCCACCTTGAGATGTCTCATCTTAGTCCTCTCGCGCTGTGGGGCGCATCTATGAGGACCGCCACGCCCTGCCACATCTGCGCTGGTTCTGGTCCATCACGGTGTACGCCGATCCCAAGCGCGGCATCAATACAAGCGGGCGCGCGGCGAGCCTGGATGAGGCTAAAGCGCAATTCCTACCGAAATGGCAGAGGTGCGTCGGTGTCCTGCTTCAGCGCCTTAGCATCTTCGCGCAGCTTCTCGCTCACCCCGATAATGGCGTTGAGCGGCGTGCGCAGCTACAGTTGGCGACCCGGGTTGGATGGAATTCCGCGACTTCGCCGGATAGGCCGGGTACGTGCGCGCACCTTTGTGAAGGACAACTTTGGCAAGACTCGCCTATTTGAGGCCGGCAGCGCGAAAGGCTTCGGCGTATTTTTTCATTGTGTCGTGAGAGGCCCAGACTGCATTTTGCTGGATCCAGCTCTGCGATATTTCAGGCAATACGCGTTTGAGTGTCCGAAGGGCCCGCTGGGCGTCGTTGATCTCTCCATGGAGAGCCAGGTTCATGACCAGACCGCGGTACGCGGTCGGTGAGCTCGGCGTCTCAAGAATTGCTCGTCGAGCAAATTCTACTCCCTCATTGTAACGCCCGCGTGCGAAAGAGCCCGTGGAACGCACATTGTTGGCTGCACCGGGGTAGGCGCGAGCCAGCAGATCCCTTTGTGCCAGGCGTTCCGCCATGTCCGCATGTGGAAAAACCTGATCGCAGTGGCCGGCATACGCAGAGGCAAGTGCGAGGTAATAATGGCCGGTGGCAAGATTCGAGTTGAGAGTGATAGCACGCGTGCACGGCGCCATTGCTTCTTCCGGGTGCTGCCAGATAAGGGCATACCCCAGGGCAGCGTGAGCCCACGGCTCGTAAGGATTCAACGCTATCGCTTTATGAGCTAAGTCCGCTGCCAGCGGGACCGTGTCACGCCGATTCACCCAGCCCATATGGAGGCGGAATGTAGTGGCGATCGATAATAAGCTGTGAGCCTGCGCCGATTCGTTCTCGAGCGAAACAGCCTTCTGCAAAAGACTCTGCGCTTTGCAGGCATTGATTTTCTCGCGACTGCTCATCAGCCACAAGGCTCGGACCATGCACTCCCAGGCATTCAGGACTTCGGGGCTTTTACGTTCCGCTCGAATCCACTCGCAGATATAGAGCTGTGGTTCGATCGCCGTCATCACCTTGTCGCAGATTTCGGCCTGCGCCGCGAACGCGCTGCCAATCTCTGCATCGTACTGTTCGGCCCAGATGTGCTGGTCGAGTAGACCATCCACGAGCTGCACGGCAATGCGGGCGTGATCCCCTCCGTTCCGGGTGCTGCCTTGCAGGAGGTAGTGCACTCCGAGCTCCCGCGCGATTTGTCTCGTGCCGATTGCTTGACCCTTGTACGCAAAGCACGACGCTCGGGAAGCGACGACCAGCCAGCCGACTTTCGAGAGAGCGGTTATCAGCTCCTCAGTTATGCCGTCGGCAAACGGTTCTTGCCGGCAATCGCCCGTGATATTTGCGAACGCAAGAACGGCAATACGCGGGCCATCCAGCAGCGTCAGCCCGACGCTTCGACCCTGTTCGAACGTATGCGCTGCTGGAGCGCTCGGCGCCCTTTCTTCCTGGACCTCGCCAACAAAGCGATATCCTTTGGTGCGAATCGTCTTGATCAGGCGTTGCTCGGCGCCATCGTCGCCTATGGCCCGCCGGGCTGTGTTGATGCGGGTATTGAGCGCCGCCTCCGAAACAATCCGTCCATGCCAAACCGCGTTGAGGATGTCGTCTCTGGTGACGACCCGATGGCGGTTGCGAATCAGGTAGTCCAACAGATCGAAGGTCTGCGGCTCGACCGGACAAAGCACCCCGCTGCGGCATAATTCACGCCGCTCCGTATCGAGTATATTACCCTCGAACCGATGGATCACGCCTGATCTCCAATACGGCCAACCCGCCCAAGTCGGCTCCGTGGAAAAATCAATAGCGTCTTTAGCTCGCCGTTAGGTGCTCTGAAGGCAGGTCTGTTCGTGTTCAGCTAGAACATACCAGAACTAGGGTTGGCGGATGTGAACTAGCTCACACTTGAATTTTGGCTGCGAGGCCAAAGTTTCAGCTTGCTGCACAAATCGCGAGCAAAGCCGCCTGTCTGGACTCAGCGAGTCGATGCTGGGAAAAGGGTTGGGAGCCTTCATGGCCGAAGCTGAGATAATTCGCCTGCCCATAGCACGCTCCGCCCCCCAAACGGGTGGTGACAGACTCATGTAACAGTGATTTTGTGCGGCCACCTAACCTGTTCGGTCGGCCTTGAAGAACGCCGTTGGCAAATGGTTCACGCACTACGATCGGGGACACAAGGAGGTCAACGTGATCAAAATTAGTCTGGTCCTCGTCTCGCTGGGAATTGCTGCCGCCATCGTGCTCTGGCCGAAGTCGCCGGCCGTCACGGCAACCCCGACGACTCAGAGCATCTCAATTCAAGAGCTGCATAGGCTCACCCCGCTCCATGGCCTGCCAGTCCAGCAACTCGAGGATCAAAGTCTTGTCTATTCGGGCTCCGCCGAGCAGACGAGATAACACTTCACCTGATCGCATGCTCTTTGCTGGAGAACGCCAGCTTTCATCCTACCCTCAGATCTGGATGCTCAGCAGGGCCGAGGACCACCAGCTTCTGAACTCTGGGCTGCAACGGACAATCCCGTCCGTGCGGCCGCCATTATCGCGTTGATTGCGTACCCATGCACAAGGAGTTGGAGAATGGCCAAGCAAGCCGGAATTGCGCCGTCGGCGCAGTTATTGGAAGACCCCGCAGGACGCGAGCTGCTTTGGAATCAGCTGCTTCAGAGTGCGGCAGACCCACAGCTCGTCGCCTTGTTCCTGTTCTCCATGATTGGGCTTCTCGTCTCGTTATGCTTGACGGTTTTCTTTGACATGCCTGCGGCTGAAACTTTACTGGCGATGCCGGGGTGAAGAGCAGCGTCAAAGAATTGTCAATGTTTTTTCATGCGCACGCCTGCGCAGGACAGATGACAACGCTCGAAGCTTATCAAAATGTGACCTGCGTCACATTGGTTCCGAGCATTTTAGCTTAGGATCGATGTACCGGAACTCTGGAGGAATACCTTGGCATGCCGGAGTGAATCCCCGGAATCAGGTGCGGGACGCATCGCATCCTACTCTGTAACACGAGGAGACAAACATGAGTCAGCAGCAGCTTTCGATCGACGCCGGCCTCGTCAAGGGCTCGGACAGCCAAACCAACATTCGCAGCTTCGTGCCTTGGATTTTCCTTCTCGGCTGCGCGATCATCACTTTCGCCGTCCTGATAGCGGACGCGTCGTTCACTCCGGAACAGCGGATGGAAACTTTTCTGCGATCAGGAATGTACCCGTAGAATCAATGGCCACTGCAATCGTACGAGCCGCGTAACTGCTCGGTTGGTCATTGATGTACCGACCACCGAGACGATGAGCGGACAGCGAACCTCGCGCGCTTGAATTGCTGAACAAGGTCATGGGTACGCACGCTCAACACTTCAGGGTGTGTTTCTACCCTTCGGGGCTTAGCTTTGCGAGGAGCCAGAACAAGCGTCAAGTTTCTCATTGAATGTGACGAAGGTCACTTTCAATTGATTGCGGGCCGCTCGCGTAGAGGAATAGGCACGAACTAATACTAATAAGTGATGGATACCACATGATTCGAAGGTCTCTCAGTTGCGACTGGACGGAAGACGACCGGCTTACGCGCGCCAAGTGGATGCGCGGAGTAGGAATCTTCTACGGATGCATGGCACTCGTTGTCTTGGCAGTCATCGCGTTCAGTAACCCGTCGCGCGTTACGCCGAACGCGGCTACGGAGCACCAGACTTGGCGTGGCGATTTGTCCGGCGAGCGGGTGATCGCAATGCCGACGTGTCCCGGAAAGCGCGATGAAAGCTGTACCAGCCCGCAAACCGGAGAGTGAACATACGGGGGTAGAAAGAGCGATGAACAGGCGCGTTTACCTCAACCCGGTTCTGGCGCGCCGCCATCTCAGCAAAGACTCGGGTCGCCCTCTTCTCGGCTCGACGCTCCTGCTTAGCGGCGAGCCTGGGCATGGCACCGAGGATGTCGCGTCGATGATGCCGAATCAAAGCATCGCGGCGTCCGAGAGCTCGTCGACCTTCCGTGACGATTGGGTGCCCTCCGTGGCCTATCGAAAACGCCTTCTTCTGGTTTTTCTACCCTTCGCCGGCGGGTATTACTTGTCTTACCTCTACAGGTCCGTCAACGCTGTCATCTCGGCCGAGCTCTCGTCCAGCATGGATCTGCGCGCTTCCGACCTCGGCCTCCTCACCTCAGTCTACTTCCTCTCGTTTGCGGCCATGCAACTACCCATCGGCATCGCGCTCGATCGCTACGGGCCGCGGCGGGTGCAAGGTGTATTGCTGCTCCTTGCTGCAGTGGGCGCGGGCATCTTTGGCGCCGCCCACAGCCTCTCAGGCTTCGTCATCGGTCGCGCGCTGATTGGGCTGGGTGTCGCCGCTGCCCTGATCTCTGGCCTCAAGGCACTCGTCCAATGGTTTCCGAAAGAGCGGCTGCCGCTGCTCAACGGATGCTTTATCATGATGGGAACACTGGGCGCGGTGACGGCAACCGCGCCGGCCGAGCTGCTCGTGGCCTGGGCTGGATGGCGCGCCCTCTTCGCGGTGCTGGCCGTGGCAACCGGCGCATGCGCCGCCCTCGTCGTTCTCGTATCGCCGGAGACCCCGCGCGACAGCGCAAAACCGCGCTGCCGCGGTCTCCTCGGCCTGAAGGTCATTTACACTGATGCTCGGTTTTGGCGGCTCGCGCCGCTCTCGACCATGTGCATCAGCACGGCTTGGGCCTTGCAAGGATTGTGGGCGGGGCCGTGGCTCGCGGACGTGGAGAATCTCGGCCATCCCGAGATCGTGCGGCACCTGTTGGTCATGGCGCTTGCGCTGTGCGGTGGCGCGCTTGTGCTGGGCACCGCCGCTGACCGGCTTCGACGCCGCGGCGTGCGCATGCAGGTGGTCCTGGTCTTCGTGGCCATCATGTTCATTCTGGCCCAGATTGCCCTCATTGTTCGCTTGCCGGTGCCATCGTACGCGGTCTGGGCGATGGTGGCGAGCGTGGGCGCCGCGACGGTTCTCAGCTTTACGATTATCGCCGAGTATTTCCCCAGCGAAATGAACGGTCAGGCCAGTGCCGCTCTGAACATCTTTCACATCGGCGGAGCCTTTGTCCTACAGTATGCAATCGGTCTCATCATTGAGATCTGGGGCAGTAACGGTGGACACTACCCGCCCTTAGCGTATCAAACCGCTTTCGCGATCGTCATCTGCTTTCAGCTGGCAGCGTTTATCTGGTTCTTAAGCTCAGAGTTTCTGAGCGTACAGGCTTTCCACGTCATGATTTCGTCATTCCGGAGCCCGAGCACAGCGAAGGAGCCCGGAGTCCTGTAAGCACGAATTGAGCTTGCTGGATTCCAGGATCGTCGCTCTGCGGCGCCCTGGAATCGCGTGAATGAGAAGTTACGTAGCGTCGGCAAAGGCGCGTTTTGGCGCGCCGTGCCCACGCGCCCTGCCGCGTCCTGCAGGCGGTCCTGAGGGGAACCATGACACGCGTCGATTTCTTAGGGTACGCCGCATCAGCAACTGTGCTAGCCACTTTTTGTATGAGCACTATGACCCCGTTACGAGTAACCGCGATCCTGAGTAATATTCTATTCAGTCTGTTCGGCTTATGGGCACATATCTATCCGGTCATGCTCCTGCACTTGATACTGCTTCCCGTAAACATTGCTCGCCTCGTGCAGATCCGTCAGGTGGTTCGCGGGATCTCGCAAAATGCCGATCTCTCGATGCAGAGCATCTTGCCCCTGATGGTGCGTCGAAGGTTCCCTGCTGGTGAAACACTGATGCGAAAGGGGGAAGAGGCCGATAGACTGTTCTATCTGGTTGACGGTCAAGTCGAAGTCATTGAGATCAGAAAGACGCTCTCCTCAGGGACAGTTATCGGAGAAATCGGCGTCTTTGCTCGCCACCAGCAGCGAATCGCCACTGTGGTGTGCCTGAGTGACTGTGAGCTATACGAACTGAGCGCAAGCAAGGCGAAGGAATTGTATTATCAGGATCCATCATTCGGATATGCCGTGCTTCAAACGATCATCGCGCGACTGATTGAGAATATGGCGCCCGCAAATCCGATGGCCGCCAATTCCCACGCGAGCGATAAAGCTCTATAACTGTGAAGCAGCTCTAGCGCGGGCACTACCTGATTTTCGCAGCGTTCCGTAGAGTTCCAAACGGGGAATGACTGCTCCGGGTCAAGGGCTGAAGAGAACGCTACTCACTAGGCGCGTCCGCAGCACCTGCGAAAGCAGCCCTAACCGGGACGAGGCGGCACTCACACTTCGTGCCAGCAGGAGACATTCCGTGGGCCTCCTGGCGCACTGCGAAGTAGGTCACAGACCCCCTGACCGCGATTGCCAACTTGGGTAGGGTGGAGTGCGGGTCCTGACCTTACGGGGTTTGCGCGGGGCGGGTTTGCGGGGAGGCCGAAGGTTATGAGCGTTGACGAATCCGCCCTGCCTGCAAGCCAGCCATCTCCACATTCAAGATCGGTTCAAGCCTACATCGACGAGACGCCACTATGGGCGGACGGGACGCCGGTGCCATCGACGCCCATCACCAACATGCAGTGGCGCATCTGGACGCTCGCTGCCGCCGGCAAGTTCTTCGAAGGCCTCGTCGTCTTCATGACCGGCGTCGCCTTGCCGCTTATCGCAGAAGAATTCAAAATCACGCCAGCACAGCACGGGGTGGTTGGGGCCGCGAGCCTGTTCGGCATCCTCATCGGCGCCATCGGTCTCGGCGGCCTGTCGGATTATTTCGGCCGCAAGTCCATGTTCATTGTCGAGATGATCATTTTCATGATCTTTCTGGTGCTCCTGGTGGCAAGCCCGAACTACTTCTGGCTCGTCGTCTTCCTGTTCGGACTGGGGGTCGCGCTCGGTTGCGATTATCCGACCGCCCACCTGATCATTTCGGAGAGCATCCCAAGCAGCATGCGCGAGCGCCTGGTGCTCGGTGCTTTCGGCTTCCAGGCCTTAGGCGCAATGACTGGAACCGTCGTGGGATATCTTGTGCTCAAGAACATTCCCGAGATCGGCGCCTGGCGCTGGATGTACGCGACGGCGATCATTCCCGCCTTGATCGTCACGATCGGTCGTTTCTCTATCACGGAAAGCGCCCATTGGCTGCTGGTCCGGGGCCGACGAGACGAGGCGAGGACGCAATTGGCTCGGCTTCTGGCGCGCTGGCCCACCTATCCGAAGAGCGTCGAGTTCACGACCCCGGTGGCCACCGCCGGATCGCGGCAGAGCTTTCTCGCGCTGTTCGACAAAACCAATTTGCGGGCCACCGTCCTCGCCTCTGTTCCATGGTTTCTTCAGGACCTCGGGACCTATGGCATTGGAATTTTTACGCCTACGATCCTCGCCGCCTCGATCGGTCACAGGACCGCCCATGTACGGAGCCTCGCAGACCTCATCAGCAATGACGAGCTGGCGGCCAAGGGAGCGGCTCTGATCGATTTGCTGCTGATCGTGGGTATCGTCTGCGCCATCCTTCTGGTAAACAAAATCGGCAGCATCCGACTACAAGTGTGGGGCTTTATCGGTTGCGCCGCTGGCCTGTTCACCGCCGCTGCCTCTGGGTTCACGACCGGTGGGACCCACATCCTGCTCATCTTCGTCGGGTTCATGCTGTTCAACTTCATGACCAACCTTGGACCAAATGCGCAGACCTACCTGCTTGCCGGCGAAGTGTTTCCAACCCGCGTCCGGGGCATGGGCGCAGGTTTCGCCGCGGCTTTCGCGAAGATCGGCGCGGTCGCAACTGCGTTTCTGTTTCCCGTCCTGCTCGCCCTTATTGGTACTCAGGCTCTCCTATATATCCTGGTGGGAACATCGCTGCTCGGCGCGGTCGTCACGTGGCTGTTCCGCATCGACACCACCGGCGTGAACCTCGAGCAGATAGGAAAATGAACAGCGGTCTAGGACGGACGCACTTCGCGACGCCACCGAGCATCTCAGTGAGCGGAATTCATGCGCGCACCCAAACGCTTCCGGGTCGTGCCGGATCAAACCGGATGCATTGCCAGCCTCCCATCCGCTGACGCCGGTGCTTCCCGCGCTTTCCCGCTCAAAGATGACTTCGCGAGGGTCTTCGAGCCACGGCAGACGGCTCCTGCGGATGTCCGGGGTGCCACTCTGGCCACTGCCGACCGTCGAGCGCGGTCGAGGTTCAGAATCGCAGCGCCAAACCGGCGCTCACGTCCTGAATCCAGACGCCGGTGTCGCCGGCATTGACTGTCGGGCCGAGCGGTCCGATCGGGAAGCCGGAACCGCGCGACGCCACGGCAAGCGGCGTAGCGGTCGTGTTGATGTACGGGTTCAACGCATCGCCCGGGCGTATGATCGAGCTGACGTAGAGCGCGTTGTAGCCGATGTAGGGGATCAGCCGTTCCGTCACTCGGTAGCCGATCCGCGCGCCCAGCTCCGCCACGCCGGCAAGCTGGTGGGATCCGTAAGTGCCGATATTGCTCGGCTGGGCAAAGATGCCGCCGCCCAGGATGGCACCGCCCGACACCGAATAGAAAATCGTGCCGGCGGTGGTGATGCTGGAGCCGTTGACCGACAGCCTGCGATACATATCGCCGAGCGCGCCCTTGAGGCTCGCCCGCAGCACGAAGCCCTCATACTCCGATTCGGCACGCATCCCGAGCTGCGCGCCGTTGAAGCTGTTGCGGGTTTGGAAGCCGTCATGGGAATTGAAGATCTGTCCAGCGTTGGACGATCCGAAGACGCCCGCCGTCTGGACCTCGAAATCCAGCCCTTCCGTCAGTTGCAGCCAGCGATAGCCGACCAGCGCCTCCACCTTTACCCGACGGTCCTCGTGCAGCCGCTGGACACCAATGAGCTCCGCGCCCAGCATCCGCGCGGATATCGTCCGCTGCATCAAGCCGGCGAAGCCCGGCCCGTTCGGGAACGGCCCGGTAAGGACATAGACCGACTGCCCCGGCGCGCCGCCGCTGGTGTAGCCACTGATGTCGAACAGCGGCACCGCGTAGTTGGGGGACCCCGGCATGCCGTTGGTCGACACCGACTGGCGCGCCGTGCCCGGCGCCAGAACGAAGGCCCCCACCTCAATCCCCAGCCCGGCGGCGCGCTCGATCCAAGTCCCCAGCCCGAACCGGCCGCCAACCTGGATCGGCAGCGACACCGACGTGCCGCCGATCTGCACGCTGGTGCCGGGCTGGCCCAGCGCGCCCGGGAGTGATGCCGTGAGGGACCCGGCCGTCACCAGCGGGGTCGGCTGCGGCGCGTCGCCGATCTTCCACCCCAGCACCTCGGCATCGACCCAGAACCGGTCCCGGCCTGTGGCCTCCTCGGCGCGGGCCGGATCCCCCAGGATGAAGGCCGCCAGCACGGTGCAGGCGAGCCATCTGGGCATTCGGCGCCGCTCTCCGCTCGTCATATCGCTACCGCAGCCTTACCAGAAAAGCCCCCGATATGGCAGTGCCTGGAGGACACAGCACGAGTGATCGCAATGCGAGTCATGGCAACAAGATGCATATCTCAAGAGTTGAGCCTTCCGTTTTATTGAATCATTTGAATCAGTTATCGTTCACGGCCGTCACCGAAGCGGGGGCAAGTTCCGGTTAGGTCCGCTTCGGGTCTTTCGCGCCTGAGCCATCCCGCGGCGCTGGCCGGCCGCGGATCGGCAACCATTATTGAATGGCGCGTCTATGCTGCAGCTCAATTCTGGTGGATGGTCATCAATCTGAGAAATGTCAGATGGAATAATGCGCCTTTCGCGCAAACAGTCAGGCTATGAGGATAAAATGACTGTTTCAGAAAAGAGCCGCTGGCTCATCCTGCTGGTGGTGTCCAGTGCCTTATTCCTTATCGTCATCGACATGACGGTACTCTATACCGCCTTGCCCAGCCTGGCCCGTGATCTTGGCACCAGTGCGTCCGAGAAGCTCTGGATCATCAATGCCTATGCGCTGGTAGTGGCAGGCCTCCTGCCCGGTCTCGGCACGCTGGGGGATCGCATCGGCCACAAGCGAATGTTCATCGCTGGGCTGAGCGTGTTTGGGATTGCCTCACTCATCGCGGCCTATTCGCCGTCGCCCCCGATCTTAATCGGAGGACGAGCGCTTCTTGCGATCGGCGCAGCGATGATGATGCCGGCAACCCTATCGATCATTCGCCTGACCTTCGACGACGAGAGAGAGCGCGGGCTGGCCATAGGGATCTGGGGGGCGGTTGCTTCAGGCGGGGCGGCGGTAGGCCCGCTGATCGGCGGCATTCTTTTGGAATACTTCTGGTGGGGCTCGGTTTTCCTGATCAACGTTCCGATCGTCATAGTCGCGCTCGTTGCCACCGCCGTTTTCATTCCCCGCCGCAAAGGCAGCCGCGAGGTGGGGTGGGATCCAGTTGGCTCCCTTCAGATTCTGGTCGGACTGGTTGGTGTCGCCTACGCGATCGAGGAGCTCGCTAGGGAGGCGCCCTCGCTCTTGGAGGCGGCGGCAGCTGCAGTGATCGGCGCCTTGGCGCTGGCAATCTTTATTCGCCGCCAGCGCCGGAGCGCCACTCCCATGTTCGATTTAACGCTCTTCGAGAATCGGGATTTCACGCTTGGCGTCGTGGTTGCGCTGGTGTCGTCGTTCAGCGTTGTCGGCCTGGAACTTGTGCTCAGCCAGCGGCTGCAACTCGTGCTGGGCTATTCGCCTCTGCAAGCGGCACTGTTTGTGCTGCCGGGCTCGCTGCTCGCCTTCATTGCCGGGCCGCTCGCCGGCTGGGCGGCGCCCAGGCATGGCGCTGGCCGGGTGATGGGAGGAGCGCTCCTCTTGGGCGGGCTTGGGGTGACGGGCCTATTCTTTGCCGCCGACGCCGGCCGGACGCCTCAGCTCCTCTGTCTGTCGATCTTCGGATTGGGATTGGGGGCGTCGATCGCGGTGGCCTCGCACGCCATCATGACTCACGCCCCAGCCGAGCGGGCGGGCATGGCCGCCTCGGTCGAGGAGGTGGCGTTTGAACTCGGCGGGGCCATCGGCATCACCATACTCGGCAGCCTTCTGGCCGGGATCTATTCAGTCTTTCTCGTGCCGCCGCAGGGATTGCTCCTTCCGCCGTCGGTCCTGGAAGGCATCGATCAGGCGCTGAGGGTGGCAGAGACGCTGCCGGCCGACGCCGCCCAGCGCTTGACCGAGGCCGTCCACGGCGCCTTCGATGCCGCCTACCTGACTACTCTAGCGCTCGATGCTGCCCTTCTGGTCGTCATCGCTTTCATTGCGTCGCGGGCGGGAGCGGCACAGCGGGCACAGGGTCAGCCATAAGTGCTGAGTGTTCAGCGGGACTAGAGCCTGCTGTGAGTCATGCAGAGACTAACTCGTCAATCATTTCTTGTCCGCAGCACTTCAGTAACCGGAATTTATCTGAAGATTTTTCCAACCGCTAAGGGAGCCACGACGCCGTCGCCGTATGCCGTCACCAATGCATTGGCGTCCCGCATTTTCTCGCGACGCAATATCTTCGCACGAAAGGTATCAAACCTCAGTTCCCGAATGGGATCGTCAGCTCCGTCTCGTTCGTGTCCACCACGAACACCGCGAGAAGCTTGGCCGGCTCCGTATCGCTGGCATTGGCGCTGACGGCGTGGCGGTCGCCGGGCAGCTCGGAGAAGCTCTCTCCAGCCTTGTAAGTCGTCACCGGTCCGTCGTTGACCAGACTGCGGATCGCCCCCTCGAGCACGGTCGCGTAGATGAAGGCGGATTTGGGATGCGTGTGGCCAGGCGAGTAGCCGCCCGGGCCGTATTCGACGAGCACGCCCTTGATGCTCTTGCCGGGAACGTTCGGCAGCTCGTGCTGGTAGACGATGGTCACCTTGGCGTTCTTCGACTTCGGGGCTTCCGCGAGGACGCTGCCGAACGGCAGGGTGGCGACAAGCAGCGAACAGACGATGCATTTCATGGAGCCCTATCCTTCGGTTGGCGGATGCAGAATCAGGCTCCTGCCTGTGAGCGGCGGAACCATTCGTCGAGACCGATGCGGCCGAGGCGCGCTTCGCCCAACGGCACGAGTGAGCGCTCCTCGACCCGGCCGCCGAAGTATCGGGCCTCGGGGTCGCTCACGACCTCACG
>Ga0209331_1000293_pt1 | contig 18434 bp, 10 predicted proteins | sample JacPinW_OM3H0_M3_FD_187971 | JGI IMG/M metagenome (GOLD analysis project Ga0209331, IMG submission 187971) | Forest soil microbial communities from Algoma, Ontario, Canada - Jack Pine, Ontario site 1_JW_OM3H0_M3 (SPAdes) (version 2) | ecosystem: Environmental > Terrestrial > Soil > Boreal...
AAGCGGGGACGCCGGCCGCGTCGAGGAGGCGCTGCGCGCCGCGGCAGCGAAAGCTTCCTGAGGCGTCGCCGAGCACCGCACTGCACTGCCAGGGCACGCCGCACCGCAAGCCGCTTGTTCCCTCGAGCCGCCTTTGCTACTTCCCTTGCCCTCGCAAGCCGGAGACACCATGCCCCCTGAGGTCCGCCACGACTGGACGCTTCCCGAGGTGCGGGCTCTACATGATCTTCCCGTTCTCGAGCTGGTCCACCGCGCCCAGACCGTCCACCGCGAGGTGTTCGCCGGACACAGAGTTCAGCTCTGCTCGCTGCTCTCGGTGAAGACGGGCGGCTGCCCGGAGGACTGCGCCTACTGCCCGCAGGCTGCGCGCTACCAGACCGGCGTGAAGGCCGAAAAGCTGATGGCGGTGCCGGAGGTCCTCTCCGCGGCGCAACAGGCGCGCGAAGCGGGCGCGACCCGCTTCTGCATGGGCGCGGCCTGGCGCGAGGTGAAGGACGGCCCGCAGTTCGACGAGGTGTTGGAAATGGTGCGCGGCGTCCGCGCGCTCGGCCTGGAGGCCTGCTGCACGCTGGGGATGCTGACGCCGCAGCAGGCGGGGCGGCTCAAGGAGGCCGGCCTCTCCGCCTACAACCACAACCTCGACACCAGCCCGGAGCACTACGGCGCGATCATCACCACCCGCGAGTACCAGGACCGGCTGGCGACGCTGCGCTCGGTACGCGAGGCGGGCATCACCGTCTGCTCGGGCGGCATCATCGGCATGGGCGAGTCCATCGACGACCGCTGCAACCTTCTCATCGCGCTCGCCAACCAGGACCCGCACCCGGAGTCGGTGCCGATCAACGCCCTGGTGGCGGTGGAGGGAACGCCGCTTTCGCGGCAGAAGCCCGTGGCTCCCCTGGAGATGGCGCGGATGATCGCCACCGCGCGCCTGCTGATGCCTCGGTCGATGGTGCGCCTCTCGGCAGGTCGGCTGTCGATGAGCGCGGAGGCCCAGCTCCTCTGCATGATGGCCGGCGCGAACTCGATCTTCTTCGGCGAGAAGCTGCTCACCACCGGCAACCCCGAGTACCGCGACGATATGGCGCTGCTCGAGGCCGCCGGCATCGAGCCGCTCCGGCCCCACGAGCTGCCCGCCCGCTAGCCGGCCTGGGCCACCGGCCGCCCGCGGTCGGGCCCAGTCCGCGGGAGGCCGAGGTGCCCGGCCAGCTCGCAGATGGCCGCGATCAGCAAAGACGGATCGACGGGCTTGGCCACGTGGCGCTGGAACCCCGCCTCCAGCGCCAGGCGACCATCCTCGGCGCTGCCGAAGGCGGTCAGCGCTGCCGCCGGCACCGCGGCGGCGGGAGAGTCGAGCTGGCGCACGCGACGGATCAGCGCGTAGCCATCCTGGCGCGGCAGGCCGATGTCCGAGAGGAGCACGTCGGGCCCCTCGCGCACCAACGTCGCCAGCGCCTCGTCCGCGTTGGCGGCGGTCAGGGTCTCTGCGCCCGCGTTGCGGAGAACCTCCACCAGGAGGTCGCGGGCGTCGGCCTCGTCATCGACGACCAGGACCTTGAGCCGGGCGAGCGAGTGCGCGTGTCCCTCCTCGACCGGACCCTCCACCGCGGCCGTCTCGGCGACGGGAGCTGGGGGGCAGGCCGGCAGCCGCACCACGAAGCTCGAGCCCTTCCCCTCGCCCTCGCTGAACGCCTCCACGCTACCCCCGTGCAGCTCGACCAGGTGACGCACGATCGCGAGCCCCAGCCCGAGGCCGCCCTGCGAACGGGAGATCGAATCGTCCGCCTGGCGGAAGCGCTCGAAGACGTGCGGCAGGAACCGGGGCGGGATGCCCGCGCCGGTGTCGGTGACGGTCACCTCCACGAGCGGCGGCGTGTCCCCCAGAACGAGGGCGAGCTGGGTGGTCACGCGCCCGCCCCGCTGGGTGAACTTGACCGCGTTGTTCAATAGGTTCCAGAGGACCTGCTGCAAGCGGTCCGGGTCCCCGACGCACTCCACGCTCACCTCGGGAACCAGGACCGACAGCTCCACGCCCCGCGCCTGCGCCGCGGGGTTGACGGCGTCGATCGCCGCCTGCACCACCGGGCGCAGATCCAGCCGCTTCGGCTCGACGCGCATCTTGCCGCTGACGATGCGGGAGACGTCGAGGATGTCCTCGATGAGCTGGGCCTGCGCCCGCGCGTTGCGCTCGATGGTCTCCAGCGCCCGTGGCACCCCAGGCTCCGCCACCGCGCCGGTGCGCAGCATCCGCGTCCAGCCGAGGATGGCGGTGAGCGGCGTCCGCAGCTCGTGCGAGACGGTGGCGAGGAAGTCGTCCTTGGTCCGGTTGGCCACCTCGGCCTGCGCTCGCGCCGCCTTCTCGCGCTGGAGGAGCTGGGCGTGCGCCGCCTCGAGCTGCTTCTGCGCATCGATGTCGAAGGCGGTGGCGATCCAGCCCGTCAACGCTCCGTTCTCATCGCGCTGCGGCAGCGCGCGGAAAAGGTGCCACCGGTGCATGCCGGCGGCGCTGCGCAGCTGCAGCTCGGCCTCCAGCGACTCGCCCCTGGCCACCGTCTGCGACCAGAGATCGCGCACCCGCTGCTGCTCGTCCTCGGCGAGCGCGTCCAAGAAGCCGAGGCCTTCGACGGTCGCCGGACGACCCGAGTAGACCAGCCAGCTTCGGTTGGCGTGGATCACCTTTCCGCCGGGATCGGTCACCCAGATGCAGCTCGGCATCGCGTCGGTGAGCGCGCGCCAGGCCACGTCGTTCTTGCGCTCCTGCTCTGCCCGTTCGCGCTGGTGGAGCAGGGCCTGCTGCGCCTTGATCTGCTCGCCCTTGCGCCACAGGTCGACGAAGACGGCCACCTTGCTGCGCAGGATCTCCGGATCGTACGGCTTGAGCAGATAGTCGACCGCGCCCTGGGCGTAGCCGAGGAAGATCTTGGAGGGCTCCCGGTGGATGGCGGTGATGAAGATGATCGGCGTGCGCCGGCTGCGCTCGCGCTGCTTGATCATCGACGCGACCTCGAAGCCGTCCATCCCCGGCATCTGCACGTCGAGCAACAGCACCGCGAAGTCGTCCTCGAGCAGCGCCCTGAGCGCCTCGCGCCCCGACGCCGCGCGCACCAAGGTCTGGCCGAGCGGTGCGAGGACGGCTTCCAACGCCACCAGGTTCGAGGGCGTGTCGTCCACCATCAGGATCCGCGCCTTCGGCGCATCCCCTCCGGTTCGCTGCTCGCGTATGGAGTGGTGCAGACCCATGTACCCGTGGCCTTTCTAGCGCCTCGTCCAGAGGCGGATGAGATCGAGCAGCTTGTCGGTGTCCACCGGCTTGGGCAGGTAGTCCGAAGCGCCGGCGTTGATGCAGCGCTCGCGATCCTCCTTCAAAGCCTTGGCGGTGATGGCGATGACGGGAAGCGACTTGAGCCGGGGGTGCTCGCGGATGGCGCGCATCGTCTCGTAGCCATCCATTTCCGGCATCATCACGTCCATCAGCACCAGATCCACGTCGGGATTGGCGTTGAGCGCGCTGAGGCCCGCGTTCCCGTTCTCGGCGTAGAGCACGGTCAGGCCGTGGCTCTCGAGCACGCTGGTGAGCGCAAAGATGTTGCGCACGTCGTCGTCCACCACCAGCACCCTCTTGCCGGCCACCGACTCGCCGGGCCCGGCGCCGCCTTGCACCACCGAGCGCTGCATGACGGGAAGGTCCTTCACCACCCGGTGGAGGAAGAGGGTGCTGTCGCCGAGCAGCCGCTCGGTAGAGGAGATGCTCGACTTGAGGATCACCGACTCGGCGTACTTCTTGAGCCGGCTCTCCTCCTTCTTGGTCAGCTCGCGGCCGGTGTAGACGATGACGGGCAGATCGTGGAACCGCGGCTGCGTCTTCACCTGCTCGAGCAGCTTGCTGCCGTCGTCGGCGCCGAGCATGAGGTCGAGGACCATGCAGTCGAAGTTGCCCTCGTCGAGCGCCCGCAACGCCTCCGCAGCGGTGCGCACGGCGGTCACCTCCACGTCGCCGCCGGCGCCCACCAGCTCGACGACGCTCTTCGCCTGCACCTCGTCGTCCTCGACCAAGAGCAGCAGCTTGAGCTTCTTGTCGATGAAGCCGGCGATGTGCGCGAGCGCTCCTTCCAGGGCGTCCTGGCTGACCGGTTTCTCCAGATACGCGAAGGCGCCCAGGGAGACGTTGCGCGCGCTCTTCTCCACCACCGAGATGACGTGGACCGGGATGTGGCGGGTGCGCGGGTTGCGCTTGAGCCGGTCGAGGAGCGACCACCCATCGATCACCGGCAACTGGATGTCGAGCGTGATCGCCGCGGGCAACAGCTCGTTGGCGAGCGCGAGACCGGTGTCGCCGCGCACCGCCACCACCGCCTTGAAGCCCTTGTCGCGGGCCAGCCCCACCATGATCTTCGCGAACTTGGTGTCGTCCTCGACGATCAGCAGTACTCTGTCGCCTTCGCGCAAGTGCTCGCGGTCGTCCTCCACCACCTTGGGCAGGAGCGGATCTCGGATCTGCGGGGTCGGCGCGAGCAACCCCACCCGCGTCTCGTCGCCCGGGGCCACCACATCGTAGTCGGGGTCGCTGCGGGGCGGCGCCCAAGCCGCAACCCCGGCCGCGGCCGCCGGCACCTCTTCGTTCGCCTGGCTCGACTCGAAGAGTTCCGGCAACAACAGCGTGAAGGTGCTGCCATCGCCCGGGTCGCTCTCGACGTGGATCTCTCCGCCCAGGAGCCTCGCGATCTCGCGGCTGATCGACAGGCCCAGCCCTGTGCCGCCGTACTTGCGGTTGGTGGTGCCGTCCGCCTGCTGGAATGCCTCGAAGATGATGCGGTGCTTGTTCCTGGGGATGCCGATGCCCGTGTCCGTCACCGAGAACGCGATCGCCCGCGGCGACCTCCGCAGCGTCTCGTTCTCGAACGACTCGTTGGGAGACACGACCGCGATCGACAGGCGGACGCTGCCCCTCTCCGTGAACTTGAACGCATTGGCGAGCAGGTTCTTCAGGACCTGCTGCAGCCGCTGCGGATCGGTGCGCATCCGCGGAGGCAGCGTGTCGGCCAGCTCGACCGAGAACTCGAGGCCCTTCTGCTCCGCGACCGGCCGGAAGTTGCGATCGACGAACCCCTTGAGGTCGAACATGGCGACGTCGCGTACCTCGATCTGCATCTTGCCCGCCTCGACCTTGGAGAGGTCGAGGATCTCGTTGATCAGCGAGAGCAGATCCCCGCCCGAGGCGTAGATGGTCTTGGCGTACTCGATCTGCTTGTCGGTGAGGTTTGCGTCTTTGTTGTCGGAGAGGAGCTTGGCGAGGATGAGCAGCGAGTTGAGCGGCGTGCGCAGCTCGTGGCTCATGTTGGCGAGGAACTCGCTCTTGTACTTGGAGATGAGCGAGAGCTGCTCCGCCTTCTCCTCCAGCGAGGCGCGGGCCAGCTCCACCTCGCGGTTCTTCACTTCGATGCTGGTGTTCTGCTCCTCGAGTTGCTTGGCCTTCTCCTCCAGCTCCAGCGCCTGGTGCTCCAGCGCTGCGTTGCTCTTCTTCAGCTCCTCCTGCTGCTGGGTCAGCTCGCGCGACTGCGACTGCAGCTCCTGGGTGAGGCCCTGCGATTGCTGCAGGAGCTCCTCGGTGCGCATGTTCGCGGTGATCATGTTGAGCACCACGCCGATCGACTCGGTGAGCTGATCGAGGAAGATCTGGTGGATCTGGCTGAAGGTGTTGAACGAGGCCAGCTCGATCACCGCTTTGACGTCGCCCTCGAAGAGGACCGGCAGCACGATGATGTTGTGCGGCGGAGCCTCCCCCAGCCCGGAGGTGATCTGGATGTAGTCGGGCGGGGCATGGGTGAGCAGGATGGCCTTCTTCTCCAGCGCGCACTGCCCGACCAGCCCCTCGCCGATGAGGAAGCGGTTGGCGACGGTCTTGCGCTCCTTGTACGCGTACGTGCTGGTCAGCTTCAGCACCGTGGCGCCGCTCTCCCGATCGGAATCGGCCATGAAGAATGCGCCATGGTGAGCGGACACCAGCGGAGTGAGCTGGCTCATGATCATCCGCGACACCGTGTCCAGGTTCTTCTGCCCCTGCATCATCGAGGAGAACTTGGCCAGGTTCGTCTTCAACCAGTCCTGCTCGGTGTTCTTCTGCGTGGTGTCGCGCAGGTTGACGATCATCTGGTTGATGTTGTCCTTCAGCTTCGCGACCTCGCCCTCGGCGCCGACGGTGATCGATCGCGTCAGGTCGCCCTTGGTCACCGCGGTCGCGACCTCGGAGATGGCGCGGATCTGGGTGGTCAGCGAGGCGGCCAGCTGGTTCACGTTGTCGGTGAGCTGCCGCCAGGTGCCGGTGGCACCGGGGACCTTGGCCTGGCCGCCCAGCTTGCCCTCGATGCCGACCTCGCGCGCCACCGTGCTCACCTGATCGGCGAAGGTGCCCAGCGTGCCGGTCATGTTGTTGATGGTCTCGGCGAGCGCCGCCACCTCGCCCTTGGCGTCGACCAGCAGCTTCTGGCTCAGGTCTCCGTTGGCGACCGCGGTGACCACCTTGCTGATGCCGCGCACCTGCGTCGTCAGGTTGCGGGCCATGAAGTTCACGTTGTCGGTCAGGTTCTTCCAGGTGCCGGCGATGCCCGTCACCTCGGCCTGGCCGCCCAGCTTTCCGTCGGTGCCCACCTCGCGCGCGACGCGGGTCACTTCGGAGGCGAAGGAGTTGAGCTGATCGACCATGGTGTTGATGGTGTTCTTCAGCTCGAGCATCTCGCCCTTCACGTCGACGGTGATCTTGCGCGAGAGGTCTCCGTTGGCGACGGCGGTCGTCACCAGCGCGATGTTGCGCACCTGGCCGGTGAGGTTGGAGGCCATGAAGTTCACGTTGTCGGTGAGGTCCTTCCAGACGCCCGACACGCCGCGCACGTCGGCCTGCCCCCCTAGCTTGCCGTCGGTGCCGACCTCGCGCGCGACGCGCGTCACTTCGCCCGCGAACGAGCGGAGCTGGTCGACCATGGTGTTGATGGTGTCCTTGAGCTGCAGGATCTCGCCGCGGGCCTCGACCGAGATCTTCTGCGAGAGATCGCCGTTGGCCACCGCGGTGGTCACCTTGGCGATGTTGCGCACCTGGCCGGTGAGATTTCCGGCGAGGACGTTCACGTTGTCGGTCAGGTCCTTCCACACTCCGGCGACCCCGGGCACCTCGGCCTGCGCGCCCAGCTTTCCCTCGGTGCCGACCTCCTTGGCCACGCGGGTCACCTCGGAAGCGAAGGAACGGAGCTGATCGACCATCACGTTGATGGTGTTCTTCAGCGCCAGCACCTCGCCGCGCACGTCGACGGTGATCTTCTGCGAGAGGTCGCCGTTCGCCACCGCCGTCGTCACCTTGGCGATGTTGCGCACCTGGTCGGTCAGGTTGCCGGCGAGGATGTTCACGTTGTCGGTGAGGTCCTTCCAGGTGCCCGACACGCCCTTCACGTCGGCCTGGCCGCCCAGCTTGCCGTCGGTGCCCACCTCCTTGGCCACGCGGGTCACCTCGCCGGCGAAGGAGCGGAGCTGATCGACCATGGTGTTGATGGTGTTCTTGAGCGCCAGCACCTCGCCCTTGGCGTCGACGGTGATCTTGCGGGAGAGGTCTCCGTTGGCGACCGCGGTGGTCACCTCGGCGATGTTGCGGACCTGGGCGGTGAGGTTGTTGGCGAGCAGGTTGACGTTGTCGGTGAGGCCCTTCCAGGTGCCGGCGACGCCGGGCACGTCGGCCTGGGCCCCCAGCTTCCCCTCCACGCCCACCGTGCGCGCGACGCTGGTCACTTGCTGCGCGAAGATGCCCAGCGTCTTGGTCATGTTGTTGAGCGTGTCGCCGAGGGCAGCGATCTCGCCCTTGGCGTTGACCTGCAGCTTCTCGCCGAGGTCGCCGTTCGCGACCGCGGTCACAACCTTGACGATGCCGCGCACCTGGGTGGTCAGGTTGGAGGCCATGAAGTTCACGTTGTCGGTGAGGTCCTTCCAGACGCCCGACACGCCCTTCACGTCCGCCTGCCCGCCCAGCTTGCCCTCGGTGCCCACGTCCTTGGCGACGCGGGTCACCTCCGCCGCGAAACTGTTGAGCTGATCCACCATGGTGTTGACGGTGTTCTTCAACTCGAGGATCTCGCCCTTCACGTTGACGGTGATCTTCTTCGACAGATCGCCCTTGGCCACCGCGGTGGTGACGTCGGCGATGTTGCGGACCTGCGCGGTGAGGTTGTTGGCGAGCAGGTTGACGTTGTCGGTCAGGTCCTTCCAGGTGCCGGCGACTCCCGGCACCTCTGCCTGCGCGCCCAGCTTCCCTTCCACGCCGACGGTGCGGGCCACGTCGGTCACCTGCTCGGCGAAGAGGCCGAGGGTGTCGGTCATGCTGTTGATGGTCTCGGCCAGCGCGGCGACCTCGCCCTTGGCGTCCACCTTCAAGCGCTGGGTCAGATCGCCGTTCGCCACCGCGGTGACCACCCTGGCGATGCCGCGCACCTGGGTGGTCAGGTTGATGGCCATGAAGTTCACGTTGTCGGTAAGGTCCTTCCAGGTGCCGGCCACACCCTTCACGTCGGCCTGCCCGCCCAGCTTTCCCTCGGTACCCACCTCGCGCGCGACGCGGGTCACCTCGCCGGCGAACATGTTGAGCTGATCGACCATCGTATTGATGGTGTTCTTCAGCTCCAGCATCTCGCCCTTCACGTCGACGGTGATCTTCTGCGAGAGGTCGCCGTTGGCCACCGCCGTCGTCACCTTGGCGATGTTGCGCACCTGCCCGGTGAGGTTGGTGGCCATGGAGTTGACGTTGTCGGTGAGATCCTTCCACACGCCCGAGACGCCCTTCACGTCGGCCTGCCCGCCGAGCTTCCCTTCGGTGCCCACGTCCTTGGCGACGCGGGTCACCTCCGCCGCGAAGCTGTTGAGCTGATCCACCATGGTGTTGACGGTGTTCTTCAGCTCCAGCACCTCGCCCTTCGCGTCGACCGTGATCTTGCGCGAGAGGTCGCCCTTGGCCACGGCCGTGGTCACATCGGCGATGTTGCGGACCTGCGCGGTGAGATTGTTGGCGAGCAGGTTCACGTTGTCGGTGAGGTCCTTCCAGATGCCGGCGACGGCCGGGACCTCGGCCTGGCCGCCCAGCTTGCCGTCGGTGCCGACCTCCTTCGCCACGCGGGTGACCTCCGCGGCGAAGGAGCTCAGCTGATCGACCATGCTGTTCACCGTGGTGCCGATGCGGAGGAACTCGCCCTTCACCGGCTGGCCCTCGATGGAGAGCTGCATCTTCTGCGTCAGATCGCCGTCGGCCACCGCGGAGAGCACCCGGGCAACCTCGGTGGTGGGCTGCACCAGATCGCCGATCAGGGCGTTGATGGAGTTGAGGTTGGTGAGCCAGCTGCCCGCGGCGTGGGGCAGCGTTGCCCGCTCCACCATGCGGCCCTCGCGGCCGACGACGCGCTCGATGCGCACGATCTCGTCGGTCACCGCCTGGCTGCGAGCGATGACGTCGTTGAAGGCCCGCGCGATCTGGGAGATGACGCTGGTGCCGCCCGTGAACGGCAACCGCACCTCGAAGTCGCCGTCCCTGGCCGAGAGCAACGCGTCGAGCAGCTCGTTGAGCTGCGTCGTGTTGCCGTCTTCACCCTGCACCTCGCGCGCGGCGGACCGATGGCCCGCTGCCGCGCGCCGGGTCTTGCGCATTCCCTGTCCGCTGGCGCTGAGTCGCTTGCCGTTCGAAGGGGGAAGGTCGCCATTCTCGGACACGTTTTGGCTCCTCGTGGAATCGAACACCTGATACTGGCGGGCCTGCGGCGCGGCGAACTCTGGCGCTACCCGTTTGTATAACAACGAACTGGATATTTCCTTCCCTGTCCTCCAGTGGACAGAGGGCCGCTCTCCCGTGTGGAGCCTGGACGCGCGGCCGGCCCCTTCCCGCCTCCGGAGGCCGCCGCGGGCCCTTCTGCGGGCGCGGCGGTCTTCCGACCCTAAGCCATCCCTCGGGCCCGAGCCAACCATTTATCAACCCTATTCAAAGCGGCCGTGGAGCGGGCGGACGAGCGAGAGGCGCGCGGGCCGCCGGCGCCTCAACCGTGCATGGGCAACGCCGAGGCACGAAGCGCCCTCGGCGCAGTGCGCCACACCGTCGAATTAGGCCGATCCGGTCATCGGCGATTTGAACAAGTCGTCGTCGCGCCTCGTTGGCCCGGGGGATGCCGATTCCGCGGCCGATCCGATCGGCGATCCACGCGGCCCTGCGGGCCCGACTGCCGACGCGTGCGCAGCGTCACAGACGGCGCGGGGTCGGCCGCTTTAGGGACTCCGCGTATGAATGAAAAGACGGCGCCCCGCTTTGCCAGGCCTGGAATCCAGATGCATTCTTTGCAATCATGAACGTCTTATCCCAACCCTTGGCGGGCCAATCTTTGCAATTTGGTTTTGACTTTCCCGAGATTCTGCTATGAGAGCTTTTTCGCAGCGATCGATTGATTTTCCAGAGAGGTCAAGAATGGCGACCAGACTAAATCCGCAGGCCCGCGTAATGCTCGACCGTTTTCTCGCTCGTTTCGAGCAGGCGATCCTCGAACGAATCGGCCCTGCGGCCGGCAAGGCTGCCCGCGGCGGCGCGGGCCTGCGCATGTGCCCCGTGCCGGGCTGCCCGAACGCCAGCGCCGGGCCTCGCAACCGCTTCTTCTGCAGCGAACACGCGCGTTCGCTGGGCAAAGCCGCGCAGGACCGGATCCTCGCGGTCGCCCACCGCGAGGCCGCGCAGGAGGCTGCTTCGAACCGCACCGCCGTAGCCAATGGCCGCCGCAAGCGCCGCGGGCCGCGCGGACCGCTCGACATGCGCTGCCGCGTCGAGGGTTGCAAGAACCTATCGCGCGGACCCCGCTTCGGCTTCATCTGCGACGACCACCGAAAGTCGCTGGGCAAGAAGCAGCAGGCGGAGGCGCGGGAGAAGTACAAGGCGAAGCGCGCCGCCGCGAAGGCCTGAACAGGGCCGTTGTTCGGTCGATTGCCCGAGCGACGGCGGACCCCCGGACGACGATTCTCAGCGCGCCGCGACGCCCGATTACGGGCTCGCGTGCGTCACCGGCACGTCAGCCGCGATCGGCGAGGCGGGCGCGCTGCGGCTCGAAGGTGGCGCGGGGATCCCGGGCCGAGGCGCGGCCGGCCTCCACGACCGCGAAGCGCAGGCAGAGCGATCCTGCGGTGGCCAGCGCCGCCGCGGCCAGGGGCTTCCAGCGCCGCAGGCGCACAGGGAGCGCCCTCCCGCGGCCGGGGAGCAGCGTCAGGGCCAGGCTCGCGGCGGTGAGCGCCTTGGCGCTCTTCCACAACGCGCCCGCCACGCCGCGATGCAGCGGCGCGGCGGCACGCGGGGAGCGGCCCACCTCGCGCTCCAGGGCACGCATCGCGGCCAACTCGGCGAGCTTGCCCACGACGCCAAAGCGGTGAAGAACGCGCGCCTCGACCTCGGACTTCGCCAAGGGCTCCAGCGCGGCCTGCGCGCTGCTCGCCGCCGCGGAGACGAAGAGCGGCGGCAACGTCCGGTGCGCCCCCTGCCATACCGGCACCGCGGTGTTGGCGAGCAAGACCCCCGTATATCCGCAAAGCGGCATCCCAAGGAGACCGGCAGCGATGCCGCCGAGCGCTGCCGCCTGCTCGAGCGCTGTTCCGATCGCGCGGGACGGCCGTGCACCGGCCGCTCCCAGCGCTTGCGGCAGCGCGGCGGCGGCGGCTGCCGCGCCGAAGGCGCTCAGCACCCAGGTCCCCACGCTCATGGGCGAGCTGGGGCGGAAGATCCGCAGCATCGCCAGGAAGCGCGCGGGCCGCCCCAGGTCCTCGATGAGCAGGCCGCCGCTGACCGCCGCGCCACCCAACGCGAGTAGCCGTCCGCGGCGAACCAGGCCTCGCAGGCGCGGATCGCCGCCGAGTTGCGCGGCGGCCGACAGGACTGCGGCCGCGCCCGCGAGTCCGCCGACGTAGAAATAGGCCGGGATCGACGCTCTCCAGACCGGCTCCTTGAGCGCGGGCAATCCATAGTACGTGTCCGTTTCGGAGGTCGAATCGCGCAGGCGGTCCGCACCCGGCATCGGGCGCTCGGGCCCGAGGTGCTTCACCCTCTGCAGCGCCCCCTCGCCACGGAGCACGCCTACGGCGGGGTCGATGTCGCGGCCGTCGCGCTGCGCCTTCACCGCGACACCACGGAGAGGGCCGCCGCTGCGGCCAGGCCGAGCACCGCCCCGGTCATCGACGCCCAGCTCTTGCGGCCGAGGCGCGTGGGGACCACCGGATCGGGGGGCAGGTTGTAGGCCTCCGGCTTGTCCATCAAGAGAAAGAACGCGTGCAGTCCTTCGGTGCCCGGCTGGGCGGCGGCGTCAGCGCCGTAGAGATAGGCCTCGCCTTTGCCGCGACGATGCAGCTCCTCGACACGCTCCTGCGCCCTTACCCGCAGTTGCACCAGCTCGCCATATTGAATCGAGCTGGTCGGGCACGCCTTGGCGCAGGCGGGGGTCATGTCCTCCTTCATCCGGTCGTAGCAGAGCGTGCATTTCCACGCGCGCCCGTCGTCCTCGCGCCGGTCCACCACGCCGAACGGGCAGGCGGAGATGCAGTACCCGCAGCCGTTGCACACGTCGGGCTGGATGTAGACGGTGCCGAACTCGGTGCGGACGATGGCGCCGGTGGGGCAAGCCTCGAGGCAGCCCGCGCGCTCGCAGTGCTTGCACACGTCGGACATCATCAGCCAGGAGAAGCCGGCCAAGCTGCCCTGCGCAGCGGCGTCGCCTCCGAGGGGTGCGGGCGTCATGACCGGCTTCTCGACGAAGGCCACGTGCCGCCAGGTGGAGGCTCCGAGCTGGGCGGTGTTGTCGTAGGACATCCCGCTGAAGATGAATCCGTCGTCGGGAAGCTGGTTCCACTGCTTGCAGGCGACCTCGCAGGCCTTGCAGCCGATGCACAGCGTGGTGTCGGTGAAGAATCCCATCTCCGGCATGGCTAGCCCTCCCCTTCCCGCAGATGGTGAGAGCGCGCCGGGCGCCCCCACGTGGCGCGCCGTCCGGCGACGATGTTTCCGGTGAACGCCTTCGCCTCCATGATGAACACGTTGGGGTCCCCGACCAGCGCGAGCAGGTCGTTGGCCGAGTCGCCGCGCACGCGGCCGACGGTTCCCCAATGGTAAGGCAGGCCGATCGTGTGCACCACGCGGCCGCGGATCCGCATCGGCCGGAGGCGCCGGGTCACCAGCACTCGGCACTCCACCTCGCCACGCGCCGTGCTCACCCTGGCCCAGCCGCCATGGGTCAGGCCCGCGGCCGCCGCCAACTCCGGCGAGACCTCGCAGAACATCTCCGGCATCAGCTCGGACAGCCAGGAGAGCCAGCGCGACATGCCTCCCGCGGTGTGGTGCTCGGTCAGCCGGTAAGTGGTGATCACGTGCGGATAACGGGGATCGAGAAACGCGCGGTGAAAGGAATTGCCGGGGGCCTTGTATTCGACGAGGCGCGGACTGCACTGCTGCCGATACAACAGATTCGGGGTCACGGATTCCACCGGCTCGTAGTGCACCGGCAGCGGCCCGTCGACCAGGCCGGAGGGCGCGAAGAGCCAGGCTTTGCCGTCCGCCTGCATGATGAAGGGGTCGGTGCCGCCGATCAGGTCCACGCCCCGCGCCCCCGGTCCGGGCCGGTACGAGGGCGGCCGATCCTGGATGAAATCGGGGCGGTCGTGCCCGGTCCAGCGACCGGCCGCCTCATCCCACCAGACGTAGGCCTTGCGCACGCTCCACGGGCGCCCTTCCGGATCTGCGGAGGCGCGGTTGTAGAGGATCCGCCGGTTGTCGGGCCAGGACCAGCCCCACTCCGGCGCGACCCAGCTCTGCTCGCGGCCGGGCTTGCGGCGGGCGGTCTGGTTGATCCCGTCCTTGCGGCAGCCGCAGTAGATCCAGCAGCCGCAGGCGGTGCTGCCGTCGGCCTTCAGCTCGAGATAGGCGGACAGCGGCGCGCCGTCCGCCAGGCGCGAGCCATTGATCTCCGCCAGCACCTCTTCGGCGTCGGGCTCGCGCGTCGGCCCGCGCGTCGAGTAGCGCCACGTCAGCGCCCGCAGCGGCCGGTCCTTCTCCTCCCGCGAGTCGGCATACAGCTCGCGCAACCGCAGGCCCAGCTCGTAGGCGAATTGGAGGTCGCTGCGGCAATCGCCGGGGGGCTCCACCGCCTTGTGGTGCCACTGCAACATCCGCTGCGTCTGCGTGAACGAGCCGTCCTTCTCGGTGTGCGCCGCTGCGGGGAAGAAAAAGACCTCGGTGCCGATCTCCGCCGGGGCCGTTTCGCCGCCCGCCACCTCCGGCGAGGTCCGCCAGAAGTCCGCCGTCTCGGTGAGCGCGAGATCACAAACGACCAGCCAATCCAGCTTCGCGAGCGCCCTGCGCTGCAGCCCCGAATTGGGAGACCCCACCGCCGGGTTTTCACCCATGACGAAGTAGCCCTTCACCTTGCCGGCAGCCATGCTGGCGACCGTCGCCATGTGCGAGTGGTCGCCGGTGATGCGCGGCAGGAAGTGGAAGGCCCAGTCGTTCTCCCGCGTAGCCGCGGCACCGAACCAAGATTTCATCAGAGAGACGAAGTAGGCCTCGAAGTTCGCCCAGAACCCGCCGCCGGCTTCGTTCGCGTCGAGGTAGTCGCGATAGCCGCCCAGATTGGCGTGCACCATCGGGATGTAACCGGGCAGCAGGTTGAACAGCGTGGGGATGTCGGTCGAGCCTTGGATGGAGGTGTGTCCGCGCAGGGCGAGAATCCCGCCGCCGGGCCGGCCGATGTTGCCGAGCAGCGCCTGCACGATCGCCGCGGAGCGGATGAACTGGGCGCCGACGGTGTGTTGCGTCCAACCCGTCGCGTAGCAGAAAGCGGCCGTTCGCTCGCGCCCAGAGCTCTTGCAGAGCGTTTCGGCGACGCGGACGAGAAGCGCCGGATCGATTCCGCAGATCTCGCCCACCACCTCCGGCGTGTAGCGGGAGTAATGTCGCTTCAGGAGCTGATACACGCAGCGCGGGTGCTGCAGCGTCTCGTCTCGCCGCGAGCGCTGGATGTCGCGGCTGCTGTCGCTGCCGCCGCCGCTCTGGGGGACCACTTCCTTGTGGCCGGCGGCCGGGATCTCGCCTTCCGCTCCCTCGTACCGCCAAGATTCGGGGCGGTATTCGCCGGCGGCGGCGTCCCAGCCGCTGAAGAAGCCATCCAGGTCCTCGGTGTCGCGGAATTCCTCGCTGACGATCTGGGCCGCGTTGGTATAGGCGACGACGTACTCCTTGAAGGCGCGATCGTTCTCGAGGATGTAGCGGATGATCCCGCCCAGGAACGCGATGTCGCTGCCCGCGCGGATCGGCACGTGCAGGTCGGCCATCGCGCTGGTGCGCGTGAAGCGCGGGTCGACGTGGATGATGGTGGCGCCGCGGTTCTTCGCCTCCATCACCCACTGGAAGCCGACCGGGTGAGCCTCGGCCATGTTCCCACCCTCGAGGATGATCGCATCGGCGTTCTGCAGATCCTGTTGGAAGGTGGTGGCGCCTCCCCGGCCAAAGGTGATCCCCAGACCGGGGACCGTGGAGCTGTGTCAGATCCGCGCTTGGTTCTCGACCTGCACGATCCCCAGCGCGGTGTAGAGCTTTTTCAAGAGATAGTTCTCTTCGTTGTCGAGGGTGGCGCCGCCCAGGTGGGCGATGCCGAGCGTGCGGTTGAGCGGCGAGCCCTTTGCGTCCGCCGCCTCCCAGGTCGCGTCGCGGGTGCGCCGGACGCGGTCCGCGATCATCCCCATGGCCTGCTCCAGCGGCATCTCCTCCCAGACAGCGCCGAACGCCCGGCGATAGAGGACGCGGTGCACCCGGTGGGAGCCGGTGACCAGCTGGAAGGTGGCGGCACCCTTGGGGCACAGGTGGCCGCGCGAGACGGGTGAGTCCTCGTCGCCCTCGATGTCGAGGATGCGCCCGTTCTTGACGTGCACCTCCTGCCCGCAGCCGACCGCGCAGTAGGGGCAGACCGACTTCACCACCTCCGCGTCGCGCGTGCGCGCGTGCAACGCGCTCGTGCGGGGAGAGAAGGCGGTGCCGTCGAGCCCGGCCGCGTCGCCTTCGACGAGCTGGCGCAAGATCGGCCAGCGGAATCCGAACCTGCGAAAGGAAGCCAAGGCGTCCTCCTCCGGTAGAACATAGGAAGGGCGCTGCGGCTCAGCACAAGGCGGCTCGCAGCGGCGGGTCCCCGAGCGGCTGCTGCGCGCGCCGTGCGCCTGAGCGGACAGGTGCTCGCACGGACGAGAGTCGCTCTATTTTCGAAAGCGCGATTCCACTGGCCGCTCTATCAGGGGCGTCTCGACTTTGGCGGATCGACCTTCTTCTCTCGCCCGCGCGCCTGCGGCCGCGCCCGAAAGGTGGACGTATGGCTCGAGGAGCGGATCTAGACGGAAGGCGGTACCCCGGACGACCGGGAGAGCGGACCGCGCATTCTCCAGCGTTCGCGCTGGCGACTGCCCTCCTCGCGGGCGCCTGCGGAGGCGGCACCGTCGCCTTGTCGTCGCCTGGCGACGGCGGAATCGACGGCGGCGCCGCCGCACCGCCGGACGCGGGCAGCCCCACCGTCGCAGGCTGTCCCATCTTCCCGCCGGACAACGATTGGAATCGCGACGTCTCGGGCGACCCGGTCGACCCGCATTCCAGCGATTACCTCGCGCACATGAACGCGGACCGGCTCTACCTCCACGCCGACTTCGGCTCCAATCCGACCTACGGGATGCCGATCGTGATCGTGTCGGGAACCCAGCCGCGCTGGCCGATGCGCTTTCTGTACTCGCTGGAGAGCGACCCGGGGCCCTATCCATTTCCGCCCGACATCACGATCCAGGCGGGGCAGGATTCCACCGGCGACCGCCATGCGCTCGCGCTCGACAAGGATAACTGCGTCTCCTACGAGACCTATCTCACCTACTGGAAGGGGGACCATTACGAGTGCGGCAGCGGCGCGGTCTTCGACCTGCGCTCCAACAAGCTGCGCCCCGACACCTGGACCTCGGCCACCGCGTCCGGGCTGCCGATCATCGCCGGCATGGTCCGCTATCATGAGGTCGTCGAGGAGGGCGCGCTCCGCCACGCCGTTACCTTCAACGTGGGCTCGTCGGCGCCCTACTTCGTGCCGCCCGCGACGCATCAGACCGGCACGAGCACCGACCCCTGGGCGCCGCCGATGGGGCTGCGGGTGCGGCTGCGGGCGGACTACGATCTGTCGCGTTTCCACGGCGCCGCGCGGACCGTCCTGCTCGGCCTGCGCAAGTACGGGATGATGGTCGTGGACAACGGCACCGACTGGTACATCTCGGGAGAAAAGGACACGCGCTGGAACGACGCCGACCTCGACCAGCTCAAGACCGTGCCCGGCAGCGCCTTCGAGGTGATCCAGCTCCCGCCGCTGCGGCATTGAGCCGCGCGCCACGGCCGCGGCGCTGAAGCCTTCGTGCGCCCCTTTCCATTCGGACGCTCGATCGACATCCTGCCTCTGTGTCCAAAGCCTTCACACGCGAAGATGATGGCGCGACGCCAGAGGCCACGCCCGTAGGCCCCGCGCCGCTTGCGCCGGGCGAGGTCCGGTACCTCACGCCGGAGGGGGCGACGAAGCTGCGCGCCGAGTTGGAGCGCCTGGAGCAGGAGCGCGCCCCGGACAGCGCTTCCACCGCTCCCGCCGCGGAGGGCGCGCGGCGCGCGCGGCAGATCGAGGCCGTCCTCGCTTCGGCGACGGTGGCAGCCCTCGACCCGGCCCAGGATCGGGTGCTGTTCGGTGCCTGGGTCACGCTCGAGGACGAGGCGGGCGAGCGCACCGCCTTCCGCATCGTCGGGCCAGACGAGGTCGACGCGCGCGCGCAGCAAGTGAGCGCCAACTCGCCGCTCGCCCGCGCGGCGCTGGGGCGACGCGCCGGCGACGAGGTCTTTGTGGACCGCCCGCGCGGGGGCGCCACCTACACCATCGTCTCCGTCCGCTACCGGTGACGTGTCAGCGGGGTCCCTTCAACATCCTTCGAGAGCTCGGCGATGTGGATCTGCGGGTCCTTCTCGTCGGGCCGCTGCGCGGCCCTGCCGAAGCGCTGCGACGCGTGCCGCGCCACCTGGAAATGCGTCTCGCCGGCGAGGATGCGGATCTTGCCGATCTCGGGCTTGCTCACCTGCCCGCGCCGGCAGAGTAGCGGCAGGAGCCAGCGCGGGTCGGCGTTGCGCGAGCGGCCGACGTTCACACGGAACCAGACCGCGTCCTCGGCCGCACCGCCCTTGTCTGCGCGGGCCGCCGGGCGCGCCTGCGGGTGCACCCTGGCATGCGGCGCCTGCACCTTGGCATGCGGCGCCTGCACCCTGGCATGCGGCGCCTGCACCCTGGCGTGCGGCGCCTGCGCCCTGGCATGCGGCGCTTGCGCCCTGGCATGCGGCGCCTGCACCCCAGGCC
>Ga0209331_1000294_pt1 | contig 18361 bp, 17 predicted proteins | sample JacPinW_OM3H0_M3_FD_187971 | JGI IMG/M metagenome (GOLD analysis project Ga0209331, IMG submission 187971) | Forest soil microbial communities from Algoma, Ontario, Canada - Jack Pine, Ontario site 1_JW_OM3H0_M3 (SPAdes) (version 2) | ecosystem: Environmental > Terrestrial > Soil > Boreal...
CGCTATGTCTCTCCCAGAAACTGAAGAGCATCGCTTGGCATATCAAGACTTTAGGATAAATACTTGAAATCTCAAGACTATCGCTTCTCCGTCGCCCCCATGATGGATTGGACCGACCGGCATTGTCGCGTCTTCCACCGCCTGATGACGCGGCGTGCCCGGCTTTACACGGAGATGCTGACGACGGGCGCCATCATCCATGGCGATCGCCGGCGGCTGCTCGGTTTCGATGCCAGCGAACATCCGGTCGCGCTTCAACTTGGCGGCTCGAGCCCGCGCGATCTCGCGACAGCAGCGAAAATCGGCGAGGAGTTCGGCTACGACGAAATCAACCTCAATGTTGGCTGCCCCTCGGATCGGGTGAAGGACGGCCGTTTTGGCGCCTGCCTGATGGCGGAGCCGGCGCTGGTCGCCGCTTGTGTCCATGCCATGAAGCGCGCAGTGAACATCCCGGTCACGGTCAAATGCCGGATCGGCATCGACGATCAGGATCCGGAAACGGCGCTGGACGTGCTGGCGCGCGGCGTCATCGCCGCCGGCGCGGATGCGCTGATCGTCCACGCCCGCAAGGCCTGGCTCAATGGATTGTCGCCGAAGGAAAATCGCGACATTCCGCCGCTCGACTACGACAGGGTATATCGGCTGAAGGCCGCGTTGCCGGACGTGCCCATCATCATCAATGGCGGCATCGCAAGTCTCGTTGAAGCGAAGCAGCACCTTGCTTATGTCGATGGCGTCATGCTGGGGCGTGCGGCCTATCAAGAGCCGTGGCGATTGCTGGCGGCCGATCCCGATCTATTCGGCGAAGCGCCGCCGCACGCTGTCATGAAGGCCGTATTCGAGGCTGTCATGCCTTATATCGAACGCGAACTCGCGCAAGGCACGCGGCTGCATTCGATCGTCAGGCATTTCGTCGGCGCGTTTCATGGCGTGCCGGGCGCACGCGCGTTCCGCCGCTACCTCGCCGAGAATGGGGTCAAGCCAGGGGCCGGCGTCAATGTCTTGCGCGATGCGATCGCGTTGGTCGAGGACCGTGTTGCGGCCCCGATAGCGGCGTAATGAAAGAGTCTATAATTTGCGCGTATTCTGATCGCAAAACCGGCGTCCACCCTCGGATCACGTCCGAGGGCGCGCTTTTGCGGAATGCGCGCTAGGGATAGCCGTGCAGCATCAACCTGTCGGCACGGACTTCCCACCTTTCCAGCCGATCCAAAAAGCTCATGCCCAGCAAATTGGTTTTCATTTGTCCGCGCGGCACCACGAGCGCCGGTACCGAACGCTCGACGAGCTTGCCGATGGCAAGGCGGTCGAGCGTCAGCCGCGCCGCCCTGGTGTGGCCGCCGGCGGTCTCGACGTCGACGTCATACTCCAGCAACTCAAGCGGCAGCCCGGCAGCCCTTGCGGTCTCGTAGGTCAGTACGACCGAGGTCGCGCCGGTGTCGATCACCATCGGGGCGTTCACGCCATTGATTCTGGCCTGCAGCGCGAATTCACCGGTCTGCCCGCGTGCGATCTGCACGGCGCGCGCCGGCGACGCCCGCTTGCGCAGCAATTCCGAGACGGTGTCGCTGGCACGCGCGATCTGTTCCGGATCTGTATAGGCGACCACGGCGCCGGCCGTCGCCGCCAGCATGAGAACGACCAGCAGAAAGCGGCTCACAGCGGGCCTCTCACGCTAGTGTAGCCGTTCGTCAGTCGGCTTTTGAATTGGCCGTCACCTCGGGCTGAACCAATCCAGCGTCGGTCATACGCGCCGCGAGCTGCGCCATCACCGCAAGCCGCTCCGCGCTTTCCATCCGGTGCCAGCGCGCGATCTCCGGAAGTGTACGTCCGCAGCCGAAACAGAGGCTGGTTTTCGGATCGATCATACAGACTGCAATGCACGGCGTTTCTCTGCTCATTGAGGGATAGTGAAGCGTATTCGGTCGCTTGCGCAAGCGCTCCAGTTACAATCCAGTGCCAGCACTCATGATCGGCTTGTTGCGGGCCCGGCGTTTATCATCGGTGCTACCGGCGCTGGCGTTTTCCGGTTGCAGCGGCGGGGCTTCTTCGGCCATCGGAGCCAGCGCAGACATCACGCGCTCCGGCGGGAAGGTGACGATGACCTCGGTACCGATGCGAAGTTTCGATTTCAGCGTGAACGTGCCGCCATGCATGTCGATCAGGCTTTTGGCGATCGGCAGCCCGAGGCCCGCACCCTGCTCGGCGGATTTGATCGAATTGGAACCCTGACCGAACGACGCCAGCACGATGGGGATTTCATCCTCGGCAATACCGGAGCCGGTATCCTTGACGCTGAGATATTGTCCGCCCGAGGCAGTCCATCCGACCTTCAGCCAGATCTCCCCGCCCTGCGGGGTGAACTTGATGGAGTTCGACAGCAGATTGAGCACGATCTGGCGTGTGGCGCGCTCATCGCCCCAAATGCGTGGCATGCCCTGCTCAAACACCTCGTGAATGGTGATGCCGCGGCTGGAGGCGCGCAGCTTCAGCAAATGATGGCAGTCGGCGACGACATGCACGAGCGACACCGCTTCTTCGTTAAGCTCGTACCTCCCGGCTTCGATCCGCGACAAATCGAGAATTTCATTGATCAGATTCAAAAGATGCACGCCCGAATTGTGAATATCGGCCGAATATTCCTTGTAGACCGGTACCGCGTGAGCGCCGAAAATTTCACTTTTCATCACCTCGGAAAATCCGAGGATCGCATTAAGCGGCGTTCGCAGCTCATGGCTCATTTGCGCCAGAAACCGCGACTTCGCGACGTTCGCCGACTCCGCGCGATGACGAGCCTCATCGGATATCGACTTTGCCTGCTCAAGCTCGCCGATCAGCGCGTCTTTTTCGGCGCGCGCCTCTAACGTCACCAGTGTCGTCGAATGCAGGCGATGGGCAAGTAGCGCAAAATAGCCTTCCGCGGCCAGCGCGAGCACCGCGAGCACGTAATTGTCGAATGTGCCGCTCAGCACGAAATTCAGTGCAATCGCCACCGTGACCGGAGCTGTTGCCGCAAGCGCGGCGACGGGCAGGTTCGCCGTGAGCATGCTCGATACCGCGATCACCAGCAGCATCAGGAACATCATCAGCGTGTTCGAGACCACATCAAGGCTGGCGGGATGGATCAGGATCGCCGTCCAGCACAGGCCGTAGAGCAGATCGAGCAGTACAAATCGTGTTCGCCACTTGCGGGTTGCAGTGAGCGAGGGCGGCTCCGCGAGGAATCTGCGGCAATTGCGGATGATGGCGGCATGAATGCAAAGCATGCTGCAGGTCGACGCCGCCGCCGAAACCGGCTCTGTCCAAAAGCCGAACAGCAAGCCGGTTGCCACCACCAGCAGCATCACGACATAGGATGCCGATATCCGCGCCTGGGCATATTGCCGAAGCAATTCGCGGTCGAAAGCGGGGCGGGTTCCACTGGTCGACGTTAACCGGTCGCGGGCCTCGCGCACCCGCTGCGCGGCTGCACGGCGGTTATTGACCGGCACTGCAATCGGCGTCTCAGCCGGAAGCTGGACAACTTCGGGCTTATCGGCGGGTTTACTCATCAAACAACACAAATCCTGCCCGCTGATAGTGCGAGCCTTTGCATTGTCTATCTCTGGCGCTAAATCATTAAGACCTGCCTTAAAGCGCTAAAGAATTACGTTAATGAGTGGTTAAATTAACCTCTTTCCGCGTGCTCGCGAGTTCAGCGCTCGAGCCGGGCCAGCAGGCTCGACGTGTCCCAACGTTTGCCGCCGATCTTCTCGACCTCCGAATAGAACGCATCGACCAGCGCGGTAACCGGTAAGCTGGCGCCGTTGCGCCGCGCTTCGGCGAGGCAAATCGAGAGATCCTTGCGCATCCATTCCACCGCGAAGCCGAAATCGAATTTACCCTCATTCATGGTCTTGTACCGGTTCTCCATCTGCCAGGACTGCGCGGCGCCTTTCGAGATGGTTTCGATCACAGCGGGGACATCGAGTCCCGACTTCTTCGCGAAATGAATTCCTTCCGAAAGCGCCTCCACCAATCCGGCAATGCAGATCTGGTTGACCATCTTGGTCAGTTGCCCTGAGCCCGCGGGCCCGAGCCGCCTGCACATCCTGGCATAGGCCGCGATCACGGGCTCGGCGCTCGCATAGGCGTCCTCGCTGCCGCCGCACATGACCGTCAATACACCGTTTTCCGCGCCGGCCTGGCCGCCTGACACCGGGGCATCGACGAACTTGAATCCGCGTTTGGTCGCCTCGGCATCGAGGTCGCGCGCGATTTCCGCGGATGCAGTGGTGTGATCGACAAAGGTCGCACCCTTTTTCATGCCTGCAAACGCGCCATTCTCGCCGAGAGTCACGGCGCGCAGGTCGTTATCGTTGCCGACGCAACACATGACGAAATCCTGACCCTCAGCAGCGGCTTTCGGTGTCGGAGCGGTGCGTCCGCCGAATTTTTCGGCCCATGCCTTGGCCTTGGCCGCAGTCCGGTTGAATACCGTCACCTCGTGACCACCTTTTTTCACCAGATGTCCTGCCATGGGGAAACCCATAACGCCGAGACCGAGAAAAGCGACTTTAGCCATGTTTTGCAACCTTGGGTTTATGCCGGCGTCATCGGATAGCCGGTGTGGGCTGGAGAGGGGCGGTGGGGCTGGTTCGGTCCTCGAAACAGTTCCGCTGAAGATGCGGGACCCGCACAATAAACCCTGCGCCATGAAGGGCAACGCCTTCGTTTGGCGATCGGGCAGGGTACTGTGCTAGGATTAAGTCTTCGACGACTGGGATTTCAAGTCAAAGGGAGTGACATCGCATGAGCGTAGGCGTGCTCGATCATTTCAACATTCGGACCCGAAAGCTCTCCGACACGGTTCGGTTCTATGAGGAGACCTTGGGACTGAAGAAAGGCGACCGGCCGAATTTTGCCTTTCCCGGGGCATGGATGTACAGCGAGGGTAAGCCGGTGGTCCATCTGGTCGATATTTCGTCTACCGACGAGCAACAGAAGCCCGATTCCGGCGTTGTCCATCATGTCGCTTTCGCGAGCCGCGATTTTGCCGGCATGAAGCAGCGACTTCAGTCCAAGGGCATGGCGTTCGACGTGCGGCAGGTGCCCGGCGGCGATCTCTGGCAGATTTTCGTCAACGACCCCAATGGCGTGATGATCGAGCTGAACTATGAGGCCGCCAAGGAGCAGGGCTGAGCGGGGCTCTAAGGGTCGGGACGCCATCCTGTTGCAGGCCTGATGCGCAAGAGCGGTATCCTTTTTTGGAGGATCGCTCTATGTGTCGGCTCCGGATAGGAGATACGCATTGAGCGTGACGCAGCAGCAGGTTCTCGATGGTCTGGCCAGGGTGATGTCGCCGCGCGGCGTCCCCTTGACCGATGCCAATGTTTTGTCGGCGATATCGGTCAGCGACGGCAAGGTGTTTTTCGCGATCAATGTCGATGCCGCCGAGGCTCGCGCCTGGGAAAGCGTTCGGGCCGAGGCCGAAGCGGCCGTGCGCGCTATTCCCGGCGTCACCGTCGCGATGATCGCGCTCACGGCCGAACGCAAGCCCGGTGCCGCGGCGGCGGCGCCGGCGCATCGGCACGCGCAGGGCGTGCCACATGTCTCGTCGCATCGCCCGCCGCAAAGCCCTGGCTCGCCGATGTCGAAGCAGTCGGAAATTCCCGGCATTGCCGCCGTCATTGCGGTGGCCTCCGGCAAGGGCGGTGTCGGAAAATCGACGACGGCGCTCAATCTGGCGCTGGGCCTGCGCGATCTCGGTTTGCGCGTCGGCTTGCTCGACGCCGACATTTACGGGCCGTCGGTGCCGAGGCTGACCGGCATTCGCGAGAAGCCGCAGCTGAACGCCGACAAGAAAATGATTCCGATCGCGCGCTTCGGCCTTGCGATCATGTCGATCGGTTTTCTGGTCGAAGAGGACACCGCGATGATCTGGCGCGGACCGATGGTGATGTCGGCAATCACCCAGATGCTGCGCGACGTCGCGTGGGGCACTCTTGATATTCTCGTGGTCGATATGCCTCCCGGCACCGGCGACGCGCAACTGACGCTGGCGCAGAATGTGCCGCTCAAGGGTGCGATCATTATCTCGACGCCGCAGGACCTTTCCCTGATCGATGCACGGCGTGGGCTCGCGATGTTCAAGAAGGTCAATGTGCCAGTTCTCGGCATTGTCGAAAACATGAGCTATTTCCAGTGCCCGCATTGCGGCACCCGATCGGACATCTTCGGTCACGGCGGCGCGCGGCACGAGGCCGAGCGGCTTGCGGTGCCGTTTTTGGGCGAAATTCCGCTGCATATGTCGATTCGCGCCACGTCGGATTCGGGGACCCCCGTCGTGGAAAGCGAGCCGGATGGACCGCACGCGGCGATCTACCGGGCGATCGGGGCAAAAGTCCGTGATCAGCTCCAGGGCGTTATCGCAGCGGCTTGAGCCGGCTTCCGGGCCTTATGCGACTTTCGTTTAAACAGTGCTGTCATGCCTTCGTCGCGTTTTCGCGGCCGAACTTCCGTGTTAAAGCCGCCCCGCCAGAGCGCCTTCGTGACGCGGAAATCGCGTCGCCGAAAGAAATGCTCAGGGATATCCGGGAAACGCCCCCAACAAGGAGATGCCTTAAATGAAGCGTCGTGATTTTTTGAAAGTTTCGGCAACCGGTGCCGCCGTGGCCGCCGTGGCCTCGCCGGCGATCGCGCAATCCATGCCTGAGATCAAATGGCGCCTGACGTCGAGCTTCCCGAAATCGCTCGATACGATTTACGGGGGCGCCGCGGAGCTGTCGAAGTACGTCGCCGAGATGACGGATAACAAGTTTCAGATTCAGGTTTTTGCGGCGGGCGAAGTTGTTCCGGGTCTGCAGGCCCTCGATGCGACTTCCAACGGCACCGTTGAGATGAGCCATACGGTCTCCTACTACTATGTCGGCAAGGATCCTACTTTTGCGATTTATGCATCGGTGCCGTTCGGCCTCAATGCGCGCCAGCAGAACTCGTGGTGGTATCAGGGCGGCGGCATGGATCTGGGCAACGAGTTCTTCAAGAAATTCGGCGTGATCGGATTTCCCTGCGGCAATACCGGCACCCAGATGGGCGGCTGGTTTCGCAAGGAGATCAAGACCGTCGCCGATCTCTCCGGGCTTAAGTTTCGCATCGGAGGTATTGCCGGACAGGTGTTGCAAAAGGTCGGCGTCGTGCCGCAGCAGCTTGCCGGCGGCGACATCTATCCTGCGCTTGAGAAGGGCACCATCGACGCGGCCGAGTGGGTCGGGCCGTATGACGACGAGAAGCTCGGATTCCAGAAGGTCGCCAAATATTACTATTATCCCGGTTTCTGGGAGGGCGGCCCGACGGTTCACGCTTTCTGCAATCTCGAAAAGTGGAATTCATTGCCGAAGAATTATCAGGCTATTCTCACAAGTGCGACGGCAGAGGCCAATAGCTGGATGGCGGCGCGCTACGACATGCAGAACCCGACCGCATTGAAACGACTCGTCGCCAGCGGCACGCAGCTTCGTCCCTTCACCAACGAAGTGTTGGAAGCCTGCCTGAAGGCGACCAATGAATTGTGGGCTGAAATTTCCGCAAAGAACGCCGACTTCAAGAAATCCATCGACGCGATGCAGGCCTATCGTTCCGACCAGTATCTGTGGTGGCAGGTTGCCGAATATACCTTCGACAGCTTCATGATCCGCTCGCGCACACGTGGCTGATCGGTAGCCCCAGGCTAAGCCTTAAGTCGTAGATCGCAAAGCCCGGCCTCCTGCGGAGGTCGGGCTTTTTGCGTTGCGGCACCTCAGTTCGGCATGGAAATCCCGAACCGGATGTTCCATGCTGAAGGCAAGCCTCGACAAGAAGGCTACCGGCACCCCACAGGAGGAAGAAATCAATGAAGCGACGAGACTTTATCAAGGTCACCGGAATAGGCGTGGCAGGCGCTGCAACCTTGGCAGCACCGGCGATCGCGCAATCGATGCCGGAAATCAAATGGCGTATGACGACAAGCTGGCCGAAATCGCTCGATACGTTGCATGGCGGCGCCGAGCTGATGGCCAAGGCGGTCGGCGAAGCCACCGACAACAAGTTCCAGATTCAGACCTTTGCAGCCGGCGAAATCGTACCGGGATTGCAGGTTCTCGACGCCGTGCAGAACGGTACCGTCGAGATGGGACATACGGCGTCGTACTATTATTTCGGCAAGGACCCGACCTTCACCTTCGGCACGTCTGTGCCGTTCGGACCCAACCAGCGCATCAACCAGGCCTGGTACATGCTGGGCGGCGGCAAGGAACTCCTCAACGAGTTTTACAAAGGCTATAATGTGCGCTCGACGCTCGCCGGCAACACCGGCTGTCAGATGGGCGGCTGGTTCCGCAAGGAGATAACCAGCGTCGATGACCTCAAGGGACTTAAATTCCGCATCGGTGGCTTTGCCGGGCGCGTGCTGCAGAAGCTCGGCGCGGTCCCGCAGCAGATTGCCGGCGGCGATATCTACCCCGCGCTTGAGAAGGGCACGATCGACGGCGCTGAATGGGTCGGTCCTTACGACGACGAGAAGCTCGGTCTCTACAAGGTCGCGCCACACTATTACTATCCCGGATGGTGGGAAGGCGGCCCGATGCTGCTGGCCATGATCAATCTCGATAAGTGGAACGCGCTGCCGAAATACTATCAAAACGTTCTCGAACAGGCGGGTCATTATGCCAGCAGCTGGATGATGGCAAAGTACGACACCGCAAATCCCATGGCTCTGCGCAAACTGCTCGCGGGCGGTGCCAAGCTGCACGCCTTCCCGCAGCCGGTCATGGAAGCCTCCTTCAAGGCGGCGAAGGAGCTGCACAGCGAGGTCGCGGCCACCAACGCGAATTTCAAGAAGGTCTATGAGTCGCTGACCGCCTTCTCGAATAACGGATATCAATGGTTCCAGGTCGCGGAGGTCGGTTACGACAACTTCATGGCACGTCACGCGCAGAGCTGATTGCGCGAGACGATTCACGCGAACGAAAAACCCCGGAGCGAAAGCTCCGGGGTTTTTCTACCCCATCGAAGTAGCTATTGCGGCTTTGCCGGAGGACCGAAATCCAGCGGCGGAAGTTCGATTTGCGGAACATCGATCCTGACCTTGTTCAGATCGACGTTCAGCGGCTTGTCGAGCAGCGCGGTCACCGTGATCGGGAAAGCGATCACCAGCACGACCATGATCGCCTGCAGCCCGATCCAGGGCATGGCGCCCCAGTAAATATCGGAGCTCTTGACTTCCTTGGGCGCAACGCCGCGCAGATAGAACAATGCAAACCCGAAGGGCGGATGCAGGAACGACGTCTGCATGTTGACGCACAGCATGACGCCGAACCAGATCAGCGCCGCATCCGGACCCACAACCGGCGCCAGGATTTTCTGCGCGATCGGCGCGATCATCGGCAGAATGATGAAGGCGATCTCGAAGAAGTCGAGGAAGAACGCCAGGAAGAAGATGAAGAGATTGATGAAGATCAGGAATCCCCAGACGCCGCCGGGTAGGGACGTCAGAAGGTGCTCCAGCCAGACGCCGCCCGAGACGCCGAGGAAGACGACCGAGAAGCAGGTCGAGCCGATCAGGATGAACACCACCATGGTGGTGATACGCATGGTCGTCTCATAGCCTTGCTTGATCAAATCGCGCAGTTCGGGAATCCGGACGGCCTCGAGGCAAATCCACACCACCGCGAAATAGGTGACGGCAAAGGCAATCTTGAAGATAATTCCCTCGGTCAGGAAGATGCCGACCATCGTACCGACGCCAGCGGCGATCACGCCAGCGATCAGAATTTTGTGGCCCGTCGTGCTGAAATTCTTGTTATGTATTGCCGCAAGCACGATCGCGCCGACAGCACCCATGGCGCCAGCCTCGGTCGGCGTCGCAAGACCCATCATCATGGTGCCGAGCACGACAAAGATCAGTACTGCCGATGGGATGATGCCAAGCAGACATTTTCGCCACAGCGGCCATCCGGTCAGCGTCAAGGCCGTCTTCGGCACAGGCGGCACGTGATCCGGTTTGAAGATGCCGAGCACAAAGGTGTAGCCGGCGAACAGCATGATCTGGAAAACCGAGGGTCCCCACGCACCCAGATACATGTCGCCGACGGACTTGCCGAGCTGATCGGCCAGCACGATCAGCACCAGCGACGGTGGCACCAACTGCGTGATCGTGCCGGATGCAGCCAGCACGCCGGTGATGTAACGTATGTTATATCCGTAGCGGATCATCACCGGCATCGAGATCATCGCCATGGCAATGACTTGCGCTGCTACCGTGCCGGTGATGGCGCCGAGGATGAAACCAACGATGATGACCGAATAACCAAGGCCGCCGCGGATCGGTCCAAACAATTGACCCATCGAATCGAGCATGTCTTCTGCAAGACCGCATCGTTCAAGGATCGCGCCCATGAACGTGAAAAACGGAATCGCGAGCAGAAGTTCGTTGGAAAGCACACTGCCGAATACCCGGCCTGGAATGGCCTGAAGAAAATTCAGGTCAAAGAAGCCGAGATAGATTGAAAGGAAACCGAATGAAAGCCCTACCGCGGCAAGCGTGAAGGCCACCGGGAAGCCGATCAGCATGGCCAGAACCAGGCCGCCAAACATAATTGGCGGCATCATTTCCAGCGTAATCATTGGGTCGGCCTCTCGTATTTCGCATCGATCGTCACCTGGCCTTGAAGTGCAGCGATGCGCTTGATGACTTCCGAGACGCCTTGCAGTGCCAGCATAACGAAGCCGGAGGGAACCACGAATTTGATCGGCCAGCGGAGCAAGCCACCGGCGTTACCCGACATCTCGCCAACTTCGTAAGCCTGATGAAAGAATGGCCAGGACAGATAGCTCAGCAGCAAGCAGGACGGGATCAGGAAGAAAAGCGTGCCGATCAAGTCGAGCCAGAGTTGGCCGCGCTCGGAGAGGAACAAATAAAATATCTCGACCCGAACATGCTCGTTGCGCTTGAACGTATACGATGCGCCGAACATGACCAGAATGGCGAACATGTACCACTGCAACTCAAGCCAGCCATTCGAACTGTAACCGAACGCGTAGCGGATCATCGCGTTGGCCGCGCTCACGATACAGGCCGCCAGCACGAGAAAATTACAGACGTAACCTATCTTCTCATTGATCAGGTCGATGGCTGCGCTAACCGCCAACAATGGACGCATCGTATTCTCCCGGGCGGTCGCCATCAAAGCACGCCGAACGTTTCAACAGGCATCGCTTTGCCACCGCGCGTGGAACGCGTGAAGCCATGGCTCACCAGCATGAGCGATTGCAACGACAGTCCTCCCCCAATTGCGCTTTTGCCGTCTTGGCTGCACCCATCAGGCGCAGCGGCTTATCCAGCCGAGCAAGCATAAAAAGCAAGCGCACCATTTCAGCGCGCCGTGGCGGCGTCAATTGGAAAATGGACAAATTGACGCGCGGTCAAGCGGTTGCGCGGCCGGGCAAATCAGGCGCCGGAAATCTCAGCCGCCGGTAACGCTCATGTGGCGGCTGACGCTCGGGCGGTTGTGCCTGCGATCGATAATGAAGTCATGGCCCTTCGGTTTCAGGCCAATGGCGCGGTCGATCGCCGCGCCGAGGAGGTCATCGTCGGCGGAGGCCCGCAGCGGTTTGCGCAAATCGGAGGCATCCTCGTGGCCGAGGCAGGTATGCAGCGTGCCGGTGCAGGTGATCCGCACCCGGTTGCAGGACTCGCAGAAATTGTGGGTCATTGGCGTGATGAAGCCGAGCTTGCCACCGGTCTCGCTGACACGGACGTAACGCGCGGGACCGCCGGTATCATCGTCGAGGTCGATCAACGTGTACTGCTTGGCGAGGCGCGCGCGAAGCAGGGATAACGGCACGTATTGGTCGATACGTCCTGCGCCGATGTCGCCCATCGGCATGACCTCGATCAGCGTAAGCGCCATGCCTTTGCCGTGGGCCCATTCCATCAGCGAGGGGATTTCGTCCTCGTTCAGATTCTTCAGGGCAACCGCATTGATCTTGACGGCGAGGCCCGCTGATCGCGCGGCCTCGATGCCGGCCAGGACCTTGTCGAGATCGCCCCAGCGGGTGATGGCCCGGAATTTCGCCGGATCGAGCGTGTCCAGCGATACGTTGATGCGGCGTACTCCGCAGTCCCGCAGTTCGCTGGCAAAACGCGCCAGTTGTGAGCCATTGGTCGTCAGCGTCAGCTCATTGAGCGCACCGGTGTCGAGATGGCGCGAGAGCGAGCGCACCAGCGACATCACGTTGCGCCGGACCAGCGGTTCGCCGCCGGTAAGCCGCAACTTTCGCACGCCCTTGGCGATGAATGCCGAACAGAGCCGATCGAGCTCCTCAAGCGTGAGCAAATCGGCTTTGGGCAAAAATGTCATGTCTTCGGACATGCAATAAAAGCAGCGCAGATCGCAGCGATCCGTGACCGATACCCGCAAATAGCTGATCGTCCGGCCAAACGGGTCGGTCATGGGACGGGACACCGACGCGGGAGGACTCAATAAGGACCCGTTCATTCAGCACGCCTTGTGACTGCGGCAGCCGCGATGGTGCGGCTCAGAACTCCACAGCGGCAATGTAGGCATGATACGATCCGCGCACAATCCGCACCTGGCGCAGTGCAAGCGATCAGCGGGTGGGCGCGGGGGGCGGCGGTGCCGGTGCCGGCGCGGGGAATGGCGATCCTGCAGGAGGCGCCGCAGCCATGCCCTTCGGGGGTTTTGGCCTTTTCGGCTTCAGCATTTTCCGCACCGCCCTCGGCGGTGGGCCGGCCGGCTGAAGTTCCGCGACCACGGGATTGGGATCGATCGTCGTCGAGGCTGGCGTGGAGAAATCGCCGGGGATATGGATCACCTGCACCGGGACGGTTGCCGGCTGGAACTTGTTGAGCGTGTAAGTAACGGAGAAACCGCTGTCGGGAGCGGGCACGGCGACGGAGCAGGGCGTCTTGCAACCCGGCCCCAGCGACGTACGGGCATCGGCTCCTTGCGGCACCGACTCGAGCTGGACCTGCACCGTCGGCGGTGTCGGCTTGAACGCATCCAAGGAAAACGACGAGCAACCGGCCAGGCTAGCTCCCGCTACGGCAATCACGATGACACGACGCATGATCCCCATCCGCCACTTTATTGCGGCTAACTGCCGCAATCCCCGCCTCGACCATAGGAGCGTCAGGACAGCGGCGCAACCACGCGGGCCTGCATCGTTAAGTGATGGTTAATGTCTGGATCGTGTCCTACAAAATATATAATGAAATCAAAATCTTAGATAGTATTTCGCTGAAACATCAGACTCTCCACCGCCGCCGGCAGCTCTCTCATGTGATTGATCAGCCGATCGGGTTTGAGGTCGGCGATCGGAACGTCGGTATATCCAAATTCGACGCCGATGACCGGAATGCCGGCGCGGCGGGCCACGCCGATATCCGGACCGGCATCGCCGACCATGATCGCAGAGGACACCTCGCCGCCCGCGCGCGCGATCGTCTGCCGCAGTATGGCCGGATCGGGCTTCGAAATCCCGAAGGTGTCTGCGCCGCAAATTGCGGCAAACCGCGAACTCAGTCCCAGCCGGTCGAGCAGCAGCTTCGACAGCCACTCCAGTTTGTTGGTGCAAACCGCAAGGCGATATCCGCGCGCGGACAAATCATCGAGCGCGCCTTCCAGGCCTTCGAACGGGCGCGAAACGTCGGCGATATGGGCCGAATAGTAATCGATGAAGTCGCTGGTGAGCCGGGTGATGTCTTCGGGACCGGCGGAGCGGCCCTCCAACTCCAGGCCGCGTTCGATCAGCCGGCGGGCACCCGCGCCGATCATATTGCGCGCGGAATGGAGGGGGACCGGGGGCAGACCCTCGCGGTCGAGAACAAAGTTGAGCGCGTTGATCAGGTCGGGCGCCGTATCCACGAGCGTGCCGTCAAGATCGAATACAACAGTGCGGGCAGAGGTCATCGAAAAGCGCTATCGGTCCGCGCGCAATCATGCAAGTAGGGACGATAGGCTTCGGTCGTAATCCAGAGATGGCAGGGACAATCATGCGGGAGCTGGCCGGCAAGACAGCATTCGTGACAGGCGGGGCTGGTGGTATCGGATTCGCGCTTGGCCGGGCCTTTGCGCAAGCCGGCATGAAAGTGATGCTGGCCGATATCGAGACGGACGCGTTGGCGGCCGCCGTCAAAAGCCTGCATAATATTGGGCCTGAAGTACGCGGCGTTAGCTGTGACGTTGCCGATCCCGTCAGTGTCGAGCGGGCGGCCGGGGCGTCGTACGAGGCATTCGGAAATGTTCATGTGGTTTGCAACAATGCCGGGGTCGCCGCCGGCGGCGGCATCGACAATATCTCGCTCGACAATTGGCGATGGGTGCTCGACGTCAATCTGATCGGAGTCCTTCACGGCATCCGTACCTTCCTTCCGCATATCCGCGCCCATGGCGAAGGTGGCCACATCGTCAACACGGCCTCGATGGCCGGGATGAATAGCGGGCTCGGCTTTAGCCCTTACGTGGCGAGCAAGTTCGCGGTGGTCGGCATGTCGGAGGGGCTGGCGACGCAGCTTAAGCCGTTTGGCATTGGCGTGACCGTGCTCTGTCCGGGCTACGTGCGCACCCGGATCGGCGAGAGTGGCCGCAACCGGCCGCAGCGCTACGGAGCGACGCAGACGCCAAATCCCGCAAGCCCGGCGGGCTTGCTCCTCGCCCAGATTGCCGAACGCCTGCAGTCCGGGCTCGACCCATCGGAGGTCGCGGCGCGAGTTCTCGCCGCGATCCATGAGGACGAACTCTACGTGTTCACGCATCCGGAAATGCGCGGCGAGCTAGAGGACCGGTTTGCCGCCATCATGGCGGCGATGGACAAAGCGGCGGCTCGCTAGCGGGCGTGGCCCGCGGCGCCTGCACCGCACTCGCTTCGGTGCAAAAGTCATCAATTGCAGCCAAGTCGACGTATAGCGCTGTTCCTCTTTCCAAAACGACGCTAGATATGCCTCCCGCCGGACATCGCCGGGTGCATGTCGGCAGCGGCTTCTGGGGCATCATTTGCACGTGAATATGGACGGATTGAAACGGCAAGCGGCGGCCCGCGCGCTCGAACATGTGCGCGACGGCATGAGGCTCGGCCTCGGCACCGGCTCGACCGCGAAGCATTTTGTCGAACTTCTCGGCGAACGGGTTCGCGCCGGGCTTGGTGTCATCGGCGTGCCGACCTCGGAAGCGACCCGCATTGATGCGGTGCGGTGCGGCATTCCGTTGACAACGCTTGATGATATCGATCGGCTCGATCTGACCGTCGATGGCGCCGACGAAATCGACCCCTCGCTCAATGTCATCAAAGGCGGCGGCGGCGCATTGCTGCGCGAAAAGATCGTTGCCGCGGCGTCTGATCGCATGATCGTGATCGCCGACGACTCCAAATGGGTCGATGTTCTGGGGCGCTTTCCATTGCCGGTTGAGGTCGTTCCGTTCGGCCTGGCGGCGACGCGACGCGCCATCGGCAAGGCATTTGCGGAAAGCGGCGTTTCCGGGCAAATGGTGGTCCGAAAGGGCAAAGACGGTCACGTTTTTGTCACCGATGGCGGCCACTGGATTGTCGATGCCCATCTCGGACGCATACCCGATGCCCCGCGGCTGGCGGGATTGCTGACCTCAATACCGGGCGTTGTCGAGCATGGGCTGTTCATTGGTCTTGCCAGCACGGCTGTTCTGGCAGGCTCTCAGGGAATTCGCGTTGTTGAACGGCGGTAACGCCGCAATCGAGGAGATTTGGAATGAAGCGTCTTTCAAGAATTTTGTCGGCCGCGGGCCTTGCATTGGGATTGGCTCTGGCCGGCGGCCCGGCCGGAGCGCAGCAGCAGCCACCTCCGCTCAAGCCGGCTTCTCCGGCAGCGATCGCTGCGGCAAAGGAAATTCTGACGATGAAAAACGCAAGCGCGATGTATGCCAACGCCGTGCCCAACATCGTTCAGCAGACCAAGGAAGCGCTGTTGCAGAGCAACCTCAATTATCAAAAGGATCTCAATGAAGTTGCTGTGATCGTCGCCCAGAGCTTTGCCGGTCGCGAGAAGGAAATCGGCGAGGGCATGGCGAAGGTCTACGCCAGCGAGTTTACCGAGCAGGAGTTGAAGGACCTCGTCACGTTTTACAAATCGCCGCTCGGCCAGAAATTGCTCTCGACGGAGCCCAGGGCAATTCAATTCAGCATGTCCTATATGAATCAGTGGGCACAGACTTTTGCCGAAACGGTCAACGCACAATTCCGCGCCGAGATGCGCAAACGCGGCAAGGAAATCTGATTTCCATAGCGTTTTCGAGCGAAGTGGATGCCGGTTCGCGCGAAGAAAACGCGTCAAAAATAGAACCCGGGCAGGGTGACCATGGCTAAGTTCGACGTCGATCTGTTCGTCATCGGGGGAGGTTCGGGCGGAGTGCGTGCCGCCCGGATCGCCGCCGGCCATGGCGCGCGGGTCCTGATCGCCGAAGAATACCGGATGGGCGGCACCTGCGTGATCCGCGGCTGCGTCCCGAAGAAACTCCTGGTCTATGCGTCTCACATCCATCACGAGATCGAGGACGCGGCCGGCTTCGGCTGGACCATACCTTCCGCGACGTTCGACTGGCCGACCCTGATCGCCAACAAGGACAAGGAGATCGCGCGACTGGAGGCCGCCTATACATCCAATGTGGAAAAATCCGGCGCCCGTATCGTCAAGACGCGCGCGGTGTTCGAGGACCCACATACGCTTCGGCTCGGGACCGGCGAGGCCGTCAGGTCGAAATATGTGCTGATCGCGACCGGCGGCGCCCCCAATCATGGGCTCGCGATTCCCGGCATCGAGCACGTGATTTCATCCAACGAAGTGTTTCATTTGTCGAGGCTGCCGAAGCGTATCGTGATTCAGGGCGGCGGTTATATCGCGCTGGAATTTGCCTGTATCTTTGCGGGGTTTGGTTCCGATGTGACGGTGGTCTATCGCGGCGATAACATCCTGCGCGGCTTTGACGAAGACGTCCGCACCCATGTGCGGAGCGAGATGGAAAAGGAAGGCATCACCATTCTCACCGGCTGTACGGTCAACAAGGTCGACAAGCACGGCAACGAATTCACCTCGCATCTGTCGAACGGCGCGAGCATCGCGTCAGATCAGGTGATGTTCGCGATCGGCCGGCATCCCAACGTCGCCAATCTCGGGCTGGAGAACACCGGCGTCGCCATCAATCCAGACAGTGGCGGGATCGCGGTCGATAGCTTCTCGCGGACGTCGGTGTCGAACATTTACGCGATCGGCGACGTCACCCACCGCACCAACCTGACGCCGGTCGCGATCCGCGAGGGTCACGCGTTCGCCGACACGGTGTTCGGCAAGCGGCCGGTCGAGGTCGACCATATCGACATTCCGACCGCGGTGTTTTCCCAGCCGGAGATCGGCACGGTCGGACTGACGGAAGCGCAGGCGCGCGCGCAATTCAGTCACGTCGATATCTACAAAGCCGACTTCAAGCCGATCAAGGCAACGCTGTCAGGGCGCGATACGCGGGTCCTGATGAAGCTGGTTGTCGATGCCGCCACCGACCGCATCGTGGGCTGTCATATCGTCGGCGACGGCGCCGCCGAAATGGTGCAGGTGCTTGGCATCGCCGTCAAAATGAAAGCGACCAAGGCCGATTTCGACGCGACCATGGCGTTGCATCCGACCGCCGCGGAAGAACTCGTCACCATGCGGACGCCGACCGCGCGCCATGTGCGCGAAGCCGCGGAATAACGTTTTCGAGCGAAAGCCCCGGACTTGATCCGGGGTGGATCCCGGTCTGCGCGAAGAAAACGCGTGTGCGCTCTACGGTTGCGGCTCACCTGGAAGGAAATCTATTTGGGCTCGTTGCTTGCCGCGGCTTGAGCTGCGTGTTCGCTGCGTCCTGCAGGATCCGAGCGCCCCGTTCGGCCGTGTCCGCTTCGGGCAAAGGCGGCCGGAATATCCGCAATGCGCCAGGAGCCGATATTCACGACCAGTCAGCTTTCGGACCCATCTCCGACATGGCTCCCCCTCCATTGATCTCTTTATTTTGTTGCTGTTAACCTTGAAATTGTTTTACGGTAAATTTCGCGTATAAATAGTGCGATTTAACGATGGAAAGCAGGGGGTAAGTTAGTGAGTAAAAATTTGCTCAATAGGTCTCTATTGCACGACGATGACGATGGTGACCGTGGATTCAATTTTTCTTTTGGCGATGCCGGCTCAACCGGTCGACGCAACACAGGCGTTAAATCTCTCTGCTGGGGTTTCAAATTGCAAGGTCTCACGTGGTCGTTCGTTTAGCTGACGAGCCACTTTGTTCAGATGGGCTTGCGAATGCACCGACAAGTCGGTGCCCTT
>Ga0209331_1000295_pt1 | contig 18325 bp, 14 predicted proteins | sample JacPinW_OM3H0_M3_FD_187971 | JGI IMG/M metagenome (GOLD analysis project Ga0209331, IMG submission 187971) | Forest soil microbial communities from Algoma, Ontario, Canada - Jack Pine, Ontario site 1_JW_OM3H0_M3 (SPAdes) (version 2) | ecosystem: Environmental > Terrestrial > Soil > Boreal...
GGAGGCCCTGCACATTCTGGACGATGCCGGGCAGGAGGGCAGAGTGCTGGCCGGTGGCCAGAGCCTGGTGCCCATGCTCAACCTGCGCATCCTTAGCCCCGCTGTCGTTGTGGACATCAATCGCATCGAAGCTCTCAACGGTCTGCGCGCCGAGAAGGACTGTCTGACGGTCGGCGCCCTGGTCCGGCACGCCGATCTGTTGCGCAGCGCTGACGTATGCGGGGGTTGGCCATTGCTGGCGGAGGCGACCAGGCAGGTCGCGCACATGGCGATCAGAAATCGCGGGACTGTTTGCGGCAGCGTCTCTCACAACGATCCGGCGGCGGAGCACCCCAGTGTTCTGGTGACCATGGGCGGAACGGTTGTGATTGCGGGCAAGGCAGGCTGCCGCGAGCTGCGGGCGGAGGAATTCTTCACCGGTACGCTGTCGAACGCGCTGGAGCCCGGAGAAATGGTGGTGGAGTTGCGCTATCCGCGGCCGCCAGCTCGGACGGGATCGGCATTCGTAGAGTTCGCCCGCCGGCTCGGCGACTTCGCCATCGCCGGCGCGGCAGCGACGCTCACGATGCGGGACGCAATCTGCGATCACGTGCGGCTGACCATCCTCGGCATGGGCCAGGGTCCGTTTCGCGCATATGCTGCGGAGCAAACGCTCTCCGGGCGGCGGCTGGATCCGAAACAATACAAGGACGGCTTTGCCGAAGCGGCCGCGAAGGTGGTCGCCGATGTCGACCCGGCCGGCGACATTCACGCATCTGCCGGCTACCGCAGGCATCTCGCCGGCGTGCTCACCCAGCGCGCTCTTGCAACAGCCTTCGCCCGCGCAGGAGGACAAGTTGGCTAGGGAGCTTCCTATCCGCGTGACTGTGAACGGGAAGATCTACGAAAGGACCGTACCGGTTCGCCTTTCTCTGGCGGACTTTCTGCGCGAGCATCTGCATCTCACGGGCACGCATCTCGGTTGCGAGCACGGCGTGTGCGGCGCCTGCACGATTTCGCTTAACGGCCGCAGCGCGCGCGCGTGCCTTACACTCGCGGTGCAGGCGGACGGCGCCGATGTCGTCACCGTTGAAGGTCTGCGCGCAGAGGATGGCACGCGTCATCCGCTGCAACAGATTTTTCTCGAGAACTTCGCCTTGCAGTGCGGTTATTGCACGCCCGGCATGCTCATCACCGCGCTCGAGCTCCTGCGGGACAATCCCAATCCGACAGAACGAGAAGTGCGCGAGGCGTTGTCCGGCAACATCTGCCGATGCAGCGGCTATCAGGCGATCGTCGACGCCGTGCTGATTGCGGCACGGCAGTCAGGAGCTGCGCGTGCAAATGCGCAGGCTTCTGAAGCGACCAGCAGGAGCTCGGTGTGACGTCGGATGCGCGCTTCGTCAATCTCAAGGCGGTCGGATCGCCGGTGATCCCGGACGAGGCAATCCCGCTGGTCGAGGGAGACGGGCGTTTTCTCAACGACATCAAGCTGCCCGGCATGTACCAGCTGGCATTCCTGCGCAGCCAGCATGCACACGCCCGTCTCAATTACGTCGATGCCGGAAAGGCGCGGCAGCTGCCCGGCGTCATAAGAGTACTCACCGGAAAAGAGCTTCTCGGCAAGGTCGATCCGTTTCGCAGCATGCCCAACCGGTTCTCGGGTGGCGAATCGATCCAGCACTGGCTTGCCGTCGACAAGGTGCGCTTCTGCGGCGAGGCAATTTGCGCCGTTGTCGCCGAAGATCGGGCTACCGCGGAAGATGCTTGCGAGCTCATCGAGGTCGAGTATGAGCCATTGCCCGCAGTCACGGACCCACGCCTGGGCGAACAGGACGATGCACCGCTCGTTCATGCCGAGTGCAAGAACAATTATCTCATCAAGCGCGAGTACCAGCGCGGCGACGTCGACGCGGCGTTCCGAAATGCCCACGTGGTGGTCAAGCGACCGTTCCGCATCGGCCGCAAGCAGGCGCTCTGCCTTGAAAGTCGCGGCTGTGTTGCCGGCTATAGGGAGAGCACATTCACGCTGACTGTTTGGATCAGTCACCAGCTTCCGTATGTGGTGCGGCATTACCTTGCCAAGCATCTGCGCCTGGCCGAGACGGACATTCGTGTGATCGTCCCGCACACCGGCGGCGGCTTCGGTCAGAAGGCGTCGATCTATCCGGAAGAGTTCGTCTGCGGCTATCTCGCGCTGCAGCTGCGCCGTCCGGTGAAGTGGGTCGAGGATCGGCTGGAGAACATGGTCGCCTCGACCCATGCCCGCGATCAGTACATTGAGCTGCAAATAGCAGCCGACAAGAACGGTCGCATCCTCGCGATCAGCTCGGATGTCTGGGTCGATGTCGGCGCCTACTCGACGTATCTCTGGTCGGCCGGAATGGAGCCGCTGCAGACTGCTGGCTTGATGCCGGGGCCTTACCGGATCGAGGCCATGCGTTATCGCACCCGGGGAGTGGCCACCAACAAGACGCCGGTTGGCCCCTACCGCGCCGTCGGACGGCCCTCGGCATCGGCCTCACTTGAGCTGTTGATCGACGAGCTCGGGCGCCGGCTCAAGCTCGATCCGGTCGAGATCCGCCAAAGGAATCTCATCCCGCTCGAGGCGATGCCCTACCGGAACGCCAACAATCTCGTGCACGACAACGTGAATTACCTGCCATGCCTCAAGCTTGCCGTCGCCAAGTCCGGCTACGAACGGCTGCGCAAAGAGCAACACGAAGGCAAACCCAACGGCAAGCTCCGCGGCATCGGCGTGGCCTGCTATGCCGAGCTTACAGGACTTGGCACCAGTACCGCGGTTGGCCCCGGCACTTTACTGCAACCCGGCCGCGATGCCGTTACGCTGCGGCTCGAAACGACCGGCGTGCTCACGATCGCTGCGGCGCTGCCATCACAAGGCCAGCGCATCATGACGGCGATGCGCCAAGTTGCATGCGACGAGCTCGGCATGAGGCTGGAAGACATCACGAGCATCTCCAACGACACTGCCGCGGCACCCTACGGTTTTGGTACATTTGCGTCGCGGACTGCCGTCTTCGGCAGCGGCGCGACCATCATAGCCGCACGCGAACTGCGCCAGCGCATTCTTGCCATTGGCGCTTTCCTGCTCGATGTGCCGGTTGCGGACCTGACCATCACCAATAGCGTCGTCCACACCCTCGATCGCTCGAAGAGCATCGTGCTCAAGGACTTGACGGAGAAGAGCTATTTCTCGGCCAAGAGCATCCCGCAGGAGCTCAACCCGGGCTTCGAGGTCACCGCGTTCTATGACCCGAAATTCGGCAGCTTCGCAGGCGGCGCCCACATTGCCGTGGTCGACGTGGATCCGAAAACCGGCGAAGTCGAGGTCGTGCGCTACGTCGCCGCGGAGGACGTCGGCACCCTGATCAATCCCGCCGTCGTTGAAGGGCAGATCATCGGCGGCATCGCCCAGGGCATCGGGGAGGCGCTGCTAGAGGAATTGGTGTACGACGAGACTGGGCAGCCGCGCACCATGACGCTGGCCGATTATCTCGTTCCCTCCGCGTTGGAAATTCCGCGCATCGAGCTTCATCACGCCAACGTTCCGTCCGCGGCGCTGGGCGGCTTCAAGGGCTGTGGCGAAGGCTCGATCATCGGCGCGCTCGGGTCGGTGGCCTGCGCGGTCGCCGACGCCCTCAGCCAACACGGTGGCGACATCCACGAATTCCCCGCGACCCCCGAGCGAGTGCTCAAGGGATTGGGCGTGCTGGCAAGCACGCAGTAATTATCAGAGAAGCCGCGCGGCTCAATCGAGGTGATCTTGATCATCGTCCAATCCCGGGATGCGCTCTAACGGCTCCAACGCCTGCCCTCGACGCCAGTTTCGATCGAGTTCCACCTTAAGCGCAGAACCCAGCGTCTGACGAGGCGCCGAGCCGTTGGCGGCAGAAAGCCGCGTTGGATCTCATCGTCGGAAATCCTCACCTGCGCCTCGGAACCATGATATTTTGCGTGCACGTGTGGTGGGCCGTGATCGCGATGAAACATTTGGATCACGATGCCGTAAAAAACTGAGATGGTGGGCATCGAAGCTGAGGCGTCAAATTGGAAGGAAAGTCCGGAGCGCGTCGAGCTCTACGGCGCAAAGCCTCTACCGTTGTGTGGACATGTAGTCCACGGTCAAATTCGTACTGATGGATCAATTAGTGCTCGCATCCGATTCAAAGAACTTCACCGGCGTGCCGCGCCCCGCTCGCTTCGCCGACCCCGACCGTCTTGCCGATGCAATCATCGCTCGCGTCGGCAAGACCATCGTGCTCGGGCTGCCGCTTGGTCTCGGTAAGGCGAACCACGTCGCCAATGCCCTGTTCGCGCGCGCGCAGGCGGACCGCTCGCTCAAGCTGCGCATCTTCACCGCGCTGACACTGGAGAAGCCGCGCGGAAGCTCGGAGCTCGGCGCCCGATTTGCACGGCCGCTCGGGCACCGGATTTTCGGCGGATACCCCGATCTCGCCTACGCTGCGGCTCAACGTGAGCGCAGGCTTCCTCCCAACGTTCAAGTCGATGAGTTCTTCTTTCAGGCAGGGACGCGCCTTGGCCTTGCCAGCGCGCAGCAAAGCTACATCAGCGCCAACTACACGCACGCGATCGGTTACGTGCTGGCGCGCGGCGTCAACGTGGTGGCGCAAATCGTGGCCGGGGAGGAACGCGCCGGCGGGACGCATCTGAGCCTGAGCTGCAATCCCGATATCACGCTCGATCTCCTGGCAGCGCGTGCGCGCGGCAAGGCGGATTTCCTGTTGGTCGGACAGATCAATTCCGAGCTGCCTTTCATGCCCGGAGATGCCGATCTGGAGGCGGAGCAATTCGAGTTTCTGCTCGAAAGTCCGCAGACCGATTTTCCCCTGTTCGCGCCGCCGCGCGAGCCGATCGACCTGCGCGAGCACGCGATCGGGCTCAACGTTGCGCGCACCGTCGCTGATGGCGGCACCTTGCAGCTCGGGATCGGGTCGCTCGGCGATGCTGTGACGCATGCGCTCATCCTGCGGCACAAGCACAACGCGCACTTTCGTCGAATCACGGCTGGGCTCGATGCGCCCGACGCCGGACCGCCGGAGCTGCGCGAAAGTGGCCCGTTTGAGATCGGCCTGCACGGCACGAGCGAGATGCTGGTCGAGGGTTTTCTGGCGCTGCGCGAGGCCGGCATTCTCAAGCGCGAGGTCGACGGCACGTTGCTGGAAGCCGCATTCTTTCTCGGCTCGCGTGCGTTCTATCGCGCCTTGCGCGAGCTCGCGCGCGAAGAGCGTGCGAAGCTGCGCATGACATCGGTATCGTTCGTCAACGCACTCTACGGCGACGAGCAGACCAAACGGCGCGTCCGCGTCAAGGCTCGTTTCGTCAACAACGCGATGCTGGCGACTTTGCTGGGGCACGTCATATCGGATGGCCTCGAAAACGGGCAGGTCGTAAGCGGCGTCGGCGGGCAATACAATTTTGTCGCCCAGGCATTTGAGCTCGAAGGGGCGCGCTCCATCATCATGTTGCCTGCCTCCCGCGCGGCAGGAGGGCGGCTTAGCTCGAACATCCGCTGGAGCTACGGCCACACCACGATTCCGCGCCACCTGCGTGACCTCGTGGTGACCGAATACGGGATTGCCGACCTGCGCGGCAAATCCGACCGCGATGTGATCGCGGCCATGCTCGCCATTGCCGATTCCCGGTTTCAAGCATCTCTGCTGGCGCAGGCAAAACGCGCGGGCAAGATCGAGCAAAGTTTTGAGCTGCGTCCTGAAGCCCGCAACAACACGCCGCAGCGCATCACCCAGGCGCTCGGACCCGCACGCGAGCAAGGCCTGCTGCCGCTGTTTCCGTTCGGCACCGATTTCACTGAAACCGAGCAGCGATTATTGCCTGCGCTTGCGCGCCTGCGTGAGGCCTCCCCGCTTGCGCTCGCGGCGCTTGCCGCGCGCGGTCTCATCGCGGGGCGGCCCTCCCGGCAAGTGCGGGAATGCCTCGATCGCATGGGGCTTGATCGCGCCGCAAAGCCAAGCGAGCAGTTCTATGCTCTGCTGTTGCGCGGAGCGCTGGCTTTGACTCCCTGACCAAGGGAGCAAAACCGATACTGGCGTTGTGTTAGGACAGTTCGCTACCGCCGGTGCCCCAAACCGATTCCGAGCTTCAGAGCCTGCTGCCGAAGCGCCCCAACCGTACGCTTCATCGATCGTGAAATCACGGACACCCGTGTCCTCGCCTTGGAGTGCCTTTTAAGGTCGCGCAGATCGCCTTTCGACCACGCCCGTCTTCGCCCGCGGCTCTTTCCGTTCGCCGACGTTCTCGCCTTAGCCATCGTCACCTCCAATGATTAGAATCATTTGAGTATGCAATGTTTCCGGAGCGAGGTCGAGCATGCCCTCAATTTCCGTTTCCATTGCACCACCGCCTACACATCTTGCGTCATTGCGCAATGGAGCTGGGCAAGCGCGATTACATGGGCAAGCCGGTCAAGCTCAAGCTCGCATCACGGCTCATTAGCCGCAAGAAATCGCGATCTGATCCAACCGCTGAACCGATCGCTCTCCACCTGCACCCAGTCGCCTTCCCGGTTGGTAACTTTGAAGCGCGTGCCTTTGGGGGCGGTCGCAAGAACACGTCCGTTGGTCGAGGGTGCAGACCTGATGTGGACGCCGGGGCGTTGCAAGAAAACGACGTCCTCCTTCTGCGCGGACGAAGCAGGTTCGGTCAACGCGGCGTTTCGATTAGCGCCAGTCGACCCAACCGCGGGAGTCTCGTTCGTGATGGAGGCTGGAAGGTCGGGCCACGCGACCGCAACAGATGGATCGGCAGAGGACACGGATATCGCCGGCGCTCTCCGAGGCGAACCCTCGGGTGCGGATTGTGCGGATTGCACGGCTCCCCCCGATTGGTGTGACTGCGCGGCTACGTTCTCGCCTGCTGATGACCACATATACGCAAGGGAGGCCATGCCCAACGCCGCCAGAATAACAGTGGCGGCAATGAGCATTTGATGAGGTTGCAAACTCGTCGCGGTGAGGTAATTTTTTCTGGTGGGCTGCAAACGGCGCTCGTGCCTTTTTGCGGATCCGGGATCTTCTTCTTCCGCAAGAGTATCCCCACTGCCGGGGCTTGCAGCTGGGGCCAGAGGCGGACCCCAAAACTCGATCGGGTGGTCGAGGCGGCTGCTAAGATTGTCTCCACCAGGCCGCGCCTGGATCAACTCTGCAATTCCCATGCTTTCCCCCCAATCGCGATCGGCGGCGCCCCCCTTCACGGCAGATCGAGGCGCGCAATCCCATCGATGATCAGGCTGCAACGATGAGCCAAAAGGATGGCTAGAGAACGACCAACGGGCGGCAGCGCAATGATGCCCAAAGCTCTTTTGGCCCGGTGAGCTTCAATCCCTTCCGGTAATGGCCATCTTCCACGTGCCGGAGTTGCAATTGCTACGTTTCGTGATTTTCTTCTTGACATTTTTGCCCCTATTTGCTACAAGTCATTGCAGCCATAATCGCATTATGAGGATTGCATGCCCGCCTCCGCGGGGCTTGCCCATTTCGCCCGTCCGATACTCTCGCTGGCGGGGACGCCCACTGGCATCCAATCAAGGAGAACTGGCGTTTCTATTATCGCAGGTTGCATTTTCACCCGACAAATTACCAAAGGCTGCAATTTTTGCAATTAGGTTGTACTTATAGGTTGCACTTGCCAAAGCGCTATCATCGGTTGCAATTTTTCGGGATGCAGATCGTAGGGCGGATTAGCGCTGATCCGCCGAAGGCGGATGGCGCGTAATCCGCCGCTCTCAAGCACGGCGGGTTACGGCGCGCGAAATGGCGCGCCTAACCCCGCCCTATGCGGGCGGCGACTTCATGGGCCGGACTTGAACGATCTACTCTGCGACAACCGCAATCGCATTGATCTCGATGAGGTAATCGGGCGACACCATCTTGGTCACTTCCACCATGGTGGAGGCCGGTAGCGGCGGCTTGAAATACTCTCTGCGCACTTTGTGAATCGCTTCGAAATGCTCCATGTTGCGCACGTAAACATCGACGCGACAGACATCATGGAGCGTGCCGCCGGCCGCCTCGACCGCGGCCTTGATGTTCTCGCAGACCTGGCGCGTTTGCTCGCTGATATCGCCGATCCCGGCAATGGTACCGTCTGGCCGCCGCGCGGTCATTCCTGAAATAAACACGAGCCTGCCCTTGGCTTCCACCACCGTTGCCTGCGAAAACACCCCGACCGGCTTTCGCAGTGCATTCGATGAGACTTCGCGCTTGGGCATGTCGGCCTCCTTGCTTCGCCTGGGATATGAGCTGCGCAGGAGAGTAGCTTGAATCAGCATTCTACATGGAGCAGGGCCTGATCAAGGGGGTGGTGAATCTCGACGACATCATCGACAGCTCGTTTGTCGATGCTGCCGTCAAGCAACTCGGCGCGTACAAGCGGTAGGGCGAACAGGAGAACGCATTGCTGGCGCCGCACGCATCCATGCACGAGCGCATTGCCATGTATAACGACAATGCGCTCAAGATCGGCGTTTTCGGCGCGAATTGTTCATCCGGGCGTTCCGCCACCAAAGTGCCAGAGCGCTGGTCCGCGAGCTGGCCGGACTGCCTTGAGCTTGCGCGTGTGGCGGACGCGGCGGGGATCGATTTCATGCTGCCGATCGCGCGCTGGAAGGGCTATGGCGGCGACACCGATTTTCACGGCACCTCTCTCGAGACCATCACCTGGGCCGTCGGTCTCCTGGGCGCAACCGAGCGCATGACCGTGTTCGGCACCGTGCATGCGCCGCTCTTCCATCCTCTCATTGCTGCCAAGGAGCTCGTCACCGCCGATCATGTGGGTGAGGGCCGGCTCGGGCTTAATCTCGTTGTCGGCTGGAACGAGGGCGAGTTCGAGATGTTCGGCGTCAAGCAGCGCGAGCACGACACGCGCTACGAGTTCGCGCAGGAGTGGCTCGATGTGGTGAAGCAGGCCTGGTCGGTCGACGGCGAGTTCGATTTTGCGGGGAAATTCCTGAAGCTCAAAGGCGTGCGCGCCTATCCGAAGCCCCATGGTGGAACGCGGCCCCTCATTATGAACGCGGGCTCGTCCCCGGTCGGCCAGGCCTTTGCGTTGCGCAACTGCGATGCGTTCTTTGTGGCGACGGCGGGCTCGCGCACCTCGCTCGAAGCGAACGCGAACAAGGTTGCGGAGGTCAAAGGCGCCGCGCGCAACATCGGCCGCGACATCGAGGTGTTCACCGTCGGGCAGGTGATCTGCCGTCCTTCGCAAAAGCAGGCGGAGGAATACTACCGCCACGCGATCATCGAGAACGCCGACTGGGGCGCGATCGACGGCATGCTAGCCAACAAGAGCATTACGCGGGCGACCGTTGCCCCGGACGAATACGAGGCCAAGCGGCGCTATTTCGCAGCGAATGCCATTGGCGGATATCCCTTTGTCGGCACGCCCGATCGTGTCGCAGAGGAGCTCGCGACCATCAGCCGCGCCGGCATGCGAGGGATCGCGCTCTCCTTCGTGAATTACCTCCTGGAGCTGCCTTATTTCTGCGACGAGGTGCTGCCGCGGCTGGCGCGGCTAGGCCTGCGCTGCGCCCGCAGCCCGCATTGAGCGAAGGCGAAATGCGCGATCATATCTGCGCTCGTCCATGACATCCTTGATTGGGGCCCGTATCCCCCGCCTGGAAGATGCGCCGCTGCTCACCGGCAAAGGCCGCTTCATCGACGACATTGCGGCTGCGGGCGCGCTGCAGGCGGCCTTCGTACGCAGTCCCCACCCGCATGCCGCGATCCGCAACATCGATGGCAATGCTGCGCTCGCGCTCTCAGGCGTTCATGCCGTGCTCACACTCGATGATCTTGCGGGTGTCCTCGCGCAACGGCGGATGCTGCGCCATTCCAATTCGGGCACTCCGCTCGATCGGTTCTGGCCGTTTGCGCTTGCCGACGGCGAAGCCTGCTATGTGGGGGAAGCGGTCGCGCTGGTGCTTGCCGAAAACCGCTATCTCGCCGAGGACGCGGCCGCGCGCGTCGCCGTGGACTACGACGTGCTTGCGCCGGTTTCCGATCCGCGCAAATCCATTGCGCCCGCGGCACCCGCGGTCCGTCGCGAGCTCAGCACCAACAGGGTGGCGGGCGATCGGGTCGCCTACGGCGACACCGATGCTGCCTTCAGCCAGGCGGCGCATGTTTTTCACGAAGAGCTTTGGCAGCATCGCGGCTCCGCACACCCCATCGAAGCGCGCGGGTTGCTCGCGGAGTGGCGCGACGACGCAATCACGGTGTGGGCCTCCACGCAGAAGGCGCATGATCTCTTCCAGTCGCTCACCTTTCTCCTCGGCTTCGACGAGAGCAGGCTGCGCGTGGCGACGCCCGACGTGGGTGGCGGCTTCGGTCCCAAGCTCTGCGTTTACCCCGAGGACATCGCCGTCGTGGCAGCGGCGAAGCTCTTGCGACGCTCCGTCAAATGGATCGAGGACCGGCGCGAGCATTTCACCAATGCGGCGCAGGAGCGCGATCAGTATTGGTCGCTCGATGTCGCAGCCGATGCGGATGGCAAACTATTGGGGATTCGCGGCCGGCTCATTCACGATCTCGGCGCCTATGCGCTCCAGGATGTGAACATCCCCTACAACTCCGCCTCGATGATCAGCGGGCCTTACGTGCTGCCCGCATTGTCCATCGAGATCGTGGTGGCCGCGACCAACAAGACGCCGGTCTCTTCCGTGCGCGGCGCCGGCTATCCCCAGGCGGCCTTCGCCATGGAGCGGCTGATGGATCGCGTGGCGCGTGAGCTCAAGCTTGACCGCGCCGAGGTGCGCCAGCGCAATCTCATTGCGGCGGAAAAAATGCCCTACACCAAACCGCTCAAGGCGCGCTCCGGCGCCACCATGCAATACGACAGCGGCGACTATCCCGCCTGCCAGGCGCAGGTGATCGAGGCCGCGGGCTGGAGTGATTTCCGCAAGCGCCAGGCGGCTGCGCGCATTGAGCATCGTTACATCGGGATCGGTCTTGCGCATGGCATCAAGGGCACCGGGCGCGGTCCATTCGAGTCCGGCCTGGTGCGGATCTCGAATACGGGCCGAGTCTCGGTGTTCACCGGCGCAGCCGCGATCGGCCAGGGGCTGCGCACCGCGCTGGCGCAGATTTGCGCGGGCGAGCTCGGCATGCGGGCCGGCGATATCACGGTCGTTCCCGGCGACACCGGCGGCGTGTCGCTTGGGCTCGGCGCCTTCGCCAGCCGGCAAACCGTGACGGCGGGTTCATCTGTGCTGCTCGCGGCGCGCGCCGTCGCCGGCAAGGCGAAGAAGCTTGCAAGTCATGTGTTGGAGGCGGCCGAGCATGATCTCGAAATCGTGGACGGCGAGGTGCGCGTGGTGGGTGCGCCGCAGCTCTGCGTGCAGCTTGGCGAGCTTGCGCGCATCCTCAAGGGCGCGCCGGGCTATGGATTTCCGCCTGACATCGAGCCCGGCCTCGAAGCCAATGTGAACTGGCGGACCGATGCGCTCGCCTATGCCAATGCCTGTCACGTCGCCGAGGTCGAGGTTGACGTCGAGACCGGCGGGGTGCGCGTGCTCAATTACGTCGCGCTCCAGGACTCCGGCACCCTGATCAATCCTATGCTGGTGGACGGCCAGGTGCGCGGCGGCGTGGCGCATGGCCTGGGCAATGCCCTGCTTGAATGGATGGGCTATGACGAGGACGCCCAACCGGTCACAACCACGTTTGCCGATTATCTCTTGCCCAGCGCGACGGAAGTTCCCGCGATTGTGACGCTCTACAAGGAGACGCCATCACCGCTCAATCCGCTCGGCGCCAAAGGCGCGGGCGAAGTCGGCACCATTCCAACCGCCGCCGCGATCATCTCGGCCATCGAGGATGCGCTCGAACCCTTCGGCGTCCACATCACCCAGACCCCGATCACCCCCGCCAAGCTGGTCGAGCTCATTCGTGCGGGTCCCGTCATCCCGGGGCGCGGCCGGTAGGCTGCGAACCCGGGATCTATAATCCCAGGCCGACTGTGGTTATGGATTCCGGGTGCTCGGCCTTCGGCCTCGCCCCGGAATGACGACCTGTTTTTTGCGAAGCGGGAAACACTGAACGGGTTCTTGATAATGCGGACCGGCTCTGACTATCTGCGCTCCCTCAACGACGGCCGCCAGGTGTTTGTGGACGGCGAGTGCGTCAAGGATGTCACCCAACACGTCGCGTTCCGGGAGGCCGCGCGCTCGGTCGCAAGGCTCTACGATATTGCAGCAGAGCCGGCGCTGCGCGAGCGCATGACCTTTACATCGCCCAAGACTGGCGAGCCGGCGCTGCGCGCCTTCCAGATTCCTCACACGCACGCCGATCTTGCCGCGCGCCGGCGTTTTTCCGAGACCTGGGCGGAGGCGACATTCGGCCTGATGGGGCGCAGTCCCGATCACGTCGCGGGATTTTTTACCGGCTATGCGGCAGTGCCGCGCGTGTTCGCAACCGCCGGGCAGCAATTCGCCGATAATCTCGTCGCGTTCTACGAAGAGATGCGCGACCAGCATCTCTATGTCTCTTACGCAATCGTTCCCCCGCAGATCGATCGCAGCAAGCCTGCGCACAAACAAAGCGATCCAACGCTTTATGCCGGCGTAGTCAAGGAGCGCGACGACGGCATTGTCATTGCCGGCGCGCAGCAGCTTGCCACGGCCGGCGCCATCTCGGATTACATTCATTTGAGCTGCATCCATCCCTTGCAGCCCGGCGATGAGAACTACGCCAACTGTCTGGCGGTACCGATCAACGCGCCGGGTGTGAAGCTTTATCCGCGCCGGCCGTTCGCACCGATCGCGGCCAACGCATTCGATTATCCGCTCTCGAGCCGCTTCGACGAGGGCGACAGCTTCGTCGTTTTCGATAACGTGTTCGTGCCATGGGAGCGGGTATTCATCTATCGCAATCTCGAGCTCATGCGCGATCAGTGGTGGAAGACGCCCTCGCACCTCTACGGCAATCATCAGGCGCAGGTGCGCTATGTCACCAAGCTGCGCTTCATGATCGGCATTGCGCAGCGGATGAACGAGATGACCGGCAATGCCGCCAACCCGGCGGTGCAGGTCATGATGGGCGAGCTTGCTGCGCTCGTGACGATGTACGAGACCATGCTGCTCGCCCATGAAAGCATCGCTACCATCGACGAGAACGGGATCCTGTGGCCGTCGCGGATTGCGCTTTATTCCGCCATGGCAATGCAATCCGAGCTCAACGGCCGCATGCTTGAAATCATCCGCGATCTTGCGGGCAGCGCATTTATCACTTTACCCTCCTCGGCGCGCGACTTCGAGAATCCGCAGACCGCGCACGACGTCGAGCGCTACATGCGCGCCGCATCCACCGATGCCAAGAGCCGGGTCGCGCTGCTGCGCCTTGCCTGGGATTTCATCGGCTCGGAGTTCGGGAGCCGCCACCAGCAATACGAGAAATTCTACGGCGGCGCCTCGTTCCTGGTGAAGCAGAACGTCTATCGGACCTTCGACTTCAAGCGCGCCACCGCGCTCGCCGACGCGGCGCTCAATCTGCCGCCGCTCACGCCGTAGGTTGGGTCGAGCTCTTGCGAGACCCAACGCTTCTCGCCGACCGTATCGACGTTGAGTCTCGCAAGAGCTCGACCCAACCTACTTCTACGATCGTTCGTCCCACAAACGCGCAAACTGTGTCGCGACCACATCCTCATAGCCGACATCGCCCGTGAGAATGCCGGCATCGCGGCAAAACTGGTTCATGCCCGCGACGAACTCCCGCGAGATCGACGCATCGTAATAGGCAAGATCGCGCCGGATCAGCTCGCTGATGAGCTCGGCCTCCTCCGGCGGGAAGAGTTTTTTTCCGACCTCGGTTGCGCGCGCGACATTCTCTTTCAATGCGGCATGCGTGCTCACGAGCGCGCGCACGGCAGCGGCGCCACTTTCAGGAGAGCGCTCGATCAACCGTTCGCTCGTCGCAATCGCGGACATGGTGTAATTGAAGCACGGCTTCGGACCGTCGCCGCGCCGCACATCGAGCACGACGGTACCGATGCCGCGGCGCACCGCCACCTCGGCGCCCATGCCGTTCGCCCAGAAGCCGTCGATCTTGCGGTCTTCGAGCGCCTTCGCCGCGGTCACACCGAAATTGATGCTGGCGCCTTGCGCCCCCGGCACCGGCGCAATCGTGACCTTGTCGCGGGCGAGATCGATGCCGGCTTCGATGAGGAGCCGCCGCAGCCCCATCTCCACCCAGGGCGCCGCTCCGATGCTGCGTCCCTTTACGCTCGCAAGCTCGCCGCGTTTGGCGCCGAGCTCGCGATGCATGACAAGGAACCAGTACATGCCTTGGCCTTGCGCGCACAAAAGCTTGGCGCCGCGCCACTGCGGAAATGCGGAAAGCGCCGAGTGCGAGGAGCCGCCGACGAAATCGACCGCGCCCTCGCGCAATGCCGCGTAGCACTTGTCGACGGGATAGATGAGCTCGAGCGTCACATCGAGGCCTTGCCGCTTGAACATCCCGAGCTCAATCGCCGCAATGGCGGGGAAATACGACGGAGAGATCATGTCCGGCACGGCAAGCTTCATGAGTTATTCTCCCGCTCCTGTGTCCCGGGCGCAGCGCAGCGTGGAACGGTGCGCTGCAGAACCGGGACCTTCACATCTATGATCTGGCGGTCCCGGCTCAGCGCCGCACCGCTGCGCAAGAGCTTGCGCTGCACCGCAGCCGGGACACGCATCACTCATCATCGCGTATCACCGGCGCGTTCATCGCGACATCGCCGCGGCGCTCGTTGGCAAGATTGCGTCCGAGCTCGAAATATTCGCTGCGCACGGCCATCTGCGCCTGCCGTTCCAGCTCCGCCGGCCAATGGCCGAGGTCATAGCCGTGCCAGGGCGGTTGCGGCGTGAGCGGCGGTAAGCCGAGCCGCTCCCAGATCGCTCGCGCGTTCTCCATGAATTCGCGTTTGGGCAATGCGACCGGTGCAAACGGCGTCTTGAGCGTTGCATTAATGAGGACGGCTGCGGTTGCGCCATCATCGCGTGGTCCGCGCGGTCCGTGGCCGGGGTCCTTGTGCGGCACGACCTTGAGATCATGCTGCGGCTGGCAGCGATAGGACATGGCCCAGAACAGTGCATCGGCATTGTCCGGGGCGATGTCATCGTCAACGGCAATGATCCACTTGCCGGCAAAGCGATGCAGTGCCGAGGCGCCGTAGAGCGCACGCCAGATTTCGCTCTCCGGCGCTCCGCGCGCAAACTGGATCGCGATCACGGCATAGAGGCTGGTGAGCGGCTCATGCATGGCAACCCGCGTCACGCCTTTGATGGCGAGGACGGTGCGCAGGTGATGCAAATAAACCGGCTCCATCGCCACGCGCCGGATGACGCTCGACTCGCTCGGGGTCACCTGGCTGATGAAAGAGGTGAGGATTGCGTAGCGCCGGCGTGTGACCGCCGTGACGTCCATGAAAGCGTTGTATTCCTGCAAATTGACGTAGCCGTGGGATTCTCCGAACGGGGCTTCGGGCTCCAGAAGCTCCGTATTGATCAGTCCTTCGATGACGATCTCGGCCTCTGCCGGCACCAGCAAGTCGACCGTTTTTGCGCGCACCACGTTGATCGGGCCGCCGGCGAGCGCGCCGGCGACTGCGAGCTCGTCGAGATTTTCCGGCATCTTCTGCACGGACGCATAGGAGATGACCGGCGGGCAGCCGACCACCACGGCGCACGGCAGCGGCGTTCCGCGCGCCTTGCATTTCTGCCAATGGGCAAAAATTCCCGCGCGCAGCTCGACCGACGGGTTCATGCCGAGACGGCGAGGCGCCTTGAGCTGGCCGCGGTAATTGCCGACGTTTTGAATGCCGGTGTCCGGGTCCTTGGTAATGTAATGCCCGGCGGAAAGATAAGGCGCATTGTCGAAACCCGGCGTCGAGATCGGCACCGGCAACCCATCGAGCGCCGCCCCGTCGCGGTCGAGATCATCTCCCGTTGCGACGATCTCCTGGCACGCAGCATCATTGACAACGCGCGGCGCAATGGGATGCGCAATCGCTTCGATCCAGGTCTCGCCGATTTTTTCCAGCGGCTTGCCGAACCCAATGCGATAAACGTCTCGATTGGCGGCGAGGCCTGCCACCAGCACGGCGCTATCGAAACGCCGGCCCTTTGAATCGGTGGGCTGCGTGAACAGGAAGGCTTTCCGTTCGGATTCGGGAATGCCACCGCGATACTGCCAGCGCACCAGCGGATGCATTTCGGTATCTTTGTTGATCGGCTCGTCCACAACGACAAGCAGCCCTGCTTGCGCAAGCGCAAGCACGTGCTCATGCAGGTCGTTGTAGCCGCGCGCATGCCTGCGCGCCTCGCGATACCGCTCGAGGAGGTTTACGGAACGCGCAGCTGTTCGATCATCCATTGCACGCCTGCGTGTCCCGGCTGCGGTGCAGCGCGAAGCTGGGACGCGCCATCTCAGAACAGCTTGGCGAGGGCAGCGGCGATCGCCATCGCCTTCTGGTCGCAATTGACGAAGCCTGCCACCTGCAAGCCGAGTGGCAGCCCCTCGTCCTGGAGCACCGGGAGCGAGATTGCGGGAATGCCGAGAAAGGAGGCATGCACGGTGCAATTGGGGTCCCCGGTCGAATCAAGACCGAGCGGCGCAGCGGACGGAGCGGATAGGCTCACGCATGCCTCGCAATGGTCCGCCAGCGATTCATACAGCAGGCGTGTCGTGTCGCGCTGCACGATCGCGTCGCGATATTGCGTGATACTCATGCCCTCCGCTTCGGCGAGGCGATCGAGCATGACGCGGCTGATCTTGCTCGCATCGCGGTTGCGATAGGCGTTGAGCGGCCAGCGCCATTCCCAGGCATTGATGCGCATCGAAAGCGGCCGCGCGTCGCCGATCGCGCGCTCCACGACGGCAACTTTCGGATCTGACTCGCGCGTGAGCACCTCGATGCCGGCACCCCGCAAGCGCGCAAGCGCGTCATTCATGGCATCCTTTGCGCCGGCCGAGGCGCTCGCCCATCCCGCTGTTTCGAGGAATGCTACGCGCGCCGGCTTGCGCGGCTCCGGCATGCTCTGCGGACCGTAAAGACCGGGATATCCGGGATCGCCGCCGGCGCGCACCGCGATCTCGCAGGCGACCTGCCAGGCATCTTCAAGGCTCGCCGCCAGGATCCCTGTTGTGCTTTGGCTCAATCCATCATGGCTGCCGCCGCGATTGAGCGCGCCGACGGAGACCTTGAAGCCGACGCATCCGCAGTAGCTCGCCGGCCGGATGGTCGAGCCGATCACCTGTGTACCCAGAGCCGCACTCATCATCCCCGCAGCCACACCCGCAGCCGAGCCGCTGCTCGATCCGCCCGGTGTGCGGCGCAGATCATGGGGGTTGCGCGTGCCGCGCGGTTGCGTTGCAGCGAATTCAGTGGTGACCGTCTTGCCCAGGATCACCGCGCCCGCTTCGCGCAGCGCGACCACGCTGGCCGCGTCGCGCTCTGATCGGCAGCCCGCAAAGAGCGGCGAGCCCTGCTCGGTCGGCATGTCAGCCGTCTCGATGATGTCCTTGATGCCGATCGGCATGCCGTCGATCTTGCAAAGCGGCCGGCCTTCGCGCCAGCGCGCGCTCGCCTCATCGGCCGCAACACGCGCGGCATTGATGTTGAGATGCACGAAGGCGCCAATCCTTGGCTCGAGCGCGGAAAGATCGGCAAGGCAGCGTTCGAGAAGTTCGCGCGGCGAATCGGAGCCGTCGCCAAACCGTTTACTCGCCGCGAGGTAAGGCTTTGGTGCAGGCTTGAGCTTCTCTTCGGGGGCTAACATCATAACCTCTCCGTCGTCATGCCCCGCGAATGCGGGGCACCCAGTAATCACTGCACGAAGGATTGACGCACGGTCGAGCCAAATATGCAATTCCGGTGGTTACTGGGTCGCCCGCCTGCGCGGGCGATGACGATCGAGAGGACGCGCGGCTACTTCTTGCTCTCGTCGTAATAGTGAATCTCATAGAGCAGGCAGCCGCCCTCGGACTTGAATGGCCCGTGATGGACGCCAGGCGGCCGGCAGGCGTAGGTCGGCGCATCGAACGACTCGCCACCCTTTCCTGCCTTGTCGTTGCCGACAATGAGATCGCCTGAGACGACATACACCTCCTCCCAGTGATCGTGCACGAACGGCGCCGTGGTGTAGGTGCCCGGCTCGAACCGCAGGAGCCGCGTGCGGCTTCCCATCTTGCGAGTCTCATCGAGGTCACTCGCCAGTATCTTTTGCGTGATACCCGTGGGGTAGCCGGGCGGCGTCGCCCAGCCCGACTTCATGTCGACGCGCGTGAATTCGAGATGCGGCTTGTTC
>Ga0209331_1000297_pt1 | contig 18288 bp, 16 predicted proteins | sample JacPinW_OM3H0_M3_FD_187971 | JGI IMG/M metagenome (GOLD analysis project Ga0209331, IMG submission 187971) | Forest soil microbial communities from Algoma, Ontario, Canada - Jack Pine, Ontario site 1_JW_OM3H0_M3 (SPAdes) (version 2) | ecosystem: Environmental > Terrestrial > Soil > Boreal...
GCGGCTTGCCGCCCCTCTCACCGATCCGCAGGCAATCGGGCGGCGCCACGATGCGGTTGAATTTTTTGTAACCGGGGCCGAAACGCGCGCTGATGTGCGGGCGCGGCTGAAAGCTGCGCCCGATCTTTCGCGCGCGCTTGCACGGCTCGTGGTCGAGCGCGGCGGTCCGCGCGATCTCGCCGCCATCCGCGACGGCATTCTCGCCGCTGCCGCGCTTGCGGCGGAGCTTGCGAAATTCCCCACTCTCCCAGCGGAGCTAACCGATAGCGTCAGCGCGCTGGGCCGCCCTGATCCGGCCCTTGAGGAAAAGCTCACCGCCGCGCTCGCCGACGATCTGCCGCATCTCAAGCGAGATGGCGGGTTTGTGCGGGCGGGGCGCGACAGCGCACTCGATGAAGCGCGCGCCTTGCGCGATGAAACGCGCCGGGTCATTGCCGCACTCCAGGCCCGCTATGCCGAGGCGACGGGCGTGCGCGGCTTGAAAATCAGGCACAACAATGTGCTCGGCTATTTTGTGGAGGTGACGACGCAGCACGGGGAGAAGCTGCTGGCGCCTGCGCTCAACGCCATCTTCATCCACCGGCAGACGCTCGCGGGCCAGGTGCGCTTCACCACGACCGAGCTCGGAGCGCTCGAGGCCAAGATTGCAAGCGCCGCTGAGCGCGCGCTGTCGATCGAGCTTGCAACCTTCGAGGAGCTTGCGGGCGCCGTGACCGCAAGCGCTCCCGCGATCAAGGATGCAGCCGACGCGCTCGCCACGCTCGATGTGGCGGCTGGTTTGGCCGAGCTGGCGGCCGAGCGGCAATATGTGCGCCCGGTGGTCGACCAGTCGTTGGACTTCGCCGTTGAGGGCGGGCGCCATCCCGTCGTGGAGCAGATGCTCGCGGCCGGCGGCGAGCCCTTCATTGCCAACGACTGTGATCTCTCCCCTCCGTCCGGCCAGGAGGCGGGCCGGATCTATCTTCTGACCGGCCCGAATATGGCAGGCAAGTCCACGTATCTGCGCCAGAATGCGTTGATTGCGGTTCTCGCGCAGATGGGAAGTTTCGTCCCCGCAAGGCGCGCCAGAATCGGAGCTATTGATCGGCTTTTTTCACGCGTAGGGGCAGCCGATGACATCGCGCGAGGTCGGTCAACCTTCATGGTGGAAATGGTGGAGACCGCCGCGATCCTCAATCAGGCGGGTACACGGTCGCTCGTTATTCTTGACGAAATCGGCCGGGGCACCGCGACCTTCGATGGCCTGTCGATTGCCTGGGCCACCATCGAACATCTGCACGAGCGCAATTGCTGCCGCGCGCTCTTTGCCACACACTTTCACGAGCTCACGGCGCTTTCTGCGAGGCTTCCGCGCCTGTTCAATGCCACCATGCGCGTGAAGGAATGGCAAGGCGAGGTTGTTTTTCTGCATGAGGCAATGCCGGGAGCGGCCGACCGCAGCTACGGCATCCAGGTCGCAAAGCTTGCGGGAATTCCCGGGGCAGTAATCGAGCGCGCCAAAGCCGTGCTCGCCAAGCTCGAAGCCGAGGATCGTGCGTCCCCGCGAGCTTTCGATGATCTTCCGCTTTTTGCCGCAGCGCCGCGTCCTTCCGCGACAATTCCGCAAGCCACCATTGCCGATAGCATCATGGCCGAGCTCGCGGCGCTTGATCCCGACGAGATGTCGCCGCGTGACGCGCTCGAAGCGCTCTATGCCCTCAAGGTGAAAGCGGGAGCAAAGTCATGATCAGGAAAGAGCTGGCGCTCATCGTCCTTACCTGGGTGTGTGGCTCAGATGCCGCCGGTGCACAATCCTATCCCGCGCGTCCCATCACCATTACCGTCACGGCTGCACCGGGCGGCGTGACCGATGTGGTAGCGCGTGCGGTCGGCCAGCGGCTCTCCGAAAGCTGGGGGCAGCAGGTGATCATCGAGAACAAGGGGGGCGCAGCCCACGTACTCGGTGCCCAGGCGGTGGCCAAGGCCGCGCCCGACGGCTATTCGCTCCTTGCGGCTGACAGCGGCGCCTTCGTCATCAATCCGACGCTCTACGGGGCAGGCAAGCTCCCCTACGACGCGGAGAAGGATTTTGCCCCCATCACAGGCCTCGTGCGCATTCATCAGGCGCTGCTGGCCCATCCCTCGGTGCCCGCCAACAATGTGCGCGAGCTGATTGCCCTCGCCAAAAGCAAACCGGGCGAGCTCACCTACGCAACTGCGGGCATCGGCTCCGCCCTGCAGATGAACATGCTGCTGTTCGAGAGTATGGCCGGACTGAAGCTCTTGCCTGTGCATTATCGCGGCGCGACACCGGCGCTTGCTGATGTGATCGCTGGCCACGTCAATCTTCTTTGCGTGAGCGTCAGCCTCGCTGTGCCGCCGTTTCGCGCAGGCCAAGTGAAGATCTTCGGGATTGGAAGTCGCGAGCGCCTCGACGGCGCCTCCGATATACCGACAGTGGCCAAGAGCGGACTGCCGGGCTTCGAAGCGAATGCCTGGTTCGGCTTATTCGCGACCGCGGGAACGCCGCGCGATATCGTCATGAAAATCAACGGCGAGGTCGCGAAGCTCCTGGCCGATGCGCAATTCCGCGAGAGATTCCTGGCGCCGCAAATGTTCGAGTCGATGGCGAGCTCGCCGGAAGAGTTCGCGGACTTTATCAGGCTGGAAACGCAGAAATGGGGTAAGCTCATCCACGAGCGGAAGCTTTCAATCGAAAGGTAGCGGCGGCGTAGCGTATGAGCCACAGCGTGGCGCTCCAACTCAACGTGATGGCAAGACCCACGGCATAGGACCACCATACCCCGATCCGCTCGGCGAGATAGTGGATGCCAAGAAAACCGAGAGCGAGACCGATCAGCGGCGGCAGCGCATGGGCGAGCACAGCAGCGGTAGCCTTGCCGCCGACCCGCGAATGCAGGATCACGACAAACGTTCCGATCACAATCGGAAACACCGCCAAGGTGCCGGAGGCAAACGAGCCGATGCGATGGCTCGCGGTAGTCACGATTGCAACCACGACCGCGGCCGCAAGTGCGCGCAGCGGCAAATCATACGGCTTGCGTTTGATCGCTTTCTTTGAGACAGCATCGCGCCGAAAGCGTGCCGAAGCCGCAAGGTGATCGCGAGAACAACCGCGTTGAGCGCCAGCGCACTCGCCGGCGTCCATCGTACCAGCCGCAAGAGAGCTGCCGCACAAAACCAGAGCAAAGCCGCAGTCGTGATGCTGATCAGGACGCCGTGGCGCTGCGCCAAAAGCGCATAAGCGAACGCGAAGACCGCAACCGCCGCATTGGCGGCAACCGTGCCCAATGCGCTTGCGGCAACGAAAGCCGGGGGGTGCTCGATCGCCAGGATGATATAGGTCGCACCGGCGGCCGTGGGCAGCGTCGCGATCAGTGCGCCAAGGAAGGGGCCGACGTGCTCGACCGCTACCGAGGCGGCGACGACGATCGTCGCCGTCATCGCCATCTTGAGTGCGAGCTCGCACCAGAACAGCAGGTCCGGCGACATCGGCCAGCAGGCTTATGCGCGCGTGAGTTTCACCTCGACGGGCGGGCCGCTCTTGATGGTCTGGTACACCACGCAATAGCGCTCAGTAAGCTTGAGCAGCTGGTCGAGCTTGTCCTGGGGCGCATCGGTATCCACCTCGAAGCGTAGTCGGATCTGCGCAAATCCAACCGGCGCATCTTTGGCCACGCCGAGCGTACCGCGAAAATCGAGGTCGCCTTCGGCGGACACCACCGCCGACTTGAGGGGAATATCGAGCGCGGTGGAAACCGCCTTGAGCGTCACACCGGCGCAGGCGACCAGCGCTTCGAGCAGCATATCGCCTGAGCACAATTCGAGACCCGAGCCTCCGGTCGCAGGATGCAGACCCGCGGTCGCGAGCGCCCGACCGGTTTCCACCTTGCAGGCGATGTGGGCATCATCGAGTGTGCCCTTCGCTTTCAAGGTGATGCAGGCAGACTTGGGATCGCTTTTGTAGCGGTCCTTGAGAGGGGCCTGAAGCGCACGCAGTGCTGTAGAGTCCATGTCGGATCCTAGATGTCAGATATCAGATGTCAGATAAGGAAAGAGGGCAACAGACCAACAAATTCCAATCATGCTTGTTCACCCCTTCTTCTGATCTCTGATCTCTGATCTCTGACATCTGCTACCTGTTTACCACCACATCCCGCCGCCGGCGGCCGCCTTGGTCTCTCCGTCATCGGTAACGACGGTCCGTTCGAGCGAGCGGTCAAGAGCCGCCAGCACGCGGCGTTTGACGAAGTCGAAGGCGGCCGATTGACGGTCGCGCGGGCGCGGCAGATCGCACCCAATCTCTTCGTATATCCGCCCGGGATGCGGACGCATGACCACGATGCGATCGGCAAGAACGATCGCTTCCTCGACATCGTGAGTCACCATGACCAGCGTCGGCTTTGCATCCGCCCACAGATCGAGCAAGTGGTCCTGCAGATCAGCGCGGGTGAAGGCATCAAGCGCGGAGAACGGCTCGTCGAGCAGCAGGACTTCGGGCCGGGGCACCAATGCGCGCGCAATGGCGACGCGCTGCGCCTGGCCGCCGGAGAGCTCGCGCGGCCACATGCGCGCCTTTTCGCTCAAGCCCACGCGATCGAGTGCGCTTGCAACGCGCTCCGTGCGCTCCTCCGCGGGATAATGACCGAGTCCGAAGCCCACGTTGTCGGCGACGCACAGCCAGGGCAGAAGCCGCGGCTCCTGGAACACCATGCCGATCTGCTCGTGCGGCGCGGTAATGACGGTCCCGTCCAGCACGACTTTGCCTTGGGTGGGGGTATCGAGGCCTGAAATCGCGCGCAGCATCGTCGATTTGCCGCAACCGGAGCCTCCGATGACGACGACAATCTCACCGAGCGCGACCTCGAGCGAGATGCCGTCAAGCGCATGCACTCTGTTTGGATAGGTCTTGCCGACACGATCGAGAACGAGCATGGCGTCCCGGTATTATCTGCGCGCGACCACGTCCTGCCAGCGCAGGAATGGTGAGGCGACGAGAACAATCAGCCAGTCGCTTGCCTTGCCGAGAATGGCGAAAGCAACGATGGCGGCCACGATCTGCGCCGGCTTGCCCAGTTGCTGCCCGTCGATGAGAAGAAAGCCAAGCCCGGTTGATGCGCCCAGAAATTCGGCCGCGAGCACGAACATCCAACCAAGTCCCAGCCCCGCTCGCAGCGAAATCACATAAGCCGGCATCACTGCAGGCAGCAAGATGCGGCGCACCATCGCGAATCCGGACAGGCGAAATACGCGTCCCACTTCCACGATCTTGCGATCGACGGAGAGCACGGCCCCCATGACGCCGAGATAGACCGGAAAGAACACGCCCACTGCGATCAGAATAATCTTGGAGGCCTCGAATATCCCGAACCACAGGATGAACAGCGGCACCCAGGCAATCGATGGGACGGCGCGCAACCCCTGCAGCGTAGGGTCGAGCAGGCGAAATGTCAGGATCGAATAGCCAGTGATGGCGCCGGCAACGGTTCCGGCAATAACGCCAAGCACAAACCCGCATGCGACTCGCCAGAGCGTGGCTAACGCGTGTTGGGCAAGCTCTCCGCTCGCAGCAAGATCGGCGAAAGTATTCCAGATCACCGACGGCGGTGGCACGAGCCGGCCATTCGACCAGCCCATTCGCACGGCGAACTCCCAGAAGGCGGCAAGAACGACGGGAAGCACCAAACCGAGAGCAGGCCGCAGCCAACGGGCAAGACTTGCACCCGCCGGCTGCTGCTCTGCCGCCGCTGGTTCGACCGTTACCGCCATGGAGACAACAGACATAAACGGACCACCGACCGCAATGCCGTTTCAACAGTCTCCGAACTTCAAACCGCTCAGTTGCTAGCGGTCACATAATGATCGTCGATGAGGTCATCGACGGCCTTTTTAACATCGACTGATGGACCAATCACACCCGCCTTCTGCAAAGCAATGCCGGCTTCGAGGATGGATTCGCGCTGCGGTGCGCCGATCTTGTTGTGCGTGAGCTCCGTGCGCTCCTTGAGCTGCTTGTCCACCACATCGCCGTCGAGCTTGGTCACGCCGATGAAGATCTGCTTGAGCTCGTCGTAATGGGCGAGCGCATATTTGCGCGCCTCCTCGTAGGCGGCGAGCACGCGCGGAATAATGTCGGCGTGATCCTTGGCGAATTCTTCGCGCACATTGAGGATACCCCAGGTATTGGCCGCGGGATTTCGATAGAACAGCCGCGCGCCGTCCTTGATCTCGTGCTGCGCCATCATGGGATCGAGCCCTGCCCAGGCATCCACGTCACCGCGGATCAACAGGTTGCCGCCATCCGCGTGCTGCTGAACGAGCACCGGCGTGATGTCCTTGTCGGTGAGGCCTACCGAGAACAGCGCGCGGACGAGAAAAATGTGCGGATCGGTGCCGCGCACCATAGCGACTTTCTTGCCCTTGAGGTCCTCGACCTTGTTGATCTTGCTGTCCCTGGTGGTGACGAGCGCCGTCCATTCCGGGCGCGAGTAGACGTAGACCGACTTGATTGGATTGCCGTTGATGCGAGCGACGAGAGCCGCAGAACCCGCCGTCGAGCCGAAATCAATGGAGCCAGCATTGAGAAATTGCAACGCATTGGCCGAGCTGTTGGTCTGCACCCAGCGGACCGCTATTGCGTCCCTTGCAAATTCCTTTTCCAGATAACCCTTCTGCTTCAAAAGCATCGAGACCGGGTTATAGGTCGCCCAATCGATGCGAATCTCCGTAGGCTTGTCGGCAGCCCAGAGGCTGGAACCCGGAAGAAACGTGAGCCCCAAAGCGGCACCCAGAAGCAGACGGCGATCAAATGCGGTCATGATGACCCTCCATACAAAGGCACTGCCCGCGCAGCCTTGCTGCGCGGAACGGCCGGTTGACGATGGCGGGATTTTTGGACCCGCCGTCAGCTTGGCGAGGGGCAGGCCCCGCGCTTTAGCTGCATTTGTTAAGCGCCCGCAAGCTGCTTGCTCAAATCGGCGCAATGGACATGCTATATAAAGAGGAATGGTTAGAGGTCAATGAGGAAAAGAGTCGATTCCGCCGGGCGCATTTTGGCGGACTCGTCGCATTATCACGCGCAACGTCCACTTTTCCATATGAAGCCGTCATGCTGAGTCCTTACGAACAAGCCGGGCGCGAGGTGGAAATCTTCGACTCGGCTGCAATCCGTGCCGAGCTTGAAGCGCTGGCGAGGGCACATTCGGGCAGCGAGCATGATCTCCGGCTGGCTGTATCCCGCCGGCTCAAGGCGGCGTTGACTGCCGGACATGCCGCAATTGAGGCCTTGCTCCTCAAGGACCGCGGCGGGAGGCATTGCGCCGAGCGACTGTCCCTGATGCAGGATGAAATTATCGACGTCCTCTACGAATTCGCGGGGAAACATCTCTATCCGGCGCAGAACCCCTCGGAAGCCGAGCGCATGGCCATCGTCGCGACCGGCGGTTATGGCCGCGGCGTGCTTGCGGCGGGGTCCGACATCGATCTCCTGTTTCTCCTTCCGTACAAGCAGACGGCCTGGGGCGAATCGGTGGCGGAGGCGCTGCTCTACTGTTTGTGGGATATGGGTCTGAAGGTCGGTCATGCCACGCGATCCGTGACTGAATGTATCCGCCAAGCCAAGACCGACATGACGGTGCGCACCGCTCTCCTCGAAGCGCGCTATCTCCTCGGCGACCGCAAGCTTTACGATGATCTCATGACACGTTTCGACAAGGAGATCGTACAGGGAACCGCCGCCGAATTTGTCGCTGCCAAGCTCGCCGAACGCGAGGAGCGCCACCGCCGCGCGGGACAATCGCGCTATCTCGTCGAGCCCAATGTGAAGGACGGCAAGGGCGGGCTGCGTGATCTGCATACCCTCTATTGGATCGCAAAATACGTCTATCGGGTACGCGAGCGCGAGCAACTCATCGATCACGGCGTGTACGATCCGCACGAATATCGCCGCTTCCGCCGCTGCGGCGATTTTCTCTGGGCGGTGCGGTGTCACATGCATTTTCTCACTGGGCGCGCGGAAGAGCGGCTCTCGTTCGACATCCAGCGCGAGATCGCGGTGCGGCTTGGCTACACCGCCCACCCTGGTCTGCGCGAGGTCGAGCGGTTCATGAAGCATTATTTTCTGGTCGCCAAGGACGTGGGCGATCTCACCGCCATCTTCTGCGCCAAGCTGGAAGAGCGCCAGGCCAAGCCGTTGCCGGTGCTCAGCCGGATGATGGCGCGCTTTCGGCCGCGCCCACGCCAGCCCCTTACGGAGAGCGATGACTTCATTGTCGATTACAACCGCATCAATGTCGCCGACGACAATGTGTTCAAACACGACCCCGTCAATCTGATCCGCATTTTTCACCTCGCTCAAAAGTACAATCTGGCGTTTCATCCCGACGCCATGCATCTCGCCACCCGCTCGCTCAAGTTGATCGACGAGGCACTGCGGGAAAACAAAGAGGCAAACCGGCTCTTTCTCGAAATTCTGACGTCAAAGAACGACGCTGAAACTGTGCTGCGGCGCATGAACGAAGCGGGCGTTCTGGGGCGGTTCATTCCCGTCTTCGGGCGCATTGTGGCGATGATGCAGTTCAATATGTATCACCACTATACGGTCGACGAGCATCTCCTGCGCTGCATCGGGGTTCTTTCCGACATCGAGGCGGACAGTAGCGAAGACATCAAATTCGCAGGCGAGCTCATGCGCGGGATCCAGCCGCGGCATCGTGATCTGCTCTACGTCGCGCTGTTCCTGCACGACATCGCCAAGGGGCGAGTCGAGGATCACTCGATTGCAGGCGCCCGGGTTGCACGCAATCTCTGTCCGCGGCTCGGCTTCTCGCCCGCAGAAACCGAGTTGGTCGCATGGCTGATCGAAGTCCATCTGCTGATGTCGACGGTTGCCCAGTCGCGCGACCTTTCCGATCGCATGACGATCGAGAATTTCAGCGCAGTCATGCAATCGGTTGAACGCATGAAACTGCTCACGATCCTCACAGCGGCTGATATCAAGGCGGTCGGCCCCGGTGTGTGGAACAGTTGGAAGGCGCAGCTCATTCGCACGCTGTATTACGAGACCGAGCCCGTGCTCACGGGCGGCTTCTCCGAAGTCAACCGCGCCCAGCGCGTCGCCGCGGCACAGGCCGAGTTCGTGGCCGAGATGAAGGATTGGTCAGCGGCCGAGAGCCAAGCCTATATCGCGATTCATTATCCCGCCTATTGGCTCAAGGTCGACCTCCCGCACAAGATCGCACACGCGAACTTCCTGCGCTCGGCCGCGCAAGCCCGCAAATCCCTTGCGACCAGCGTCTCGTTTCCGGCCGCGCGCGGCGTCACCGAGCTTACCGTGCTTGCACCCGATCATCCCTGGCTGCTTTCGGCCATCGCCGGGGCTTGCGCCGTGGCCGGCGCCAACATCGTCGATGCGCAGATCTTTACGACCACGGACGGTCGCGCGCTCGACACCATTGCGGTCTCGCGTGAGTTCGAGCGCGACGACGACGAGGAGCGCCGCGCCCAGCGGATGACCGATATGATCGAGAAGGCGCTGCGCGGGGATCTGCGTCTGCCGGAGGTCGTCGCCAAACGGGCCAGCAGCAGGAGCCGGTTGCGCGCCTTTGCTCTACTCCCTGCGGTGACGGTCAATAATGGCTGGTCGAGCCGCTACACCATGGTCGAGGTGGCGGGGCTTGACCGGCCGGGTCTGCTGTTCGAGCTCACTCGCACTTTGTCCAAGCTCAATCTCAATATTGCGTCGGCGCACGTGGCCACCTTCGGCGAGCGTGTCGTCGACGTGTTCTACGTCACTGATCTGTTTGGCGCGAAGATCACGTCGGCAACGCGCCAGGCGGCAATCAAGCGAGCGCTCATCAGCCCGTTCTCGCCAGAGCCCGAGAGCCCGGCCAAACTCACAAAATCGGACCCGGTCAAGGCCGCGGCGGGGTAAAACCGGTAACTGCCTCTTAAATCACGTGCCCATACTCTGCGTCGTCAGCGTCCGCGCATGCGGACGATCCAGACGCATGTTGGGTCGAGCCCCTTGCAAGGCCCGACATCTTGGGAATCGTCGCGTTGGGTCGCGCGAAGCGCTCGACCCAATCTGCAAGAATCCTCAGAAGACGGGGGCATGACGGCAGACGGGGGGACGGGCAAAAATGGGGGAGCGGGAAAGGACACAGACGAAGCGGACTGCTGGTTCGAAGGGCCAGAAATTTCCCGTGGGCAGCGGCTCCTCGACGCTCGCGAGCAGACGTAAACGCTCCCGCAAGAGCCCGCTTGCGCGCCTCGCCTACTGGACACTGGTACTGAGCGTCTGGGCGCTCATCATGGGGGTCGGCTCTCTTGCCTTCGTCGCCGCGACGCTTCCGCCCATCCAGTCGCTCGAAGTGCCAAAACGCCCGCCAACCGTCGAGATCGTCGGGATTGACGGCCGTCTCCTTGCAAGCCGTGGCGAGATGAGCGGAACCGATGTCTCGCTGAGGGAGCTTCCACCCTATCTGCCGAAGGCTTTCGTCGCGATCGAAGATCGCCGGTTCTACAGCCATTTCGGCGTCGATCCGACCGGCCTTGGTCGCGCGATCCTCGCCAACCTGCTGCATCGGCAGGTGTCGCAGGGCGGCTCGACCATTACCCAGCAACTCGCGAAAAACCTGTTCCTCACGCAAGAACGCACGCTCCGGCGCAAGCTGCAGGAGCTGGTGCTGGCGCTCTGGCTGGAGCACAAGCTCAGCAAGTCACAAATACTCGAGCTCTATCTCAATCGGGTGTATTTCGGCTCCGGTGCTTACGGCGTCGAAGCGGCTGCCCAGCGCTATTTCGGAAAATCCGCGCGGCAAGTGAAAATCGCCGAAGCCGCCATGCTCGCGGGCCTGGTAAAATCGCCGTCACGACTTGCGCCGAACCGCAATCCGGCCGGTGCCGAGCATCGGGCCCAGACCGTGCTCACGGCCATGTCCGAGCTCGGCTTCGTCACCGAAGCCGCAGCGAAGACTGCGCTCGCGCAACCTGCGCATGCGATCAAATCCATTGCCGGCGGCTCCATCAATTATGTCGCGGACTGGATTATGGACGTGCTCGATGATCTGGTCGGACGCGTCGAGCAGGATCTGGTTGTGGAGACTTCAATCGATCCGGTTCTGCAGGCCGCGGCAGAAAATGCCCTCAACGAGGAACTCGCCCTCAAGGGACAAAGGTACGAAGTTTCCCAAGGCGCGATTATCGCCATGACGACCGAGGGCGCCGTGCGCGCCATGGTCGGCGGCAGGAACTATGCTGAAAGCCAATACAACCGCGCCGTCGCGGCGAAGCGTCAGCCCGGCTCCGCATTCAAGCCCTTCGTTTATCTTACCGCACTTGAGCGTGGCCTGTCGCCGGAAACCGTACGGGAAGACAAGCCGATTGCGCTCAAGGGCTGGAAACCCGAGAATTACAACCACGAATATCATGGACCGGTTACGCTCACCCAGGCGCTGGCGCTCTCGCTCAACACGGTGTCCGTACGGCTCACGCTCGAGTTCGGACCGGTCGCAGTGGCACGGACCGCCTACCGGCTTGGCATCTCATCGAAGCTCGAGCCCAATCCCTCACTCGCGCTTGGCACATCGGAAGTCTCGCTGATCGAGCTCGTCTCTGCCTATGCGCCGTTCGCGAATGGCGGTAATGCGGTGGCTGCACATGTGATCGAGCGGGTACGAACGCGCACCGGCAACAAGATTCTGTTTGCCCATGCGCCACAAAGTCTGGGCCGCATCATTGAAGGACGCTACGTTGCAATGATGAATTCGATGATGCGGGAAACACTCACGATGGGTACAGCGCAGAAGGCGCAGCTGCCGGGCTGGCCGGCAGCCGGCAAGACCGGCACCAGTCAGGACTTCCGGGACGCCTGGTTTGTCGGCTACACCAGCCACCTCGTGACCGGCGTCTGGCTCGGCAATGACGATTCATCTCCCACCAGGAAGGCCACGGGCGGTGGACTCCCGGTCCAAATCTGGAGTCGGGTCATGAGAACTGGGCACCAAGGGATAGCGGTCGCAGGCCTGCCGGGTCTTGCAGGTGGGGTGACGGTCGCCTCGGCACTGCCCGGGTTGCCGGCGCCCGAGCCGCCGGGGACGGTTGCGGCTGCGCCTGCCTCACGTGGTCTTGACGGCTGGTTTCTCGATCGGCTGTTTGGGCGGCGTTGATACCCAACAGCGCGGGTTGCGGACGAAGCAATCACTGCGCGGGCTCGAAAATCAATGGTCGCAAAACGAGCGCCGGCTCTCGATGCAATTGATGTAAAAATTCTCGCCGCGCTCCAAGCGGATGGCCGCTCGACGATTCAGAAATTGGCGGCGCGGGTTGGATTGTCTGCGCGCGCGTGTCTGGAACGCGTGCGCCGGCTCGAACAGGCGGGGGTTATCGCGGGATATCAGGCCGTGATCGAGCTTCGCCTCCTGTCGCGGCCGGTCAATGTATTCGCAGAGATCATCCTGGAGAAGCAGGCCAATCACGGCCGTTTCGAAAAGCGCATCAGTGCGATCGATTCCGTGGTCGAATGCTGGGAGGTGAGCGGCGGGGTCGACTATATCGCTCGTATCGTATGTCCGGACCTTGCCGAGTATCAGGAACTGACCAACGAGCTTATCGACGACGAGGCACTCGGCGTTGCTCGCATTGTCAGCCACGTGGCGTTGCGCCCGGTGCGGCGCTTTACGGGATATCCGGCGCGCCTGCTCTCGCGCAAACCGGGCTAGCCGAGGGCTAGCCGCCCGCTAGCGGCCGTTCGCCGTCGTGAGGCGGGCAAGGTTCAACCTCTACGGTGATACCGAGAGCTATTGCGGGGGCTGCGCCGCGGCCGTAACCGGCCGTCCAATCAGAACCAGGGCCGCCAGCCCCAGGAACGGCCTGCCGTATAGCTGTTGTTCCAGCTCGGCGCCGGCCGCGCCCGCACCGCACGCTCGCGCCGTGGAGCTGGCGGGACCTCGCGCGCTTTTTTCTCGTCTTTCGGGGCTACCGTTTTTGCTTCCGGCGCCGGCTCTGCCCGGCCGTACGAGGTATAAACCTCCGAGCCGGGCTCAGGGGGAACCCAGGGCACAGCACTCACGATCGTTTTTGGCGGCGGTTTATAGGCCGCGAGCCCCTGGTTCGGGAAAACCGTTGGCTTCAAGAGCCAGTAATAGCCGAAGGCAAGCACGGCACAGACGCCTAGCGAGACTGCAAAAGCAGCCGCCAGATTAAAATCCTCAAACCGGGAGGTGCGCGAACGCAAGCGGATGCCCCCTTTGCCAGGCGACCATCCATTAGTCGCGCCCCCGGGCCGGCTGGTTCAATGGCTCCCCAATGCCCCCTCGGGCGCTCCAGGCCGACAAATGTCAGCGGTTCAGCACTTGTTATGGTTATGAAATCGTAGTGCTGCGATCTGCCGCCCCGGTCTTAATTTCGGCCGCATCAGGCTGAACTCTCGGTCGCACAAGCGAGGGGGCTCGCCGCGCATCCCGCCACTCGCCCTGCTCAGGCGTGCCTGAGCAAGCGATCCTTTCCAGTCTTCAGGCAGTCGGAATGGTAAAAGTTTTTATCCTGCTGGGCGGCTTGATCGGATTGGACGGCTATGCCGTCTCGCCCGGCATACTCTTTCTTGCTCACAAGCTCGAAGCATTCGCCGACGTCACGACTTACAACTGGACGGCGCAACGCGAAGTCGCCTGGCAGATCACAAACCTCGACCATAGCGACAGGGTGGTCCTTATCGGCTATTCGGGCGGAGGCTTCGCGATCACCCAGATCGCCGAGGAACTCAATGGCAAGGAGCCACACAAAATCGACCTGCTCATAGCTTATGACCCCTCCCCTACCTGGAGCATGGCGTCGCTCGGCAAGAACGTCGCGAAGGCAATCTGCTACTGCAACAGCCGCCCGCTCATGTTAGGACTCGGCGGCGCGCAGCTGCGCGGTCAATCCGTCGAAACCGTCCCCATATCGCAACAGCACCTGGCCGTTCAATTCGATGCAAGTCTGCACAAGCGGACAATTGCCGAAGTCGAGAAACTCGCTGGCAAAGGAGCACCGAAGTAACCTCAGGTATTGACGAGCTTTCGCTTGCACAGCTCGCGCTGATCGCGGCGACTGCGCTCCTGACTTCGGTGGTGGGTGGGGTGGCCGGCTATGGCACCGGGGCACTGATGCCGTTGGTGCTCGTTCCGATTGTCGGCGCCGAACCCGTCGTGCCGATCATTTCGCTCTCCGCACTGCTCACCAACACCGGCCGGGTTGCGGCCTTTCGTCATTTGGTCGATTTGCGCCGGGCAAACATCATCCTCATCAGCGCGGTGCCGACCTGCGTGATCGGCGCTTGGGGATATACCAGGCTCAGCGGCAGAGGAGCTCTCATCGTCATTGGCACCATGCTGGTTGCCACCGTGCCGCTGCGTCGGCTGATGCGACGGCGCGGCCTTGCGCTCTCGAACCGTGGGCTCGCGGCCGCCGCATTCGGCTGGGGACCACTCGCCGGCGGCACTGTCGGCGCCGGAATCATCCTCCTCTCGCTGCTGATGGCCGCCGGTCTTGAGGGCGCCGCCGTAGTTGCGACTGACGCCGTTGTTTCCATTGGGATCGGGCTTGCCAAGTTCGCGACTTTCGGACTCGCCGGGGTAGTTACAGCGCAGGTGATCACGGTCGGCTTGTTGATCGGCGTCATGGCATTCCCGGGCGCGTTTCTCGCCAAGAGGCTCGTTGACCGCTTGCCGCTCCATGTTCACACGGCAATGCTCGACGCCGTCGTGATCGGCGGCGGCGCGGTGATGATCGTCAATGCAGTCGCGAATTGAAGGTCGCGGAGGCGCCTTTTGCCCGCTACGGCCATTTCACCACCGGCGGCAAGGAGGAGAGAATTGACTCGATATTGCCCCCCGTGCGCAGCCCGAAGATGGTGCCTCGATCGTAGAGCAGATTGAATTCCACATAGCGCCCCCGCCGGACCAGTTGCTCTTCGCGCTCGCGATCGCTCCAGCGCAAGGCGAAATTCCGCCTCACCAGCTCTGGGTAAATGCTGGCAAAGGCACGGCCGACCTCCTGGGTAAATACGAAATCGGCCTCCCAGTCGCCGCTGTCGAGATAATCATAGAAAATGCCGCCAATGCCTCGCATCTCATTTCGATGCTTCAAGTAGAAATACTCGTCGCACCATTTCTTGTACTTATCGTAGGGAGCGACCGCCGCATGAGCGTTGCAGGCCGCCTTCATGGCCGCGTGAAAAGCAATCGTGTCGGGATCTTCCTGCCGTCGCCGCTGCTCCAATACGGGCGTGAGGTCAGCGCCTCCGCCAAACCACGCCTTGCTGGTGACGACAAAGCGCGTGTTCATATGCACGGCGGGCACGTGCGGATTGCGCGGATGAGCGATAAGCGAAATGCCCGAGGCCCAGAATCGGGGGTCGTTCCCGGCCCCCGGAATCTCGGCGCAGAATTCTTTCGCAAATTCACCAAAGACGGTTGAAACATGAACGCCCGCCTTTTCGAACACGCGGCCTTTGAGCATGGCCATTTCGCCACCTCCGCCCGCCGCGCCACTGTGGTCGGTGCGGCTCCAAGCCGTGCGTATGAATTTGCCCGCAGCCCTCTCGGCGCCCATCGCGTCTGCGGGTAGACAGGCCTCCAGCGATTCGAAACGCGTGCAAATCTCCTCGCGCAGCGCTTCAAACCATGTGCGCGCGCGCTGCTTGCGAGGCTCGAGGGCGAGATCCATCGGCGGTGTCCGCGGTTATTCAAGCGTAGCGTGAGTTGTAAACGCTTGCTCTCTGCCGACGTAAGTGGTCAAGGCAACCCAGCAATCTTATGCCAGCGCTTTCGCACGCCCGCTGCAGTTGTATTCGCGAGAGCTTGCGCAGTTTCATGCGGACAGACCAAAGATTCCACACGCGAGGCAATATTTTGCCATTCTTTCGGTAAAGCTTGCGGATGTGGGGGACTGGGGAGTGTGAGGTCGCCTCCGTTTGCCTGGGGGATTTGGCACACGGGCTCAGGCGGCCAGCGCCAGCGAGCGAGGCGGGTGAGGGATAGCGCCCCGGGGCGTGAGAATGTCCTTCACCCGCCTCGTGTTTGTCTTTTCCGTAACTGTCGCAATGCTTCGCCCGCTGCCATCGCCGCGGCGAGCGCGACATTGAGCGAACGCCTGCCGCCCTGCATTGGAATGACGAGCCTCGCGTCGGCGGCCTCGTGCACCTCCCGCGGCACACCCGCTGATTCGCGGCCGAACAAAAGAATGTCGGCCGGATAAAACGCGTGATCGAGGTAGGATTGCGTCGCGTGTGTCGTGAACAGAACAGCCCGCGCTCGTTCGCGGCTTCTCCAGGCCTCGAATGCTTCCCAACTCGCATGCCGTAGAATTGTGACATGGTCGAGATAATCCATGCCTGCGCGACGGAACGAGCGGTCAGAGGTCGGGAAGCCGGCGGGCTCGATAATGTGCATCTCGATGCCAAGGCATGCGGCGAGGCGAATAATGGTCCCGGTATTCTGAGGAATGTCGGGCTGGTAAAGCCCGATGCGCACGCTCGCCGCCGGCTCACGGCCGTGATCTGCTGTTGCCATCGGCCCCTTAAAATTGTGATGCCCCGAGGTTTTAGAGGGTCAGCCCGAACGCCGCATCGGCCCACTTGCGCTCCCCTGGCAAGGGTGTCAATAAAACCCGGCTGGAGGGCCGCTTAGCCGCTTGCTTGCCAAGCGGGGAGCGGCAGGTTGTGCGCCGCCGCCAGGCGGCGTCATGTCGGGGGCACATCCAGTCGCATCCGAAATGGGGGGCAAGCTTGCGGCATTGGCCGCGAGCGAAGCGGACAGGAAAGGGCTTGCGCACGTGACCGCCATGTCTTCAGCAGAGCCTTCGCCGGGGCATAGCCGCCGCGATTTCCTCTATATTGCCACTGGCGCGGTCGGTGCGGTCGGCGTAGCCGGCGCCCTGTGGCCTCTCATTAGCCAGATGAATCCGGATGCCTCGACCATCGCAGCAGGAGCGCCGATCGAGGTCGACCTTACGCCCGTCGCGGAAGGTCAGGTCATCAAGGTATTCTGGCGCAGCAAGCCGATCTTCATCAACCATCGCACCAAAAAGCAGATCGAGGACGCCCGGAACGTGAATGTCTCGAAACTGCCCGATCCGCAGCCGGACTCGGCGCGCGTTAAAGCGGGCCACGACCAGTGGCAGGTGCTCATTGCCATCTGTACCCATCTGGGGTGCATCCCGCTTGCCGACCAGGGGCCGTATGACGGCTACTTCTGTCCCTGCCATGGCTCGGTCTACGACACGTCAGGCCGAATCCGGCAAGGGCCCGCGCCGCTCAATCTTGCACTGCCGCCGTACGAATTCATCTCCGATAGCAAGATCCGGATCGGTTGATTGCTTCTTTCAGTTTGTCCTTCAGGGTCTCCAAGATGAGCGGACCGTTGAGCTACCAGCCGAAGAGCCCATTCATGCAGTGGCTCGAGCGGCGGCTGCCCATCGGCGGGCTCATCTACTCCTCCTTTATCGTTTACCCGACCCCGCGCAATCTCAATTACTGGTGGACGTTCGGGGGCATTCTCGCCTTCATGCTGGGCGTGCAGATCGTGACCGGCATCGTGCTCGCGATGCACTACATCCCGCACGTCGATTTTGCCTTCAATTCCGTCGAGCAGATCATGCGCGACGTAAACTACGGTTGGCTTTTGCGCTACGTGCACGCCAACGGCGCCTCCATGTTCTTTCTGGCCGCCTACATCCATATGTTTCGCGGCTTGTATTATGGCTCGTACAAGGACCCGCGCGAGGTGCTCTGGATCCTCGGCGTGATCCTCCTCCTGCTCATGATCATGACCGGCTTCATGGGTTATGTGCTGCCCTGGGGCCAGATGAGCTACTGGGCCGCAACCGTCATCACCAACCTGTTCTCGGCAATTCCGCTCGTCGGCGAGTCGGTCGTAACCTGGCTGTGGGGCGGATATGCCGTGGGCAATCCCACCCTCAACCGGTTCTATGCGCTCCATTATCTCCTTCCATTCGTCATTGCAGGCGTAGTCGTTCTGCACATTTGGGCCCTCCACGTCGCCGGACAGAACAATCCCGACGGGATCGAGCCCGTGACGGAGCACGACACAGTCACGTTCACCCCTTATGCCACCATCAAGGATTCGTTTCTGATGGTGGTATTCTGCATTCTCCTCGCCTGGCTCGTGTTCTACATCCCGAACTTCCTCGGCCACCCCGATAACTACATTCCCGCCAATCCCGCCGTCACCCCGACGCACATCGTGCCGGAATGGTATTACCTGCCGTTCTACGCGATCCTGCGCGCGA
>Ga0209331_1000299_pt1 | contig 18235 bp, 17 predicted proteins | sample JacPinW_OM3H0_M3_FD_187971 | JGI IMG/M metagenome (GOLD analysis project Ga0209331, IMG submission 187971) | Forest soil microbial communities from Algoma, Ontario, Canada - Jack Pine, Ontario site 1_JW_OM3H0_M3 (SPAdes) (version 2) | ecosystem: Environmental > Terrestrial > Soil > Boreal...
CCTGCGCATCGCGCCGGAGCTTTATCTCAAGCGATTACTCGTTGGCGGCTTCAACAAAGTTTTCGAGCTGAACCGCAATTTTCGGAACGAAGGAATTTCGCGAAAGCATAATCCCGAGTTCACCATGCTCGAAGCCTACTGGGCTTATGCCGATTTCGAGAAGATCGCCGACCTGGTGGAAGAACTCATTTGTCATCTCGCCGAAAAAACCGCCGGCTCACTTGAGATCGAGCACAAAGACGCGGATGGAAAAGTTGTCCGGACGGTCAATCTGAAACGGCCGTGGCGTCGTGCGCGCTATGTCGATCTTATCCGCGAGGTCGCGGGAAAGGATTGGTTCGAGCTTTCGCCGGAGAAGCGGCGGGAACGCGCGATGAAGGAACTTGGCGTTGAAATTTTGCCGACACACGTCGATTTCGAAGTAACTCAGCATGTCTTCGAGAAATTGATTGAGGAAAAAACTTTCGACCCGCTCTTCGTCACGCATTGTCCGAAAGAGTTGGTGCCGCTCGCGAAACAGAACCGTGACGACGATTCACTGGTCGATGTTTACGAGCTAATCATCAACGGCGTAGAAATTTCGCCCGGTTACACCGAGTTGAACGATCCCGATGTGCAACGCAAGCGGCTGCTCGAGCAAGCCGGCGAAGAAACACAGAAGATCGACGAAGACTTTTTGCTCGCGCTCGAGCACGGCATGCCGCCAGCCGGCGGCTTCGGCCTTGGCATCGATCGTCTAGCAATGATGCTCACTGGCGCGGAATCGATCCGCGATGTGATTTTGTTTCCGCTGCTTAAGCCGAAACTGTAGCCGCTTCGCTCTGCGAAGCGCTCTGAGTGGAGTGGAATTCGTCGCTCAGAGAGCGACGGCTACAGCGATCGAACCATTCTTGAACGCGCACAGTCAAAGCTGTATGGTGGCGCCATGGCAGCGACGCTGCGGCTGATTATGATGCTCGCACTCTGTGCGTCGCTCATCAGCATCGTTATGCCGATGCGAAGTCCGGCCGCAATTTCGCCGAAGGCAGAATGTTGTGCGCAAATGCAAATGGTGGACGGCGACCAAAACGATTGCAGTCGTCACATGCCGAAATCGAACCAGGATCGACAATGCTGTTCGGCCTGCGCGGTCTGCTTATCTCTGTTCCTGAATGCGAAGACACCTTTTCTTTTTCCGCCAGCGGGAGGCGAGCTCTTAGCAACAACATTTGCTCGCAACATTGCTCGGACCGATCGACCGCCTGTTCCGCCGCCGCGTTCGACGTTCGTTTAGCGGCGAGGCTCGCTCCGCGTGAGCGAGGAACAAATCGAAATTCAACAGGAGAACTTATGAAATATCTCTTGGCGATCCTTGCAGCGACGACGTTGCTCAGCTCGGTCGACGCGAAAACTCCGCGTTCGGCCGATTCCTGCTGCGGCGGCCACTGCTGCAAACCAAACGCCGCTTGTTGTAAAAAATAAGCGGTAGCTAGTTAACGACAGCCCCCGCTGGAGAAATCCGGCGGGGGTTTGTCCTGTCGGCGATGCTCAGCGCATCCCGCTATCGCAACTCCACTGCACTTTCGTGACCCGCCCGGCGGTAACATCGACATCGAACGGACCAAACCTTCTGATTCGAGATTGGCCGCTCTTCCGAGAAACAGTGTAATGGCCCGGCGGCAAGGAGACGCGAAAATGTCCCTGATCATCGGTCTTGAACGACGCCACCGCACCTTTCTCGCTGGTCACGACGAACTCAGTGTTTGCGAGCGGTTTGGAATCAGCTTCGTCGACCCGCGTTGGCCCGGGATGAGCAGGGCTGATCGAAATCACTCCTTCAATCCCTGCGTCGGGTTCGGCGGAAGAAGCCGGCAACGCTCCCGCCATTGTCAGACCAAAAAGTAAAATGACGATCCGCAACATTTTCCGTTTCGTTACATCAAACCACAGCTAGGCCACTTCATTGCGCATTTCAGAGTGAAAGGTGCGTTTGCCGTTAAACGCGTTGCGCAGGGCGAGGTGGAGGGTTTCAATCGCTTCGCTTTTTAGAATGTAGCCCATCGCACCAGCCTCTCGTGCTCGCGCGATGTATTCCGGTTCCTCGTGCGCCGAAAGGATGACAACAACAAGCTCTGGAAATTCCTCCAACAATTCTCGGGTCAACTCGATGCCGTCGGCGCCCGGCAAACCAACATCGATGATGACACCGTCCGGCCGCAAATCGCGCACCTGATCGATGCCTTCGGCCGCGTTACCAGTCTCCTCGCAAACGACAAATTCATCGCCGGAATTCAGCATTCGCTCCAAGCCTTGCCGCAGCAGGAGATGATCGTCGATCAGGATGATGCGCTTGCGATTATCCCAGTTCATAATTGTCGATCTTGCCGGGGAGGTCAGGCCCGGGCGGGAAACGATTCTTCTACCGAAAATCTGCGTCGCGCGCCAGTTTTCTTTGCGCGCGGAAATCTAGACGCCGCGCGCGCTCGCCCATTGCACGGCATATCGTGCTACCTGACGTGCATTCTCGAGATTCAGCTTTTCCTTGATGTGGGCGCGGTGGGTCTCGACTGTTTTCGGACTGAGATTTAGCGCCTTGGCAATCGATTTCATTTCTTCGCCTTTGCCAATGCGCTCGAGAATCTCCAATTCTCGATCGGTCAGAGAATCCGTCGGATGCGCGCCTGGTTCTGCTTTGCTCACGACAATATTTGATATGACTTCGCTGGCCATGGCGGGGCTGAGATAGGTGCGGCCATCGATCACTTCGCGAAGGGCGATCAGGACGCTGCCGAGCGCTTCTTCCTTGGTCACATAGCCGTTAGCGCCGGCACGAAGGGAGCGCACAGCGTAGGTTGGCTCATCGTGCATCGATAAAATCAGCACCGGCAGTTTCGGGAATTCCGCGCGCAAAGATTTCGTCAGCTCAATTCCACTTGGCCCTTTCAAGCCAAGATCGACAATCACCAGGTCGGGCTTCAATTTTCGAACGACGCTAAGCGCTTCGGGGGCTGTGCTGGCTTCGCCGCAAACGGTAAAGGCGCCGTTCGAGCTGATCAGTTCGGTGAGGCCGTGGCGAAATAGCGGGTGATCATCGACGATGACGATGCGCTTCGCACTTAGTGCAGCGGGTTTCGGGCTTTTGTCCGTCGATTTCACGCGCTTCATTTTGGTTTCGGCAAACAACAGACAACACGCGTTCCGCCTTTCCTGGACGATTCGATCTCCAGGTAACCGCCGGCGGCTCGAGCGCGATGGTTCATGATGTGAAAGCCCATTCCCTTAGAACGATCGATACCCGCCGGAATGCCGGTCCCGTCGTCGGTCACGCTCAGGACGATTCCATTTCGGCCTCGGCTCAACTCAATCACGATTTCGCGGGCCTGCGCATGTTTGGCGGCGTTGATCACGGCCTCGCGCGCGATGCGGTAGAGATGGACGGCGGCTTCGTTATCTTCGATTTGAAACGGCCGCTTCACTTCCAACCGGCACGGTATTTTCCAGATTTCGCGGTCGACCAGATTTTGCAATGCGGTGACGAGCCCGTCGGCATCGACATCGATCCGGTGCAACCCGCGTGCTAGATTACGCACATCGGCCGAAGCTGCGCTCACCAGTTCGGCGATTTTCTCAATGTCTTCAACCTGGAAGACGCGATGATCTTTTAAGCGCACCGCAACGGCGTGGGCCATGAACGAGACCGCGGTCAAATGCTGGCAAATCCCATCGTGCAATTCTTCGCCCAGGCGCTGTTGTTCGCGGTCGCTCACTTCCAAAATCTTTCCTTCCAGTCCGCGCCGTTGCTTGATCTCTTTCTTCAATTCCTTATTGGCGGCGTATAACTCTTGCGTCTGTTCCCGAACGCGCTCTTCCAGAAAACGTTTCGCCTCTTCCAGTTCGGCTTGTGCTTCGCGCAGTGTAACCTCCGCGTTTTTGCTCTCGGTTACGTCGAAAAAACAATTGATTGCTCCGATAATTTTTCCCCGCTTGTTTCTGAAAGCAGTCGGCCTGACCGCCACGGTTCGGCGCACGCCATCCTTGCCCTCGACCATGACTTCCAAATCGCTCGCGCTTAATTTTTCGCCGCGCAATACCCGCGCCATCGGACAATTTCGATGAGGCATCGGTCTTCCGTCGGGATGGAACATTTTAAATGAGCCGCAGAATTTTTCTTTTGGATCATTCCGTTTTGGCTTACGACCCCACAATTTCGCGGCTTGTTGGTTGAATTCGAGAATCACTCCATCGGCATCGCAGGTATAGACCGCCGCTGGCACGAGATCGAACAGGGTGCGATACCGCTCCTCGGATTCGCGCAACGCTTCCTCCGCCCGTTTCCGTTCGGTAAGATCGACAATCACCGTCTGATAAAGGGCGCCGTCGCGCATCGAGGGAGTCGTGGGCGAACTGATGAGACGGGCGAGAACGATCTCGCCATTTGGTTTCGTCAGGTGCAGTTCGGTCTCGACGCGGCTGTCCGAAGAACGGCAACGGAGCAAGTGATTCAGAAAAAGGCCGGCGTCGCCTTTGGCCACGTGCGACGCAAACGCACCGCCGATTAATCGCCTGGATGGATTCCCGAGCAGATGCGCCCCTGCCAGATTGATGTCTTCAATTCGACCAACGCGGTCGAAACTAACGTAGGCGACCGGCGCGAAGTCGAAAAGATCGACATAGCGTTGAATGGCCGCCTCCAATTCTGTCTTGGCGTACTTAAATGGCGGCGCGGCAGGCGAGTGATTCCGCGCGCCGTTTTTGCTTGTAGCCCCGTTCGCGCCGTCCGCTGAGACAATCCGTAGCGCTCGGGGCGCTGCCTTCGACTTCTTCATCGCCGTCTTAATTAATTCGCGGCTCGATAGGGTAGCCGATGCCGATTGTTTTCGACTCTGACGTTTCCGCTTCGCTTTCATGAAGTTACAGTTGCGATGTGACCTGTTGCGCTTCGCTGATTTTACAATGCGAAGTGATTTCTCACAATGCTGGCAGCATCGTCTCTCGAAAATTCCGAAGACGCATTGTGGCGGAAAATGTGATCAGGTTTTTCCTGATGCCACAATTTGCCGCTCGTCCGATTGCAGTCGCGGCGCGCAGTCTGGCATTCTAAAAAGAAATGGCGCTCCTTCCTGAATTGAATTTGTCGGAAGACGAAAAGTTACGGACCCTGCAGCGCCTCGACCAATTTCGAAAATGGTCTTCGCTCGATGATAAACGCTACTGCCTTTGCTGCGGCAAGATCGTTGACGGCCGGAGCATTAAAATAGTCGGAGGTTCGCGCGGGCTTGGACCACTTCGCGTGGTCTGCGCGACGGAACGGTGTGAATCCATCCCGATGGATTGGATCCTGCCGACCGATGAAATTCTGGCGATGATATCAATCTTGGCTGAACAGAGTAACAGCGCGGTCGCATCGCCAAAGCAACCCGAACGTCACAAAACTTCGTTAGGCGCACGTCTGCGCGGCTTCACGGGCAATTTGAAACGAACAGCGTAGCGTGCGTTTGTTCGACGGTCGCGCAAGTCGCCGGGGTAAGGGTTTTACCTACCACGCAACCGGTTGCGCGCCCGATTGTTACCGCCGTCGAGCCCGTCATGTTGTGGCTCGAACGTCATAATTTACTCATGATTAAACCTTGCCTCGATCACGGCGCGATGGCGCGCGCTTCCGATGAATCGCTCATGCAAGCGATCACGCATCGCAAGCAAACGGCGCTCGATGAATTATTCCAGCGCTACAGCACGCGGCTTAAGTCGGTGATTGGGAATGTCGTGCACGAAGAAGCCGACACCGACGACGTGTTGCAGGAAATCATGATCCAAATTTGGAAGGAGGCGGGGCATTATTCGCCTAAAGCCGGCCGGCCGCTTGGCTGGGTGGTAACGCTCGCGCGACGCCGTGCCATCGATCGGATGCGGCGCCGGCAAGCCTATTGTCGTGCCAAAGACCGATTCAGCGAGCAGCTCGAGCAACGCCCGAACGGTCATCGCAGTGTTTCAGGAAACGCGGAGGTAACACGAATGGATCTAAAACGATTTTTGGAAAGACAACTGCGGCGCCTTCCACCTTATCAACGCGAAGCTATCCGGCTTTCGTTCTTTCATGGCATGAGCCATCGCGAGATTGCGATTGCGACGCGGACCCCGCTTGGCACCGTTAAGACGCGGCTCGAATTGGGACTGCAAAAATTAACGCAGGCGATGAAACCGCAGCGGAACAAGATCTGAATCTAGGGCGCCGGGGCTCCGGACAACGGTGCGAGGGAAGTCGGAGTCCCGGCGAGGGCTTTTAAAGGTTGCCCGAGCGATTGTCGATCTTTCTTTCCCGATGCGATGGAAGCGCGCGGACTGTAATTTTTTCGCTCCGATGCTATGTTTGATGTAATGGAAACGCCCCAAATTACTGCTTACCTGAAAACTTCCTGCGGCTGGAGCGCCGGAGTGCGCGCTGTGCTCGCCAAGTACAGTCTTCAATACACGGAGAAGGACATCATTCAGAATCCGGCGTTTCGCTGGGAGATGGAGACGAAAAGTGGCCAACCGCTTTCACCTTGCGTCGAGATCAACGGCAAAATGCTTCCCGATATTAGCGGCGAAGAGGTCGAGCAATATTTGATCGACAATCAAATTGTGAAACCAAGCGATGCCGCCACGGACGTTCCGACCAACGCACCCTGTGCGACCGAGCAGCACGAAGGCGCGGTCAAGCTGCAACTGTAGCCGCCTCGCTCGGTCGAGGCGTCTTTGCTGAGCCATTCACGGCGACAGAGCGCCGTGATTAGAGTCCCACTTTTCTCTGCGTAAATCTGCGGCTAAGTTGTCAAAGATTTGAATGAAACTTTTCGCGCGCGTCCGGAAAAGCCGTTTTTTTGGCAGTAAGCTTTTTCGTTACGGCTGGAAAGTCACCCTCCTTGGCCTGATCTGCGGAGCTGGTCTCGCCGTTTTTATTTTTTACGCCGGTTGGGCGACGACTTTCGACATGAAGAAAGTCGGCGAAATGCCCGAGCGCAACACCGTCTTCGATGTCGATGGAAAGATTTACAGCCGCCTCGCCGGCGCCAATCGGCTAAAGGTTTCGCTCGACGAAGTTTCGCCCTTGTTCGTTACCGCGCTGCTCGCGCGCGAGGACACGCGTTTTTATCAGCATCCGGGCATTGACTGGCGCGGAATCGTGCGCGCTCTCGCTCGCGACGTTATGAGCGGCTCGGCCAAGGAGGGAGCGAGCAGTATCACCCAACAATTGGCGCGCAACAGTCTTCCTCTTGGCGGCCGCTCGCTCAGCCGGAAATTTTTGGAGGCAATGGTCGCTCTGCGCATCGAAGAGAAATTCACCAAGCAACAGATCCTCGAGCTTTACGTGAATCGGATTTACTTCGGGTCCGGCTGTTACGGTGTCGAAACCGCGTCGCAAGCTTATTTCGGTAAGAACGCCTCGAAACTGAATCTTTCGGAGGCAGCGTTGCTCGCGGGATTGATTCGCAGCCCCAATCGATTTTCGCCGCTCAAGAATCCCGAGGGTGCAGCCATTCAACGCGACACCGTGCTCGATCGCATGGTTGCTTTGAAAAAGATTTCCGTCGCCGAAGCCGAGCAAGCCAAGCAGGTAAAAGTTAACGCCCATCCGAAACGTCTCCTGCAAATCCAAGAGAACTACGCGATGGACGCGGTGCAACGCGACCTGAACGTGATTTTGACGCAGGACCAGATCGACAACGGCGGGCTGTTTGTTTACACCACGCTCGACCCAACTGTGCAAAGCGCCGCGCAACAAGCGCTCGAAACACAACTGAGCAAGGTCGAGCGGCAATCCAATTTTCATCATCCGCTCAAGGCGAACTATCAGCCGCCGGACAGCGGCGAGGATTCGTCCATGCCATATCTGGAGGGAGCGGTCGTCGCAATCGACAATGCCAGCGGCGGGATTCGCGCGCTGGTTGGCGGTCGCGATTACGCGCAGAGCAAATTCAATCGCGCGCTGGCACCGGCCAATCGTCAGGTTGGGTCCGCTTTCAAACCTTTCGTCTACACGCTCGCTTTTACGAATGGACTTTTGCCGGGCGCGGCCATCAGCGACGGCCCGATTCAACCGGGCGAAATCGAAGGCGCGGGAAATTGGTCGCCCGGAAATTCCGACGGCACTTACGGCGGCATTCAGCCCTGTTCTTACGGACTCATTCAATCGCGCAACACCATGAGCGTGCGCGTCGGACAGTTCGCCGGTCTCGACAATGTCCAGAAAGTCGCAACGACCCTCAACCTAGGCGAAAACATTCCACGCGGACCCGCCATCTACATCGGTTCGTTCGAAACCAACCTCAAGGCGCTCACTTCCGCCTACTCCGTTTTCCCAAACGCCGGTGTGCGCAAACAGGCTTACATCATCGAACGGATCGACGATCAGGAACACAATCCGATTTATCGCGCCGCGCATATTACCTTGCCCGCGCTCGATCCGAGCGCGTCGTGGATGACTTCACAATTGATGGAGGAAGTGCTCACGAGCGGCACGGCGGCGAGCGCGCGTTCGTTAGGCTTCAAATTGCCCGCCGCCGGCAAAACCGGCACGACGAACGATTACAAGGATGCGTGGTTTGTTGGTTACACTAGCACGATGACATGCGGCGTGTGGGTCGGGTTCGACCAACCAGTCACAATTATTCCGCACGGCTACGGCGCCGCGCTCGCGCTCCCGGTCTGGACACAAGTGATGACCAAGGCCGCGCAGCGCTATCCACCCCAAGAGTTGCAGCCGACCATGCCGATCCAGCACGCAATGGTCTGCTCGCTTTCCAATCATCTCGCCACCACCGGCTGTCAGACGGCGCAAACCGCCTATGATGCCGATCTTCCGGTCGACAAGATTCCGACTACCGCCTGTGAAATCCACGGCGGCGACCAAATGTTTACGCGCGGGTTGGATGACTTCGGACGAAAAGCGGCCACTTTTCCGAACAAACTTTTTCAATCTTTCCGGAAATTCTTCGGCGGAAAATGATGTTGTAGCTGCCGCCGTCTCTGGCGGCAAGGGATCGCTCAATTGGAGATGATTTCGCAGGATTCCATCGAACTGACGGAACTTCGATCCGCTGGTCCCGTAGTAGTTCTTAGCCTTCAATCCCGAAGGCGTCACTTCTTGGAGGACCTACAATGAAACTTCAATATCTCGCAGTTCTTGCTGCAATACTTGCCTGCGCAAATGCCCGCGCCGCAGAGAATGCCGACGCGAACTCAGAGGACATCGTCGGTTTCACGCCAATTGCCGTGGCCGCGCAGGAGGTCGATGCCATCGCGAAGGCGATTCAAGGATACGTCGACCGATTCCACACCGTCCCGCCGTTACGACATCAACAGCTGTTCCCGCTGCTCGAAGGACAGAATCCGCAGAAGTATCGTTTCCTGTCGCTCCCAAGCAGCCGAAGAAATGCTGCTGGAGAAGTTGTCGATCCATGGAGAGAGCCATATCGCATCGAGAAGCAAGCTGGCCGGATCATCGTTACCTCACGCAAGATCCATTACGTCCGAGCGGTCACACTTTCAGCAATCCCGACGAAAAGCATCGCAAACCATCCAACCAAGTAATCGGCTAAGAAGGACAGCGGGTGAAGGGAATCGAACCCTCGTATGCAGCTTGGGAAGCTGCCGTTCTACCATTGAACTACACCCGCGGAAGAATTGTCGATTGTAGATTTCAGATTGCCGATTTGCAATCGAAAGCGCGTCACTGCCACGAAATCACATCGTCGGATATTTTGAAATCAGCCTCTTTTGTGTTGTTCTTGCCCAGCGACCAAGCAATTACGCCGCTTCGCAGCGGACTGCTGCCGGCGTTGGAGTAGGGATTTGGTGTGATCTGGTTATCATAATCGCCGTCGATCTCGACAGCATATGGACTTCCCCACGGATCGACGAACTCACCTGTCTTGACCGTGATGGTTCCCACAGTTGCATCTTGTGTAGCGATGCCTGATCGCGGATGGGTCCCATCCTTAACATCGGATGGACTGATAAAAACTATGAGCCTTGGATTTTGCGTCGCGCTCGCCAATCCCCGCAGTTCGTTAAATAATGCGGCACTTGATGTTCCACCCGGCCCGTAAATCGTGTCAGCCGCGACGAGCGGATACTTCCCGTACTCTGTGTAGTACGCATTCACCGCGGTCACGATTTGGGTGAGATCATTTTTGGCCTGTGTTTTCTTCGCCTGGTCCTGCACGCCGCGGAAAGCGGGGAAGAGCAATCCCATCAAAACGATGATGATGCTGATGACGACCAACAGTTCGATCAGCGTGAACGCTTGTCTGAATTCAGCGTTGAACGTTGAGCGTTGAATGTTGAGCGTTTTCTGTGTCACTTCCATTTCTGCATTTGCTCCGGGAAAGGACATTGCGCGCAATCGGAATTGTCCTGCAAGCAAAAGTCTTCGTAAATCTGCAGCAGACCCTGTTGATGCGCGACGGTTTTCAGAAAGTTCTTCGCGCGCTGCTCGTCCCCAAAGAGACGCGTTGCCGCTGTTTCCAAGCGGCGATTCGACAAACGCGCCGGCAACTTCGCGTACTCAATCCAAAGATCGGCCCGAGCCGGGCTGGCACTTTCGTGCGCGGACCAAAACGGGAAAATCGCGTTGGCCAGGATTTCAGCGCTGCGCGATTCACCGATCAGCGCCATATCGTTTGGCGACGGATCGGCCGTGAGTGTGTAATGCAATTTCCAAAATGGATGATCGATTTTGCCCAAAAATTTCCGCACAGCGACAGCATTATGTTTCGCGAGTGATTTTCGAAATGCGTTCCATTCCCGCGCGAGGATCGACAATGCGGCAAGTCGCCGCTGCGGATGGTTCGATGGTCGCGTGCTGGTGATGCGCCAGGTTTTCGGCGGTAAAATGATTCTTTCGAAATCGTCGCGATGCGGCCACCAGCGGTCCCATAATTCGCGCACGTACGATCTCGTCGATTTTTTGTAAACGGCGAGATCGGGCGCTTCGAGAAAACCAGCTACGCCGAAGAGCAACGCTTCCGCATCGGACAGATTCTCGCGCAGTGATTTCAACGGCAGACGCTGCGCGATGAGAGTAAACGGCAATTTGTTTTCTTTGTAGCCGAGCGCGGCGGCAATTTCTTGAAACAACGCTTCATCCGGACCGTGATTGTCGATCTTACTTCGAATTCGAGTGGCTTTGCGTTGCAAACGAAATTGCGCCGCAGCATCGAGCACGCTCCGGACGCGCTCTTCCGCTAGATCTTTCAACGGCGCCTGACATCGTCCGGGGCGGGCGAGTGGAATGTTCGCGCTGAACGCTTCGGGCAAAACCGCAGGATCGATTCGGATCTGCGGCACATTACGATTTGATTTCGTGCGCGTGAAAAATTCGCGCTCGCTTCTTTCGACGAAGACATGAAGAACCGTTTCGTCGAATTGCGGATTGATCGCGTGACCATGCGTTTCCCAATTGCGATCTATGACGTCGATCTCGATGCAGCCGCGAATTGCTTCGCCATCGTTCACGCAAATAGCAGCGTCGCGAAAATCCGGACCGACTTCACGGTTCCAAGTGCCGAATTGGACGATGTCGATCTTATCTCCGGAAGTGCTGACGAATTGTTTGCCAAACTCGCCCGCGAACCAGCGCGCCTGCAGCTCGAGCTCGTTCGGGATTCGCAGCGGCAGGAATAATGCACGCTCGCGCACGCGTCCGGCCGCCCGCATTTGCGCATAGCGATTGTCGATCTGGGGAGAAATCGTCACGGCGCATGGTAGCCGTTTCGCTCAGCGAAACGCGATACTGATGTTTCAAAAGCGTCGCCCAGAGGGCGACGGCTACAGCTCCGCGGGTTCGAGACGCGACTCAACACCCGTCGGTCCGGGCTGGCTCAAATGCTCGCGCAAATATTTTACGATCTCCTCGACTTCGGCGGCACGCGTGCGCGGGAAAATGAAAAGGTATTTCGGCCCTTTGCCGGCGGACGGGACGATGTTGAGATTATCGGAAAGAAATTTGGGTTCATGCGCGACCATCATTCCATCGAGATCGATCGTTCGGGTCAATGAGCGGCCGCTTTTGCGTGCGACGAACAATAATTTTCTGGGCTCTTCGTTCATGGCAACGAGCGCGCCGAAAAGGTTCGCCGGAATTTTCGGGCCGCGGCCGCTAATGCATGGCAACGCCCAGGCCGTGGTTTCGCCGAGAATATTTTGGCGGCTGAAATCGTGGGCGAGTCGTTTCGGCAAGGCGATTGGCAACTTTGGCGGGAGATCGAGATAGGCGGGACTGTTCAGCTTTTTCCACGCGAGAAAAATTTTCGCCTTCATCGCGCGCAGAATTTTTGGCGTGAAGTAAAGGAATGTCGCGATGACCAGAGCGAAGATCGACAATGCCAGCACTGGATTGTAGTGAATGAGCGCCAGTCCACCGAAGACCGCGACGTCTTCGGTGAAACTGAGCGCGATATTGGAAAACGGTTCGGGCGAGGTGTTGCTGGCGAGGCGCGTCGCGGCTTTTGCAGTGTGCGTGATCAGGCTTGTTCCTCCGGCGAGTAATCCGACGATGACGGTGAACGCCGGAGTTGGGTGTCCCAATACCTGAATAGCGAGCAACGCACCGCCGATTGGGCGAATGACGGTGTGGACAGCGTCCCAGATCGAATCGACCCACGGGATTTTGTCGGCGAAGAACTCAAGCAGGTACAAAACGCCGGCGATGGTGATGACGATCGGATGGCCAAGGACTTCGAGCGACTGATGGGCAGGCGCGAGCGTGATCCAGTGGAAATGGATGGCCAGGCCGGTTGCGAAAACCGTGAGATAAAGATTGATGCCGGCGAGCGCAGCGAGACCGAGCGCGACCCCGAGAAGATTCAGTTTATCCACGAGTAAATTATCTGCTCACGGCAATGATTGTCACGCGCTGAGTTGCGTTTACACTTCGGCTCATGCTCGACATTCGTTTGATTCGCGAAAAGCCCGATTTCGTGCGCGAACGGCTGGCCACGCGTGGTGGCGGTGACGAAGCGAAGATCGCAGCAGTTCTACAGGTCGATGCGGAGCGTCGCAAAGCCGAAACGGCGCTGCAGCAACTGCAAGCCGAGCGCAAACGATTGAGCAAAGAGATTGGTGCAAAGCGGGCTCGCGGTGAATCAAGCGCTGACCTTGAGGAACGCGTCCGAAAGATCGGCGAGGAGATTGTCGATCTTGACGCGCGCGCAGCTGAGCTGGACGAGCAGCAGAAAAGTTTGCTGCTCGAAATTCCGAACCTGCCGCACGAGAGCGTACCGATCGGCAAAGATCCAACTGCGAATGTGGTTGTGCGCAGTTGGGGTGAGAAACCGAAGCTAACCGGGAAGCCTCTCGATCACGTCGCGCTGGGTGAAAAGTTAAAGCTGTTCGATCTCGAGCGGGCCGTGAAGTTGAGCGGAAGCGGTTTCATTTGTTTTACGGGTGCGGGAGCGAAGCTGGAGCGGGCGCTGATTCAGTTCATGCTCGACCTCCACACGCGCGAGCACGGTTACACCGAGATCAGTCCGCCTTTTTTGGTGCAGCGCGATTGCATGATCGGCACGACGCAGTTGCCGAAATTTGAAGAAGACATGTACGGCGTGGAGAACAGCGAGTTGTTTCTCGCGCCCACGGCAGAAGTGCCGGTGACAAATTTTCATCGCGAAGAAATTTTGGCGATTGTCGATCTTCCAAAAAGGCTTGTCGCTTACACGCCCTGCTTTCGACGCGAAGCGGGCTCGGCCGGGCGCGAGACGCGCGGGATCATTCGCGTGCATCAGTTCGACAAAGTCGAGCTGGTGAAAATCACGACCGCCGAAAAATCGTACGAAGAGTTGGAAAGCCTAACTGCGGATGCGGAGAAAGTTTTGCAACTGCTTGGCTTGCATTACCGAGTCATCGCGCTTTGCACGGGCGATGTCACATTTGGCTCGGCCAAGACCTACGACATCGAAGTTTGGTCGCCGGGACAGAATGCGTATCTGGAAGTTTCGAGCTGCTCGAACTACGAAGATTTTCAGGCGCGCCGGATGAACCTTCGCTACAAGGATGCCGAGAAAAATCGGTTCTGCCACACACTCAATGGGTCGGGCTTGGCGTTGCCGAGATTGTTTGCCGCGCTGATTGAAAACTTTCAGGCGGCAGATGGTTCAATTGGTATTCCGGAAAAATTGCAGCCGTATTTCGGCGCGAACGAGATTCGGTAGATCGACATCGTCATTGGCTGCTGGGCTCCTTAAATAAGTCGAGCTGCGATCGGTCCTGTTCGGAAAGCGTCTCTTCGGCTTCCGATGGCAGCGGCAAATCGAAGCCGAGTCGTTGGGCAAGACGCTGACAAGTTTCGGGCGCGAAGCCTTCGAAGTGATTACTGACGAACGCCCAGACGTTGCGCACTTCGGAAAGGTGTCGCTCGATTTTGAGCGACCAGCTTTCTAAAGCGGCTTCGCGTTTCCAAAGCAGCTTATCGTAGCGGTGCACAAACAGACCCTCGCGGTCGTATTTGGTGGCGTAGTCGCCGAGCAGCCGCAGGTAAAGAAAATCCGCGGTGCGCGGAAGGAACTCGAACGGCGCGAGATTGCGCTCGTTGAGCGGGCTGGTATCGGCCCAGACCCAGCAGATGCGATATTTTTCGAGGAGCCCGATGATCTGCGGCCGGTGCCAGCCAGGATTACGGAATTCGATCGCGAAACGAAAATTTCTCGGGAGTTGCCGGAGAAAAGTGCGCAGCGCCGGCTTGCCATCCTTCGGCGTAAACGAGGGCGGCAATTGAATGAGAATGACCTGCAACTTTGGGGTCAATGGCTCGATCGCTCGCAAAAAAGCATTCAATTCCGCACTGCAATCATGCAAGCGGCGGGCGTGCGTGATTTCGCGCGGAAGTTTGCAGGCGAAGCGGAACGTGGCCGGCGTCATCTCCATCCAACGGCGCACGGTGTCTTCCGACGGCGCGGCGTAAAACGTTGTATCAACCTCTATTGCTGGAAAAAAGCGTGCGTAAAATTCCAGCCAGCGCGATTCCGGCAAATCCGGTGGGTAAAACGCGCCTTTCCAATCGTCAAAGCTCCAGGCGCTGGCGCCGATGCGGATTTTTTGCTGCTCGGTCAGGTTCAAAAGGAATCGAAGAATAATCGAATTTATGCCCGCGGGAAGATGTCCATCTTACTAGATGTCGATCTAACGAATGAAGGCGAATCAACGCGAGTTTTGGCGGGCTGGGCAACTTGACGGAGGGCATAACTTAACTACCCTGCCAGACCCCATGGATTTTCGACTCCGTACCCTTTTTGTCGTCATCGCCATCAGCCTCGTTTTTCCGGGGTTAAGCACCGCTTCGGTAATCTTCAAACCAGGCGAAAAAGCCAAATACGTGGCGCCGGGCGAGGAGGAGATGAATGGCAACGCGCAGGAGTTGTTTCAGATCGGCCAGGCCGCGGAAAAAGATGGGAATCTTAAGCGGGCGATCCACGCCTACCGGACATTGGTGAGAAAGTATCCGAAAGACGCGATCGCGCCGGGCGCAGGTTTTCGCGCGGCTGAACTGCAGGAACAGACGCACGAATATCTGGACGCGGCCGTAGCCTATCGCTACATCGTGGAAAGGTATCCGACGAACCCGCATTTCAACGAAGCGATTGAAGGACAATTTCGCATCGGTGAAATGTATCTGAACGGGAAGAAGATTAAATTTCTCGGCATTTCGCTGGCTAGCGCGCTCGATCGCGCGGTGGAGATTTTCGCGGCCATTATTCGCACCGCGCCCTACGGAAAGTATACGGCCCGCGCTCAATTCGACATTGGCCTGGCGCGAGAAAAAGAGAGCGCCAATGACGCGGCCCTCGCGGCCTATCAAGCCGTCGTTGATAAATTCCCGAACGATCCGGTCGCGGCCGATGCGCAATATCAGATCGGTTATATTTGGTTTGTCGCTGCTCGCGAAGGCACGAAGGACAAAGCGGCCACAGACAAAGCGAAAATCGCTTTTCAGGATTTTCTTTTCCGTTACTCCAAGAGCGAGAAAGCAGCGCAAGCGAAAGCCAATCTGCAGTTGCTCGGGAACAAGGAGACCATGAGCGCGTTTGGGATCGCGAAGTTTTACGACAAGCAGAAGTATTATCGCGCGGCGGTGATTTATTATAATGAAGTAATCCGGCAGCAGCCGGGATCCACCGAAAGCGACAAGGCGAAGAAGAGGATCGATCAACTGCGCTCGAAGCTGGGCGAGGACAAGCTGAAGCCGGGCTTTGTCTTCGAAGAGGAACAGGCGGAAAAAAAGAAAGCAGCGGGGCATGCTGGCCAAACGGCCAGGAGCGGACCGGAGATGCGTGGAGGTTCGGCGAAGGAGGTCGCTCCATTGCCACCGCCAGAAACGGACGCGGCTTTGCCACCGCCAGCTTCACTCCTGCCCGACACGACGACGGCTCCCGCCGCGTCAGCTACACCGGAACCGAGCGCGGAGACGTCCGCTGCTGGAGAAGCATCGGCTTCTCCGGGGCCGTGAAGAATTTTTTTACCGGCAGTTTGATTTGCATCGGCCTGGCGGGCTGCCTTGGCTATCACATCGGACCGGTCAAACCGTATTATCTTCAGGACGTCCACACTCTCGCGGTGCCGACATTCAAAAACAGCACGCTGATTCCTCGGATCGAAGTGCTGGTGACCGGAACCGTGATCAAGCAATTTCAACAGGACGGCACCTTCAAGATTGGAAACGAAGGAACGTCCGATGCCGTTTTACAGGGAGAAATCATTCGGGTGAGCCGCTCGCCGGCGCGTTCCGTGCGTGGAAACGTGCTCGCGACGAGTGAATTCAATCTCGCCATGCGCGTAAAATACAAAGTGGTCGGGCGCGACGGCAAACCACTGGGACCAACAGCGGAAGCGGTGGGGACAACCAGCTTTTTCGTCGGCACCGACGTGACCACGGACGAAAGGCAGGCGCTTCCTCTTGCCACTGAGGAACTCGCCACCCGGTTGGTCAGCCAGCTCAGCGAAGGCTGGTGAAATCGATGAAAGGCGAAGAAAAGCTTTGGACGATTCTGAACGACAAGCTGGAGACGCTTCGCGCGAGCAATCGCCTTCCGGAAGCAGTTCGCGTCGCTGAGACCGCGCTCGATCTCGCCAAGCGCGCTTTCCTGGACGATCACGCGTCGCTGGCTTTGAGTTTCGAGAAGCTCGGCCTGCTTCTCGATCAAAGCGGAGATCGCGTCTCAGCCAAGCCGTATCTTCTCAAAGCGCACGCGCTGCTCGAAAAAGTCCAGCCGCCCGATCAACGCGCCATGTATCGCTCTGCCCGGCGGCTCGCTTATCTCTGCGACAATCTCGGGCAATCGGAAGAAGCGATCCGATATTATGAGAAGGCGATTGCGGCGGGCACGCAGCTGGAAGACCTGCCTTATTCAGATCTTGGCACGATGTTGAACAACGTCGCGCTCATTTTCCGAAAATCCGGACGGCAAAAGGCAGCGGAGCCATATTACTTGCACGCGCTCCAGATTTACGAGAAGCAACTCGGGCCGGAGCACGCCGACGTCGCTTCGGTGTTGAACAATCTCGGAGTCTTCTACACGAACGAGCGCCGTTTCAGCGAAGCGGAAAAGACGCACCTGCGCGCACTCGCCATTCGCGAAAAAGTACATCCGCCTACGCACCCCGACATCGCGCAATCGAAGTGCAATCTCGCGGTCGTTTACCATTCCCGTGGCGACTACGCCAAAGCGTCCGAGCTTTATCGCGCTTCGCTCAAGAGCTGGGAAGAAGCGACCGAAAATCCACCGGAAGATTACGAAATCGTCGCGTCCAACTACGCCGACCTTCTGCGCTCGTTAGGCAAAGCGCGCAAAGCGCACGCGCTCGAAGTGCGCGCGAAAAAGCGCCGCCGGATGTAAGGCTTGTCCTGAGCGTAGCCGAACGGATCGACCCGCCTTCGCCAAGGCTCCGGCGTGGCCAGCATCCGTAAGATCGACATCCATCGGGCCTTTCACGTTGCGTCGGCGCGCACTCTGCGCATTTTAGTTCGCCTCGCTCACGTGGCGGAATTGGCAGACGCGTACGGCTCAGGACCGTATGGGGAAACCCGTGGAGGTTCGAGTCCTCTCGTGAGCATGTCCCTCATTTCGAGAACTTCGCTCGCCTGTTGCCGTAGTCTTTGCTGAGGACCTATGCCGCGGAAGAAGCTTGCGCGCCGGCTTCCATTGTTGCCAAAGACGCCGGCGCTAAAAACCAAAGACCACAAGACTGAGCGACTCCTCGAAATCCTTCGCGGAATCGCTGTCTC
>Ga0209331_1000300_pt1 | contig 18220 bp, 18 predicted proteins | sample JacPinW_OM3H0_M3_FD_187971 | JGI IMG/M metagenome (GOLD analysis project Ga0209331, IMG submission 187971) | Forest soil microbial communities from Algoma, Ontario, Canada - Jack Pine, Ontario site 1_JW_OM3H0_M3 (SPAdes) (version 2) | ecosystem: Environmental > Terrestrial > Soil > Boreal...
GGAGACCGGCCCGCGGACCCGCGGAGATCGTCACGTAGCCGAACTTTGCCGCCAGACAGAGTGCGACCAGCAGAACTGGAATGCCGATGAAAAAATAGGCGGCGATGCCGGAGCCTTGGGTTCGAGCCGGAGGAAGCCCCGCTTTCTCGTCGATAGCGAATGCGGATGCGTGTGCCATTGAAGCTTCCCCCTACCCGGCCGCGCTCGCCGTTGCGGCTAGCTGGGGGTGTTTTTGCTCAATGCCCTCCACCTCGGCAGCGGGGTCATGGTGCGGCAGCTCTTCCGTGCGCGCGAAGGCTAAAGCAACCTGCAGGAACCGGAAGCACATGAGGTAGCTGCCGCCTGGAATGGCGAGATAAACGATCCATGACGGTAGTTCGAGGTCGGGAGAGACCTCGTCGGTGTGGGCCATGAGCCAGACAAAGCGGGTGCCGAACGTGCCGATGACACCTGTGAAGAGCGCCCCGCACAGCAATCCGAATAAGACGGTGCGGTAATACGAACGCCCGTCCAAGCGGGCGAGCGCCACGTCGACCCCGACATGGATGCCGGTGCGCACGCCGTAGGCGGCGCCGAACTTCGCCATCCAGACGAACATGTAGATGCACAATTCCTGCGCCCAGGAGAGGTGAATGGCGGCCATGTAGGGGTGCAGGACAGGAATGCCGAATGCGTAACGGTGTACGACTGCGACGAAGATAAGGATGGTCGCAGCCGCCATCAGGCTGGCGATCAGCGTCTCTTCCAGCCGGTCTAGAATGCGAAGCAAGATCGCAGATCCCCTCAATTCCTGCGAGCTTCGCATGCACCCGCTTGCATGTGCAACCGGGCCCAGGTCGCGCGATTCGACGCAGTCAACCGGGAAAGTAGCCCATAGGCTTGCGGATCGGTCTGCCGTTCCCGGGGCTATGGGAGACTTGTTTTCAACTCCGATCATGCTCTATTCTGGAGCAGAAATGGAGCACATTTGATGGACCTGTCGATCAAGGGGGTGCCGGAGGAGCAGGTTGCGCGGCTGCGCGAGCGTGCCAAAGCGAACCATCGTTCGCTACAGGGCGAGTTGAGGATGCTGATCGAGGAAGCGACCTCCAGTGTGCCGCGCAAGCTGTCGATCGATGAGGTGGCGGCGAGAATAGGCAAGCTCGGCCTCAAGCGCCGCAATGAGGCGGTGCGGCTGATCCGCGCAGACCGTGACCGATAAGGTTGTCGACGCGTCCGCCGTCGTTGCGTTGTTGTTCAATGAGGTGACGCAAGAAAAGGTCGTCGCCCGCCTGCGTGGTGCCTCGCTTCACGCACCGGCTCTTCTGGAATTCGAAGCCGCGAATGCGTGCTTGAAAAAGATGCGCGCCTCTCCCGGCGAGCGCGAGCTGCTGCTGGAAGCATTTTCAATGCTTGCTGAGCTTTCAATCACGCTGGAGGAGATCAATGTTGCAGAGGCGATAGCGTTGGCGGAGAGAACGAAGCTGTCATTGTACGATGCCAGCTATCTTTGGCTTGCCCGCTCCCTCGACGCGCAGCTTGTTACGCTCGACGAGAAGCTTGCCCGTGCAGAGAAAGCACTGCGACGGGGAACTGAGCGAGGGAAGCGGGCGTAGCTAGGGTGCTTTACACGACAATCCAACTCGAACCATTCCACATTTTCGAGTCAATCCTAATTCCGGGAATAGGGCCCGAAGTCAGATGGTCAAGCACGGCGGCCGCCCGCCCACCAAGCTGATAGTATGCGTTGTTGATATCTGTCGTGGTGGCACTGCTCAACGCCGGGCCGTTTGGCAACAAAAAATCGGGCGAGGAAGGACTGTAATCGTTGAAGGGATAGCAAACCGGAATATTGCCAAAAGCCTTCTTGATTGCGCTCTTGAAGAGCTGCGCCTTCAATCTGAAATACGGGTCAGGATTGACGATCAATCCCTTTGGTCTCGGATATAAACGCAAAAATCTGATCCACTCCTGATCGAAAGCTCTCCCAACGGCGGCATCGTCGAGAGGGTCAGGATTATCAGTTCCAGCTGACGACTCGAAAAACCTGAAGCTGTTGTTGTTATAGCCCCATTCAACCAACTCTCCTGCCGTCATGTCCGCGTTGTAGTTCTGGATCAGCCAAACATCACCGCGGCTGATCCCCATTGTATTAAAGCGTATCAACGCGTTGCTGTATTGCGGAAAAATGTTGAGGATGACGCCGCAAAATTTCCCATCATTCGGCGACGATGGCGGGTTCGGCGCCCTCCCGCTCATGTAAATAAATGGAATTTGCACAGCAGCAAGCTCTTCTGAAGCGCTCGCCTGGGAACTCACTCCGCCGGCAGCAACAATCAAGTTCACGTGCTTACCCCGAATGAAGCTCCGAAGCACATCGTGCCCGTGCGAGCCCCCATACTGGCCGAATGCTTCGCCTGCCTTGACGATGCTGGCTTGCCAGATGTTGGATGACCCGAGACCTGCCTGAAAACACCGCAGGTCCTGGTCGCTCACGCGCGTGCTGTGCAAGATGGCAATATTACGCGTCGCAGGCGCCGCCGATGCACTCGAGACGGTGAGCAAAGTTACCGCCGTCGACGATTTGATGAACTCTCTGCGATTTTGACTCATTAAAATTACCCTCCAGCGCGGGCGCACAATGCGCAGCCGGTAAAAGATTATACTGCGCCAGCATGTCATGCAACGAGAAGGTGCAGGCCAAAACCAAACGCGTCTGCACGCGCGTGCCCTCGAGTGAGCTTGCAGCTGTCAGCCTGGACTATTCAAGCCCTGCGCGGCGGAGGCCTTCCAGATAGTGCTCGCGCTCGGCATCGTGCTTGATCGGCATCTCTTTGCTGATCCAGTCTAGCGAGATGTTGGGCTGCACGCGGCGAAGCTCGTGTAATGCCGCTTTGGCCACATCGTCTCTTGACGCTATCCCTGCGGCGGCGGTCAGCACGCGGTGTGCGCCCACAAAGTCGCCGCGCTGGCGAATGCCTTCGCGCGCGAGCCGCATTGCCTCCTCATAGTTGCGGCCAACGTACTGCGCGTAGGAAGCAATGCCGCAATAGACCGCGGCGAGCGGATCGCGCGGGCTCAGCCGCAATGCGCGCTGCACGGACGGCACCGCCTCTCGCCAGCGCCCGCAGTAGGCCAGCGTCAGACCATAATAAGCCTGCGCCATTGAGAAGTTCGGATTGAGCGCCAGCGCGCACTCGAACTCGGCGAGCGAATCCTCGAAACGCCGCGCGAACAAATAGACGCAGCCCAAGGCAAGATGCGCCCACGGATCCTCGCTGTCGGCGAGGATCGCGGCCGCCGCCGCGCGCTCGGCGATTGGCGCTACCGCCCGCATGTCCTCCCAACCCATATGCGCGCTGAAGGTGTGGCTGGTGGCCAGCAGCCCGAATGCCTGGCCGTAATGCGGATCGATGGCGGTCGCCTTCTCAAGCAGGGCTTGCGCGACCACATTGTCCTGGCGCGTAACCCGCCAATAGTGCGACAGCGCCCGCATCAGCAGGTCCCATGCATCCATGCTGTCAGGCGGCTTGCGTCTCGCCCGGAAGTTTTCGGCGGCATAGAGCTGCGGCTCAACCGCCGCGACAATCGCTTCCGTGATGTCGTCCTGCACGGCGAACACGTCGGCGAGATCGCGGTCGTAGCGTTCCGCCCAGACATGGCTGCCGGTGGCGACGTCGTTGAGCTGCGCGGTGATGCGCACGCGCTCTCCGATTTTGCGCACGCTGCCCTCGACCACATAGCCGACGTCAAGCTCGTCGGCGATCTGCTTGAGGTGCACCGCCTTGCCTTTGTAGGTGAACGAAGAATTCCGCGCGATGACGAAGAACCATCGCAGCTTGGAGAGCGCGGTGATGATGTCCTCGCTGATCCCGTCGGAAAAGTATTCCTGCGCCGGATCGCCGGTCATGTTGGTGAACGGCAATACCGCGATGGCCGGCCGGTCCGGCAGCGGCAACGCCGGCCGGACCGATTCGGCACCCTGATCCGGCGCCAAATGCACTTCGCCGACGAACCGAACACCCTTGCGGGCAATGGTCCGGATCAGCTTCTGCTCCTCGCCACTATCGCCGACTGCCTTGCGCGCCGCGTTGATACGGCTGGTCAAGGTCGAGTCCGACACGGTGCGGCCGCCCCACACCGCGGCGATGAGATCCTCCTTGCTCACCACGTGATCGCGATTCTCGACCAGATACACCAGGAGGTCGAACACCTGGGGCTCGAGCGCAATGGCGTCGGGACCGCGGCGAAGCTCCCGCCGATCCGTATCAAGCCTATGATCGGAAAACAGGAATTCCACCTCGTCGTCACCCCGGTTCTGCGCTGGCGGCCCGCTCAAGAAATAATCAAGCCCTTCTCAAGGGCAAATCAAGCAGCGGGCAAAGTCTTCTTGTCGCAACGGCGGCATTCTGCGCCACCATGACGCAAATCCAAGCCCGTGATGGCGCTGCTCCCCGCCAAAGCGATCTTATAGGCCGCATCATCGGGTTCCTCTACGGGATTGCGGCTTACGTCCTGTTCTTCGTCACGTTCCTCTACGCCATCGGCTTCGTCGAAGGCATGGTGGTGCCGAAGACCATCGACAGCGGCACCGCAGGACCACCGACGCAGCGTTGATCATCAATCTGGTGCTGATGTCGATCGCAGCGTGAGCCCCAAGAGGACCGGGATGATCGAAGACGCACGCGGGCGTATCGACTATGACGTGTGCGGAGACGGCCCGACAATAGTGCTCGTGCCGGGCTCGTGCAGCACTGGAGCAGCCTGGCGTCCGCTGATCGCCGCCTGGAAGAGCCGATTTCGCTGCGTGACGACGAGCCCGCTCGGGTACGGCAGCACCGCGGAGCGCCGCACTCCGTCCGATCCGTCCATCCGGCACGAGGCCGACGTGGTGGAGGCGGTCATGCGCACGGCAGGCGGTCCGATCCATCTCGTCGGTCATTCCTTCGGCGGACTCGTGGCGCTCGCAGTCGCGCTGCGCAATCGAGCACGCTTGGCAAGCCTCGCGCTCGTGGAGGCGCCCGCGGCCGAGCTCCTGCGGCATAGCGGAGAACAACCGCACTATCGCGCTTTCCGCGAAATGACGGACGCCTACTTTGCGGCGTTCGCGAGCGGCAAGCCGGAAGCGATTGCAACAATGATTGATTTTTATGGCGGCGCCGGCACGTTCGCGTCCTGGCCGTCTCGGGTTCGCGCCTACGCCGTGGAAACGACGGCAGTCAATATTCTCGATTGGGCGAGCGCATATGAGTTTCCGCTATCGGCCGCCGCGCTGCGATCCATTGATCTGCCTGTCCTCGTCCTGTGGGGTGAGGCCAGTCATCCGGCGGTCCAACGTGCCAACGCTCTGCTCGCCGGCTGCTTGAGCCAAGCCGTCTCTGCCGAGATAAAGGGTGCCGCACATTTCATGATTGCGAGTCATGCCGAACAATTAAGCCGGCTGATCGCGCGGCACGTGCACACCGCAGAGGCGAAATATCTATCTTCCTGTGTTTAGGATCTGATTTCCCCTTGATCTAAGTCAAGGAGTTCGCCGCCCATCGGTCGATCATGACTGCAATGCTGAGTGTCATCCAGCGCCAGCTCGGGGAGGGATTGATGCGATACGACCTGGCGGCGGAGACCCATGCGTCGGGGATGCTCCAATTTTTGCCGACGCCTATCGAGGCACGGCCAATACCGCTGGCCCGCCTGCGGGCGCGGTCGAGCTCCAGGTCCCGCATTATCAGAAGGTGGTGATCACACGCTGAATCGATCAGTAGAACTCGTAGCCCGGATGAGCGAAGCGATATCCGGGCTAGGTTGCCCCGCATATCGCTTTGCTCATGCGGGCTACGGACCGTTCGTCAGCTCGCATTCGCCCTTGCCCAGCAAATTCGCCGTCGCTGACTCGATCTCCTGCTGCAACAACTCGAAGACCGCAACCTTGCTCAGGCCCGGCGGAATGGGGTCGAGCACCTCGACACGAATCGTTCCGGGATAACGCAAGAGCGAGCGCCGAGGCCAGAACAGGCCGGAATTGAGTGCGACCGGCACACAACTCACCCCGGTCTCCAGGTAGAGGTGAACGACACCGTACTTATAGCGAGGCTCGGCACCGGGAGCTCGCCGCGTGCCTTCCGGGAAGATGATGATCTGACGATTTCGCGCCAACTCGCGCCGCGCAGCGTCGTTCATGTCGGAAAGCGCCTGCGAGCCCTTGCTGCGGTCCACTGCGATCATGCCGGCCTTCCAGGTGTACCAGCCGAAGAATGGAATCCACATCAATTCGCGTTTCATGATGTAGCAGGGATCATCGAGCAGCGGCACCAGCGCGAACGTCTCCCATACCGACTGGTGTTTGCAGGCGATGATCACCGCACCACGCGGGATCTTCTCAACACCGCGCAGCTCGACGCTGATTCCGCAGATTACGCGCAGCAGCCAGAGGTTGCTGCGCGCCCAGAATTTGGCGACTGCAAGGATCGCCCGACGCGGCATCACCAGCGTGGGGAGAGCCGCGACAATTTGGACGACGAGGTTGAGATAGAACAAAACGTTGAAAACGATCGATCGGATGAGCACGCTGCTATCCCGGCGCAGAGTCTCGCGCGCGACCCAAGTTGAATTGGCTGAAGAGGCGTTGCTCAAGGCAGCTCACGTGCTTGCGCGTCAGGGCTAATCGCCATGCGCAGCCGGGCCAAGATCAGTTTTACGTATTCGGACATCATAAGCCGTATCATCGGCGCGTCCGACCACCACGCTCCCGCACGTTGCCGGTCCGCCACGACCGGAAATGGCAAAAGCGTAGCTTGCGGTATCTGGCGCCGGATCTCTGCCAGCGCGCGTGGCATGTGGTAGTTCGAAGTGACCACGACCAAAGATCGAAAGCCGCGCCGCTCGGCCCATTTTCTGATCTCGATCGCGTTGCCCAACGTATTCACGGACCGGTCGAAGTCCACGCAGCACCGCACCCATTGCTCGAACTCAGGATTCAAGCGCGAGATTTCATGGGAGTTGGTGGTTGGACTGACGCCGCTGATCAGCAGACGTTTGCCGCGGCCCGCCGCCAGCAGCTCAATGGCATCGGTGATGCGCGAGGGGCCACCGGTCAGTGCGACAATGCCATCGCCATCCCGGTCGAGCGTCACCTCGCGCATCGGAACCTGCCACGCGAAAACAGCAAATCCGATTACCAGCGCCAACGCGGAAATCGCGCAAACCAGAAGGCCGGATTTGCAGATCCGCTGCAACAGTCGGCGCGAATGAGGAGCTGGCGCCGGACTGATCGTCCTGCTGTCACTTGTCTCGCGTTGGGCCATGAGTAGCAATGTCACGTGGTGATGGTGCTGTTGAATTTCGGCGGCGCAGTGGCAACAGGAAGCGCTTTACCAAGCCCTTAATGGATCGTGAAGATCATCATACAATCTGATTTGATCATGTTGCAGGGGCGCTTGGCGAGTAGGCGGCAAAATCGCATGCGCATGCCCACGCCGCCGCACAGCGGCTTCGGGCGCTATTTTGCCTACCTACTGAATAGTCTCGATTGTCCGGTTCACTGTCCGGTGCGAGGTGGCGCCGGTGACCATGGCCACCAGGCAGATCTGCGCAAGAATGGCGGCATAGCCGAGAACGCCGATTGAAACGGTGCCGAACATGGCCGCGAATTGATCGCCGGCCGCTGTGCCGGTGAACCAGTTGCCTGCGAGATCGGCAAGGGCAAAGAGCGCAATGGCCGCGCTCCCTCCCAATAGTCCGCCTTTGAAGCCCAGCTGCAGGAAATGGCGCTGAAAGCGTGAGGCGATGAAGCTGTCCTTGGCGCCGATGAGATGGAGAACCTCAATAACGTGGCGATTGGTTGCCATTGCCGCGCGCGTTGCAAACGTCACGGAAAGCACCGTGGCCAGCAACACGAGCACGAGCACGGCGATACCGAGGAGGAGTGCGGCATCGGACATCGCGCGCATGCGTGCGACAAAGCCGCGATGGTCGTCAAGGCTGGCAGTGGGAATTTGCTCAGTCAGCGATTTGCGCAATTCGCTGATGTCGGGCACCGCCCCCGGCGCGATCCGCAGCACGACAATGCGCGGAATCGGGAGATCCTCGAACTGCAGACCACTGCCCAACCATGGCTCGAGCAGACGCGTCGATTCCTCCCTTGAATAGGGCTTGACGTCCGACACGCCGGGGAAAGCCCGGGCAATGGTCGCGGCTTTGGCGACATCCATCTCCATGTCACGGCCGGCTGCAGGCCGAATCTGGACGGTCATCTCGCGCGCGACGCCGGACTGCCATTCCAGCGCCGCCGCGCGCACCAGCGCCACCGCGCCAATGGTCAGCGAAGCAAGGAAGGTCATGATGGCGACAACGCCGATGAGCGCCCGGGCGGAAATTGTCGCCTGCGGCACAATGGGCGTCTGCCCACGCGCCGCTCGCCCCGGCGCTGCCGGAGGGGCATCAGCATTGGCGGGCGATAGCGAATGGCGCTCCTGCACGAGCGTATTACTCATAGACATGCAGGCACCCCTCATGCAGCACGAGGCGGCGCGCGTCAAACTGATCCATCAATGCGATGTCGTGTGTCGCGATGATCACGGAGGTGCCCGACCGGTTGAGCTCGATGAACAGCCGGAGCAGCCGTTGCGCAAGTTTTGGGTCGACATTGCCGGTCGGTTCGTCCGCAAGCAGAAGTTGGGGCCGCGCGATCACGGCACGCGCGATGGCAGCACGCTGCTTCTCGCCGCCGGAAAGAACCGGAGGTAGCGCCCAGATTCGATCGCCAAGGCCGACCCAGTTCAGAAGCTCCACCACTTCGTCCCGATAAGTCTCCTCGCCCTGCCCGATCACGCGCAACGGCAGCGCCACATTCTCAAATGTCGTCATATGATCGAGCAGGCGAAAATCCTGAAACACAATGCCGATTCGGCGCCGCAGCGTGGAGAGCGCATCCTTGCTGAGCGTGGCAACATCATGTCCGAATATCGTGACCAGGCCGCGGGTCGGCCGCAGCGAAAGAAAAAGCAGCCGCAGCAGCGAGGTCTTCCCGGCGCCCGAGGGGCCGGTGAGGAACTGAAAGGAGTGCGGGTCAACCCGAAAGCTCACATCCCGGAGGACTTCCGGACCGATCCCATAGCGTAGACCGACATGCTCGAAACGGACCACGTCGCCTGTTCCTACTGAGGTCCCCGTCCTGCGCGGGAATCATGTCTGCCCCAAGCCCGGTTATAGCAGTCCCCGGCCGGCAAAAGTTGGCCGGCTCTGGCGATGTCGCCGCAAGCCCGCGCCTTTGGGCCGGCGAGATTTTCACGCACCGGAGAACATGGTTTCCGACTCGTTAACGGACGTCCGCCAGAATTCGGGTGAGCGCCTCATTAATGATTCGTCATGTTGATCGTCTGTCCAAGCTGCGCGACGTCATATCGAGTGGAAACGGCCTGTTTTGGGGAAGCAGGACGCCTGGTCCGCTGCGTGCGCTGTGGCGACGTCTGGCTGGGGACCGAATCCCTGCTCGTGGCGGCGATGATCGCCGAGAATGAACAAGCCGAGATCGCTGCTGCTTCGGCGCCCGATTGCGACGTGGAGCCCCAGGAGCTTCCAACGCCTGACCCCTCCCCAGACATGGTAGGACGAGAAGACGAAGCCGACGCATTCGAACCGGTTGCGGCCACGACCGAATTGCAGGCCGATACTCCGGATGATCCCGTTCGGATTACATCCTCGGAATTCGCGCCGCAGGATGAAGCTAGCGCGCCCATTTCTTTGTTCCTGGGACCCGCGCCTGAGCGATGGGATGCGCCCGCGCTGCCGGCGCAGATCGAGGCCGCGGCACTCCCAGCTGCACGCCAAGCTTATGTCCCGCGCAACCCGCAGCGCGCCTCGATGCAGCGTTCCCGCCGCGGCGCGCCGTATTTGCTCATCACCGTGCTTGCGCTCGTTGCCCTCCATAGCGCGTTCATTGGCTGGCGCAGGCAAGTCGTGAAAATTGCGCCTCAGACGGCGTCGCTTTATCGAGCCATCGGACTGCCCGTGAATTTGCGCGGGCTTGCAATCACCAACGTCGCAACCGTTGCTCAATTGCACGAGGGCGTGCCGGTCCTGCTGGTCGAAGGCACGCTCGCAAGCACATCGACACGCACAGTCAAGCTGCCGCGGCTTCGCGTAGCTGTGCGCAACAGCGCCGGTCAGGAACTCTATAACTGGACGCAAGAGCCCGAGCGCCGGACGCTTCCGGCGGGCGAAAGCCTGACATTCCGCACCAGGCTTGCTTCGCCGCCGCCCGAAGCGCACGACGTGGTCGTGCGTTTTTTCAATCGCGACGATACGGCAGGGATGCAGCAGACCGCCGCGATGAGGACATCGCGGCGCGGAGCGCCTCAGTAGTCGTGCAGCAGCCGCTCGATGTAATCGAGCTCAAGCTGCGGGCGGAAGCTCTCACCGAACCGGCGCCGCAGCTCTTCCAGGATGCGGCGGGCACGCTGGACGTCGATTTCGCCAGGCACCTTTACGGTCGCGTCGTCACCGTAATCGCGGCCCCGCAGCGGACGTCCGAGCGGATCGGTCTCCTGCTGGGCGCGGGGTTGCCCCAACCGTCCGGGCTGGCCGTTCGGGCCAGGGCCGATCATGCCCTGTTGCTGCATTGACTGCGCCAGGTTTTGGGCGCCTCGGCGCAGCGCTTCCAGCGCACGGCCCTGCGAGTCAACCGCCCCGTCGGCGTTGCCTTCTCCGAGCTCCCCCTCAGCCTCGCCCATGGCTTCCCCGGCGCGGCCAAGCTGATCCATTTCCCCTTGTCCTTGCTGGCCTTGGCCGAAACCGCGTTTGCGCAGCTCCTCCATGAGTTTCTTGAGCTGCTCGCGTAACGCCTGCTGGCTGTCGCGCAGCTCACCCATCTGATTGCGTTGGTCGTCTTGCCCCTGTTGGCCGCGCTGCCCGCGCTGGCGATCCCGCCTTTGGTCCTGTCCCTGCTGGAAGGTGCGATCGCGCAGTTGCTGCTGCTTGCGGATCATGTCGCCGAGCTCGTCAAGCGCCGACATCATGTCGTCGTCGCCGTCGTCCATGTCCTGTCCGGGACGGGCCATTTGCAGGTTCTCCAGCATGGATTGGAGCTCCTGCAGCATGCGGCGCGCGGCATCCTTGGCGCCGGAGCGGGCCATCTGCTCAAGCCGATCGATCATGTTGCGCAGATCCTGCGGCCGCAGCTGTCGTACATTGGGATCGAGCGGCCGCGCGAGCTGCTGGTTCTTGCGCAATTGCTCAGCCCATGCCTGCAAGAACTTGTCCAAAGCCGCGCGCAATTCATCCGTAAGCTTCTTGATCTCCTCGTCTGTTGCCCCGCGCTCCAGGGCTTGTCGCAGGGCCTCTTCGGCGGCGCGCAATGCCTGCTCGGCATCAGACACGCTGCCGTCTTCAAGGTGCACCGCCATGTCCCACATGCGTGCAACCACGTCGCGCAGCTGGTCGTCGGTCTTGGCGCGTGCAAGCTGCCAAAAGATCGAGCGCAGCCCGAGATACACCTTGGCATCCATGTTGAAATGCTCGGGCGCGAGCGTGAGGGCATCGAGCGCGGTGAGCACGTTTGCTTGAGCGTCGGCATCGAGCGCAAGCCAGCGCCGCTGCTCAACGAGGGCGCGTGCCATCGGCTTGCTGAACGGCCGCTCGGGAAGCCGCATCTCATACGGCTCGCTATGCCCTTCGTTGCCCGCTTCGTCGCGAGCGGTGAGGGTCATGACCACATCGACGCCGGCCCAGGGATGTTCCGTCAAGTCCTTGGTCGTCTGTCCAGTGCCGTTCTTCGTGCGCGCCTGCGGCAGGACGAGTGGGAAGTCCGGCGCTTCATAGAGGGGGCGCGGCGACCCGCCGCTCTGCTGCAGTCCAAATTTCGCCTCGGCGCCCACGACGCCGTAATCGTCCTCCAGCTTGTACGACAATTGCAGCGCGCCCCGAGCCTGGCCCTCGGGGTCTTTGGCAAGCGCGATGATCGGTGGGTGGTCGGGAACGGCACTGAATTTCCAGCTCACATTTCGCGTCGAGGCGCCGCGCACGGTCGCTGTCCCCGCGTCGTTGATGACAAACCGGCGCTCCTGGCTGCCCTTGGCACTCTCGCTTGCCGGGTTGGCCGGCTTCTCGACCAAGCCCCCGGTCGCCGCGACATCGAGGTCGATGCCGCTCGCGCGAATGACGAGCGTACTTCCCGCGGGGACCGAAATCGTACCGGCGGCCTGAACCGGCTCGCCCGGATGCAAGCCGGGCAAAATCACCGGAGGTTTTCCGGTGTAAGTGGGAGGACTGACCCAGGCATCGATGCGGAAATTGGCTGCCGCCATCACCCCCTGCCAGTCGAAGGCGGCGGCAAGGCGCTTTGTCCGCTCACCCCCGGCGGCAATGAACGTGGAGACCGCAAAAACCAGCACAAGCGCGCGAAGCGCAAAGGGATCGCGCAACGCAAGTCGCGGCCGCGGCACGCCGGCCCGCAGAATCCTGGCTGCGCGCAGAGCGCGCTCAATGTGAGCGCGCCATAACGCGAGGGCGTGGGGATCCGCGGTGGGGACGGCAATCGCATCGGACATGGCGGTCGCTGGCCGATGCGCAAGGCCGGAATTGCGGTCGAGGCGCCTGAGAGCGTCCGTGCGGTTCGGGACGCGTAGCGTAAAGATTGGTGCAAACGCCGCGGCGGTGAGAAGAAAGAAAATTCCGAGCCCAATCGCGCGGCCGTAAGCGGGCAACCAGAGCCAGGTCCCGAGCCAGGACACGGCGAGAAACAGCCCGATTACGGTCGCAACCGAAGCCGCGGCTGGACAAAGCCTTTCCCAGAAAATGGTCCAGCGCGCGCGTCGAAGAGCCCGCGGAAGCAAATCATTCCCGGCCAAAGGGGAAGCGCCATTAGGTTTTGGCGTCGGGGCTTCCGGGGGGTGCTCGTTCACGGAATCTCCAGAGACTAAAGAATCTCGCCCCATCGTAGATAGTACCACGCAAGTATCCCGTTGCCAGCGGGCAAAAGGAAGGCACATGCGATCAAAACGGCGACATCCGCAGATGGTTGCGCCGCCTAATATTGCCCTTGCATAGGGTCTTCACAACCAAGGGGGTAGCCGGTCAAGCGCGATCAGGCTCGCGGCTGCGAGGCGCGGCCGTACCAGCGCCCATTCTCCTTCTCGGACAAGGACTTCGGGTATGAGGGGACGGGTATTATAGGTGCTCGCCTCGACTGCCCCATACGCACCGGCGCTCATCACGGCGAGCAAGTCCCCGGGGTCGGGTTGGTTCATTGTTCGATCCAGCGCGAGGAAATCGCCGGACTCGCAAACCGGGCCGACCACGTCGACGGTCACGCCGGAAGCTTCTGGGCGCTCCCGCACGGGTTTAATCTCGTGGTGGGCCTCATAGAGCGTGGGCCGAATAAGATCATTCATGCCGGCGTCGACAATGACGAAGGTCTTGCGCTCGCCGCGTTTGATATAGAGCACCTGCGTCACCAGGATGCCCGCGTTGCCGGCGAGCACCCGTCCAGGCTCGAATATGAGCGTGCAGCCGAGATCGCGAGTAGCGCTCTTTACCACCGCGGCATAGGCACGTGGATCAGGCGGCGGGTCGGTGCCGCCGCCATAGGGAATGCCCAGGCCCCCTCCCAGGTCGATATGGGTGATGGGGTGCCCGTCGCCGCGCAAGGTCCGCACGAAATCGGCGAGCAGGGCGAACGCGTTGTCGAACGGATCGAGCTTCGTAATTTGGCTGCCGATATGCATATCGACACCCGTCACCGTCAGGCCCGGGAGCTTGGCTGCCAAGGCATAGACTTCGCGTGCGCGGCTGATCGGAATCCCGAACTTGTTTTCGGCCCTTCCGGTCGCGATCTTTTCGTGGGTTTTCGCGTCGATGTCAGGATTTACGCGCACCGAAACCCGCGCGCTACGCGCCTTCGCAGCGGCAATCGATGAGAGCAGCTCGAGCTCAGCTTCCGATTCTACGTTGACGCATAGGATGCCTTCGTCCACGGCAAGCGCGAGCTCCGCCGCCGTCTTGCCAATCCCCGAAAACATGATCTTGTCCGGGGGGATGCCCGCTGCGCGGGCACGCAAGAGCTCTCCTCCCGATACCACGTCTGCGCCGGCGCCCCGGCTGGCAAGGGTCTTGATGACGGCCTGATTGGAATTTGCCTTCAGCGCATAGCAGATAATCGCCCTGACATCGGAAAAGGCTTGCGCAAACACGTCGAAATGCCGGGTAAGCGTCGCCGTCGAGTAGCAATAAAATGGAGTGCCGACCGAGCGCGCGAGATCAAGAAGATTCACCGCCTCGGCGTGGAGCACGCCGTTGCGATACGCAAAATGATGCATTCCTTAAACTCTGCGTCAGTTGACCAGCCAATCCAGCCAGGTGCTCTTGCGCGTGGGCGCAACCGGAGGCGGAGGTTGGGCGGAACTACCTTCCAGCTGCGGCCCCGGCTGGGCGGGAACGGCCGACGTTACCGGCGGAGGGTCGAGCCCTCCCTTGCGTCCGCAGCCCGCAAGCGTGAGCGCGCACAAAAACGCTCCGGCGAGCGCGCCCAGCGCGACGGCGCGGCCTAACCGGATGCTTAACGAAGGGTTCAAGTCGGCTCTCCTCAATCGATTGTAGCATGAGACCGCAGCGAAGCGGCGAGAGCATGACGACGCGTTAGGCGCCCTGTTTCGCAAGTGCCTTGAGCCACTTGGCCGCTTCCCGGCGCACCAGCTTGGGCGCCGTGCCACCTTGACTGGCACGGCTTCTCACCGAGTTCTCCGCAGAGAGGACCGCAAAAACGTCTGCGGTGATTCGCGGTTCCACCGTCTGCAGCGCGGCAAGCGGAAGCTCGTGCAATGCAACTTTTTGGGCGGCCGCCTGCGCCACAATCTGCCCTGTCACGCGGTGTGCCTCCCGGAACGGCAAATTGAGCGTGCGCACGAGCCAGTCCGCCAGATCGGTCGCGGTGGAATAGCCTTCGGCCGCCGCCGCTCGCATCCGGTCAACGTTGGGCGTCATATCCCCGACCATCCCGGTCATTGCGGCAACGCAAAGCATCAGCGCGGAGAACGCGTTGATGGTGCCCTCTTTGTCCTCCTGCATGTCTTTCTGATAGGCAAGCGGAAGGCCTTTCATCACCACCAGCAGCGTCTGCAACGCACCGATGATGCGGCCGGCCTTAGCGCGCACGAGCTCGGCTGCGTCCGGATTGCGTTTCTGCGGCATGATCGACGAGCCGGTGGTGAATCGATCCGACAGTGTGATCAGGCCCATGAGAGGCGAGCACCAGATCACGATCTCCTCGGCGAAACGCGACAAATGCACCGCCGTGATCGCCGCCGCCGAAAGAGCCTCAAGCGCGAAATCCCGGTCGGACACGGCATCGATCGAATTTGCCATTGGCGCATCAAAGCCCAGCCCTTTCGAAGTTGCACCCCGGTCAATGGGGAAGGCGGTTCCTGCAAGCGCCACGGCCCCCAGTGGGGACTGGTTCAATCGCTTGCGCGTGTCCCGGAAACGGCCGCGGTCGCGCTCTGCCATCTCCACGTAAGCGAGAAGGTGATGGCCGAATGTGACGGGTTGGGCAGGCTGGAGATGAGTGAAGCCGGGCATGAGCGTGTCCGCGTGTTCCAGTGCCCTGTCTGCAAGGGCGCGCTGATATGAGGCAAGCGCCGCGTCAACGGCATCGATGCTCTCTCGCACCCATAGCCGAAAATCGGTTGCCACCTGGTCGTTTCGGGAGCGCGCGGTATGCAGCCGTCCCGCCACTGGACCGATGAGCTCAGCCAGCCTGTTCTCCACGTTCATATGGATATCTTCCAGCGACCGCTCGAACTTGAACTTGCCTTGCTCGATCTCTGACAGAATCGTGTCTAGACCGTGAGTAATCCGATTGGCATCGTGCGCCGGGATGATGCCTTGTTTGGCGAGCATCGCCACGTGGACCTTGCTCGCGGCGATGTCCTGGCGAAAAAGGTGCTGATCGAAATCAATGGACGCGTTGATCTCCTCCATGATCGCGTCGGGATTGCGCGAGAAGCGCCCGCCCCACATCTTGTTGGCCATGGCTCGCTCGCGGGTGCAACACTTCCATTTATTCAGCCGCCGATGAGTATCAGTCCCCACCAGCCGCTATTCGCCGTGCGCGGGCGCCAGCGCTTGATCTACGGGATTGGCCTTGCGGCTGGCTTAGTCGCGCTCGCGGTATACGGGATGGCGGCCTTCACGCGCAATGCGTCCCAGGCGAGCTGCGGCGCCGCCCTTGAGCTTGCGCGCCGTATTGCGCCGCTGGCGCATGGCGAACTCGCCGCATTCGCGGTAGCCGAACGCGGCGTGGCAGTGCCTGATCTGAGTTTTCGCGATGCAAATGCCGGTGAGCGCTATCTCTCGCAATGGCGTGGGCGTACCGTGCTCCTCAATCTGTGGGCAACCTGGTGTGTGCCGTGCCGTAAGGAGATGCCGGCGCTCAACGCGCTCGAGCAGAGGCTCGGCGGAACGCGCTTTGAAGTGGTCGCCGTCAATATCGATACGCGCGATCCCGAGAAACCGCGCGCCTGGCTGCGGGACAGCGGAGTGGACAAGCTCGCCTATTACGCCGATTCCAGCGCCAGGATTTTTCAGGACCTGAAAGCAATCGGGCGCGCCATCGGGATGCCGACGACGCTCCTCATTGATCCATCCGGTTGCGAGATCGGCACCATTGCCGGGCCGGCGGAATGGGCAAGTCCGGACGGGGTGGCGCTGATCAGCGCTGCACTCCGGACGCCGGGGACCAAAGGCGAGCTCTAATCCGCCCTCCGGCTCTTTCGTCTGCTCTCCCTACCGCGTCGGCACCGGCTTCTCGCCGCGATAGTCATAGAAGCCGCGCTGAGTCTTCCGTCCAAGCCAGCCTGCCTCCACGTATTTCACCAACAGCGGACAAGGCCGATACTTGGAATCGGCCAAGCCCTCGTGCAGGACCTGCATGACCGAAAGGCAAGTGTCGAGCCCGATGAAATCAGCGAGTTCGAGCGGGCCCATGGGATGGTGGGCGCCAAGCCGCATCGCGGTGTCGATCCCCTCGACATTGCCCACGCCCTCATAGAGCGTGTAAATCGCCTCGTTGATCATCGGCAACAGGATGCGATTGACGATAAAGGCCGGGAAATCCTCGGCCACCGCAATTGTCTTGCCCAGCTTGGCGACGAACTGCTTGGTCGTGTCGAATGTCGCGTCGGAGGTGGCGATGCCGCGGATGAGCTCGACCAGCTCCATCAGGGGCACGGGATTCATGAAATGAATCCCGATAAAGCGTTCTGGCCGATCGGTAGAGGACCCGAGCCGAGTGATGGAGATGGACGATGTGTTGCTGCCGATAATGGCGTCAGGCTTGAGCGCCGGACACAGGTTGGAGAAGATCGTGCGTTTCACATCTTCCTTCTCAGTCGCTGCCTCGATCACAAGATCGCAGTCGCCGAAAGCTTCGAATGCCTCGGCAGGGACGATACGCTTGAGCGCGGCCTGACGCTCCTCCTCGGTAATCCGTTTGCGGCTGACTTGCCGCGCCATGTTTCCGTTGATGGTGGCTATTCCCGCTTTGAGGCGATCGGACGAAACGTCGTTAAGCTTGACCTCGAATCCCGCGAGAGCGGCGACGTGGGCAATGCCGCTGCCCATCTGTCCTGCGCCGATGATGCCGATCTTTCGAAGCGGAGAATTTGTGCTGTCGGAACGAGCCTTGGGCCGTTCTTTGACTTCGATCATGTTCATTCGCCTGTTCTATCGCGTTCCGGTCAGGTGCCGCCAGTCCCGGTTTGCTGCTTGATCAACGGCCAAGCTTACCGAGCTCTGCCGCGAGTTCGGGCAGCGCCTGGTAGAGGTCTGCGACGAGACCGTAATCTGCGACCTGGAAAATCGGGGCATCTTCATCCTTGTTGATGGCCACGATGACCTTCGAATCTTTCATCCCGGCAAGGTGCTGGATGGCGCCGGATATTCCGACTGCGATGTAGAGCTCGGGCGCGACGACTTTGCCGGTCTGTCCTACCTGCCAGTCGTTGGGGGCGTAACCGGCATCCACGGCGGCTCGTGAGGCTCCCACCGCGGCGCCAAGCTTGTCCGCGACCGGTTCGATGTATTTGGTGAAGTTTTCCCGGCTTTGCATCGCCCGTCCGCCGGAAATTATGATCTTGGCCGATGTCAGCTCGGGACGCTCGGAGCGCGAGAGCTCCTCTCCGACGAAGCTGGCCAGATCGGGGCCGATCTCCGCCGGCACGTCTTCGATGGGCGCGCTGCCGCCGGTACCCGT
>Ga0209331_1000301_pt1 | contig 18188 bp, 16 predicted proteins | sample JacPinW_OM3H0_M3_FD_187971 | JGI IMG/M metagenome (GOLD analysis project Ga0209331, IMG submission 187971) | Forest soil microbial communities from Algoma, Ontario, Canada - Jack Pine, Ontario site 1_JW_OM3H0_M3 (SPAdes) (version 2) | ecosystem: Environmental > Terrestrial > Soil > Boreal...
TCGGCCGACGCCGGCCTTCACGATCTGGTTTTCCTTCAGCTTCGTCAGTTCCTGGCCGCGGAACTGAATCGAGCCTGAGGTCGCCTTGGTCTTGCCGCAGATCAGATCTAGCACGGTTGTCTTGCCGGCACCGTTGGGACCGATGATGACGCGGATTTCGTTCTCTTCCACATAGAACGACAGATCGTTGACTGCTTTAAAACCGTCGAAGGAGACCGTGAGCGCCTCGACCGCGAGCAGGAATTCCTTGGGCTGGTGGCCTATCAGCATGGTTACCCCCTCACTCGGCCGGCGCGCCGTCGGCGACCGAAGAATCGGTCCAGCCGTTTTTCGATTTGCGCGACGACATCAGTCGGTCGATGCGGGGCTGCACGTAGTCGCGCCAGATTCCGGCGAGACCATCCGGGAAAGCCAGCACGACGGCGATGAACAGCGCGCCCAGCCCGAACAGCCAGAGCTGCGGGAAGGATTCCGATAGGCTGGTCTTGGCGAAATTGACCAGCAAAGTGCCGTAGACCGCACCGAAGATCGAAAGCCGCCCGCCGACCGCGGTGTAGATTACCATCTCGATCGACGGCACGATGCCGACGAACGACGGCGACATGAAGCCGACTTCAAGCGTGAACATCGCGCCGCCAATAGCGGCAAACATCGCAGCCATACAGAATGCAAAAATCTTGAAATTGGCGACGCTGTAGCCGGAGAAGCGCACGCGATCCTCCTGTTCACGCATCGCCACCAGGATGCGGCCGAGCTTTGTCAGGCGGATAAACTGGGCCAGCACGATGCAGCCGAACAGCAGGACTACCTCGACGAAATACAGGATGAATTTTGCGTGGTCGGTGCGGATGTCCCAGCCGTGCAGGGTGCGCAAATCGGTGATGCCGTTGATGCCGCCGGTATAGCCCTGCTGGCCGACGATCAAGATCGTCAAAATGGCTGCGATCGCCTGCGTAATGATCGCGAAGTACACGCCACCGACCCGGCGCTTGAACATCGCAGCACCGATGATGAAGGAGAAGAACGCCGGCACCAATAAGATCGCAAGTAGCGTGAAGGGGAAACTATGGAACGGCTTCCAGAACAACGGCAGTTGCGTAATCTGATTCCAGTCCATGAAGTCGGGGATGCCCGGCGTCGACTGGATCTTGGTGTTTTCGACGCTCGAGGCCTCGAGCTTGAGGTACATCGCCATGCAGTAGCCGCCGAGGCCGAAGAACACGCCCTGGCCGAGGCTCAAGATGCCGCCATAGCCCCAGCACAGCACGAGGCCGACCGCGACAAAGGCGTAGGTCAGGTATTTGGCCACAAGGTTGAGGCGAAAGATGTCGAGTGTCAGCGGCAGGATGAGGAACAACAGGAGGGCCAGCGTCACGAAGCCGATGAACTCGGAGCGATTGAAGAAACGCGAGTTGATCATGACCGAGCCTTCTTGTTCTTATCTTCGAATTTTTAGCGCAAACAGTCCCTGCGGCCGCATCATCAGGATCGCGACGATCGCAAGCAGCGTGATGACCTTGGCCATCGATCCCGAGAGGAAAAACTCGAGCGTCGATTGCGTCTGCGAGATGGTGAAGGCTGAAGCGATGGTGCCGAGCAGGCTCGCAGCACCTCCGAACACGACGACCAGGAACGTATCGACGATGTAGAGCTGGCCGGCGGTCGGTCCGGTCGAACCGATCATGGTGAAGGCCGAGCCGGCGATGCCGGCAATGCCGCAGCCTAGGCCGAAGGTGTAACGGTCGACCTTCTCGGTGTTGATGCCGACGGCGCCCGCCATCACGCGGTTCTGCACGACGGCGCGGACCTGCCTGCCCCAGCGCGATTTGTACATGATGTAGGCGACGCAGATCGTGATCAGCACGGTCAGGCACATCACGAAGATGCCGTTGATCGGTACTTCGATCGAATCGGTGATCTGTTTGGAGCCCAGCATCCACTGCGGCAACTCAACGCCGACTTCGCGCGCGCCGAAGATCGAACGATAAGCCTGCTGCAGGATAAGGCTCAGTCCCCAGGTCGCCAGCAGCGTATCCAGCGGGCGCCTGTAGAGATGCCGGATCAGCCCCCATTCGACCAGCATGCCGAGCGCCCCGGATGCCAGGAATGCGAGGATCATCGCAACGAAGAAATAGCCGCCAAACAAGCCCGGAAGGAAGGACTGGAAAAAGTTTGACGTCATCCAGGTAACGTAAGCTCCTAAGATCATGAACTCGCCATGCGCCATGTTGATGACGCCCATCTGCCCGAAGATGATCGCAAGCCCGAGCGCCATCAGCACGTAGACGGAAAACAGGATCAGCCCCGCGAAGCCCTGCATCGCGAAAATCGCGCCGAGATCGCCAATCGAATAGTCGCCGAACATCGAACAAGTCTCCGTCGTCGGGAAGGTCCGCGGCCCGCGATAGAGATCGCGAACGCGGCGGTGGCAGGCGTGGTCTTTTAAGTCCACGCGAAGTGTTTGCTGAACAACGAGAGCGCCAACCGACGCGCAATCTGATAGCCTTTGCTCACTGATAGCCTTTGGGGAACGGATCCGGCTCGACCAGGTCGGCGGTCTCGTACACCAGCTCGTACTGGCCATCGAGCTTGGCCTTGCCGACGCGGGTCTTCGACCAAAGGTGATGGTTTTCGTGAATGCGCACATAGCCCTCCGGAGCACCCTTGAATTCGACTCCAGGAGATGCGGCCGCGATCTTGTCGATATCGAAGCTGCCTGCCTTCTCGGCGGTTAATTTCCACAGCCACGGGCCGAGATAGGCCGCCTGCGTCACGTCGCCGATCACGGTCTTCTCGCCCCACATCTTCTTGAACGCGGGCACGAAGGCCTTGTTGTTGGGATTGTCGAGCGACTGGAAGTACTTCATGCAGGCAAACGCGCCCGCGATGTTCTCGCCGCCGATGCCGTCGATCTCGTCTTCGGTCACCGAGATCGTCAGAAGCGTCTGTTTCGACAGGTCGATGCCGGCGGCCTTGAGCTGCTTGTAGAAGGCGACGTTCGAGCCGCCGACGATGATGGCGTAAATCACGTCGGGTTTTGTCAATTTGATCTTGTTGATCACCGAATTGAACTGCGTGCTGCCGAGCGGGAAGTATTCCTCGCCGACCACCTTGCCGCCCGTAAGATGGCCCTCGATATGCTTGCGGGCAATCTTGTTGGAGGTGCGCGGCCAGATGTAGTCGGAGCCAAGCAGATAAAAGGTCTTTGCGCCCTTGGTCTTGTTGACCCAATCGAGGCCCGCGATGATCTGTTGCGTCGCTTCCTGCCCGGTGTAGATGACGTTCTTGGATTGCTCGAGGCCTTCATAGAAGGTCGGGTAATAGAGCATGCCGTTATACTGTTCGAACACCGGCAGCACCGCCTTGCGCGAGGCCGAGGTCCAGCAGCCCATCACCGCGGCGCATTTGTCGTTGACGAGCAGCTTCTTCGCCTTCTCGGCGAAGGTCGGCCAGTCGCTGGCGCCGTCCTCCTGGATGAATTTGATCTTGCGGCCGAGCACCCCGCCGGCGGCGTTGATCTGCTCGATCGCGAGCTTTTCCGCTTCCACCGAACCGGTTTCCGAGATCGCCATGGTGCCCGTCACGGAGTGAAGGATTCCGACCGTCACCTCGGTATCGGTCACCGCCAGACCGGTTGTGTTGACCACCGAAGTCGCGGGAACGTCTGCGAAGGATGGGCGTGGAAGCATCGCGATGGCCGGAAGTGCGGCCATTCCCATCAACAGTTTGCGCCGAAGCGGAGACTGCAGGCCCCGTTTGATTTCGTCTGACATGAGTACCCCATTTTGGTTCGAGGACGCCTATTGCAGAGGCAAGGATTGCTCGAATTGTGCAGTGCACAGATACGCAAGATCGCGTATATTGCACCGCAAAATAGCGACGTAGGTTTTGGTTTGGGGATTTTGCGGCGATTAGCTCGCGAGCGAGGAGTCCATAGTGGCAGGGCGGCAGCGGATAGACCGCGTCAGGCGCCAATATAATCAGTGGGTTGCCAACCAGACGCTGGAAGATTACGCGCTGCGCTTCACAGCCAAGAGCGCGCGGCGATGGTCCGCCGCCCGCGTCGCCAACACTGCGCTGGGCGCAATTTCATTCCTGGCGCTGGAGGCGATCGGCGGCACCATCACCCTGAATTACGGCGTCACCAACGCAGCCGCGGCGATCCTGGTGGTCAGCGTCATCATCTTCTTTTGCGGCCTGCCGATCGCCTATCACGCCGCCAAATGCGGCATCGACATCGATCTGCTGACCCGCGGCGCCGGCTTTGGATATATCGGCTCGACCATCACCTCGCTGATCTACGCCTCCTTCACCTTCATTTTCTTCGCGATCGAAGCGGTCATTCTCGCGACCGCGCTCGAGATGTGCTTTGGGATTCCGCGCCCGGTCGGCTATCTCGTCAGCGCCGTCGTCATTATTCCCCTGGTCACGCATGGCATCACCCTGATCAGCCGCTTCCAATTGTGGACGCAGCCGGCCTGGATCGTTCTTCACATCCTCCCCTTTGCCGCGATCGCTTACGCCAATCCAAACTCGTTTGCGGAGTGGCGGACATTTGCAGGCGAGCACGGCAGCCCCGATGGCCATCTCGATCTCTTGCTGTTTGGAACCGCCGCTTCGGTGGTGTTTTCGCTGGTGGCGCAGATCGGCGAGCAGGTCGATTTCCTACGCTTTCTTCCCCGCGACCGGCGCACTTCAAAAACCTCGTGGTGGATTGCGCTTCTGAGTGCCGGGCCCGGCTGGATCATTCTCGGTGGGCTGAAGCTGTTGGCCGGATCGTTCCTGGGATACTTCGCGCTCAGCCATGGCGTTACCCCTGAGCACGCCGCCGAACCCGCCCATATGTATCGCGAAGCATTCCGCTATGTGCTGTCGCAGCCGGATCTCGCTTTGGCGTTGGCGGGGACGTTCGTCGTGCTCTCGCAGTTGAAGATCAACGTCACCAACGCCTATGCCGGCTCGATTGCGTGGTCGAACTTCTTCTCCCGCCTCACCCACAGCCATCCCGGCCGCGTGGTATGGCTCGTCTTCAACGTGCTGGTCGCGCTATTGTTGATGGAGATCGGGGTCTACAAGGCGCTGGAGCAGACGCTCGCGCTTTACTCCAACGTCGCCATCGCCTGGGTCGGCGCGCTGGTCGCCGATCTCGTGGTCAACAAACCGCTCGGCTTGCGCCCGCAACACATGGAGTTCAAGCGCGCCCACCTCTACGACATCAATCCGGTCGGCGTCGGCGCGATGACGACCGCCACGATCGTTTCCATCACGGCGTTCTACGGCCTGTTCGGGCCGACCGCGAAAGCGCTGTCGCCGTTCGTGGCGCTGATCGTGGCTTTTGCAACGGCGCCGCTGATCGCATGGGCGACCGACGGCAAATATTACATCGCGCGCAAGCCGAAACGCAGCTGGCAGAATATGGAAGCGATCCAGTGCTGCATCTGCGAGCATTCGTTCGAGCCCGAAGACACCGCCTCCTGTCCCGCCTACGCCGGGCCGATCTGCTCGCTCTGCTGTTCGCTCGACGCACGCTGCCACGATCTCTGCAAGCCGCATGCGCGGATCCAGGCGCAATTCTCCGAAACCCTCGGCAAACTGTTGCCGCGACCGATCTACGCCCGGATCAATTCGCAGCTCGGACATTATCTCGGCGTGTTTGCGATTTCTGCCGGCCTGGTCGGACTGACGCTCGGCCTGATCTATCTGCAGACCTCGGTGACGGCACACGCCGATAATCTGCTGGTGTCGGGTGTGCTGTGGAAGGCATTTTTTGCGCTCACCATCATCATCGGCGTGGTGGCGTGGCTGTTCGTGCTCGCCCAGCAAAGCCGGCGCGCGGCGGAGGCGGAAACGCTACGGCAGACCACGCTGTTGATCCAGGAAATCGACGCCCACAAGCGCACCGACGCCGAACTGCAGCGCGCCAAGGAGGTCGCCGAGTCGGCCAATCTGGCGAAGAGCCGATATGTGGTGGGACTGAGCCACGAACTGCGGTCGCCATTGAATGCCATCTCCGGCTATGCGCAATTGCTGGAACAGGATTCGAGCCTGCAGGCAAAACCGCGCGACCAGGTGCGCGTGGTCCGCCGCAGCGCCGACCACCTGTCCGGGCTGATCGACGGCATTTTGGACATCTCGAAGATCGAGGCGGGCAGGCTTTATCTGTCGCGGGACGAGGTCCGCTTGAGCGAGTTTCTCGATCAACTGGTGGGCATGTTCCGGTTGCAGGCTGCCGCAAAGGGCATCGATTTTATCTTCAAGCGACCGCCGGTGCTGCCGGTTGTCGTCTACGCCGACGAAAAGCGCCTGCGCCAGATCCTGATCAACCTGCTATCGAACGCGATCAAATTCACGCAAACCGGCAGCGTGCAGTTCGTCGTTCATTACCGCAGCCCGGTCGCCGAGTTCGAGGTGATCGACACCGGCCCGGGCATCCAGGGAAGCGACCTCGAGCGCATCTTTGCACCCTTCGAACGCGGTGCGTTGGGGGTCGCGCAGCCGCAAACCGGGACTGGTCTGGGCTTGACGATCAGCCGATTGCTCGCAGGCGTGATGGGCGGCGACATCAAGGTGACCAGCACGGTCGGCACCGGCAGCACGTTCCGCGTAAAAATTCTGCTCTCCGAGGTCACCAACCCGACCCGGATCGCGCCGGTCGACGCGCCGGCGTTCGGCTATCACGGACCGCGCAAGACGATCCTGATCACCGACGACGATCCGATCCACCGCGATCTCCTGCGCGAAGTGTTGACGCCGCTCGGTTTTATTCTTTTGAGCGCGCCGGACGGACCCGGCTGTCTTGCGCTATCGGCACATTGCCGGCCCGATCTATTTCTTTTGGATATCTCGATGCCGGGCATGGACGGCTGGAAGGTTGCGGAGACGCTGCGCTCGACCGGCCATCATCAGGCCCGCATCCTGATGGTTTCGGCGAGCGCGCTGGAGGCGCATGGCGCGCCGCTGGCGCAGCCGTTTCACGACGGCTATTTGATGAAGCCGTTCGATATTCCGAGGCTGTTGGAAACCATCCGCCAGCTGCTCAAGATCGAATGGCAATATGAAAATGAGGAGATCACCACCCCGCGCTGGGAGCCGGGCAGCGGCTCGCGGCCGTCGGTGAAGCATGTCGAGGAGCTGATCGGCCTTGGGCGACTGGGCTACATTCGCGCGATCCAGGTCAAGCTGGACGAGATAGGAACCGATTACCCCGAACATGCCGACTTCGTTTCGCAAATGCGCTCGCTGATCGACCGCTTCGACCTCGATCAGTACATGGCAACCCTGAAGACGCTGCACAGCTATGACCACTGAGCCCAAAAAGCGCGATGTCGCGCTCGTCGTCGATGATTCCCCGGAAACCCTGCGCTTGTTGACTGATGCGCTGGACGGCGCGGGCATGACGGTGATGGTGGCGATGGACGGTGCTGCGGCGATGCGGATCGTCGACGAGATCACGCCCGACATCATCCTGCTCGACGCCGTGATGCCCGGCATGGACGGCTTTGAAACCTGCCGGCGGCTCAAGCGCGATGCCGGCTTGAGCAACGTGCCGGTCATCTTCATGACCGGGCTCGCCGAGACCGAGCACATCGTGCGCGGTCTTGAGGCCGGCGGCGTCGACTACGTGACAAAGCCCATTGTCATCGAGGAGATGCTGGCGCGGATCAGAGTTCATCTTGCCAATGCGAGGTTGACCCAGAGCGCCCGCGCGGCGCTCGATGTGTCGGGGCGGTTTTTGCTCGCGGTCAACCGGCAGGGCAACATCTTGTGGGCAACACCGCAGGCGCAGAAATTATTGTCGGATAATCTCGCAGGCAGCCCGAACGAGGAGTTCGTGCTGCCTGAGCCGATGTTGCAATGGCTTGAGCAGGCCGAAAAAGGCAAGGCCGCATCGAGGACGCCACCGACGGCGTCATTCCCGGAGAATGAACAGCTTCGGCTGCAATACATGGGCCAGCTCGGGCCGAACGAATTCCTGCTGCGGCTGGCAAAGGATTCCAGCGCCAACATCCCGGCGCAATTCTCCAGCGAGCTTGGATTGACCACAAGGGAGGGCGAGGTGCTCTCATGGCTGTCGAAAGGAAAAACCAACCGCGACATCGCCCAGATCTTAGGGTTAAGCCCGCGGACGGTCGACAAACATCTCGAGCAAATCTATGCCAAGCTCGGCGTCGAAAACCGCACCGCGGCTGCCGCCATCGCGGCCAATGCGAGCCGAAGAAATTCGTGAGCTGATATTTGTGGCAGGGCGACCGCGATCGTCGCCAGAACCAGCTTCGTTAAAACGCGACCCCGAGACGTCGCCCGGCGCTCCAGACAACCCGGCAACGCTTCTTGGTCCCGCCGAACACCAATTCAAACCGGCCTGGCAGCTTGGCCTGGCTCGCAATCTCAAGGCATGCCCCACCAGGGGAATAATCGACGACTCGGCAATCAATCGCGGGGTCTTTGGGACCAACGATCACTTTGCCAGCATCGGAAATTCTGCCTGTAGGCCGCACACGTGAGAACCGCCGCGGGTACATCACTGCCTCCTGAGACCCAGAGTCCAACCGACAGATTCGCAGAATGCTTTAAAGATTTCGTTCAGTATTATAGTTATCGAAAATCAATTAGCCTTGGTCGCAATCGGCGAAAATTCGCCGTCCTCATCTTGGGAGGATTTGTGCGATGCAAACATCATTGACCGAGAGCGCGTGATCGTTGCCTAACGGCACGGCTGCAAAATGACCAGCTTGAGGGTTGGGTCTGTCGCCGGCGAGAAGGTCGTTTGATAAAATTTTAGCAAGCCCAACTGGGGGTGATTGTAGGTCTTTTCGATCGCATCCCAGAACTGAACCCGCTGCTCTTTCCAAAACCGCTGGAAGTGATCGGACTCCTCGCTCAAGGCGCGAACCAGCTCGAGCATCTTCGGATCATCGATGTGCTTGCCGAGATCCGCCCGGAACAGCGCCAGAAGGCGGCGCGCCCGAAGCTCCCAATCAACCACGAGCGTACTTACATTCGGATCAAGGAACACGTAACGCAGCAGATTTTTCTCTGGGCCCTTCAGCCATCGCGGGAAAAGACCCGCCAATTCGCTATTCCAGAACAGCGGCGTCCAATATTTGTCGAGCACGCAGGCCGGATAAGAAATGGAAAGCACGCAGCTCTCAATTGTTTTGCTGACCCGCTCGTCTGCGAAGGTCGAAGCCTCACTCGGGTCAACGCGGCGGGCCAATTCGAAAAGGTAGGCCCGCTCTGCGGGCGCCAATCGCAATACGTCGGCGATCCGACTTAGCGCTGCGCCCGAAGGCGTTACCTCTTTTCCCTGCTCGAGCCGCGTATACCAGGTAGCGCTGATGGCGGCCATCTGGGCGACTTCTTCGCGTCGAAGACCTGATGTTCTTCGCTTTCTTTCGCCGACCTGCTTGTCGCTTGCCAGTTCGGCGACCAACTCTCGATGCTTGCGCAAGAACTCGCCGAGCGCTTGCTGTCGCATCGAAGACTGTATCGTAGGATATTTTGTACCCCGATAATTGTCCTGAGAGTGTCCCAACTTCAGGCTCTCCCCCGGCAAAATAACTGATCACAAATTAGGCGACGATAAATTTGGTGACGTTTCCGCCCTACGTAAATTTACGGAACGTTGTAATTTAGAGAGCATTCTACAGGCATTGTCGAGGTTTGGTTGTGAACGCGGCTGTTAGCCGACGCTGTATACAATCGCGAGGGCAATTACGCGCCCTCTGCTGAAATTTTATGGACTGCGATCGTGCAGGACGCCGATAGCTCAGCGGTCGCGAGGTAGGCGCGAGGGGTGCTTAGCTACCGGTTTTCAGATTTTTTGAAAGGTCAGATTTCGGCTGATGGCCTATGGGGACAGAAAATGCGGGCGTGTCGGGTTTGAACGCGGCGTCCCCGTTTTCATTATGGGGATCGATGGAACCTGGCGGCGGGACTGCATGATGGTCGATGTATCGCAAACGGGCGCACGGCTGTGCTTCGACGGATCGCTCGAAGGATTGGATCTCAGGGAGTTCTTCCTGCTGCTGTCGTCGACGGGTCTCGCGTTTCGCCGCTGCAAACTGATACGCGTCGCCGGCGATCAACTCGGCGTGCAGTTTCTGGCGCAAGACAAAACCAAGAAGAAACTTCTGAAACGACAGCCGCCGGCCAACGAAACCGCATGAAGAACCAAGTTCAGTACTTGCAAGGAACTATCCATGACTGACCCGCAGAAAGCGACAGAGGTCTCCGTCCTCACCAGATCGACTGAGCCTTTGACCGGAATTGTCCAGGTAAATACCGCTGACGCTGAAATCGAATTCGAAATCACGGAAGATATCGCGCACAAGATCTGCATCGATCTCGAGCGCTTTCTCACCGATGATGGCTCCAGGGCTTCAAAACCACCGGGAAAGCGTCGATTTCGACAGCGGCCGAGAGAATGAGACCAATTATTCATGTCCGTTCATGTGATCGCTGACACTGCGAACAAACTCGCGACCCTGCGCGCCATGCTGGAAGCGCAGCACACGGTCACATCCGAGTTGCTCAGCGGCACAAGCAACCGGTGCAGCACGTCTGATGCGATTGTCGCCACCGCGGATTTGCGGGTCGTTGAAAACATTGCGGCACTAAAGGAGACGTTCGGAAAATTAGGCCACGTCCCTAAGCGGATTTTTCTCATCGATCAGAGAGAACGTTTATTCACCGTCCAGGCCTATGCGCTGGGGGCGACGCGCGTCCTTGTTAATCCTATAAAACAAGCGAATTTGTTGGCCCAGCTTGCCGACCGCAATCCTTCCGAGACGCACCCGAACGACGCGTTGCAGGGTGCCCGTGAGGCCGCGGCCGCGGGCGCGATCGCCATCGGCGCGATGTTCTCCGCCGCGTTGAGCGGCAAGCCGATCGACGTCCGGGGCGCGAAGGGCGCAGCCGGCGGCATAGCCGACAGCATTGCCGAGGACGGGTTATCGAGCTGGCTTGAGGCCGTTCGCCTTCATCACGAAGGAACCTATCAGCACTGCCTCTTGGTGACGGGAATAGCGGTCGACTTTGGCTTGAGTCTCGGTCTGGCGAAGCGGGACATCGAGCGGCTCTACGCGGCTGCGATGTTTCATGACGTCGGCAAGGCCAAAATCCCACTCGCGATCCTGGATAAGCCCGGACGCCTCGATACCGAGGAACGCGCGCTGATCGAAACCCATCCCACGGCAGGCTACGAAGTACTAAAGAAAACTGCCGGCATCTCCCCGGAGATCCTCGATGCCGTCCGCCATCATCACGAATTTCTCGATGGTAGCGGATATCCTGATGCGCTTTGTGCCGCCAGCATAACCGACGTCGTTCGGATACTGACCATTTCCGATATTTTTGCGGCCTTGATTGAGCATCGATCCTACAGGCCAGCCATGCCTCGGGAACAGGCCTATGAAATCGTGCGGGGCATGCACGGAAAACTCGAGATGCCGCTGGTTGCGGCATTCAGGGATGTGGCGTTGAACCGCTGAAGCGGCCCCAGTCCGGCGCCACCCTCAATCATACACGAACGCGCCATCGTCGAGATCGATCGCCGGAAACTCGTCTTTCTCGGCCCAATAGTCCTGGCTGTGTTGCCATTCCGGCTTGTCGCCGCGCTTGGGCAACAGATGCATGTCGCGCATCAAATAGCCGGGATTGAAATTTTCGGGATCGATCCAGGACGATAGCGGCATGTTGGAGTCCTGCAGCCGCAGCGCCGGCACGACCTTCCTGGCGCCCTTGTTCTTCATATGCGCGAGCAGGCGGCAGACGAAATCCGCCACCAGATCGGTGCGCAGCGTCCAGCTGGCGCGGAAATATCCGAACACCCAGGCCATGTTCGGCACGCCGGTGAACATCATGCCGCGGTAGGTGACGGTGTCAGCGAAATCGAGCGAGGCGCCGTCGATCTCGAAAGCGATATCGCCGAGCACACTGAGATGGAAGCCGGTCGCGGTGATGACGATGTCGGCGTCGAGCCGCTTTCCCGACTTCAGGAGAATGCCGGTCTCCTCGAACCGCTCGATCTCGTCGCTGACGACGGACGCTTTGCCGCCTTTGATGGCCTGGAACAGATCGGCGTCGGGGACGAAGGCGATGCGCTGCCGCCAGGGCCGATAACTCGGCGTGAAATGCTTCTCGACATCGGCATCGGAATCGGGCCCCAGCGCCGCGCGGATGCCACCGAGCAGCTCCCGCCTGACGACTTCGGGCTCGGTGAATGAGCGGCGGGTGAAGGCATCCTGCTCGAACAGGATCTTTCGGCGCACAATCTCGTGGATCCATTCCTCGCTGACCTGCAATTGCCGCAGCGTCTCGGCGAGTTCGATGGCGTTGCGGCCGGTGCGGAAGTAGGTCGGCGAGCGCTGCAGCATGGTGACGTGGCCGCTTTCATCGGCGATCGCTGGAATAAGCGTCGCAGCGGTCGCACCCGAACCGATCACGACGACCTGCTTGTCCGATAGCTCGAGATCGTCAGGCCAGCGCTGCGGATGAACGATGCGGCCCTTGAAGGTTTGCATGCCCTTCCAGTGCGGCGTGTAGCCTTCGGAATGCCGGTAATAGCCCTGACACATCCAGAGGAAATTCGCGGTGAAGGTCTTGGGCTCGCCGGTGTCGGTCCGGACCGCTTCGATGGTCCACAGATTGGTCGCGCTCGACCAACTCGCCGAGGAAATCTGGTGCCGATAGCGGATGTGCTTTTCGAGCCCGTTCTCGGCGATGACCTCGCCCATATAGGCGCGAATTTCCGCAGCGGTTGCGATCGGTGCGCTGGTCCAGGGCTTGAAACGATAGCCGAAGGTATGAAGATCGCTGTCGGAGCGGATACCGGGATAGCGGTGGGTCAGCCAGGTGCCGCCAAAACTCTCTTGCGCCTCCAGCACGACAAAACTCGTGCCCGGAGACTGCGTGGTCAGATGATAGGCGCTGCCGACGCCGGAAATACCGGCGCCCACGATCAGTACGTCAAAATGCTCGACCGCTTGCGAAGCGGAAGTGGTGTGGGTTGTTGCGAGGGCGTCCATGTCTCCGGCTCTTTTTTTGATTGGCAACTTGTTGCTTTAAATCTGTAGAGATCAATCATGATCGGCGCAATGCATCAGATCAACCCGCTCCTCTCACAGGGCAGAACCCCACGCCCGTGCGGTCTGTAAAATCCAGTCGCGGTAAAGCGTGAGCGGCGTGACGCCGGTCAGACCGCCGCAGCCCGCGCTGGCGTTCGGTCCGGTCGACCAGCTGATGACGCCGATGATGAAAGGGCCTCCCTGCCGGTCCTCAAACACCGGCCCACCGGAATCCCCGGTGCAGGCGCCAAGCCCCTCACGGGCGCCTTGCGTGAGCGGATCGACCAACCTGATTTGCAATGTCCCGGGCTGGCCGGTCGCGACCAGACCGGCGACGCGAATGGTCCCGCCGCTCGAGCCTTCGCCGCGGATGGTGACGCCGATGCCGGCGATGGTGAAGCGGCTGCCGACGATAATCGGGATCTGCGGCACGCCCAACGTTGCGGCGCTTTTCCCGCTGGGCGAAATTTCGAGCTGCAGCAACGCCACGTCGGCGGTCGCGCGATGCGCCACCATCGCCTGCATGTTGAAGGCGGGGTGAATGGCGACAGTTCTCACATCCCGCAGCAGCGGCTTGTTGTCGGCGCCATATTCGACGATCTTGTAGTCTGCGCCGGGCTGCACGCAATGCGCCGCGGTCAGCACGAGTTTCGGCGCGATCAACGCACCGGTGCAGAAATTGCCGCGCGAGCCGACAATGGTGACGACGGAGCGGCCGACGCCCGCGGCAGAAGGCACCCCGCCGCCGACGATGGCGTGAGCGGGCGCTGCGGCGAGCAGCGCCAGGATTGTGAGCAAGTGGGGAGGGATTTTCATCGCGGCAGCAATAGAACGTAACCGGCGCGTCGCCAAGGCGGGGACTGGTTCCAGCCGGCTCACCGTGTTAGCCGTTGGCGACATCGCATCAACATGACCAGGGGAATCGATGATCGAGGCAGTGATCTGGGATTTTGGCGGGGTGCTCACCACCTCACCGTTCGAGGCGTTTGCGCGGTTTGAGAGCGAACGCGGATTGCCCGCCGATATCATCCGGCGCACCAACGCCAACAACCATCTCGAAAATGCCTGGGCGAAATTCGAGCGCGCCGAAGTCGACATTGAAACCTTCGACCAGCTGTTCGCGGCCGAATCGCTGGCGCTGGGGGCGGAGGTCCGCGGCCGCGAAGTTTTGCCGCTGTTGTCCGGCGATCTGCGGCCCGAGATGGTCGAGGCGCTGAGAACTGTGAAGACGAAATTCAAGACCGGCTGCATCACCAATAACCTTCCCGCCAATGCGATCGGAAGCCGCAGCGGCCGCTCGCTCTATGTCACTGAGGTGATGGCGCTGTTCGATCACATCATCGAATCCGCCAAGATCGGCTTGCGGAAGCCCGATCCGCGCATCTACCGGATGATGGTCGAAGCGCTCGGCGTCGATCCCAAGGCATGCGTCTATCTCGACGATCTCGGCGTCAACCTGAAGCCCGCCCGCGAGATGGGCATGACCACGATCAAGGTCGCGAATGCGCCGCAAGCCATCGCCGAACTTGAGGCGGCGACGGGGCTGTCGCTGCGATAGTTGCGCGAGGGGACGATGCCGAAGAACATAGTCATTTGCTGCGATGGCACCGGCAACGAGATAGGCTCCAACATCTCGAACGTCCTCAAGCTGTTCCGCGTCCTCGAAAAGGACGCGGGCCAGCGGGTCTACTATCATCCGGGCATCGGAACGATCGGCCTGGAAAGCGCCTGGGGGCGTTTCAAACAGAAAGTCCGTGGTGTCTTCGGGCTCGCCACCGGCGCTGGGTTGGACAACGATACGCTCGCCGCTTACCGCTTCCTGTGCGAGACCTATGAGAGCGGCGACCGGGTTTGGTTGTTCGGTTTCAGCCGCGGCGCCTACACCGTGCGGGTGCTCGCGGCGTTCATCCACGTGATCGGATTGCTGCGGCCGGACCAGATCGACCTCGCCGGATATGCGTTCTCCACCTACAAGAATGCAAGCGCGAACAGCCAGAGCGCCGATGGCAAAGCCCCTTCGTTTCTGGACGAAGCCTGGCACTTCAGCCGCGTTGCCGGCGGATATCCTGTGACGATCGAGTTCATCGGGGTCTGGGATACCGTAGCCTCGGTGATCGTTCCCCGCAAAGACAAGCTGCTGCCTGATCTGCAAACACTGGTTTACACGCGGAGCAACCCAAGTGTCAGAAAATTCCGGCAGGCGATGTCGATCGATGAGCGCCGCCGGATGTTCCGGCTCAATCGCTGGATCGACCCGCAAAAATTTCGTTCCGATCAATTCGATCCGTCGACCGCGGTGGACCAGGATATCCGCCAGGTCTGGTTTGCCGGCGTGCATGGTGACGTCGGCGGCGGCTATCCGGAACAGCAAAGCGGTCTTTCGAAATTTCCGCTGCTGTGGATGATCGCACAAGCCGAGGCGGCCGGACTTCGCGTCGATCGTGCCATGATCGATCATCTCGGTTGGGGGCAGGCGGGACAAGGTGGTTCGCACGAATACGTCGCGCCGGACGCGACCGCCAAGCTGCACATTTCGCCTGAAAGCGTGTGGTGGATTCTGGAGTGGCTGCCGAAGCAGGAGAAGTGGCGGGAGTGGCCGGACCGCAAATGTATCCTCGGCTGGTATTTGCCGCTCGCCGAACCCCGGCCGATCCCGGATGGAGCCATTCTCCATCGCTCCGTCATCGATCGAATTACCAAAGACCCGACCTACCGGCCGATCAACATGCCGGCCTCCTATTCCATCGAAGAGACACCGCCGCAACCCTAGCGCTCCGGTTGCTGGATGGTCATGCGATGCGCTCGGGAAACGCCGCCGACAGCGCCGCGCGATCGGGCTTTAATACACCGCGCTCGGTGATCAATCCCGTTACCAATCGCGCCGGCGTGACATCAAAGCCGTAATTCGCGACCGGTGAGTTTTCGGGCACGATCCGCACCGTCTCGATCCGTCCATCGGCGGTCCGCCCAGTCATCGTCGCAACCTCGTCGGCGGCACGTTGCTCGATCGGAATCTCGCTGATACCGTCATCGACATCGAAATCGATCGTCGGCGATGGCAGCGCCACATAGAACGGCACGCCATTGTCATGCGCGGCGAGCGCCTTGAGGTAGGTGCCGATCTTGTTGCAAACGTCGCCACTGGCGGTCACCCGGTCGGTGCCGACGATCACGAGGTCGACCATGCCGTGCTGCATCAGATGACCGCCGGTGTTGTCGGGGATCACCGTGTGCGGCACGCCGTGATGTCCGAGCTCCCAGGCGGTGAGTGAAGCGCCCTGATTACGCGGACGGGTCTCGTCGACCCAGACATGAATAGGATGGTTGCGGTCATGCGCCAGGTAAATTGGGGCCGTCGCCGTGCCCCAATCGACGGTCGCGAGCCAACCGGCGTTGCAATGGGTCAGCACGTTGACGCGCTCGCCCGGCTTCTTGGCCGCCGCGATCTTTTCGATCAACGCAAGGCCATGTTCGCCGATACTCCGGTTGATGGCGATGTCTTCCTCGGCAATCTCGGCGGCGCGGGAATAGGCGACCGCGGCGCGATCCGATGATGACAGCGGCGCCAGTAACGACCGCATCTCATCCAGCGCCCATTTCAAATTGATCGCGGTCGGCCGCGTCGCAATCAGCAATTTGTAAGCCTGATCGAGCGCCGCATCGGAAGCGTCGGCCCGCATCCCCAGCGCCATCCCGTAGGCCGCGGTCGCCCCGATCAGCGGCGCGCCGCGCACCAGCATCGAGCGGATCGCGTCAGCCGCGGCATCGCAAGTGGTGAGATGCGCCACGACAAACTGGTGCGGCAACCACCGCTGGTCGATTGCGCTGACGGTGTGGCCGTCGGGCTCGAGCCAGATGCTGCGGATGTGCCTGCCGTCGACCTTCATGACACCCACCCGTCAAGTCGATAAATTTTACGCCCGCAGGATTCGCCCTGCGACGGCGTCCAGCTTTTTCAACAGTTCCGGATCGCGCGCTTCCGGGGCGGTGATAACAGCGGTGTCGAGCGCGCGGTCGCAGCCGATCGGGCACGGCTCGTGTTCCCTCGGGAAATCGCGGGCGAGGCGCGCCACCAGACTCTTCGCCTTGTCGGCGTTGGTCGTCAATACCCGGATGATGTCCTGCACCGTCACGGCATCATGATCGGGATGCCAGCAATCGAAATCGGTCACCATGGCTACCGTCGCGTAACAAATCTCTGCTTCGCGCGCGAGTTTTGCTTCCGGCATATTGGTCATGCCGATCACGGCATAACCTGACTTCTTGTACGTCATGCTCTCGGCGTAGCTGGAGAATTGCGGGCCTTCCATGCACAGATAAGTTCCAGTCCGCGCGAGCGCGATCCCCTCGGCTTCGGCTGCGGCGGCGAGGTGAATGCGCAGCCGCGGCGACACCGGATGCGCCATCGACACATGGGCGACGCAGCCCTTGCCGAAGAACGAGCTTTCGCGCTTGTAGGTGCGGTCGACGAACTGGTCGACCAGCACAAAGGTGCCGGGCGGCAACTCTTCCTTGAAGGAGCCGCAAGCCGACAACGAGATCAGGTCGGTGACCCCGGCCCGCTTCAGCACGTCGATATTGGCGCGGTAATTGATGTCGGAGGGCGACAGCCGATGGCCCTTGTCATGGCGCGGCAGGAACACGATCGGCAGGCCCGCGATGCTGCCGTGCCTGACCGGCGCCGAGGGCTCGCCCCAGGGACTCTTGATCGCCTCCTCGCGTGCATTTTCGAGCCCCGGCAGGTCGTAAATGCCCGAGCCGCCGATGATGCCGAGGACTGCCTTCGTCATGGGTTTTCCTTCGCGTGATCGTGCCGCGGCTCAACATGCCGGCGAAGCGCGACAACGGCATTACGTGCTATCCTAGTGGGGGAGCGGATGGCGAACAAGAATGCTCCGTGTCGCTTTGCTTACCCTCCCCTGGAGGGTAAAAGCAAAACACGCGCCCGCGATCTCGCGGCCCGACACGCCCGAGGTTTGCCAGAAAATTCCTTACCCTCCGATCAGAGGGCGCAGGGAATGCCGGGCGCCCGATGCGCCCGATGGCCGCGTGTGCAATGATAGTGTGAGAGCGCACACGCGTTAGTCAGGTCACACCGGAATCACCCAGCATTCCCCGCGC
>Ga0209331_1000302_pt1 | contig 18167 bp, 17 predicted proteins | sample JacPinW_OM3H0_M3_FD_187971 | JGI IMG/M metagenome (GOLD analysis project Ga0209331, IMG submission 187971) | Forest soil microbial communities from Algoma, Ontario, Canada - Jack Pine, Ontario site 1_JW_OM3H0_M3 (SPAdes) (version 2) | ecosystem: Environmental > Terrestrial > Soil > Boreal...
GAGCGCCGATGGAATCTCCAGACCGGTAAAGAGACGCGGCATGACACGATCGGGGGGAGGAATACAAATATATAGGTTGACTAGTGGGGTGGGCCAAGGCGCGCGGATTGCAGCTCTACGCGTCCGCAAAATCGCGCGCCGTAGGCCACCCTACGGCTTTATTTGACGCGTGCGTATGATGAGCTCCTCGACCTTCGGCAGAATGCCCGCGACGATATGATCGATGCCTTCCGCCGTCGGATGAACTCCGTCGCGCTGATTGAGGTTTGATTGGGCAGCCACCCCGTCCAGAAAAAACGGATAGATCAGAACGCCATCCTCGGAGCCAAGATCGGAGTAGATGGATTCAAATTCACGGCCGTATTGCGCTCCCAGATTGGGCGCCGCCCGCATCCCGGCAAGGAGGACAGGGATGTGGCGCGCCCGCAGTCGATGCACGATTTCGGTGAGCGCGTTACGCGTGAGTTTCGGATCGATCCCGAGCAGCATGTCGTTCGCACCAAGCTCGACAATGACCGCATCGGTGCCTTCCGGAACAGACCAATCGAGCCGCGCGAGGCCGCGAGATGCCGTGTCCCCTGAGGCGCCGGCGTTCGCGACTTCAACCGCTATGCCCTTTGCACGCAGCGCTGCCTGGAGCTTTGCGGGAAAGGAGTCGTTAACGGGCAGCCCAAGGCCTGCGGTGAGCGAATCCCCGAGCGCGACGATCCGAACGGGATGATCGGCGCCGCCGGCGGAGTCAATTCCTGCCCAGGCGCAAAGAAGACCGAGCACGAGCAGCCCTGCGATATGGACTCCGCAGCGGCAACCCCAATATGAGGCGAATTCCCGCCGGCGGCCACACCAAAGCAAAAAAGAGCAAGCCAGCATGCAAGAAGCGTTACGCGCGGACTCCAATGCGGCGATTTCGTTGATCGGGATCGACCTGTCGCTCGGGCGCGGGGTAAGTCGCGTCCATATCCTCAAGGATATCACCCTCAATATAGGCCGCGGCGAGGCGGTGGGCCTCGTGGGCCCGTCGGGGTCGGGAAAATCAACCCTCCTCATGGTCATGGCAGGCCTGGAGCGGGCGGATACGGGCACCGTTACGGTCGCCGGTGAGCGGCTGGCTGCACTGGGTGAGGATGCACTCGCGGTGTTCCGGGGCCGCAATGTCGGCATTGTTTTCCAGTCGTTCCATCTAATCCCAACCATGACAGCACTGGAGAACGTCGCCGTGCCGCTGGAATTTGCGGGAGCCCGCGACGCCAATGAGCGCGCAGCCCGCGAGCTTGCGGCCATGAGCCTTGGCGATCGGTTGCATCACTATCCGGCGCAGCTTTCCGGCGGCGAGCAACAGCGCGTGGCCTTGGCGCGCGCGCTCGTGGCCGATCCGGCGATCCTGCTCGCCGACGAGCCGACCGGAAATCTCGACGAAGCGACGGGCGCCGAGATTATCGAGCTGCTGTTTGCCAATCACCGACAACGCCGTACGACGCTCGTCCTCGTCACGCATGATGCGGCCTTGGCGGCGCGGTGTGACCGGGTGGTGAAGCTTCGCTCCGGCCGGCTTGAAAGCGGGCAACATCAGACGGCCGCGATATGACGCAATTGCAGTTTACGCAAATGCGCACGACCGTGCTGCTCGCGGCGCGGATAGCGGCACGCGAAATGCGCGGAGGCTTGCACGGATTTTATGTGCTGATCGCCTGCATCGCACTCGGGGTCATGGCGATTGCAGGCGTGGGGTCCGTCGCGTCGGGTCTTGCGAATGGACTTGCGCGTGAAGGACGGGTCATGCTTGGCGGGGATCTCGCGTTTTCGCTCAGCCTGCGCGAGGCCAATAGCGCCGAGCGCGCTTTTCTCGCGCGGCAAGGGCGCGTCTCGGTGGCTGCGACCATGCGCGCCATGGCACGCGCCGAAGATGGCCGCAGCACGCTCGTTGAAGTCAAGGCGGTCGATTCATCCTATCCGCTCTACGGCACGGTTGCCCTCGATGATTCGAAAGCGCCGCTCGATGACGTGCTTGCCCAGCATCTGGGCGCGTTCGGCGCGGCCGCCGATCCGGTCCTGCTGAGCCGTCTCGATCTTGCTCCCGGAGCGCGCATCAGCGTTGGCGGCGCCACCATCCAAATCCGCGCCGTGCTCACATCCGAACCGGACAAGCTAGCGAGCGGCATCGGGTTCGGACCGCGGCTCCTCATCAGCGAAAGTGCCCTGCGCGCGACCGGGCTCATTCAACCCGGCAGCATCGTGCGCTGGCATTACCGGCTCAAACTTCCCGCCAACGACGCAACGGATGCGCCCGGGCGCGCAGTCGCGGCGGCCGCGCGAACGGAGTTCCCGGACGCCGGTTGGGAAATCCGCTCCAGCACCAATGCCTCGCCTTCCCTCGAGCGCAATGTGGAACGTTTCACGCAGTACCTCACTCTGGTCGGGCTCACCGCGCTGCTCATCGGCGGAGTGGGCGTCGGCAATGCGGTAAGGGCTCACATCGACCGGCGGACGGAGGTGATCGCTACCCTGAAATCTCTGGGCGCGACAGGAGGACGCGTCTTTGCGATCTATCTCGCCCAAGTGTTGGTGCTCGCGGCATTGGGTGCGGTGCCCGGTCTTATTGCCGGCGCCGCATTACCCTTTCTGATCGTCTGGGCTTTCGCCGCAGTGTTGCCGCTGCCGCTTTTGCCGGCGCTCTATCCCGGGGCTCTCGCGCTTGCTCTGCTTTATGGTCTTCTGACCGCGATCGCATTTGCGCTCTGGCCGCTGGGGCGGGCGCATGATGTGCCGGCTTCGGCGCTGTTCCGGAACGAAGTCACGGGGGACGCCCACCGCCCTCGCCTGCGTTACATGCTGGCGACCGCGCTTGCGGTGGGCGCGCTCGCAGCGTTCGCGGTGGCGGCTGCCCACGATCAGCGGATTGCAGCGGTGTTCACCGTCTGCGCCGCGGGCGTGTTCGTTTTGCTCTACCTCGTCGCCCGGCTGGTCATGGTCATCGCACGGCGCGCGAGGACGCTACGCTCCCCAATCGTGCGGCTCGCCATCGCAAATATTCATCGCCCGGGCGCGCTGACGCCCAGCATCGTTCTTTCCCTCGGACTGGGACTGACGCTCCTGGTCACCGTCGTTGCGATCGACGGCAATTTGCGCATTCAGTTTCTTGCAGCGCTGCCGCAGAAAGCGCCGAGTTTTTATTTCGTCGACATCCCCGCAGACGGAGCCCATGAATTCGACAGCTTCGTGCGCGCGCTTGCGCCACGCGCCACCCTCGAACGGGTCCCAATGATGCGCGGCCGAATCATCTCGGTCGATGGCGTGTCCGCCGAGAATCTCAAACCGGGCTCCGACGCAGCCTGGGCTTTGCAGAGCGACCGCGGGATCACCTATGCCGACAGCGTCCCGCCCGGCTCTCGCCTTGTTGAAGGACAATGGTGGACAGCGGCCTACGACGGTCCCCCGCTGGTCTCATTCGAGCAACGGATCGCAGACGGGCTGCGCCTCAAGCTCGGCGATACCGTGACGGTGAATGTGCTCGGCCGTAACATCATAGCTACCGTCGCGAACGTTCGCGCGCTCGACTGGCAAAGCCTCGGCATCAATTTCGTCATGGTGTTCTCGCCGAACACTTTCCGTGGCGCACCCCATACCCAGATCGCTACCCTCACCTATCCCGCGGGAAGCACGAACGAGGAGGAGATCGCGCTGCTCAAAGCGGCCGGTGACGCGTTCCCGGGCATCACCATTCTGCGCGTGCGGGACGTGCTCGAGGCGGTCGGGGCCACGGTGGCCAATCTCGTCCTTGGAATTCGCGCAGCCAGCGCATTGACGTTGCTGGTCGCCGTGCTTGTGCTCGCAGGCGCACTTGCAGCCGGACACAGGCGCCGGGTGTATGAGGCGGTGGTTCTCAAGACGCTTGGCGCAACCCGCACCCGGCTGTTGGCCGCCTACGTGATTGAATATTTCATCCTCGGCCTGGCCACGGCCTTGCTCGGGATCGCAGCGGGATCTCTGGCAGCGGCCTTCGTCCTCGGCCGGTTCATGCATCTGCCGTTCACCTGGGTGCCGGGGCCGCTTTTCGCCTGCTCGTTAGGCGCCGTGACGGGCACCGTGTTTCTCGGCCTGATCAGCACGTTCAAGGCGCTCGGGCAAAAGGCGGGTCCTGTGCTTCGGAATTTGTGAGCGGGATGCGCCGCGACATGGACAAAATTTCATCTTTTACTCGACCTGCGCGGACAACAGGCGTTAACAAATCCGCCCTATGGCATCTGGCGCCGGAACAATTCCGGCATTAGATTCCGCGCATCGGTTGCCAGCCGGTCTCCGGTGGGGCGCCATTGTAATCCGGCCTCGCGGCCGGACGGAGAGAGAGGGAAATTCCATGTCGGATTTCGACCGCAACTACGCGGCTGCCCGACGCGGCTTCGGTGCAGACCGGACGATCGCGATCGATCAGGGCCTGCGCGCCTACATGATCCGCGTCTACAACTATATGGGTATGGGAGTCGCGCTCACTGGCGTCGTTGCCTGGCTGACCTTCAACGCGGCGGTGACCGACTCGGCCGGGCGATTGGTGCTCACCCCCTTCGGCCAGATGATCTACAGCGGGCCGGCGGTTATCGTCCTGTTCCTGGCGACGCTCGGGCTGGTTTTCCTGATCAGTTGGCGCATCGGCTCGCTTAATCCCGCGACGGCACTCACGCTGTTCATGGTGTATGCCGCCTTGCTCGGAGTGATGCTGTCGACCGTGTTTCTCACTTACACTCACACCTCGGTCGCCCGCGTGTTCTTCATCTCCGCGGCTTCCTTCGGTGCTTTGAGCCTGTGGGGCTACACGACGCAGCGCGATCTCTCCGCAATGGGCGCTTTTCTGATCATGGGCCTGTTCGGCCTGATCCTGGCCATGCTGGTCAACATCATTCTTGCTGCCTTTGGCGTGAACACCGGGCCGCTCGACTTCATCATCTCCTGCGTGGGCGTGCTCATATTCGCCGGGTTGACCGCCTGGGATACCCAGCGCATCAAGAACATGTATGACGCGATGGATGACGGCACGGTTGTCGGCCGCAAGGCTGTAATGGGCGCGCTGTCGCTCTATCTCGACTTCATCAACCTGTTCATGTTCCTCATTCGGCTCCTCGGCGACCGCCGTTAAGTCTGGCAAAGCGGATGCAACGCGCCCCGGCCTTTCGCCGGGGCGTTTTGTTTGGGACAGTGTAGGCTCGATCCCCGCGCACCCGAGCGCTCGCTGCTTTGCGACCATGCCTCTCATTCGTCCTGCCGAGCCCCGCGACATCGCGGCCATTGCCGATATCTACGACGCAGCCGTTCGGCATGGCACTGCCTCATTTGAAATCGAGCCGCCCGGCCAAGCAGAAATGGGGCGCCGTTACGAAGCTTTGCGCGCCGGCGGGTATCCCTTTCTGGTGGCCGAGATGGACAGCTGCACCATTGGCTATGCTTATGCCGGGCCTTATCGCGCCCGGCCGGCCTATCATTGGACGGTGGAAGATTCGATCTATATCGCCCCGCAATCGCAAAGGCGTGGAGCGGGCCGGGCACTGCTGGTGCGGCTTCTTGCCGATGCCGAAGCCTGCGGATTTCGGCAGATGCTTGCGGTGATCGGCGATTCTGCGAATGCGGCTTCCATCGAGTTGCACCGCGCGGCAGGCTTTCGCCTGGTCGGCACGTTTGAAAATGTGGGCTACAAATTCGGACAGTGGCTGGACGCAGTCCTCATGCAACGCTCGCTCGGTCCTGGCGCGTCGACAGAGCCGCACACGACAACACGCTGATGGTTGTAGTCTGATCGCGACGAATCAGCCGGCCACGATGCGCATAGACTTGTCGATGGCACGCAGAACCGGATCGAGCTCGTGCCCGCGGCATACCACCAGCCCCGTGGCCGAGACCACGCTGTATGCGCCCTGGCGGCGCGCGAGCTTCGGACTCTTCTCGATGCGATAGATCGGGACCTCCGAAGCACGACGAAAAACGGAAAACACGGCCCGGTCGCGCAGGAAGTCGATGGCGTAGTCGCGCCACTCCCCGCCAGCAACCTTGCGTCCGTACAGGCCGAAGATGCGATTGAGCTCACGCCGGTCGAAGGTCACGCGAGTGGACGGGGCGACAGGCCCGGAGGCCTCGCCCCGTAAAAACTCGCCCGGCTCGGTGTCGCCCGCTGTCATGGGCGCCTCCTTTGGTGAACGGGTTCACCCGGATGATTGCGCCGGAGACAATGATGGGCAAGGGGAAAAAAGAGGAGGACGGATGACAGAGGATGGAAAGATGAAGTGCGAGTCTGTCCTGCGCCGTCTGTCGTCTGTTTAATGCAAGCCTGCGAATGCGGCGCCAAGAATAGCCTTGGGCTTTTCCATTGTGCCGGCCTGCAGGAGCACTGCCACCTCATCGATGCCATCGCCCGCGAGCGACTGCGACGGGATACTCCAGGATCCGGCATGACCGGCCCAGTCGCCGAGCTTCACCCAGCGCCGTACCACGTTGTGGTAGCTAATCGTGCGCCCTTTATTTTCGCCGCGCGCGATGATGACCGTGGCCGTCTTGGTTAATCCGCACAACCATGCTTCAGCGCTCGAAGGGACGCCATCGACCCCGGCAACCGCGAGGTTGATGCGGCCGTCCGCAAAAGCCAAGGTCAGCGGCGCAAGCGACATGGCACCGCTTTGACGGCTTTTGGCAATAGCCCTTTCAATGGCGGCTTTGTCGCTGCCGAGCGCATGGACACTGCCATTCACCACGGCTTGCGGCGTGTAGACCTGACCGTCGCCTCGTACATGCGCATAGGCCTTTTGACGTGCGGTATTTTTGGGGTTGGCGAGCGTGTCCTTCCAGCCGAGATAGTCCCAATAGTCGATCGGCACGCTTATGACGACGAGTGAAGGATCGCTCGCGAGCTCTGCAAGCAGCCTGTCCGCGGGAGGACAGGACGAGCAGCCCTGACTGGTGAATAATTCGACGACGCCTCTGGTCTGCGCTTGCACCGGCACGTGTAGGAAGGTGGATGAACAAATCAGGGCAAGCCCATAAGCGAAACGACGCACCATTCGAAATCTCCCCGAGGCCCAGACCAACGCGAAAACGCCCCAACGGACCTGAACCCAGCGGCGCGGCCGGGGCGAGCCGTTGGTACTGTCAGTTCCTACTGGGGCAGGCGATCACCCGCCACTCAAATCGCGGTGAAGGCAAGTTTCGGCGCCGTCACCTGGGAAGCAGCTGTCGCAGGACGTATTGGAGAATGCCGCCGTGCTTGAAATATTCAAGCTCGTCCAAGGTATCGATGCGGCAAATCAGCGGCACCCGTTTGAGCCCGCCGTCGGCCGCAATGATCTCGGCGATCATGCGCTGATGCGGTTTGATCTCGCCGTGCAGCCCGCGGATCGTCACCTGCTCGTTGCCCACGAGGCCGAGCGTCTGCCATGAGGTGCCTTCCTCGAAACACAAGGCAAGCACGCCCATGCCGATGAGATTGGAGCGATGGATGCGCTCGAACGACTGGCAAATGACCGCTCTCACGCCGAGCAGGTTTGGACCTTTCGCCGCCCAGTCGCGCGAAGAGCCGCTGCCGTACTCCTTCCCGGCGAATACGACGAGCGGCACGTTCTCGCTCTTGTAGCGCATGGCCGCGTCGTAGATCGACATGCGCTGGCGCGAAGGATAGTGCACGGTGACGCCTCCTTCCACCCCCGGCACCATCTGATTCTTGAGCCTGATGTTGGCAAAGGTGCCACGCATCATGATTTCATGGTTGCCGCGCCGCGTGCCGTATTGGTTGAAGTCTGCCGGTTTGACCTTGTGCTCGATCAGGTATTTGCCGGCCGGAGAATCGACTTTGATGGAGCCCGCCGGAGAGATGTGATCGGTCGTAATCGAATCGAGCAACAAGCAGAGCACGCGCCCATCCACGATGTCGGTCAGCGGCTCCGGATGCCGGCTCATCCCGGCGAAATAGGGTGGATTCTGCACATAGGTCGATTTTTTGTCCCAGGCGTAGGTCAAGGCCGCTTTCACGGTAATGCCACGCCAGTGCGTGTCGCCTTTGAACACGTCCGCGTATTTCCTTACGAACATCTGCTTCGTAATCGTTTTACGCACGACATTGTTGATCTCGCGGCTTGTCGGCCAGATATCCTTGAGAAAGACCTTCTTGCCGCTCTTGTCGATCCCCAACGGCTGCTTCAACAAATCAGCATACATGGAGCCCGCGAGCGCGTAGGCGACGACGAGGGGTGGCGAGGCGAGATAGTTCGCTCTCACATCGGCGTTGACGCGCCCCTCGAAATTGCGGTTGCCGGAGAGCACGGCCGCGGCCACAAGGTCCTTCTCGTTGATGACCTTGGAAATCTCCGGTGCCAGCGGACCGGAATTGCCGATGCAGGTGGTGCAGCCGAAACCGACGAGATTGTAGCCGAGCTTGTCCAGGTCCTTCTGCAATCCCGATTTACCGAGATATTCGGCGACGACTTGCGACCCAGGCGCGAGCGAGGTCTTCACCCAGGGCTTCACCGTCAAGCCCTTGGCGACCGCCTTGCGGGCGAGCAGCCCCGCGCCGACCATGACGTTCGGGTTGGACGTATTGGTACATGACGTGATCGCGGCGATGACCACATCGCCATGGCCGAGATCGTGCTTGCGGCCCTCGACCGAAACACGTTTTGAGGGGCCGGCCTTGGAGAATTCCTTGTCCAGGGAAGTGGCGAGCGAGGGATGGAGATCAAAAATATCCGCACCGCCGTCGCCCCCCTTGTTGAATTCTTTGTCCATCGCGGTCGCGAACTCGGTTCTCACATCCTTGAGGGCGACGCGGTCCTGTGGACGCTTGGGCCCGGCAAGCGAGGGCTCGACTTGTGCCAGTTCGAGCTTGAGCACGTCGGTAAAGAGCGGGTCCGGTGTCGATTTGGTGCGGAAGATGCCTTGCGCCTTGGCATAGGCGGCAACGAGTGCAACCAGCGCAGCTGGCCGCCCGGTATCCGAGAGATACCGGAGCGTGTCGTCGTCGATCGGGAAGAAGCCGCAAGTCGCGCCGTATTCAGGCGACATGTTGCCGATGGTGGCGCGATCGGCGATCGTAAGGTTCGATAGCCCGGGACCGAAAAACTCCACGAATTTTCCGACCACGCCGCGATTGCGCAGCATCTGAGTCACGGTGAGAACAAGATCGGTCGCAGTCACGCCTTCTTTGAGCTTGCCCGCGAGCTTCACCCCGATCACTTCGGGCAGCAACATGGAGTAGGGTTGGCCGAGCATGGCGGCTTCCGCCTCGATGCCTCCGACACCCCAACCGAGAACGGCAAGGCCATTGACCATGGTGGTGTGGGAATCGGTGCCGACCAGCGTGTCCGGGTACGCAACGTCCGTTACGACGTTCTTGCCGTCGAGCTTCACTTTGTCGCGTTTGGACCAGACAGTTTGCGAAAGGTATTCAAGATTGACCTGATGACAGATGCCGGTCCCGGGCGGCACGACGCGGAAATTGTCGAACGATTTCTGCGACCACTTGAGGAATTCATAGCGCTCCCGATTTTGCCTGTATTCCTCGTCAACATTCTTTTTCAGAGCGGAATTGTTGCCGAAGAAGGTCACCGATACCGAGTGATCACAAACGAGATCGACTGGAACAAGCGGATTGATCTTTTTCGGATCGCCCCCGAGCATCTTCATGGCATCGCGCATGGCGGCAAGGTCGACCACCGCGGGCACGCCGGTAAAATCCTGCATCAGAACGCGCGCCGGCCGGAAGGCGATCTCGCGTTCGGAGGTCTTGGTCTTGAGCCATTGGGAAACCGCCTGAAGGTCTTCCTTGGCGACCGACCGTCCGTCCTCGTTGCGCAGCAAATTTTCAAGCAGCACTTTGAGGGAAAACGGCAAGCGCGAGATGCCCTTGAGTCCGTTCTTTTCCGCCGCGGCGAGGCTGTAATAGGCGTACGTCTTGCTGCCGATCTTGAGCGTTCTGCAGCACCGGAAACTGTCGAGTGAAGTCATTTTGGTCTGGTTCCAATTATCCATGGAAGCGAGGCTGCGGTATCAAGGTACCCACTAGCGCCTTCCCCCTGTCGCCAGCTCCAAAGGGCTTTTGATGATGTGGACGGAGCGATGGCTTATAGAAACTTTTTTTGGTGTCTTCCACAAAATCGGTGGTTGTTGGCCGTGAATTTCCACGCCTCGAAGGGATCGGCCGAGCCAGCGCTGCACCGGCCCTGGCGGGCGGTTTCCGGGCAGAGTGAGCGTGGATGATTCGGCTTGCGGCAGATGAGCTTGCGTGTGTGCGAGGAGGGCGGGAAGTCTTCCAAGGGCTGGGCTTTGTCGTGATGAGCGGCGAAACGCTCGCGATCACAGGACCAAACGGGGCAGGGAAATCATCGCTCCTGCGGCTGATCGCAGGGCTCATCCGTCCAAGCCGGGGGCAAATCATGCTGGAGGGCGGTGACGCCGACCTCTCCATCGGCGAACAATCCCACTATCTCGGCCATCTCGATGCGCTCAAGTCCTCGCTGACCGTTGCGGAAAACCTCGCCTTCTGGAGCGACTTTCTCGGTGGCAGGAAGGAGATCGGCGCCGTATTGCGGCAGGTGGGCCTCGAAGAGCTTGCGCATTTGCCTGTCGGCTACCTCTCAGCCGGGCAGCGGCGCAGATTGGGGCTTGCGCGCCTGCTTGCGACCGAGCGCCCTATCTGGCTCCTCGATGAGCCGTCCGCCTCGCTCGATACGGCAGGCCAGGAACTGCTCGCTCGGATGATGGAATCTCACGCCGCGCATGGAGGAATCATTGCCGTGGCGACCCATGGGCAAGTCGGCCCAGGCGCGGTCACAGAACTCAGGCTCGGGGGCCGGCACCCTGTCGTTGCGGCCGATCGCGGGGAACCGCGGTGAGGCCGCTCCTGGCGCTGCTCTTTCGCGACATGCGCGTTGCGGTGCGCGTCGGGGGCGGGGCATTGATCGGCGTGGTGTTTTTTCTGATGGTCGTCACGCTTGTCCCCTTTGCGATCGGTCCGGATCTGGTGCTGCTGGGACGCATCGGTCCGGCCATCCTCTGGCTTGGCGCGCTCTTGGCGACCCTGCTCGGCCTGGATCGGCTCCTCGCGACAGACTTCGAGGATGGTTCGCTCGATCTCATTCTGATGGCGCCCATATCGCTGGAACTCGCCGTTGCAACCAAGGCTCTCGCACACTGGCTCACGACCGGCCTGCCGGTCGTGATTGCCGCACCCTTGCTCGGCATTCTTCTCAACCTTGGTCCCGAAACGACCGGGGCGGTTGCCCTTACCCTGTTCGCCGGCACGCCCGCGCTCACGTTCATCGGAGTGATCGGCGCTTCGCTCACAGTCGCATTGCGGCGCGGCGGGCTGCTGGTTCCGGTTCTCGTACTACCCTTGAACATTCCTGTGCTTATTTTCGGTGTCAGCGCGACCAAGGCGGCGGCCGCCGGGACCATCCCCTTCGGTGCCCCGTTTGCCGTGCTCTGCGCGCTCACATTGATGAGCGTTGTTATTGGGCCGGTCGCGGCAGCAATCGCTCTGCGCCAAGGGCTCGACTGAGGGAGTCTCGTTCCCATTGCGGACAGCGTGCGACGGAACTAAAGGGCACCGCATGCACACGAGCGCGGCATGACTTTGATCAATTTAGCAAACCCGTCGCGCTTCCTCGCGCTGAGCGCGCGCGCAATGCCCTGGCTCACCGCCGCGACGGTCTGCGCCTTCATTGTGGGAGGCGTTCAAGCCTATCTCTCGCCGGACGATTACCAGCAGGGTGCAACCGTCAAGATCATGTTCATCCACGTCCCCGCTGCATGGCTTGGTCTCTTTGCCTGGGTGCTGATGAGCTTGGCCGCGCTTGGCACTCTGGTCTGGCGCCATCCGCTCGCGGATGTCGCAGCGCGGGCCGCAGCCCCGATCGGCGCCGCTTTCACCCTGATTTGCCTTCTCACCGGTTCGCTGTGGGGCCGCCCGATGTGGGGCACCTACTGGGTCTGGGATGCGCGTCTCACCTCTGTGCTGGTGCTTTTTCTGTTGTATCTCGGGGTGATCGCGCTCTGGCGCACGATCGAGGACCCAACGCGCGGAGCCCGCGCCGCGGCGGTGTTCACGCTGGTGGGTGCTATCAACATCCCGATTATCAAATTCTCCGTCGACTGGTGGAATACGCTGCATCAGCCGGCTTCGGTGCTGCGGCTGGGAGGGCCAACCATTCATGTGAGCATTCTTGCGCCGCTGCTGAAGATGGTTGTGGCATTCACGTTGTTGTTTCTTACGTTGCATATCGCTGCCATGCGCAATGAGATTTTGCGCCGGCGGCTGCGCACCATGCTCATCATGCAGGCGGACGCAGCAGGAGCATGACGATGGCTTTCGGCCCCTATGCGATTTTCATCGTCGGTGCCTATGGGGCTGCCGCGGCGATTGTCGCAGGGCTGATTGCATGGATCGTGCTCGATCGCCGTCATTTGATCCGCTTGATCAATGAGCTCGAGGCGAAGGGTATTACGCGGCGTTCCGAGCGGGCTTACGAGAAAAATCCGTGACGGCGCCCGAGCAAAGCACCACGCAAGAGCAAGGGGTCGTCACGCGAACACGGCTGATTGTACTGCTCCCGCTTTTAGCCTTCATGGGGCTGGCTGCGATCTTCATCCTGCGGCTCGGAGCGGGCGACCCCTCGCGCATTCCCTCAGCGTTGATCGGCCGTCCCGCCCCACAGGTCAGCCTGCCGGGGTTGCCGGGGCTCGAACGCGACGGCGCTGGCGTGCCTGGCCTCGACGCCGCGATGCTCAAGGGCGAGGTCACGCTCGTAAATGTGTGGGCATCCTGGTGCGTACCGTGCCGGGATGAGGCCCCGCTCCTCATGCAGCTCGCCGCCGACAAGCGTATTCGTGTCGTTGGCATCACCTACAAGGACCAGGCCGAGAACGCGCGACGATTTCTCGGCCGCTACGGCAATCCGTTCGCCGCGAACGGCGTCGATGGGAATGGCCGCGCGGCGATCGAATGGGGCGTGTATGGCGTGCCTGAGACGTTCGTCGTCGATCGCGAGGGGCGCATTGCCTACAAGCTGGTCGGACCGATTACCCCCGACAATCTGGAGAGCGCGCTAAAGCCTGCAATCGAGAAAGCGCTGTCCTCGTCGGCATCTCCCTCCTGAAGCACGGCTGCGGGTTTACCGCGAGGTCTCCTGCTCGTTCGGCTGTGGCACCGCGTATTTCGACATCAAGGGGAACTGCAAGGCAGCGAACAAAAAGGTCAACGGCAAAACCCCGAACACTTTGAAGCTCACCCAGACATCGGTGGTCTGGGTACGCCAGACGATCTCGTTGAGAATAGCAAGTGCAACGAAGAACACGGCCCAACGCAGCGTCAGCTTGCGCCAGCCCTCTTCGGTCAGATGAAACACCGAATCGAATACCAGGCCGAGAAGCGGCTTGCCAAAGGCAAGCCCGCCCAGCAAGACGCCCGCGAACAGGAGATAGATGATCGTGGGCTTGAGCTTGATGAACAGCTCGTCGTGCAGCACCAGGGTCAGCGTGCCGAATACCAGGACGATGAGGGCGGTAATGAGCGGCATGATCGGCAGCTGCCGGGTGAGCGCGTAGGACACCGTGAGCGCAATCACGACGGCGGCCATGAACACGGCGGTGGCGACGAATATGCCGGCGCGTTCGCCGGATACGATCCCCTCGGGCAGTATCGGACGCAGCAGCGGGAGAAAGATTGCCGGCCGTGCATTGGCGATGAAAAACAGCAGCAACGGCCCGATGTCGAGCACGAGCTTGAGGGTCGGGTTGAGCTGGGGTTTTTGCGTATTCATCACGTTACCGTCACGTTGAGGCGACACCCGCGACGGCGTTCGCAAATTCTCTCGCTGAGAACGGCGCGAGATCTTCAATGCCCTCGCCCACTCCGACAAAATGCACCGGCAAGCCGAATTTGTCCGCGATGGCGACGAGAATGCCGCCACGCGCCGTGCCGTCGAGCTTGGTCATCACGAGGCCTGTGACCCCTGCCACATCCCGGAATACTTCCACTTGCGAGAGCGCGTTCTGCCCGACCGTCGCGTCGAGCACGAGCAAGACGGCATGGGGGGCGGAAGCATCCACTTTTTTCATCACGCGCACAATCTTTTCGAGCTCGGCCATCAACACCGCCTTGTTCTGAAGGCGTCCGGCGGTGTCAACCAGTACCACGTCGGTTTTCGCGGCACGTGCCTGCACGAGCGCATCAAAAGCAAGACCGGCGGGGTCCGCACCGGGCTCCCTTGCCAGGATGGAAGCACCGCTGCGCGAAGCCCACAGCTTCAATTGATCGATCGCGGCAGCCCGGAAGGTATCGCCGGCCACCATCATGACGGAATGCCCCTCTTCCCGCATTCTGGCGGCAAGCTTGCCGATGGTGGTGGTCTTGCCGGAGCCATTGACGCCGACCACCAGTGCAACAAACGGTTTGGCGGTATCGACTGCAATCGGCTTTGCCACCGGGCTGAGCACCTTCTCTATCTCGCAAGCGAGAACTGACTTGACCTCGTCCGGCGTGATGGACTTGTCATAGCGGCCTTCTCCGACCGCCTCGGCGACCCTCGCCGCGCAGTCCATTCCCAAATCGGCCCTGATCAACAGGTCCTCGATTTCCTCGATCATGGCCGAATCGAGCTTGCGCTTGGCAACGAGGTCGCCGATCGCGCCGCCCAGCGACGCCGATGTACGCTTGAGCCCGCCGCTGAGCCGCTGCCACCATGTCGGCTTCCCTTCGGCGGTATCGCTCATGTAAGCCCCGTGATAACCGGTTCCATTGTGACTGAAGAAGAGATAGTGGCACGCCTGCTCTATCGCGACGGTCTGATGCTGGTCATCGACAAGCCCGCAGGCATTGCCGTTCATAAGGGCCCGAAAGCATCGCAAGAGGGCAAGAGCCTCGAAGATTATTTCCCGGCACTGCGTTTTGGGCTTCCGCGCGCGCCGGCGCTCGCGCACCGCCTCGATCGCGACACTTCGGGCTGTCTCGTGCTGGGCCGCCATCGCAAGGCGCTGGCGGAACTTGGCTGGCTGTTCAAAACCGGGCGGGTCGGAAAGACCTACTGGGCCATCGTCGAGGGCGGCCCATCGCAGGACGAGGGGCGCATCGACGTGCCGCTGGGGCGCAAAGACGCCACGCGCGGCTGGTGGATGAAGCACGATCCTGCCGGTCAGCCTGCCACCACAACCTGGCGCGTGCTGGGGCGCGCTCTGGAAGACCTCACTTCGGAGAATATCACTTGGCTTGCGCTCGAACCGCACACCGGCCGCACCCATCAGCTGCGCGTCCATTGCGCCGTGATGGGATGGCCCATCGTCGGAGACAGCATCTATGGGAGCGCGCCGCGTACCGGAGGCCCTGGCCTGCACCTGCATGCGCGCGAGGTCGTCGTGCCGCTCTATAAAAATCGCCCGCCCGTCGCCGTCAGCGCCCCGGCGCCGCTGCAGATGCAGGAGCGGCTGCGCGCCTGCGGATGGCAGGGCGAGGTATATCAGCTCCTCGATTGACTTAAGCCGCGTATCAGTAAAGCGTTGCCTTGAGGCGCTCCGGCGCCGCCTTGTCATGTTCCGCCGCGGCGATCTTGCCCTGAGTGAGAGCGGCGAGAATGGTGCCGGTGCTCGGCAGGTTCTTGCGGTCTACGTGGCGAGAGGGGTCCCACAGCTTGGAGCGCACGATCGCCTTGGCACACTGATAGAAGATGCGATCCACGGAAACGACGATGACGGAACGCGGCGCCTTGCCGTCCACGACAAAGTCCTGGAGCAGGGCCGGGTCGGTCGATATTTTTGCACGTCCGATGACCCGGATCGTCTCGCCGCATCCCGGAATCAGAAAGAGCAGCGCAACGCGCGGATCGTTGAGGATGTTGCGCAAGGTATCGATCCGATTGTTGCCGCGCCGGTCAGGGATGAGCAGGGTTTTCTCGTCCGCGACCCGCACGAACCCCGGCGCATCACCGCGGGGAGAGCAATCGAGAGCGTCCGGGCCCGCGGAAGCCAGCGCGAAAAAGGGCGCGGCTTCGATGAATTCGCGATAGTGCGCCGAGATGCGGTCCGTTTCCTTGGCGAGCGATGGGCCGTAGGGCGTACCGTACAGCCGTTCCAACGCGTCTACGCTGGTCACGATATGCTCGACGGGTAACGTGTTGGTCATGGGGTGCAACCTCGTTTCAATGCAATGCTACCACGCCGCCAGTCATGCCGCGAGCAGTTGGCGGCCATCATGGCTGAGAATGCCAACATCGAGAATGACGCCCGGCTCTGCGGGCCGATTGAACCTGACCGGCGTAAATTGCTCGTTATGGCCACGCGAGCGCGATTCCGCGAGCACCCGGCACCTTCGGCCGACTTGACTGTCGAGATGCTGTTTGAATGCCGCCTCTCCACGGGCGCGCAATTGCCGGGCGCGCTCTTTCGCGAGCGTGCGAGGCAGTTGCGGCATTCGTGCCGCAGGCGTGGCGGGACGCGGCGAGAAGGGAAAGACGTGAAGACGGGTGAGGCCGCAGGCATCAACGAGGTCGAGAGAGCGCGCGAACATCGCATCCGTTTCGGTCGGAAAGCCGGTGATCATGTCCGCGCCGAAGACCACGTCGGGGCGGAGCCGCCGCACCTGCGAGCAGAACGCGATTGCGTCCGTACGGCAATGCCGCCGCTTCATGCGCTTGAGGATGAGATCATCTCCGGACTGCAGGGAAAGGTGCAGATGCGGCATGAGCCGCGCTTGCGTCGCAATCGCATCCATGAGATCACGATCCGCCTCGACCGAATCGATGGAAGAGAGCCGCAAGCGCGGAAGTTGCGGTACGTGCTTGAGAATCTGTTTGACGAGCGTGCCGAGCTTCGGCGTTGCGGGCAGATTCGAGCCATAACTCGTTAGGTCGACCCCGGTGAGTACGACTTCGCGATAGCCTTGTTCGCAAAGCTTTCTGACCTCTGCCACGACCTCGCCCATGGGAACCGAGCGGGAATTGCCGCGGCCGTAGGGAATCACGCAGAACGTGCAGCGATGATCACAGCCGTTCTGCACCGCAACGAAGGCGCGGACCCGTCCTGCGAATCCATCAACGAGATGCGCGGCCGTTTCCCGCACGGCCATAATGTCGTTGACTTTGATTTTTTCCTCGGCCGGGACATCGGCTCCTGCTCGCATCAGCAGAGCGTTGCGATGCTCACGCCAGGCTTGGCTGCTGAGTTTTTCCTCATTGCCCAGGACCAAAGCCACTTCGGGCATGTCGGCAAACGTCCTCGGCTCGACCTGCGCAGCGCAACCAGTCACCACGACGGGCACATCGGGGCGCTCGCGCTTGATGCGGCGGATGGTCTGGCGCGATTGCCGCACGGCTTCAGCGGTTACCGCGCAAGTATTGACGATGATGACGTCGCCGATACCGGCCGCGCGCGCCCCAGCGCCGATCACGTCGGACTCATAGGCGTTAAGCCGGCAGCCGAACGTCACAACCTCCACGGTCATTGCTCGCGCTCGTCCTCCCTTCGGCGCGTGACGGCAATCATTCACGCGGATGCGGGCTCGGCAAAAATCGCCGGATCGAAGCGGCCCTCGTATTCGTAGGCGACCGGACCCGTCATCAGGACGTGATCGTCGCGCGCGCGCCATTCGATCCGAAGATCCCCGCCGGGGAGCGTCACAGTCACGCAGCGTCCGGTACGCCGCAGGCGCGCCGCCGCGACCGCTGCAGCACAGGCAGCCGAGCCGCATGCCATGGTGAGGCCCGCGCCGCGTTCCCATGTGCGAACAGCGATGTGCTCGCGCGAGCGAATTTGCGCGAGCGAGATATTCGCCCGTTCCGGGAACATGGGATGGTGCTCGAGCAGAGGACCAATCTTGCCAAGATCGTAGCGGTCGAGGTCATCGACCCAGAAGATTGCGTGCGGATTGCCCATGCTCACCACCGAGGGGGAATGCAGCGTGGGCTTATCGAGAGGACCGATCTGGAGCTCGATCGCTCGCGTATCCTCGAACTTCTGCGCCAGCGGAATCTCGTTCCAGGCAAAGCGCGGCTTGCCCATGTCCACGGTCGAAACGAGCGGCACGTCGCCTTTCCAGCAATCGATGCGACCCGCGTTGGTCTCGAAAGTCAGTTCTCGTTTTCCGGTTTCCTTGAAAAACAAATCCGCAACACAACGCATGCCATTGCCGCAAGCGCCGGATTCCGAACCATCAT
>Ga0209331_1000304_pt1 | contig 18104 bp, 15 predicted proteins | sample JacPinW_OM3H0_M3_FD_187971 | JGI IMG/M metagenome (GOLD analysis project Ga0209331, IMG submission 187971) | Forest soil microbial communities from Algoma, Ontario, Canada - Jack Pine, Ontario site 1_JW_OM3H0_M3 (SPAdes) (version 2) | ecosystem: Environmental > Terrestrial > Soil > Boreal...
GATGCAGTCGGCTCTACGGTCGATATGGTCGCCAACCCGCTCGGCTGGCTGATAGCAACGCAGATAGCCCTAACAACGACGCAAGTAGCCGTAAACGCCGGCACCACAAGCCTGGATGCGGCCGATCGGCTGGGTCAATTGAAGATGGCGGAGGATGCTTCCATCGATTTCTACAGCTTTGCCCGCTCGAGTTATTACCAGATGCGGCGCGCGGAGCTGCGCGCGGCGCTTGGCCTGCCAAACGTCGTCGAGTCTCCGGCTACCGCTGAGCTTGACGACCCGGCTGACGCCGGTCAGTCGGTTGCCGCCGCCCAGTGACGCGTCAACATGACTTCACTCTGGATCAATTCGAAGGGGCAAGGTCTACTGTTTGATCGACCGTTGCAATGAGGGCATGAGCACAGTCGGCCCAGTTTCGCGGACGATATTGAGCCCGCAGTTGTGCTTCGCGCGCGGCCAGGTACGCCGGATCAATGAGCGGCCGTTCGATCTTTGCCAACGCATCGTCGTCATTCGACGGATCGAAATAATCGATAAGGCTGCCAGCCACTTCCGGGATCGACGTGCGGTTGGAGGCTACGCAGAACTTCCCGTGCGCCAGGCTTTCCGCAATCGGCAATCCCCAACCCTCGCAGAAACTCGGAAAGACCGTGAATAAGCAGGAATCATACGCTCGCTGCAATTCTGCATCAGTCAAGCCTCGCAGCAGGATGATCTTGCCATCCAGATATTCGCTCGCCTCGAGATCCGCCAGCAAATCGTCAACCAACCAGCCAATCTTCCCGGCAAAAATCAAGCTCGGAACGAGGTCAGCGCCGTGCCGCTGCAACAGTCGTTGCCATACTCTAACAAGCAGCCGATGATTCTTTCTGGCTTCAATGGTGGAAACGAACAACACATACCGTGCAGGCAAGCTTGTCGTTGCTTGATCTTTCGCCGCGGGCCGGTCGGCCAAACCCGACCCCAGCTGCAAAGCCTCGACGCAACGCAATCGCCAGCCCGACTCCGAAGCAAACTCGATAAGAGCAGTCCGCGTATACTTCGAGTTGGTGAACACCACATCCGCAACCGCTATGGCATCTCGAAGCCAATTGCGAAATTGAACAGTGTGACGTGGCTCGACAAGAGATTCATATTGAATCGGAATGAGATCGTGAAGCAGGAGGGCGAATCTTATTCCGTAACGTCGCTTCAGTTCGGCAATATGCTTGATGTAGCCGGGAATACCCCAACCAGCTCCAATCGATACGATCATATCACCACGCTGCATGGACTGCCCAAACCGATTCTGCTGGAGCCATGTTTCGATAAGATCGCGGGCGGCAACCTTGAGGATTGAAAAGAAAAAAACTGGGTGCCGCATGACAACTGGGATAGTTCTGGGAAATTTTTCCCAAAATACTGCCGGCTCCCAAAATGTCTTCCACGGAGCGTTGCTGCCGGGCGGGTTCAAGTATGCGGAACGGATTGCGTCGAAGCCGATCGCGTGGAGTCGTTGGTTGTACACGCTAAGCCGGCAAAACCTCACGCGTCCCGAAGGGCCGTAGAGTGTCTTGGCTGCACGATAAATCTCGAATGAAACCCGCTGTACGCCGCTCGGGTTGCGAAAATGATCAAAGTATCGAAGGAAATCCTCCACTTCGAACCAGATAGCAGGCAGGCGAGTCTTCCGAGCGAAATAGTCTTCCTTTACGGGCTCCTTCACACCGGTCACGGGCGGCAATAAAGCGCTTCTTGCGTTGTCCATCATTGGGATGATTACAAAGCGGAACGCGCGACGTTGCAAATCAAAGTTTCCGGTAGGCTACGTCCCTGCAGTTGATATTTTTACGGAAAATTGACGCTTTGGGTTGCGGCTTGACTGATGCTGCTCAGTCAGCGGCGGTGGCACCGCGACGAATCCAAATCGGCCTCGCTGGAGCAGGATGCATTGGCGTGCGCTCGCGCGCTCCGCCCGAGAAGATAATGCCCTTCCATCCAATGCCAGACAAACAGTCCTGGAAGACCCAAGGCCAGCTCGCGTACCCGTTTCGACAATGAAATCGCCAGTGCCGCGTCGGCTGACAACCCGAACAGCGCCCCGAACAGGACAAAGCTGGCTTCGAGAACCCCTAATGCCCCAGGCACCATGAAGGCTGCCGCGCGAACGCCGGAACCAAGGCTTTCGAGGATAAATGCATCGATGACGCCGAGAGGCTGCCCTAAAGCCTGCATCACCAACCAGACTTCGCCCGCGCTGGCGGTCCATCCGATGAGCTGCAAAACGCTGGCGCGCAGGATGGGGCGCCCGCTTCGGTAAGCTGCGACGACTGCATCATCGATCGCCGATGCGCCGGCTATCCACCCGGACAGCCATTGTTCGGGCAACAGCCGGCGAGTCAGTTTCGCGGAGCCGAGAAACAGGCCGCGATGCTGGAATACGACGAATGCCGTGACTGCCGCAAATAATATGGCTGTACAGATCAACACCGCCCACGCCAGCAGCAGCACACTATGTTCGGTCGAACGCATCAGCAGCAATCCCAGTCCCGCGAGTACGAACATCAATTGGGTCGTTACACCGACGGTGACGTCCACGACCATGCTTGCCGCTGCTTGCGCGCCGGGCACGCCGCGCAAGCGGACAAGGCGCACGCTTGCGATATCGCCACCGATGCCGGCCACCGGCAGCAGCGAGTTGATGGAGTTGCGGATCCAGCGTATCCAGATGATGTTGATGGGATCCGGACGACTTGAAAGCGGCAGCAGCTCGCGCCATGAAAGAGCGCTGAAGCTCAAAGGAACAAGATGGTACACGGTGATGGGGATGAGCCACCATCCGATGACCAGCATGGCGTGAGCTACGTCCGCCGCACCGCTCTCGATGATCAGGAAGACGATCAGCAAACAACCGCAAAGAGCGGTGATCATCAACAAAGCAGGAAGGTGTCCAGCTTTGAGGGTGCGAGGAAATTTGATGGGCATTCGTTACCGTCTATCACCCATTTCTGCCCATTCCAATTGGAAGGGAAGGCTCCCCTTTGTGATTATCGCATTCGGCGGTACACTGTCAGGGTGACTGACCAAGATAGCGTCGCGCAAACAGGCTGTTGTTCGTGCCGCTCTCAACAACACCGAAATCGCGCAATCTGCGGTCTGGGTTGCCGGCTCATCTGGGGAATCCGGTTGATACGCTGCGAGAGATCAATGGCGCAGTCTTCACTGGCCTTCAGCAGACGGCTTCTCGCAGGCGTTGTCATGCTCGCGGCGGCCGCGCCGGCCTTGGCACAATCGCCCGCGCCGGAGATTGTCTCGCCGCTGGTCGCAACGCCGATCGCGCCACCCCATCCCGTGCTCGGCGCTGATGCCCACAGGCATCTCGTCTACGAGATCGTACTGATGGATATCGGGGGGAGCGCAATTACGCTCGAGCAGATCCAAGTGCTTGATGCCAGCGGCGACGCCGTTCTTGCCACGCTCGAAGGCGAGGTGCTGGCGAAAATTCTTCGTCTGACCGGCGGCGGCGCCGGCAATGTAACCGCATTGCCGGCCGGCGGCTCCGGTGTCCTGTTCATGGATGTTACCTTGGCCGGGGACGCAACGGTCCCGCGCGCCTTGAAGCACCGCTTCCAAGTTGCCGTAAGCGCCCCGCAAGGCAAACCCGCAAGCGGCAACGACCGCGATCCGACGCCGCAGCCACCACAGACGCAATCCTTCACCGGCGTTCCGCTGGACGTTGGCAAGCCGGCGGTCGTGATCGCGCCTCCGCTCAAAGGCCAGCGCTGGGTGGTCGCCGGCGGATGCTGCGACACCATCACCTATCATCGCGGCGCGACGCTGCCGATCAACGGCGCGATCCGCGTCGCGGAACGCTACGCCATTGATTTTGTGCAACTGGACGCCAACAACAGGATCGCATCCGGTCCGATCGACAAACTCTCAAGCTATGCCTTTTTTGGTCAGGAGATCTATTCCGTTGCCGGCGGTACCGTCGTCGCGATGGCGGACGACCGCCCCGAGCAAGTGCCCGGCAAGCTCCCGCAAGGCATCTCGCTTGAGATGGCGCTGGGCAATTATATCGTCATCGATATCGGAGAAGGACGCTTCGCCTTCTATGCGCACATGCAGCCGGGCAGCGTGCGCGTCAAGCCGGGCGGCAAGGTGACAACAGGCCAGGTGCTCGGGCTGCTCGGCAATTCCGGCAACACCGACGCGCCGCATCTCCACTTCCATGTCATGGATGGCGCTTCACCGCTCCTGTCCGACGGCCTGCCGTATACGTTTACATCTTTCACGGGTGAGGGCCGCGTCACTGACGAGCAACCGCTGTTCTCCGGCGGCGCTGCTCCGATCGATCCCAATGCACTCAGCGGACCGCACAAAAACCAGCTGCCGCTCAATCTTGAAGTCATCGGCTTTTCCAACTGATGGCGCCGGTCGGCAGAATGGGCTGACCACGGCGTCGTGCGCGATGCCGGCGAGATCGAGCGCGCCCTCGCAACCCTTTTGACATAATGACAATCCTACCCGCTGACATGCCGGCCTCTTGCGGCGCAGAGATGCTTAAGCTGGTAAGGTACCGTTGAAATGGAACCCGTCGCTATCGTGCTGCTCTGCGCGTATCTCGTTTTGTGTGTGGTAGCGTGCATCTTCCAGCCGAAGACTCCACTGCCCAGCCTGACTGAGACTTACAGCACGTTGAGGGTCGAAAACGGCGTCGAAGAGGTGCTCGTCGAAGGCCGGCAGCCGTTTCCGCTCTATAAAAAATTGAACCTGGTTTGGTGGTTTCTCAACGAATACGAGTCGATGCCGCCCGATTGGTATCATCCAGGGCAGAATTTCTGGCTGCGGTTGCCATCGTGGTATATGCGCAATCCATTCCAGAACGCCGGCAACTACGTCTTCGGCGTCTGCGACCGCAATTTCACCGTCCGGGGTCTCGCGCCAGCACTGTGGACGACCTACGACGGTCTCGACCCGCCGTGCACCGGGTTCAAGTGGTCGATCATCAGGCTCGGCTGCTTGCGACTCCCGTTCGTTTCGTATGCAAGCGCGAGCTTCCTCGCCTACGCCGGATGGCAACCGAACGGCTTCTTCGGCATCAAGCTCAATCTGAGAAACGCGGATCTTCAGGTCGTCTAGTCAAACGGCTCCGGGACTCACGTTTCTGACCCTTGCTTGCTGACTACCGGGACGCGTAGACCTTCACCAGCTCCGCGTGCGCCCACTTCACCGCGTCCTCGGCCGGCATGCCCTGCACCGCTTTCGCGTACATGTCGGTGATGATGTATTTCGATATGACCTCGGCGGCCTTCCGGCTCGACGGGCCCGGCCAGCCTGGCGCCCGCGCGGTGAGGATCACGTCCTTGAACGGCGCCATCACCGGGTCTTCGTTCCAGAGCGGGTGCGTCGACCACGCACGCGCCGCCGGAATCGAGAACCCCTTCTGCGATACGAACCATTTCTCGAACACCGGCCGCGAGCTGAGCCAGCGCAAGAAGTCCTTGGCGGCTTTCTGATTCTTCGAATAACCCATCAGCATGTGGGTCTGCGGCGGATGGAGCGTCGCCGCACCGGCTGTGCCCTTGGGATAGGGCGCGTGCAGGATGTCGTCCTTGAGCGGCGTGCCTTTCTCCGTCAAATATTGGTTCGGCTTGCGCAGCGCCTCGATGTAGATCGAAGCGGCGTTGCTGGTGGCGCAGATCGTGCCGGCGATGAACGCGCGGTTGTTGCTCGAGTCGTCCCAAGCGAGGCCCCCCTCGTCGTGCGCATCCTTCCAGAACCCGACCATGAACTTGACGGATTCAAGCGTCTCCCGGCTATCGAGCGCCGCGGTCCGGCCGTCCGCCTCGACCTCCTTGCCGCCCCACGACCACAGGTACGGATAGGTGAACGCGGGCGCGTCGTTATAGGTATGGCCAAGCGTCTGGCCGATCGGCCGGCTCTTCGCCTTGAGCAGCTTGCCCGCGCGGCGATACTGCTCCCAACTCTCCGGAAATTTGCCGACGCCAATCTCGTTGAACCAGGATTTGCGGTAGCACAGCAGGATGCCGAGCGCGCACCACGGCACCCCAAGCCAGCCGCGCTCGCTTTTCGCCACCGTCGGGAAGATGTCGAAGAAGCCGCCCTGCTGGCCGCCGATCTCATCGGCGACGTCGCTCACGTCCGCCAGGCTCTCGGCGTAGAGGTGCGGCCAGTTGTGCATGGCGTGGATGATGTCGGCGCCGGTGCCGGACTGGATCGCCGAGGTGATGCGCGCCTGCAGGTCGTTGCCGTTGATGGTCTCGAACTTGATCTTGAGCCCCAGCGCCTTCTCCGCTTGCGGTAGCAACTCCTGGCGCAGCAGCGTGTCGGAGGCTGGAACAAAATCGCCGAGCCGCAGCCAGTGCAGCGTGGTGTTTTGCGCGTAGGCGGGCGCCCGGCCGGTGGCCAGGATGCCGGCCAGCGCGCCGCTCCCGACCAGCGCGCCGCCCGAAGTGTTGAGGAATTTGCGACGATCAATTCTCATGGTGCTTCCTCGGTCTTGTAGGATGGGTTGAGCGGAACGAAACCCGTCATGGCCCTCTCCATTGCGATTTTTACACGAATAAGACCCTGGAGCGGACATGCGTAGCGCAGAACGGCTAGCAATTCTCGTCTTGCCACCAGGGAAATTGGCAAGCAGGTCATACCCGGTTGCAAGATTGACTTGCCAATTCCAGCTATTGAGCCTTTCCTTGGGCCAGCATTCCCTTTTCTACTCCGAGCGATAGTGGCAGCGGCGACGCAACGGACCCAAGTAGCGATCATCGGCGGCGGCCCGGCCGGCCTGCTATTGTCCCATATTCTTCACCGCAACGGCATCGACAGCATTGTCGTGGAACGACAGAGCCGCCGCCATGTATTGGAGCGGATTCGCGCTGGCGTGCTGGAGGCCGGCACCGTCGCGCTATTGCGAGTGGTTGGACTGGGCGAGCGCATGGATCGCGATGGGCATCCCCACGATGGCTCGGCCATTGCCTGGGAGGGACGGGCGCGGTTCTTCATCGATACCAAAAAATTCACCGGCAAACGGATGATGGCCTATGGGCAGACGGCGATCACCGAAGACCTCTATGCAGAACGCGACGCGGCCGGCGGACTGGTCATTGACGAAGCCGGCAATGTCCGGCTGCATGAACTTAATTCCGACCGACCCTATGTAACCTATGAGAAAGAAGGCGCGTCCCGGCACATCGACTGCGATTATATCGCCGGTTGCGACGGTTATCACGGCGTTAGCCGGTCATCGATTCCGGCTTCGCTGCTAAAGACCTACGAGAAGAGCTATCCGTTTGGTTGGCTCGGCATCATGTCGGAGACACCGCCCTTCCCGGAACTCTGTTATTGCTATCACCGCCGTGGCTTCGCGCTCGCATCGATGCGGACTCCGATGCTGAGCCGCTACTACATCCAGTGCGACCTCGACACGAAGCTTCAAGACTGGCCGGATGAGCGCTTCTGGGAGGAATTCAAGGCGCGATGCCCGCCGGACATGGCCGACAGAATCGTTACTGGCCCTTCGATCGAAAAATCCATTGCGCCGTTACGCAGCTTCGTCGCCGAGCCGATGCGTTACGGAAGACTATTCCAGGCCGGCGATGCCGCCCACATCGTCCCACCGACCGGTGCCAAAGGGCTCAATCTCGCGGTTTCGGACGTTTTTTATCTATCTCGCGCGCTGACCGAGGCCTACCGTACCGGTCGGACGCACTACCTCGATTGCTATTCCGACATGGCATTGCGCCGCGTGTGGGGCGCTGCGCGCTTGTCCTGGTGGCTGACGATGCTGTTGCACCGCTTTCCCGACGAGACCCCGTTCGAGGAACAGATGCGGCTCAACCAGTTCGACTATCTGCACGCCTCTGAGCACGCGCAGGCGTCTTTGGCGGAGCAATACGTCGGATTGCCTTTTGAAGTGTGAAAATACAGAAGCAGGCGGGCTGATGAGTTATGGACCCCCTGTCCCCGATCTATTGCGGGGTGCCGCGCCGCGTATCTTGACAAGATTCTCAAGAGCGCAAAGCCGGCAGAGCTACCAGTCCAACAGCCGACCAAATTTGATCTCATCATCAATCTGAACACCGCAGTTGTTGGGCCTCGCTCGCCACAGCGTGCGCGTCGATGTCCTATGCGCCCGACCACGTCGCTATTTGTCGCCGAACCGCTGTTTACGTCGACAAGATATTAAAGGGAGCCAAGCCTAGCGAACTCCCGGTCGAAGGACCGACGAAATTCGAATTCCTGCTCAATCTCAAGACCGCCAGAACGCTGGGGATCGACGTGCCTCCGACAATGGTCGGGCGCGCCGACGAGGTCATCGAGTAAGAGGTTGGTTGCTGCACTGCATGAGTCCGCTACTGTGCAGGTTTTTAATGATACGGCTTCCGGAGCAGTCTCATTGCGCCTTGATGCCGGCAAACTTGATCACCTTGCCCCATTTTTCGGTTTCGTCGGCGATCAGCTTGCCGAAATCAGCCGGCGATCCCGGCAGCGGCGTGCTGCCGATATCGGCGAGGCGCGCCTTCATCTTGGGGTCGGCGAGAGCCGTGTTGACCGCCCGGTTGAGCGTGTCGACGATTTCGGCCGGCGTGTTCCGGGGCGCACCGACCCCATAGAATGAGCTTGCCTCGTAGCCGGGGACGGAATCGCTGACGGTCGGGAGATCGGGCAGCGCGTCCAGGCGGGTGGTGCCGGTCACGGCGAGGGCGCGCACCTTGCCGGTGCGCACGTACTCGATCGATGAGCCGGAGGAAGGAAACAGGACTTCCACCTGTCCTGCGATCAGGTCCGTCAGCGCAGGTGCGTTGCCGCGATAGGGCACGTGAACCAGCCGCACCCCAGTCATCAACATGAACAGTTCACCGGCGAGATGGCCCGCGCTTCCGATCCCGGCCGACGCCATGTTGACCTTGCCAGGATTGGCCTTGGCGTGCGCGATGAACTCGGGAACCGTCCGGGCCGGAACCGATAGATTGACCGCCATGATCAGAGGCGCACGGCTGATGCCCGCGACCGGCGCGATGTCGCGCATGAAGTTGAAATTGAGTTTTTCGTAGAGCGTCGCGTTGATGGCGTTCGACATATTGGCCAGAAAGAGCGTATAGCCGTCAGGAGGCGCATTCACGACCGCCTCGGCCGCAATATTCGTGCCGGCGCCGGGGCGGTTCTCGATGACGAATGACTGGCCGAGCCGGTCCGATAGCCACTGCGCCGTGAGGCGCGCCACGATGTCATTTCCGCCAGCGGGTGTGAATCCAACGATCCAGCGCACCGGCCGGTTCGGATAGGTTTGCGCCCAAACGGCGCACGATGCCGCCGGAAGCGCGCAAGCCCCCGCGGCCAGATGCAGAAAATTTCGGCGGGGAATCATGACGCTCCTCCATAGTCTACGCGATGGTGTGCGCGTCAATCCAACGCGAACATGGGAGTGCGACGCGCAGACTACGCCCGTTCCACTGGGACGCAAAGGGCCATGTCCACGGTGGGTTACGGCGCGCGCAAAGGCGCGCGCCTAACCTAACCCACCCTACACGCGAGCCACAGCCATGTCCCCTCCGGCACACAAGAGCGGTCTGATTGGGTTGAGCTTACAGCCGCAATCAGAGGTGAAGCTGACTCTCTGCAAATGGTCTCGGCATAGCCGAGTCTGCGCTGCGCGACGCAATCTGAAGACGCTCGCGCACCAGATTGATATGGCTCTTCAGGCTGAAGAGCAGGTCCGAATATCGTATAGGAACGCCGAGCGAGTCCGCCGAGCGATCGATTTTGTCTAGGTCGACTTGAAGGACGCCGATCTCTGCTGCGGTAAGTTCAAAATTCATTTTTGTCTCGACACCCCTGAGTTGGCGATACAAATCGAACATGCGGTCTCGCACGAGCCAAGTGATCACCCTTGGAAGCAATTTCATGAGCGGCACGAAGATCACCGTGAACGTCAACAGCACAGCGATCACTTTCTTGATGAAATTGACCAACCAGAACGGCAGATATCTGTTCAGATAAGTCGGGCCGTTCTTGTAGAAATCGCGGGCAGCGTCGGACATGACGAATTCCGGATCGGTCTGGGTTGGAAATTCACCGATGCGCTGAAAAATGTCCGCCTGGCTATGCACCTCCTGCAGCACCTTCGCCAAAAGGCCAATAATCTCGGGGTGAATATCTTCACGCACGAGCAGCGAATTTGTCGCCGCAATGACATTCACGTCGGCGGGCGGATTATCATTCTCAAGATCGACGATCTTGCGGCAGGACCAGCCGGACGAGGTGCGGATAAATCCGCGTCAGAGCCTCGGCTCTTGTGATGTTCATCAGCCGAACGTCGGGATGTCGCAGCAAGGCCTGAACGGTTGGGGCATCCGGCGGATTGGCGAAAACTATGGCATCGAGAGTGCCTCTGTTCAGTGCCTCGACGGCGGCCGTTCCGGCGAGCGGCAACAGCGTCGCGGTGGTCGCATTGACGCCGGATGCGCCCAGGACCTGCAAGGCGATCACCCGCGTCCCGCTGCCTACCGGCCCTACGGCGATACGCTTGCCCTTGAGTAGTTTTGGATTATCCAGCGCGTCGGCCCCGCGGTAAAAAAACCACAGGGCTTGGTAGCTAACACGCCCCAATGACAGGAGCCCCGACGATTCCCTGCTATTCGAGACACCGCTCTGCACCAAGGCGATATCGACACCGGACTTCGGATCCAGCAGCAGCTTGAGATTGTCCGACGTGCCATCCGTCGGCCGCAGATGAAGCGTGACGTGCGCGCGCGCGAGTCTTTCCTGATATTGCTTTCCGAAATACTCATAGGCGCCGCCCCTGAAGCCTGTCGCCATCGTAATGGTCGATGGCGGTGCAGGATTGACATACTCAAACACGACCCATATCGCCCCGGCGAGGCACAAAATCGCGACAAGGGCTTTGGCCAGAATTGGGTGCCAATAGATACTGCTGAAAATCTTTTCCATGTCAGTCCTTGCTTTCTCAATCACAATTCAGAATGACGGCGTGGGCGCCGACCGACCGCAACAGGGCCTCGGCGTATAGTGCCTCTAGGAGATTGCGTTCAACCTCTAACCACGCGGACAAATGTCGTGTTGACCCGGCGAACGCCATGGTGCCCGCGTCGAACGCCGTTCGATCTGGAAATCTCTATTGTGTGCCTGCCGACGGCATCAGCGCCGCCTTTTATAGGGAACGGAGACTTCGAGACGTCGCCGCCTTTCGGCAATTCTCAGTCACGCTAGAGTACGCTATCCTGTCTCGGGCCTAATTGATAGGGCTGGAAAGAGCCTCGAGTGACAAACTCCGAGAGGCGCTGCGAAAATGCTATGACCGCTCCTGTGCACTCAACGTAAGTGCCAGCATGTCCGCGTTGCCGCTCTCGGCGGGTAAGCCGACCTGATCCGGACCACGTTCTTAACGTGTGGTGAACACGACTGATCAATCACCCCGAGTTATCTCTGCTTATTGAGGTGAGGCTCACTCTACTGCGCATGGGAGAACACGATGGGCTCCAAGAAGACGCTGGTTATTCGTAACGGCACTTTAATCGATGGATCAGGCAGGCCGCCGGTGCGCAACGACACGATCGTAATCGCCGGCAACCGCATCAGAAGCATTGGCGCGGCGCTCCCGGACATGGCACTTGAAGACCCGCGCAGCGTCGAAGTGATCGATGCAACGGGACAGTGGATCATGCCAGGTCTGATCGATGCGCACTGCCACGTCTCGTATGGCTACCCACTGATCCAGGGTTAAGGCAAAGGCAAGGGCACTACACGGCCGGAATTCTCCACCCTCAAGTCGGCGCGCAGCGTGCAGAGGGTATTGCGCGCAGGCGTAACCAGCATCTCCGTGCCGGGTGGCACCTGGTTCACGGACGTGGGCGTACGCGATGCGATCAAGCTCGGACTGATGGTAGGGCCGCGCATGTACGTTGCCGGTCGAATGATCGTGACCTATGGCTGTATCGAGGACGACGAGCCCTCGTGGGAAGGAACACCCGATCATTCCATTGGCAAACTCTGCAACACCGCAGCCGAGATGGTGACGGAGGTCCGCCGGCAAGGCAAGCACGGCGTCAATTTCATCAAAATGGCCGATAGCCGCTCGGGCGAATCGCAGATGTTGGCAAAGGAGGAAATTGCGGTCGTTGCAGCGGAAGCGCACCGGCGTAATCTGCGTGTCGGAATTCACTCGCGTGGCACCGGCTCAACGCGCGCCGCTGCTGAGACAGGGGTGGATTGGATCATTCATGCCGATCTTGCGACCGATCGCGATCTCGAGGCGGTTGCGCGGGCGGGCATTCCGATAATCCCAACCAGTACATTCCTCGCGATGGCGGTGGAGCTTGGGGAAAGAGTCGGCGCTGAACATGTGCAGCTCGACATCAATAGAATGAAGCGGCACTTTGATCTTCTCTGCGAGCTCATGCACAAGGCGCGCAAGCTGGGCATCAAGCTGCTCGTCGGGACCGATACCGGCAACAACTCGTTTATGCCGCATGGTGAGCTGCACGCGAAGGAGCTGGAAATCTTCGTGAAGTACGGCGGCTATACGCCGCTCGACGCGATCGTCGCGGCCACGAGAGATAACGCTTATGCGGTTGGCCTCGAAGGGCAGGTGGGCGAACTCGCGGCCGATCGGCTCGCCGACATTATTGTGCTCAACAAGGATCCGATTGCTGACATCACGGTGCTGCAGGGCGGAAAGCATCTGTCCTGGGTCATTAAGGATGGCAAGATCGTCGACCTCAATTCACACGATGAGATGCTCACGTTTGCGGAGGCTGCAGAGTAGGAGCGCAGCAGAAGCAGCCCGGATGAGCGAAGCGATATCCGGGAGCGATTTCTCCCGCATGTCGCCCTTCTCCGCTAAAGCTTCGACGGGCTAATGTGAGTGAGGCCGCCGAAGCCTTGGCGAAGACGGCTGCGCTCATGCGGGCTACAGTCGGCTGATTTGGCAAAAACGGGAGAAAACGAGCTTGCACATGAAGGTTCTCGTTCTTGCGTCGAGGCGGACCGTATGGGCTCTTGCGATCGCACTGGTCGTGAGCCTGATATCGGAATCGGCACGCTGCGCGGGAGTGGAAGACTTCTATAGAGGCAGGACCGTTTCCCTCATTATCGGGTACAGCGTCGGGGGCGGCTATGACCTCTACGCACGATTGCTGGCGCGACACATGGGCCAATATGTTCCTGGCCACCCTACCATCGTGCCGCAGAACCTTACCGGCGCCGGAAGCCTGCGGGCAGCCACTTTCCTCTATTCCGTCGCGCCGAAGGACGGCAGCGTGTTCGGCACCTTCGGGCGCACCATCGCTACCAATCCGTTGCTGATGCCGGCGAGCGCGCAGTTCGACGCAACCAAATTCAGCTGGCTGGGAAGCATGACCAACGAGGTCAGCCTGTGCGTCACCTGGCACACGTCTGCGGTCAAGGATTGGAACGACGCCCTGGAAAAAACAATCACGCTGGGCGGAGAAGGATCGGGGGCCGATCCCGACGTCTATACGCTCCTGTACAAGAACGTGTTCGGCGCCAAATGGAGGCTGGTGAGCGGCTACCCCGGAACAAACGACACGATACTGGCAATGGAGCGCGGCGAGGTGGATGGCCTCTGCGGTCTGTCCTGGAGCACTCTCAAAAGCCGCCATCCGCAATGGCTCAATGCGAAGCGGGTCAACATCCTTGTGCAGGCGGGGCTGAAAAAACAACCGGAGCTCGCCGGCGTGCCGTTGGCGCTCGATCTCACCAATGATCCGGAAAAGCTTGCGATCCTGAAGCTGTTTTTGAGCACCCAGGAAATGGCGCGCCCATTCGCCGCCCCACCCGACATCCCGCCGGAACGCAGCGGCGCGTTGATCTCGGCATTCGAGCAAGCCATGCACGATCCGGAGCTTGTGGCCGAAGCAAAGCAGTTGAACATGGACATCAACCCGCTACCCGCGCAGGCCATGGATCGGTTGATTGCGGCGCTTTATGCCACCTCCAAGCCTCTGGTCGAGAAGGCAGCTCTTGCCGTGGCGAAATAATAGATGCCGCCCTGGTCGGTCAGATGCAGTGTAGTGCGTGTGGACCCGGTCAAGCCGGGCATAACGCTGACCGCCCGCACAGGCGAGACGAAGCCCGCGCCGTTGCCCCCACCGTAGCCGCTTGACGACCGTCGAGAAATCCCGCCGGCAGGTGCCGGGGCGCGCCTTTGCCTTGGCGCTCGGCCTCGTCGCGTTCATTGCGCCGCTTGCCGTGCATCTCTTTTTTCCGGTCATTCCGGCCGTGAAGGTGGCGCTTTCACTCTCCGATGCGGCGGCGCAGTTCAATTTCAGCATTGCGCTGTTTGCGATGGCTGTGGCCACGCTCGCCTATGGCAGCCTTTCCGACCGCTACGGCCGGCGGCCTCTGCTCCTGTCCGGGCTGGGGCTGTTCCTCATCGGCAGCGCAGTTTGCGCCATCGCGCCGACCGCGCCGGCGCTTGCGTTCGGCCGAATCGTGCAGGCAGTTGGGGCGGGCTGCAGCACGACGCTGGTGCGCACGATCGCGCGCGACGCCTATCGCGCCGAGCATCTGGTACGCGCGATCGCGTATCTGACGATGTTCTACACGCTCGGCCCCATGATCGCTCCGCTGTTCGGCGGCGTGCTGATCGACACGATGGGTTGGCGCAGCGTGTTCGGCTTCGCGCTCGTTGCCGGCGCGCTCATAGCGGTGGCTGCCTATGCCTGGATTTTTGAAACGCGCCCGCAGCTTTCTGGCGCGGCGGATGAGACCGCAATCACGCGCGGGTATTTCGAACTGTTCCGCAATCCCTCCTTCGTCGGATACGTGCTGCAAAGCGGCTTCAATACCGCCGCGTTCATGACCACGGCGAGCGCGGCCGCAACCCTGATGAAGGAATTGCTGGCGCGCTCAGCGACCGAGTTCGGGTTCTATTTTCTGGTATTTCCGCTGGGCTTCTTTTTCGGCAATTGGCTGTCCAGCCGCATCGGCAACCGCCGATCGAACGAGAGCATGGTGCTCGCCGGTTCCGTGCTCTCGATAACAACAATATTGGTGCAGGCAGCGCTGCTCCTTTCCGGCGTGGTCGCGCCATGGAGCCTGTTTGTTCCCGGCTTTTTTCTTACCTTTTCGCAAGGCATCGCCTTGCCATACGCGCAGGTCGGAGCCATGGCGACGATTCCGCGGCTGGCCGGTACCGCCGCAGGTGTGGGCGTCTTCATGCAAAGCATGGGGGCGGCACTGTTCACACAGCTCTATGGCTTTGCAGCCAATGGCACGCCTGCGCCAATGGTGGCGATAGTGGCACTGAGCGGGATTTTGGGGCTTGCGGCCGGTGTACTCCCATCGCTCTACAAGGGAAAGACAGCAGGGTGGCAGATGAGGGCTTGAAGGCCGACCCGCGAGTCGTTCGGCAGAGTATCGACCGGATCGAGGAGGCGAGCGCCATTAAGCTCGGCGGTCCGCACCGGCTCCCCGCCAGCCGGCGGCGCTGGTCGACTGCCTCGGTCTTAAGCACTACTATGGAGTAAACAGAAGAACGTTCATGAAGAAGCTGTTGCTGGGGTTCGCTGCGGTCCTCTGCCTGGTTGCAACAGCAGAGCCTGCGCGGGCGCAGGATTGGCCGCAACAGAAGATCCAGATCATCGTTTCATTTGGGCCGGGCGGTGGCGCCGACATTGTTGGCCGCATCCTGGCAGAAGCGATGCAGGATCGTTTCGGCACGCCGGTTATTGTCGAAAACAAGCCGGGCGCCGGCGGCATCCTCGGCAATTATTTGGTCGCGAAGGCAGCACCCGATGGCTACACGATAGGAATCATGACCGCCGGTCAGATCATCGCCGCGGTGACGCGAAAGGTCATGCCTTACGACACCACCGCTTTAACACCGGTGACGCGGGTCGCAGAAGCAAGCTTGATGATGGTGACGCGCCCCGATTTCCCGGCCAACAATGTGAAAGAACTGGTCGCTCTTGCCAAAGCCGATCCGGGAAAGATCGTGTTCGCGAGCCCCGGCTTCGCCGCCACTCAGCATTTTGCCGGCGAGCTGTTCAAGCAGATCGCAGGAGTCAATCTGCTTCATGTTCCGTACCGCAGCTCGCCGGAAGCTGTCGGCGCGGTGCTAGGCAAACAGGTGGATGTTCTGTTCGATACCGTGTCCGCCTTGATCGGCCAAGTTCAATCCGGCAGCCTCAAGGCGCTCGCGGTTACCGGCAAGAATCGATTTCCCGCTGTGCCGGATGTCCCGGCCGCTATCGAGTCCGGCATCTTGCCGGGGTATGACGTCACGACCTGGTATGGTGTGTTCGGTCCGCCGGGCATCCCGGGTGCGGTTGTTGGCAAGCTCAACAAGACGCTCAATGAAATTATTACCGATGCGAAAGTGCGCGAGCGCCTTGTCAAGGTCGGCGTGGTCGTCCGCGGCTCTGCACCGGAAGAGTTCGGAATGTTCATGGCGGAGGAATACAAGCGATGGAACGGCGTTCGCCAGGCCGCCGGCATCGCACTGCAATAAGTTGCAGCGTCAGGTTCAGCCTTCATAGAATCAAGGCAAGGTCGAAACGAGCTGCCCGAAGGCCGTCATTGCAGTATCGTGATCGGAGAACGAGGATGGATTATCGGAAGAAGCTAGTGGTCGAGCCCGGTTCGAAGGTTCGGTTGTCGAAAATTGACCCCTCCTACAGCGGCGAGCACGAGAGTCATGAGAAGGCTCTGCCGGAGATCCAAGCCAATGTGGAACGCATGGACAAGCTGCAGTACCTGCTTTACGCGGACGGCAGCCAATCTCTTCTCGTTGTGTTGCAGGCGCTTGATGCCGCCGGCAAGGATGGCGTCATTCGGCATGTATTCAGCGGAATGAATCCACAGGGGACGTTCGTATTCGGGTTCAAGCAGCCGAGCAAGGACGAGGCCGCTCATGATTTTCTCTGGCGGGCCCACCTGCGCACGCCCGAGAAAGGCGAAGTCGTGGTTTTCAATCGATCCCATTACGAGGACGTCCTCGTGGTGCGAGTGCACAAGCTCGTGGAACGCAGGGTATGGTCGAAGCGCTACGATCTGATAAACGACTTCGAAAAAATTCTGATACAAAATCGCACAACGATCCTGAAGTTCTTCCTCCACATCAGTCCGGAAGAGCAGCTTGCACGCTTCAAGCAGCGGCTCGACGATCCGTCGCGGCATTGGAAGATCAGCGAGAGCGACTATTCCGAGCGCGAGCTATGGCCGCAATACGTGGAGGCGTACGAGGACGCCGTGGCTTTGACGAGCACGAAGCGCGCGCCCTGGTACATCATTCCGGCCAACCACAAGTGGTTCCGCAACCTCGCGGTATCACAGATCGTTGCCGATACAATGGACGAGATGGGTTTGAAGTTGCCGCCAACGCGTGTGAACATCGCGGACATTAGCCGCAAATACCACGCGGCGGCGCGCGCGAAGACAGGTAAGGGGAAAGGCCGGACCAAAGAGGCGGTCAAGGCCGAGTAGAATTCCTGCTTCGCGATCCTGTTTTCGAGTTTTTCTGATCGACCTCGGCGACGCGCCAATTCCGTCTGACTAAAGCGTGCGAAAGCTCGCTGTCAGCGGAACAAGCAAGAACGTACCAGGCGCGGCAAACCAATCCAAGAAAAGCGGCAGCGCTTGCGGTTAGCTGATCGGCGACAATCAGGCTGAGGCACCGAAGCCGTCTGCGTTTCCATGTGCGCCAGCCACCGATGCGCATTCAATGATCTTTGCCATGTGCTGCGCCGGCCCCACCGGAAAGCCGGCCATCGCAGGGAGTGCAGCAAAGATTGCGGTGTCGCAGGCGCGGCCGGCAATATAATACGAGCCCCATGTCGCGCTATTACAATGGCCCAAAATCCGATCACTTCGACGGCGAGCGTTTTTTCGACCCACAGGGGGTACCGCCAAGAAGCAGGCGCGACCTGCTCCGTTGGCACATAGACCGTCGGTGGCGCGCCCCCAAGGCGAAGTGGCCGGTTTGGGCACCATCGCCATACTCCGATCGTCCCCCGGCACGGGTAGAAGGCGCGACCTGGCGCATTTCCTATGTTGGCCACGCCAGCATGTTGATACAGACTGCGGGTCTCAACATTCTGCTCGACCCGGTATGGTCGAAG
>Ga0209331_1000305_pt1 | contig 18076 bp, 28 predicted proteins | sample JacPinW_OM3H0_M3_FD_187971 | JGI IMG/M metagenome (GOLD analysis project Ga0209331, IMG submission 187971) | Forest soil microbial communities from Algoma, Ontario, Canada - Jack Pine, Ontario site 1_JW_OM3H0_M3 (SPAdes) (version 2) | ecosystem: Environmental > Terrestrial > Soil > Boreal...
TGGCCGCGGCCATCGAGCGAATGCTAGAGGTGAATGTCGTGATTGTGGAAAGCGAGCAGGGGGTCTTCACGGCCATGATAGCTCTTAAAGAAGGGCGCGGCTCTTTCGCAGACGCCCTCATTGGCGCGCTCGGCGTCAAAGTGGGTTGTTCCCACACGGTGACCTTCGATCAGAAGGCGCTGCGGCTCTCGTCCTTCAGGCCCCTGTGATCGACTCTTTGGGTTGTTCGACGCCTTCTGCTTGGACCAAACGCCGGCAGGCGATTATCGGATGTGGTACGAGTGACATGGCGAGGTAACCTTTTACGCGCGCCGGACTAACTATTTTGAAAATCCACGAGTCGACTCGGCGGAACCCTATGTTGGATCGATCGATCTGGCTTGGGCAGATTGATCCGTTTCTAGGGCCTCCCAATAACCGGGCTTCCGGTCCGTTGAGCGCTAAGACGACTTGAGCGACGACCTTCGACATGCCTGCACCATGTCGGATGACGTGAATGCTGTGCCTGCCCGTGCGCGCCGGCGAGCAGGAACTGGGAAACGCAGGGTATGCTCGCCGATTATTGTCGGCAGCAATAGCATGCAAGATACGAAAGGTTTTACGAAAAATCCATCAAAGAGCGAGGAAGGCGGTGCTCGATCAGATTACTCCGGTTATTCTCACCTACATTGAAGTCAATAACATCGCTCGGATCCTTGAAAGCTGCACTGGGCGCGGGGCCAAAAAAAGTAACTACTTAACTGTATAACCGTTAACAGCAAACCTGGCGCCTCCACCGCTCACACGAACACCGTGACCATAAAAGCAACCACCACCAAAGGAAAAGCCCACACTGCCTAAATTTGCGATTGCTTGCTCAAATCCAGCCTTTGCGGCGGCACTCCCATTTGCCTTTACGCCAAATACGCTCGTCCATTGACTAAGATCAGTCAGCGGTGCGCTCAGGTTTGCTGGACCGGGAGCTAGTTGATACGCTGCACTGTTCGACCACCATCGAAAGTATTGCTTACCATTTGTTCCAGATAAATCGTCACCTTTCTCCTGCAGCAGAAATCGGACATGCGCCGGATAGGCGCAGGCATTGTCCGGTTGAAGATTGTAGACGAATATTGGCGTTCCAGTCGTGGCGACTAGGATGCTGGCGTCGACGGAACTGGATGCAGCCATGTTGACTGCGGCGAGGACATAATGGATCGAGTTGGGAGCGGCCGGAAGATCGACATACCATCCCCCTCCTATTTGTGGTGTCGGATGCGGCGGCATTCCCGGCGAGTAGAGGATGTTCCACGCTTGGGCGTTCATTGGAACGACCATCGATTGCGCTGTAGCTGCAGGCTGGGATCTGCTCTCATTGCAGACTGCCAGCAATAAGAAACCCAAGATAGACCGCATCACTTTTGCCATCGTCCAGGTCCGGTTGCTTGGAGGCTCAAAGGCTCTTCGGTCCCTACAGGGCCACCTATGTCGTCGCCACGCAGGCGCCGCTGAGTTTCCGACCCCGGCGCGGCGGCCCGCCAATTGTGAACTCGATTGCAGCCAATTTGAATAAGCCTTTGGCTTCCGGGCTTACCCGTGGCCGTGGGCGGAGGAGACGACAGCTGATCGCAGCTCCGGAGGAGACTGCCTATCTCAACGATTTGATCGGCCGAATGCTCGGGGTGCTCGCCAAAAACTGTCGGATGGACATGTCCTTGCCGTATTCCAGCGAGGAGGCTGTTCGGGTTGCTCGGTGAGTTTCTTGGGCGGGCTGGCGTTGAACGCGTTTATGGTCTACTGACATCAAAAGAGACCCCTGGCAACCATAAGAGCACCAGAGCAAATGCCAGAACGCGGGCGGAAGCACCGCGATATCATCTCGCCTGTACGACCACCGGCTGTTCCGGCGGGGCGGGCCAAACCACACGACCCAAGCGCCTCCGGGCTTGGACGGGAACCCGCACATCAGAACGCGACGTCACCCGTTGGCTCGGTCATCGCGACCTCATCTGGCGAGTGGGATCCTGCTTTCGAGACTCTGCTCGCCAATGTGACCCGGATCTGCCAAGCGAGGTTTGGCGTACTTCACCTACGGGAGGGGGATACCTTCCGCGTCGCCGCCGTGCACGGGGTGCCGCCAGCCTATATGGAGTGGCGAAAGCAACTCCCATTGATTGGAATTAACCAGTTTCCGTACCTTCCGCTTGCTCGCCTGGCCAGGAGCAAGGCGGTGCAACATGTTTCCGATCTCGCGCAAGAGCCGGCGTATATCGAGCGTGCTCCTCCGATGGTCGCGCTCGTGGAAGCTGTTGGCGCGCGAAGTATCCTATGCATCCCAATGCTCAGGGACGCAGACGTGATCGGCGCGATAGCTCTCTACTACCTGGAGCCACGGCCATTTGAGGAGGAGCGGGTGGTGCTCGCCAAAAACTTCGCAAGTCGGGCCGTTATCGCTATCGAGAGTGCCCGGCGGCTCAAAGCGTTGTGGCATGAGCTGTTTGCCGGAGCGCGCCGCATCAAGCTCTCCGCCGATCAGGTTCTGTTTTCGGCTGGGCAGGAAGGTGACGGATGCTACCGCGTCGACGAGGGCCTGCTTAAGGCGAGTGTCGCCGACCCTGACGGGGCCGAGCGCATCCTCGCGATACTCGGGCCTGGTTCCGTGGTCGGAGAGTTGTCAATGCTCGATTACGCGCCACGTTCGGCCTCTGTCGTTGCACTGCGCAATTCGATCGTGAGCTTCGTTAGCCGTCTCGGATTCGAAAAATTTGGACAATCGAGGCCCGAGCTTTACCGTTATGTCGCGACGCTGCTTGCGAATCGTCTGCGTGACACGAACGACAGCTTGGCTGCTACAAGCTTTCTCTCAATCAAGGGACGTTTTGCGCGTGCGCTGTTGCGTCTTGCTGAAGAGTTCGGGCGAGAGGTCGGCGAAGGGCGCATTGTGATTCGACAGAAGGTCTCGCAGGCCGACCTTGCCGCGATGGCCGGGGTTGCGCGCGAAAATGTAAATCGGCTGCTGCACGACTGGACAAGCCGTTCGCTGGTCAGCCGCCACGCAGGCTACTACTGCGTGGAGAACTTGGGTGAGCTCCAACGCGAAGCTGAGGACTAATAAACCTCCTCAAGGCGCCACGGTCAGATATGTCACGCGTCGTAATCCTTAGCTTCACGACTGTAACTCTTCACGCCGGCGTAAAGGTGAGGTGATGCAGATCGGATGGAACCCGACCTCACAAAGGCGGCGCGAGCTCCTTGGCGCACGCCCTTGAAGGCCACTTCTGCGGCGGTCACCTGGGGCTGGCTGGCGCGGGCGGCTTCGAGCTGCCGCGACGCCTGGACCACCGTCGCCCGCACCTGGTCGCGGGCAGTGTCGACCTCGAGCCGGTGCCGCCCAAAGTTTCTGGGTTGGGGACGCCGAAATTCTTCTGCGCGTTGCGGACCCGCCTGCAGGGTAGAGCGCATCTTCCATGATCTTCGCTCGCAGCAACGCAACATGGACTCTGTACATTCCCCGTGGTGATGGTCGGACTCTCAGTGCAACTGCGCTATTGAGAGATCAATCGTGCGCGGCGAGAGCCGACTGACCGGCGCACCGGGCGCGTCTCGACCTTGTACGGACTGAATCACGATCACGCCCGGGGTGGGTTTCCGAATGACCAGGAGGAGTTAATGTCTTGGACCGATGTGGCCGGTTGGAGCGCTTCCGCCGCCGTGCTCGCAACGTTTTGCATGAACACGATGATACCCCTTCGCGTGCTCGCGATCATCAGCAATGTACTTTTCTGCTTGTTTGGGGCCAGTGCGCATATTTACCCGGTACTAATCCTGCATTTGATCCTGCTGCCCGTGAACGCGATGCGATTAACCCAGATTTGGCGGTTGGTTCAACGAACGCAGGCTGTGCAAGGTGATCACGACCTCTTAATCAAAACCCTGCTTCCATTCATGTCACGCAGAAGCTTGAACGCAAACGACATCCTGGTCCGTAAAGGAGACCAAGCGGACCGAATGTTTTATCTGATGAGGGGCAGCATGGAGATCCAGGAACTCGGCAAAATCATTGGTCCCGGCTCCTTGATTGGAGAGGTCGGCGTCTTCGCCTCTAACCGCACCAGAATGGCGACTGTCGTGTGTAGCACAGATTGCGAAGTCTATGAGCTAAGCGCAAGCAAAGCGAAAGAGCTTTATTATCAGAACCCAGCATTTGGCTACGCTGTCCTCCAAATCATCATTAGCCGGCTCCTTGAGAACCTGAACGTGCCAGCTACTCCAATGCAATCTATTCAGAGACGATGATGACATAATTGAGTTGAGTTGCTAGACCAATCCTGAGCATCATGGCGACGCCAGCTTCTGCTGTTACGATCAGCCGAGCAGCTGAGATCCTCGGCCAGGACGAGGAGCTGTTGTGGGACGTAGTCGACGAGATGGAGCCAGAGGACGGCTGCCTGTGGATCTACGGAACCGGCGACGAGCAGACGATCGCCTTCACTGCCGCGGGAATGGAATATCTGCGGGAGATGCTACCCCAGTACAAAGACAAACGGTCACCCCCGCAGTCCTGAGCGGTTACTTAGAGCCTAGAGCCCGGCCCGAACCAGAGAACACTCGCGGGGCTATATTCACGCTTCCAGCTGCCACTGTGAGGCAGCGATTGCACGACACGGCTGCAACGGTGCGACGCCAAATGTCCTTCGAGCGGCAGTACCGCTAACCTCCTAACACGCTTTTCGCTGGAAACGCGTCATCAGGGACGCTCATTTGCGGCCCAGAGAGCGAGATTTCCGATTCTGCGCGAAACACATTGCTCTGCAAACTTGCGATCCAGTGGCGGCCGCTTGGGGTAGCGTTAAGGTACCCGATGGCAGTCTGGATGTGCGGATAAACAGTCTTACAATAGAACTGGGGATAAAAACTAACGATATCTGCGGGGGAAGTATATCCGAATTGCCTGTTCAGGCCAGCCTCCTCAAACTCGTAATAGAGCGCATTTGCTTTTGTGATGTAGTTTGGATCCCCGAGTTGCCCAACGAAGTCCGCAGCTCGTACCAACCTGTTTAGTTCATCGTCCTCTTCCGCCTGGCTAATGGGAAACCGTGTGTATTCAACGGCACGAGCCACGCGCTGTTCGTCGATTCCTTTTATTCGCTTAATACACTGCATCACGAACAGCTTAGAGCGATCGACGTGATAGCGAAACAGCGCTGCATCCGATGCACCCCTGGGCAAACTGAGTTTGCGACCGGTAGGGTTGATAACGTACCCGTCCTGGCCGTCTCCTTGCAGAATTCCCCGGACGAAGCCAATGTCATGCACGAGACACGCGATGATGAAATGTGCGTATTCCTCGGCCGACACAGGCGAATGAAGGGCGCGCCCTTGTAGAATATCGTGACCAGCGAGCGTGACCAACATTGTGTGCTCGACATCGTGGTACAGCGCATCGCTTTTTCCAATGTTTTCGAGGACCAGCCGGGCAATCGAGGGAACTATTTCAGTCAGGTGGGCACCCGAGCAGCCAAAACGCACTTGCATATGAGAGGCGAGAAACGAACCAAGGAAATCCGCTGCCAACTCCGGAATCGTCTTCATAAGCCTACCTATCGAAAGCCGTCAGGAAGAAAGCTACAGTAGATTGCTTTTCAAAAAGTGATGGCCATCACAAAAATGCGCTTTTCGGGTTGGGATTAAACTCTACAAGCTAGCAGTTGAGCCCGCGGTGCCGTTGCAGCCTTTACGCTACTGCCGTCCTTTTCGCCACCCAAGCGTCGGCGCCGCGGCAGTACCGGGGTACGCCAAGCGTCTGTGGGCCTGGGGTGGCCTATTCTAGGTTGGGCTCATGGTGCGACTAGCCGAATTGTAGCGACTACCGCGAGCAGCGCGGCCGAGCCAAGTACTGCAGCAGCCATCATCCGGCGGTCGGATCGCGGTCCATCGAGTACATGGTGCAGCAGTACCCTTATACCGTGATAACGCCGGTGATCTGCTAAGTTGTCTGTCTGAGGTTGGGTGGTCATTGGATTGGTCCCTTAACTCACGAGGCCTCCAAAGCTAACGGAATCATTACCCCAAAATGTGATGGGCATCACAAAAATGCGCTTTTTAGCCTCTCCCACGGCCCCCCAGGGAAGCGACACGACTGCGAAAATAGCGACGCTAAATCAAGGCGATAACCATCATAGGTCAATTGGCCTATGCCCTCAGGCTGAGGCGCTGAGGCGCTGAGGTTTGAACGGCATAGTGGCCAACGCTGGCCACGCAGTTTGCCGACATTCCGCAGCGGGAGGGGCGCGCCGGCGGTGGGCGAGATCATCGCGGAATGGCGGGCGGCATCATTCCGGGAATGGGGGGCGGCTACCTTTCGGAATCCGCGCCCCGGCGTTGGCCGGGGAGGGAAATACCAGCGTTGTGTGAAGCAGCTCACACATCTCACGTTGACTTGGGGCTAATGCCTATCCGAAAGGGAGCGATGGCATGAGTAACGTCGCCAAAGAAGGCAATTTATGCCCCAAATGCGGATCGGGGCTACGAGTGTCTTGGTGCACACAATGTTTTGGAACGGGCAGATCCGGCAAACATAAATGCAAAGCATGCGAGGGAAAAGGGATGACGACAGTTTGCCCGAATCTTCGATCACACAAGCTGGACCTTTTTAAATTTGGACGAATGTTGCCCAAGCGGATCGCCCTGTTCTGATTTGTGTTTGGTCTGCTGCATAGAGTCTTGGTACGCGAAAACAGGGAGCGGCGGCCGCCGGAGCCGCACCTGGATCATGTGCATGCCCCGCTGTGGCCTCGAAGCCAACACTAATCTGCTGATGCACTCGGCTCTTGAAATTGCATTTTATCTTCGATGCGAATCATACATCTATAGCCTCCGTTAAGTCGCGCGTGTTCGCGCTTCGTTGTGACAATCACATCCTGATTACCGATATTGTAAATGCGTGCTGCGTGCTAGGCAGCACATATGCGCCGCTATCGGAAAGTTCTTCCACGTCGAGATGCACAGCCGTCGGCAGCTATCATGCCCTCTGAACTTAGCGTCCAAATGGCTTCCGAGCTTTTGGCCACATTTGTGCTCAGCGGCTACCAGACGAAGACCGTCTCAGTGCGGCTGGATAACTCGGCCGAACTTGATGCCCCGCGGCTCGCCCCGAACCCAGTCTATACAGAGCTTCAGCCAAATCCAGTGCTCCCAGTGACACCTGCTCCGAAAAAACGGATCAAGAAGAGGCCGTTACGATGACCTCCCAGATTTCAGCGGTATCTTCAGCTCCGCCCGCAGCACCTGCTCCCACTGTACAGGCTCCGACGGCGGAGGTCGTGCCTGCGTCCTTGCCGGTACCGCAAGGCCCAGCCTCAGCCACCAGCGATCCCTGGTACGATCCCTGGCCGCTCCGCTCCGCATTAGACAAATAGCGCTCGCGCCGCAGGCGTAGCCCAGGCTTTCTGGCCAAGGGATTGAGCCCTTGATTGCCGTGTGCAAGAGCTTGGCGTCGGTGGAGAAGGTGATGTTCTTCGGTTGCACGGTCGCATCGACGGTGACGGAGCTTGGTGCGCAACCCGCCGCTCTCGTGCGCGACCCTCAAGCTCTCGGCCAGCAGGAATTCGAGCTTGTCGCCGAGCGGCTTGCGCCAATGGCTTAGGTTGGAGCGTTCATTGGGAACTCGTGCTGGAAAAACTCCGGTGAAGTATGAAGGCATGGATCGTAGACCCAGGAACCCCGGAGCAACTGGGCGAATGAGTTCGGGCCATCGGTTGCTTTGCTGGCGGCCTGGCCGCGTTGATGAAGGCTGCACGCGGAGCGGATTCTGGAGTTCCGGTCCTCGCCTCGAATCCCGAGTATCTCACGGGCTTCGGTCACGATTCGCGCCGCCATCGTTGATACCGGGCCGCTGGTCGCTCTTCTCGACCGAGCGGAACAGCATCACCCCTGGGTCGCCGAGCGGATCCAGGAGCTGGACACGCCGCTTCTTATGTGTGAGCCGGTTCTAGCCGAGACGATGCATCTGCTCACGCGTTTCTCCAAGGCGCATGACGCACCGTTCGGGCTTCTCGAAAATGGTGCAGCATATCTCCGCCCTGCGCAAGCTGCATAAGAAATATCGGGACAGGCCGATGTCACTCGCCGATGCGTCTATCGTGCGGATGGCCAAAATCTATGAGCGGCACGCCGTACTGACGCTCGATTCCGATTTCTCAGTCTATCACAAACATGGCCGAGTTCCGCTCGCGCTCATTCACCCGGCGGAGGGGTAGACGATCGCGATCACCAATCACCCGCGTCGGCTAATCGCGCGAGCCAACTTAGTTTGCCCGGCGGCGCAAACTCAGTCGGATTTTGCCCCCCACATGGGTTCTCGACGAGAACTTGCACCGCAGCACCCAAGGATGCGGGTACCGCGAGGAGCTCGCCGCACCCAAAAAAGTATTATCAATTTATTGGATAACGCTGGGCGAGCCACTCGGGTTAGGACCGTGCCCTTAAAGATTTAGCCTCTTCATCCACCTCCACGCATCTGCAATCTGCATCTCCAAAAGTCACTTGACCTTGAGATTCACTGCAGATGTTTTTCCGCGGTTCTCTTCGATCTCATACTCGATTTGCTGCCCTTCATTGAGCGTGCTCAATCCGGCGCGCTCAACAGCGGAGATATGAACAAACACGTCTTTGCCGCCACCGCCTTCCGGCTGAATAAATCGTTAGCCTTTGGGTGGATTGAACCACTTCACCGTGCCTCGTGCCATTGTCTTTCTCCCAACTGAAGATCGGCAATATTATCGTTTTGGGCGGTTTGACCAATGCGGCGAATCGAGTTGTGCACATTTGGTTTGCAAGAATGGTTTAGCTGAAGGACCGGGCGCGCGGTGAAACGAGAACCCGATGAGGAGCGGGGGGAAGTCATTCGTGAATGGGTTCAAACGGTCTCGCTGTCCTGCTAGCTCAATCGCAGCCCCTATAGTTCTAGTGCGCGAGGGATTTTCTGAAATGAGTCCGGTGGGAAGATGGAGAGCCTCTGGCGCTATCCGGTCAAAAGCATGCGGCGAGGAATCAGGAAGAGGCCTGACCGACGGGAGCAGGAAAAAGATGATGCTCTATCGACCTTGCTTCCGCCATGCAGATAGAGCTGCACCCCCCCTAATTGACACCGTGCGGGCATGATGAATCGCGGCCGTGCCGGGGCCATGCCTCGCTGCATGACCGCTTGGGGGCCATAACCTGAAAGACTCACAGCGAGAAAATCTCACTTTTGATGCGGCGTGCCGATGTACGGAAACTCCTTCAGCCACCGGTTTTACCGATCATTAAGCGCGAGCGGCGGCCAGATCATAAGCAACTGTTCGCGCGAACCAGGTGCCGCGAGTGGTGAGGCGGGCTGATGCGCGTTTGTCGGTTACAGTAATTGTCAATAAGCCATCGCGATTCAGGTCCGCAACGGTCACGCCGGAAATACGTTTTTCATGCGAAGCAGCACACGATGATGTCCATGCGCCAGAGCGCTTGTGGAGTGTACCGTCACCTTCCAAGCAGAGGACGAGAGCTCTCCGTTTTATAGGAGAGAGGTTCTCGACAGGGGCACGCCGCTCGTCCGGGAACGACACGGGTGACCTCGAACTTAATTCGTCGGCGCGTTCCGCTACCATGTGCTGCGAATGTTCAAGTCCGCCAATGATCCAGCTCGGCATACAGCAGGCGTTCGCGACTATGTGAGTTGCAAAAATGCGCTTTCCACAGAAAAGAAATTTTGCTGCGGTGCATTGGTCAACTCTTGAGGTGAATCCCTCATGTTTCGACATGAAGCGGCGCGCGTGATCACGCTGCTTGGTGGCGCGGCGGCTGCGCCGTGGCTGGTTTGGCCGCTCGCAAGGGTCAACCGACGTGCCGCATCGGCGTGCTCATGGCGTTCAACGAAACGGTCCGGTTCTGGCACCTACCGGCGGTCCATCTCGCTCGGGCTATGGTCGGAATCGGAGGTGCTGCGGACCCACCGTGAGACGATCGGGTGAGTGGAAACCACACGCATGCCCGAAAACTGACTTTCCTGTTGTCGCGTCGCAACATCCGCGAAAATAATAATTCGAATAGACGGAAGTACCGGTACAGCACCCCTTCCACCTTAAATGTTGCCGGCGATGCGGGTGGTGCCATCGGTGCGGCATTTGCAGAAAATCGTCGACATAGCAGAGTCTGATCATGTCCGGCGAAGTTAGCATAGGAGGTCGAACAATAGTGGCGTGCGCGGCGACCATTGTCGGGGCGGCGCGGATCGCAGACGATCGAGCGGTTGCCGAGCGCGCGCGGACGATTGGCAAGGACGACTTTACGGGATGAGGAACCCGGGTGCATTTCGGCCTCATTCTTTTTGGAACAAAGTGGTCACGACTATTTCCGAGAGTAAGTATCCCCCGGTGTAGCCGGGGCTTTAGGTTGCAAGCCGCTCAAAGCGGCTGTCGGGGTCGCTGACGCGCGTCGCGCTCAAGATGGTTACGCAAACCAGATGAGGTCGAGCGTCTCTATGAGCGACGCCGACAAGATTGCTGTGTACAGCACAGTGAATCAGACCTTACGTCAAAACATCTGGCTTTGGTGAACGGTAAGGAGGTTATTCCAGAGTACAAAGAAACTTCAAACTGCTCTGGGAGAACTAAACTTATTGTGTCGACTTGTCGGGGTGGGTGTCGATGAAAAGAACCAGATTTGGATATTATGCCTTCGATCTGCTGTCGAACGAAACCGGCGACGCCGGCAGATCATATTGGATCGATGACGCCATCGATGCGATGGACCGAGCCTTCTGCGAGCGGATGCTTGACGCAATTGACGCTGGCCTCGAATGCTGTCCGAAACGCGTGAGCACGACACCGGGGACGAGGCATCCTATCGTCAACTATCGGCGCCCGGATTGAAGATGGTCAGCGATTTCGTAACACGTCAGCAAAATGACTCTGGCTGTGTGAAAACGCTCTTGAAGTGATTTTTGCGGTACGATTCCTGCGTGATTTGAGGAAGGATTGACATGTGACTGGTCGGCCGGCTGATCCGCGATCACAAGACGGTTGCCGACTTTCGCGAGGATAACGGGCCCACGGTCCGCAAGGTGTGCGTGCGTTCGTCGCCCTTTGCCGAGAGATAGGCCTGCTGACGGAACGCGAGCGTCGCCATTGATGGCAGCAAGTTCAAAACGGTCAACAACCGCGACAAGCATTTCAACGCGCGCGAAGATGGAGCGCCGCTCGCAAGAGCGCGGTTACGGGAGCAGTTGACGACCAGAACAGGCGAATTTGCCCTTTTGGTCGCATCCTGTGCAGCGAGGGAACGACGCCGCCAAGCCCCCAAACCTAATCGGTTGGTGGTGTAGTTTTGCTTAGGATCGCCCGGAACTCGTGCTCAAGTGCGGCAAGCGCCGCCAGCAACACGGCGGAATTGGGAATGCGGGGGGCTTCGACAGGGCCTGCGGCGTCGTAGGCCGGGTCATCCGGAAAGTGCGTCTTGTATGCTTTCCCATCCAGCATTGTGCTGCTCCGTCTAGGGCTAGATCGCCCCCGTTATCGCCTACTCATAGTCAACGGACGGTTAACGCAGCCTATTGTGGAGCCTTAAAGTCGGGGAGTGAGTCTATTGCCTCGCTCAATTTGCTCCGACACCGCGCGCTGGTGCGGCTCGATCAAGCTTTTGATCCGATGCCAACACCGACCGTTTTTTCAGGCAGCACCGCTCCCATCTCGTATGCGCCGGCTGATGCATAGCCCACGAATGCGGGGCGCCGAAGGGCTCAGAGGTCGAATACGACCAGTTCTATTAGAGCCAATGCCAACTCTGCAAATGCATGATATTCCCCCACGTCGCGGTCGCGGCAAGGTTGATTGCTCGGTGCGCCACTGGCGTGGACCTTCGTTGGCTGGGCAAGACGCCAGCTAGGGGGACAATCGAGTTGTGATTTGAGGGGAACCCCCAGACCCTCACGTCGGCCCTATAAGTCTGCGGCGCGTTTTTGCCGCCGGCCTGAGACGGCCGTACTCTGTGCCGCTATCCTGTCGGGCTGGATCTGTTGCTGCTGTTGAGTTGCGGGGCGCTGCCCGTGCGCGTCCGCCAACCGCGTCCAGACTTGCGCCATGTCGACGAGGGCAGGCTTGGCTTGTGGGTTCGAACGCTGTCCGACTACGACGATCGACACCTTGATCGGGCGCAAGAGCGCGCGAGCGCTCGTGCCAATGCGGCGGGCGTTAACCTCTTGTTAACTTGCCGTATGTAACTCGGTAATACTCTGGGCATATCGGCGGCGGAAAGAGGGCGGGGATGCGCATTTTGCTGATTGAGGATGATCGCGCTACGGCACAATCCATTCAGCTTATGCTGGGATCAGAACGGTTCAATCTGTACACCACTGACCTTGGAGAGGAAGGCGTTGATCTCGGCAAGCTGTATGACTACGACATTATTCTCCTAGACCTCAACCTTCCAGACATGTCCGGCTTCGAAGTGCTTCGGGCATTGCGCATTTCGAAAGTGAAGACTCCTGTTCTGATTCTCTCGGGACAGGGTGGCATCGACAATAAGGTCACCGGTTTCCAGTGCGGCGCGGACGATTACATCACAAAACCGTTTCATAACGACGAACTCGTGGCACGAATCCATGCCGTCGTGCGTCGTTCAAAGGGACATGCACACTCCATCGTCCAGACTGGTGATCTCGTTGTCAATCTCCATACCAAAACGGTCGATGTTGGGGGAACTCGCGTATATCTGACAAGCAAGGAATACCAGCTGCTGGAGCTTTTGAGCCTTAGAAAAGGTACTCCACTTAGCAAAGAAATCTTCCTCAATAATCTGTACGGCGGCATGGACGAGCCGCACGGCAAGATCATCGACGTTTTCATGTGCAAGCTAAGGAAAAAGCTCGTTCAGGCGTCGGGTGGCAAGAACTTCATTGAGACAGTGTGGGCCCGCGGCTATGTGTTACGTGAGCCGAATGATGAGGAGGCCCGGATTGTCGCCTGAGATGGTATTTGCAGCTCACAACCAGGCGGGATTGCCTCTAAAGAAAATCGCTGGCTGGCCCGCGCAGTAAGACCCCACAACGGGGGTTCTTTCCACGAACAACTCGAAGCGTTCGAGGGGGAGCGGGACCAGAATGATCAGGGTGAGCGCGAGCGCAACGGCGGTTGCTCATTCTGAGATCCCGGCAAGGCACCAGGCTGATCGCGGTGACAGTCATTTTTGGCGGCAGGCACTGGCATACTCGGCCACCTGGACAGGTTTCTTGAAGAGGCGCAATTCGGCGACCTCGTTCTGATCTGTAAGTTTTCGTCTTCGGTATGAGGTTTGTTTTGAGTGCTAGGAGTGGAATTCACCATTCTCGTCGTTGACTACCGCTTGAACCGCCGCAAGAGCATGGCCTCGAGAATTATTTCAATCAAAACACAAAGAAGCCCGCAGCAATGCGAATTCATCAGCTGCCAGCATGAGGATCGCTAGGCTGGGAAGAAACATGACATCGAACACAACCGAAAGAGCGCGCACGACCGGGACACCCGCGGGTAGGCCGCGTGTCAAGACTTGGCACAATACTACACTGCCGCGAAGCGAACCAAAACCGGACATTCGGAAATCCCGTGCGAGAGCAAGACAGCCGGCCAGCAAAGACCATTGGCTCGTGGCCGTAAGCCACGCCGCCGCCCGACGGCGATCGCCCAGCTGGATGCACGAGTCAGTTCCCGTCCGCGATGACGCGCACGGGCATGAGCCAAAGGGAATCCCTTTATTAGAGACAGATCCCTAGCCGGGTCGCATAGGTTTGCTTGATGCCCTTTAGCCGGCCGATATAACCGGCTGGGAGTGCCTAGACCACTCCTTCGCACATGCGTGGTCACGGCTGGCGCAACCTCCTGACCTATTGCGACTCCGATCGATGTCATCAAATTACCGGAGTTAAAGAGGAGAAAATTGCTGCCGATATCAAGGCGCGAAAGGGTTGGCGGTATTGCTAGCCTTGCAGCAACACCAGCAGGCGCGAAAGCAGATACGGAGCTGGTCGCGCTGGGCAATCAGTTCGATGCTCTTACCCGAGTGTTCGATAGTGCCGACCCCTGGGACGATGTCGCAGAAGCGCAATTCGCCAAGCTCGAGAGCGCGATCCTCAACACGCAAGCAGTGACAATGGAAGGGCTGCGCGTTAAAGCACGGGCTGCGTGTTGGGCGCGGCTCGGCGATCTCGACCCAGCAAGCGGATCGACAACAGACGCACGCATGGCTCTGTCCATTATCCGCGATCTTATCCGGTTGTTCGATCCGAAGCTTGAGCAGCCCGGCGCCCTACAGAAGCTTTTTCCCGACGACTTCGAACAAGTCTAAAAGAGCTATACCGGGGGGGCCAGTTTCTGGCCTGGGCCCTACCCCGCTGGGCCTAAGATCAAGCTTCAGCCACTGCTGCGCTGCAATAGTTTGGATCAGCGTCAGCATGACGGCGGCGCGCCGGCAATCGGAGCCGGGCGAACTTCCGGTCAAGCGCAACTCCGCGCAGCTCGGGCTCCTGGTGTTGCTCACGCAGATGCGGCCCTCCTCAGCCCTGACGTGAGCTGAGTCGCACGGCGTCCCTCCCTCATTTCGGCCTTTTTCCGGCCAGAGGGGGGGATTGCCGACCGGGGGGCCGCTTACGCTAAAGCTCTGCCGCACCCTAGTCGTAGCTGATTCAGTACCTACATGTGAGGCATTGCCGCCGTTTTTCTCATTCCATTATGAAAGAAAATTGCAATGACCGAAAAAGACAACGACACCGTCGGCTACGGCCGGCCACCAAAGCGATGCCAGTTTAAGCCGGGAAAATCCGGCAACCCGAGCGGACGCCCGAAGGGTGCGCGCAACTTCCGCACCGAGCTGCTGGAAGAGCTCGAGGAGAGCATTACAGTCAAGGACGCCGGCCGTGAGGTCACCGTCAGCAAGCAGCGCGCATGCATCAAGGCGCTGGTCGCCGCGGCGATTGGCGGCAACACGCGCGCATGCGGCGCCTTGCTCAGCCTGTGCGCCAAGCTCAACCCTGACGCCGAAGGCAACGATGAAGAGCTCGCACCGGATGATCACGAGATTCTGGCGACGTTTGCCGAGCGCGAGCACGGGCGGCGCCACGGATCAGCAGGTCGCGACAACGGGTAGGGGGAAAGATGAAGTCCGCTTTCAATACTATATTGCGAGAAGAGCTTTTCAGCTTTGTCCAGAAAGCCTTCCGCGAGGAACATGGGCAGAAGCTGGGCGATCAGCGGTACATCGAATACATGTGCTGGGAGCTCTCCAAGATTCTCAGCGGCGAGGATCGCTTCCTCTTGATCAATCTGCCTCCGCAGCATTTGAAGACGTTTTGCACGAGCTGTTTGATCGCCTGGTACCTCGGACAAAAGCCCAAGCATCGGGTGCTGGTCATCGGATATACTGGGGAGCACGCGGAAACCATTTCCCGTCGCGTGCGTAAGATCATGCGCTCGGAATGGTTTAAGTCTGCATTTCGTGCACGCATTTCACCTTCGCGGGCGAGCGCCGGCGCTTTTGAGACGACAGATGGCGGCGGACTTTATGCCGTCTCCGCAAACGGTAGCGTCACGGGCCGGCCTGCCGATCTGATCGTCTACGACGATCCGGTCCAGATCAGCGACTGCAACAACTTCGAGCTGCTGGAAAAGGTGAATCGGCGATTCGACTCGCTGATTAAGTCACGGCTCAGCAACCCCGCGAAAGGCTGCATCGTCATCGTGGCGCACCGGCTCAACGAGAATGACCTCTCCGGCCACGTGCTCCAACAGCGCGAGTTCCGCCATATCTGCCTGCCGGCAGTCGCCCCGCGCAAGCAACGCTTCGACATCGACGATCGCACCTGGGTGCGCCACAAAGGCGAGCCGCTGCGGCCCGACCAGTATCCGCCAAAGGTGATCGCCGGCTTGCGCAAGACGGTGCTCGTCCCCGACTTTGAAACGCTCTATCAACAAAATCCGGATGGGGATTCATCTGTTAAACTCCACGTTGAGGACTTCCGCCTCCAGGACTTGCGTGAAATGCCGCAACGGCCGATCGTGCTGAGCGTCGATCCGGGTGGTTTGAGCTCCCGTCCCGACCAGAGTTACAGCGTGATCCAGCGCTGGGTAGTGTTGGGCGAGGGTCACCATCTCCTGTGGGATATCTTTCGAAAGCAGTGTGGCCTTGACGACTTGTGGGCGGCATTGACGCATTTGGCGCGCCGCACGCCGGCCGCGATTCTTATTGAAGACACGGCACATGGGCCTGCACTCATTGAGCGGGCAAAACACAAGGCGAGGTATAACGTGGTGCCGATCAGGTCGGATCGCCGTTCCAAGATGGAGCGCTTGCAACCGCACATCCGCGCGATTCGCGAGGGTCACATTCAGTTGCGCCAGGGTGCGTCGTGGCTTGAGGAATTTGTCACCGAGCTCGTGCAATTCCCGGCTGCGCCCTTCAACGATCAAGTCGACGCGTTGTCACAATACCTCGACTACGTCGGTAAAAACCCGCCATTGACTATACCTGCTTCGGTGGGGGTGGGCGTAATCTCGACACGTTGGGGAACGTCGAGTTCGGACATGCAGGCCCCCGGAAAAGCCCTGCACATGGGCAGCCGCCGTCGCAACGTCTGGATGTGATCATGCTGGCGTGCGCGCAAGCTCGTTCGCAAAAGCCGCAAAAATTCCCTGTATTTTTCCCTGATGCAGGGAATTCCCGGCCCGCTCGTTGGCTGAAGTACGAGTGGATGGCGAACCGAGGGGCCGAAAAGGACATCGCGATGACCCCATCCGCTCCAGCAAACGAGACTAGCACGCGCTCCGGTGCCGCGGGCAGCATCTCGTGGCGGCGTGCAGAGCCTCACGATGCACCCTGCAGGCGCAGTTGGCGCTCCTGCGCCAGCTTGTCTTCGAGATGCCTGAGATCGTGCAGCAGCCGCTCGCCGACAAGCCGGAGGAAATAAAAGCCGAACTCCGGGTTCTCGAAATAGAGCTCCCGCACCTGGTCGTAGTTGATCATCAACGCCTGTCCGGACTCGGCGCACTCGACCGTTGCGGTCCGGTGGGAGCCCGAGGTCAACAGTCCCATCTCGCCAAAAATCTGTCCAGGCTTGAGCTCGATGCCGAGCTCGGATACGACAAACTTTCCTTTTTCCGCCAGAAACATTTCGGTGGCAAGGTCGCCTTTGCGGAAAAGGATCTCACCCTTGCGGAACTTTCGCCTGCGCATGAATGGCTGCAGCCAGTCCATGCTCAGGTCGCTGCTGGCCGCCGCCCGAACCTTCTTGATCAGTTCGAGCATCTGGTAGAGCCGAAACATGTTGAGCGGAAGCAGGAGGCAATACAGAAGAATTGGAGCAAAGGAGCGCGAGATAATCCCGGAACACAAAAAGAAGAATGAGCTCCCGATGGCGGCTATGCGCAGCGGGATGACCGTATTCATCGCAGCCGATGCGACGTAGAGCAGTGCACCAATCGCCGCGCAGATATTCGCGGGTGCCAAGAAGATCAACAGGAATTCTCTGAACCAGGAACCAAGCTCCATGTTGCTCTCACTTCTCGTTTGACGCGAATCTTGCCAACCAGCAGACGGTTCCTCTCACGAGCCGGGATGGAGTGCAAATCACGTCCTGGGGACCGTCACTCTGGGTCTGGGGTTGTAGCAGCATGGCTGTTCCCAATACGCCTGCATACATGATGTGCATCGGGCCGCTCCCGGCCTTGTCTTTCTGACACCGCGAGGTCTCGTATTGCATTTTCATCAAATTGCATAGGACCGGTGACGGCGGGAACTGTTTTGCGGCATTCCGGGTTGTCTGCTCGGGCAGGTCACTTTGTTCAATGTTTCATAAGCTTTACGTTATTTGATAGGCCGCGGAAGTTAGTGCGAAGCCGGCGGATCTACCGGGATGTGCAGCCAGAGAAGGCGCAGCTACGACCCCGAACGAGCGAGCCCCAGGCAGGGGCCGCCGGCGAATCGCTGGATGGTCGTCATTCAGCAGCGGTTCGCCGTCTTCGCGCGACGCTGGTTTACATGGGCCGACGGCACGGACTATCTGATCAGACGAGCCACCACAGCCTACTGGCTCGCGCCCGCT
>Ga0209331_1000306_pt1 | contig 18034 bp, 18 predicted proteins | sample JacPinW_OM3H0_M3_FD_187971 | JGI IMG/M metagenome (GOLD analysis project Ga0209331, IMG submission 187971) | Forest soil microbial communities from Algoma, Ontario, Canada - Jack Pine, Ontario site 1_JW_OM3H0_M3 (SPAdes) (version 2) | ecosystem: Environmental > Terrestrial > Soil > Boreal...
TGCGCGTGCCGAGCCATCCCGTCGCGCGCGAGATTCTCGCGGCGTTCGGGAGGCCGGTGGTGGCGCCCTCGGCGAACCGCTCAGGACACGTCTCGCCGACGACGGCGCAGCACGTGCTCGCGGACCTCCGCGGGCGTATCGACCTCATCGTGGACGGCGGCCCTGCGCTGATGGGATTGGAGTCCACCATCATTGCGTGCATCGATGCGCCCACCCTGCTGCGACCGGGAGCATTGTCGCGCACCGCGGTCGAGCAAGTTCTGCCGCTGAAAGATCTCCCTTCCGGGGCGGTCGGTGAAGAAGACGAGGTCCCGCTCGCGCCCGGTCAGCTCGCGTCCCACTACGCACCGCGAGCGCGCCTGCGGCTCAACGCGGAGCGGGTCGATGCCGGCGAGGCGCTGCTCGCTTTCGGGCCTGCGCAGATCGCGGGTGCCGAGCGGGCCGTGTTGAAGCTCAACCTCTCGCCGGGCGCCGATCTGATCGAGGCGGCAGCCAACCTGTTTTCGCATCTGCGTGCGCTCGATGCCTGCGGCGCGAGTTCGATTGCGGTGATGCCGGTGCCCGAGGTCGGGCTCGGCGAGGCCATCAACGATCGGCTGCGCCGGGCTGCCGCGCCGAGATAAATCGCAGGCTCAGGGCTTGCTTTCGCGCTGAGGAGGGCCAATCTTCTGACCAGTCTGACTAGATTCAGGAAAACGGCGGCATGACTCCAACAGACATATGGAAATTGCAAGATGCCAAGGCTCGGTTCTCCGAGCTGGTCCGCCGGGCGCGGGCGGGAAAACCGCAGCAGGTCACCATTCACGGCAAAGAAGCGGTAGTGGTTGTCGATCCCGAGCGTTTCGAGATTCGCGCCAAGCCGCGGAGCGAGGAGACGCTGGCCGGGTTCGTCGAACGATCGAAGAAGTACAGGGGGACAGCTCTCAACGTTAAACGCTTCAAGATGAAATTCCCTTTGAAATACGAATCTCCGTTCGGCGAGGACGAGCGGTGAAATGGTTATTGGACACGAACGTCGTATCCGAAAGTGTTCGCCATCACCCCAATCAGTCTGTCCTGAACTGGATCAGGCAACATCCTCCGCCTGAAGTGGCGGTCAGTATTGTTACCATCGCTGAATTACGAGTTGGGGTTGACAGGACCGCTAATCCAGATCGTCGCGCCATGCTTGCGCATTGGATGGCCAAAGAGATGGAGCCACTGTTTAAAGATCATACGCTGCCCCTGACCATCGGCATTCTAACTCAATGGCTCGATCTCGGCCGGCGTAATGCGGTAGCCGGAAGTACTCGCGCGCCTGCTGATCTTCTTATTGCTGCAACTGCTCGAGTGCATGACGTCATTATCGTCACTCGCAACGTCAGGGATTTCGTCGGCACCGGCGTACTCGTATATGATCCATGGAAGGATAAGGTCCACAAAATGGAACTGGCATGATGCTGTCCAAGACCCCTGCCGCCCTTGATCCCGCCCTGCTCGCCCGATTTGCCGCGATCGTCGGCGACAAGCACGCCATCACTGATCCGCAGGCGCAGGCGCCCTATCTGATCGAGCTGCGCGACTTGTTCCACGGCCACACCCCGGCGGTGCTGCGGCCGGGCACGGTCGCCGAAGTTGCGCAGATCCTGCGCCTCGCGAACGAGACCGGGACGCCTCTCGTCCCGCAGGGAGGAAACACAGGGCTCGTGGGAGGTCAGACTCCGCATCATGGCGAAGTCGTGCTCTCGCTCAATCGTCTCGACCGCATCCGCGAAGTGGATCCCGTGTCCAACACCATGACCTGCGAGGCCGGGGTTACTCTGTTGCGGGCGCGCGAGGCGGCCGCCGCAGTCGACCGGCTCTATCCGCAGCTGCTGCCCTCGGAGGGGACCTGCACCATCGGCGGCAATCTTTCCACCAACGCCGGCGGGACCGCGGCGCTGGCGTATGGGATTGCGCGCTCCCATGCACTGGGTCTCGAAGTGGTGCTCGCGGACGGACGCGTGCTCAACAACCTCAACAAGCTCAAGAAGGACAATACCGGGTACGATCTCAACAACCTGTTCATCGGAGCCGAAGGCACGCTGGGCGTCATCACTGCGGCGGTGTTGCGGCTCCTGCCGCGGCCCCGCTCCATCGAGACGGCGTTCCTCGGGGTCCCCTCCCCCGAGGCTGCGCTCGATCTCCTTGGACTTGCGACCGAGCGTAGCGGCGGGGATGTCACGAGCTTCGAGCTGATGCTGCGCATGGGGGTGGAGCTCGTGCTCAAGCACGGCGCAGGCTGCCGCGATCCACTGCCAGACGTGCATCCCTGGTACGTGCTGATCGAGCTCTCGTCGCAGGCGCGCTCCGGAGTACGCGGCGTGCTGGAGGAAATTCTGGCGGAAGGGCTCGAGCGCGGACTGGTCATCAACGCGACCATCGCCGGCAGTCTCGATCAGGCGAAAATGTTCTGGCGCATCCGCGAGATGTTCGGCGAAGTGCAGCGCCACGAAGGCGGCTCCATCAAGCATGACATCTCCGTGCCGGTCGCGGCAGTGCCGGCCTTTCTGCGCGAGGCCGATGCAGCCGTCACGACGCTCATTCCAGGCGCTCGTCCGATTCCCTTTGGACATCTCGGCGACGGCAATATTCATTACAATGTGATGCAGCCCATCGTGGCGGAGAAAGCTTCCTTCCTCGGACGCTGGGATGAGGTCAACGCCGCCGTGTTTCAGGTCGTAGCGAAATTCGGCGGCTCCATCTCCGCCGAGCACGGCATCGGCGTGCTCAAGCGCGATCTCCTGCCCAAGGTGAAGGATCCGGTCGCGATCGAGCTCATGCGCACGCTCAAGCGCACCCTCGATCCCAAGAACATTCTCAATCCGGGCAAGGTGCTGTAGCCCGCGTAGGGTGGTGGGCAAAATCGCTTCGCGGTGAATTGCAACACCCGTAGACGGCTGAAAGCGATTTTGCCCACCCTACAGATTTGGTCTTTACGGGAGGTCATCAAACAACGAGGGCTGGAGCTCGTCCTTCTCGCGCGCCGGCTTGCGCTTGGATTTTGTTGCCGAAGCTGGTGGCGCTGCCTTCTCTGCTGCCGCAGGCTGCTGCCGCAACGGCTCGATCAGTACCGGATCATCATTGGCGGTGCGGTTGACCGCCGGTGAAATTTCATAAGCTTCAAGCATCCCTTCGGGCGCAGGCGCGAGAAGAGCGGTAGCCGTCAACGCATCGACACGGCTGCAGTCGAGCCATAGGTCGAACGCCTCCGGAGGAACAATCGCAGGCATGCGCGGATGAAGCTCCGCGAGCTCGCGGTTCGCCTGTGTGGTGATGATGGCCGCGGTTTCCATCTCCTCGCCGTGGGGTCCCATCCAGGTCTCCCACAGGCCGGCGAAGCCGATCGGAAGGCCATCCTTCGGACGGACGCAAAACGGGCGCTTGCCGCCAGCCGCGTCCTTCCATTCGTAGAAACCGTCCGCGGGGAAGAGGCACCGCCGCCGTCGCATCGCATTGCGGAACGCGGGCTTGTCATTGACCGACTCGATGCGCGCATTGACGAGCAAGCTGAAGCTGCGGGGATCCTTCACCCAGGATGGGATTAAGCCCCAACGCACCAGCGCAAACTGTCGCTGGCCCTCCCCCATGCGCACGATGGGCACCGGCTGCGTGGGGGCCACATTGTAACGAGGGGGGAAGTTCGGCTCTTGCGGATAGCCGAACAACCGGCGGAACGCCTCAGGCGAGGAGAGGAGCAGATAACGACCGCACATGCGCGCGCCTTCGGGTAACTTGCCTTAACTACCCCGCTCAACCCTGGCGGAAACGCTACATACTGCATCCGGAGCACATTTTCCGTGGCCGACCCAAGAGCCTACCCCCAGCGACCATTTCTCGCCGTAAGCGCCGCCATCCTGCGTGCGGGCAAGCTCCTCGTCGTGCGCCGGGCGCGACCGCCCGCGCACGGCCTGTTCAGCCTGCCCGGGGGCGTGGTGGAAGCGGGCGAGCGGCTTACCGAGGCGGTCATACGGGAGATTGCTGAGGAAACCGGGATGAGTATCGAGCCGATCGCGCTCGCAGGCTTTCGCGAGACCATCGTGCGCGATGCGGAGAATCGGGTCGAGCGGCATTTCGTGATCCTGTGCTTTGCCGCGCATTGGCGAGGGGGCGAGCCGGAGCTTAACGAGGAGCTCAGCGAAGCACGGTGGATCTATCCCGCCGAGCTCGCAGCGCTGCCCACAACCCCGGGCCTTGCGGAAATCGTCGCAGCGGCCTACGAGCGGTTCAACATGCAACAGTCGTAGCCCGGATTGCACATTGTTGAGCAATCCGTGGAACGCGCCCGCGTAGACCCCCGTCCGACGCGCCTTTTTTCCGTCGTGTTGGACCGCGACAATGTGCGGCCATTACGATTTTAACCCCTTGGGCCAGCGGCGCCGATTACCTGTTCACCCATGCTTCGACGCGTCCTGTTGCTGGCCTTCATTGCGCTCCTCGCAGCCGGCGCACCCGCGCGTGCGGAGGTTGCGCCCGCACCGTTCGATGGCAACCTTCAGCGGCTTGCGGAAATTCTCGGTGCACTACACTACCTGCGCGGGATCTGCGGGGCCAATGAGGGCCAGAAGTGGCGCAACGAGATGCAAGCGTTGATCGACGCCGAAACTCCGCAGCCCGAGCGCCGCTCGCGGATGATCGCAAGCTTCAACCGGGGCTACCGCGGCTATCAGCAAACCTACCGCACCTGCACGCCGGCGGCGGACCTGGTCATCCGCCGCTATCTGGAGGAAGGGTCCAAGCTCATTCGCGACGTAACTGCACGCTACGCGAACTGACAGAGCGAGCTGCGCGCATTAACCGTTCCGGTATTTGTATCTAGCCGCGTGCTGCCCGCATGGGTAGATTGTGTTGAGCGAAATGGCCGCGGGGACCCGGCCGCAAAATGATACGGGAAATACCGATGAGCGAGCCGCAGGGGCAGGCTCTTGACCATGAGCAGAAGCGGGCTGCGCTCGCGTACCTGCACGAGGCATGGCAGGAGGCCCGGATCGAGGGCATCGACGGCGATTGCCTTGCGCAGGCATGCCTGTTTGCTGCCTTTGCCGAATTCGTCTCCACCTATGGGGAAGAACCCGCCGCCCGTCTCGCCGAGGGGCTCGCCTTGCGCATTCGCAAGGGTGAGTTTTCCCTGATCCTGACAAGACAATAGCGCAGCGGGCTTGCAGCCTGCCCGGGACCGTGCCTTGTGGGGCCGCGGCATCGGACCTAGATTTCAACCGATCGCCCTGGCACATCTCGAACATGCAAGCTGCGCTGCTTCCCGACCGCGGCATCGTCAAAATCGCCGGTGACGATGCGCGCAAGTTTCTCAATGGGCTAATTACGAGCGACATCGCCAGGGTTGATCCGGCGCATGCCGCATTCGCCGCGTTGCTGACACCACAAGGAAAGATCCTCGGCGACTTCATTCTTGCGGAACCGGATCCCAACGAGGGTGGCGGTTTTTTCCTGGATTGTCCCCGCGCGCTTGCGCCCCTCCTGGTCGAACGATTCAATTTCTATAAGCTGCGCGCGAAGGTCATCGTCGAGGACTTATCGGAAATCCTTGGTGTGATGGCAATCTGGAACAGCAGCAGCGCGAGCGAATTCGGCTTGGGCTATGTCGATCCTCGCATCCCTGAGCTGGGCACGCGCTGCATGCTGCCGCCGCATCTCGCGAGCAAAGCAGCAGCAGAGCTTGGCGCCGAGGTGGTCGAGGCGTCAGCCTACGAGGCGCATCGCATCGCGCTTGCGATCCCGCGCGGCGGGGTTGATTTCATCTATGGAGATGCATTTCCGCATGAGACCGACATGGACCAGCTTGGCGGAATTGATTTCGGCAAGGGATGCTTTGTCGGCCAGGAGGTCGTTTCGCGCATGGAGCATCGCGGCAGCACCCGCACCAGGACCATCGGGGTGAGCTACGGGGGTTTCGCACCGGAACCGGGCACTCCGGTGAACGCGGGGCAGAAGTCCGTCGGCACGCTCGGCTCGACAGCGCAGGGGCGCGGCGTGGCACTGCTGCGGCTCGACCGCCTCGCCGACGCACTCGCGGCCGGAGCGCCGCTCCGCGCAGGCGGGGTGGAGGTGCAGGCGGTCAAGCCCACCTGGGCACGCTTTGCGTTCCCAGGCGACGCAAAGGCAGCGGAATGACTGACCAAGTTATCCATCCCGACGGCCTTCCACGCTGCTCCTGGCCGAAGCTCGATCCACTTTATGTCCGCTATCACGACGAGGAGTGGGGTGTCCCGGAATATGACGATCGCGCGCTATATGAAAAATTTGTGCTTGACGGCTTCCAGGCCGGCCTTTCCTGGATCACTATTCTGCGCAAGCGGGAGAATTTTCGGCGCGCGTTCGACAATTTCGAGCCGGCGCTCATCGCACGCTATACCCCGCGCAAGATCGAGAAGCTGATGCAGGATGCTGGGATCGTGCGCAATCGCATGAAGATCGAAGGCGCTGTTCTCTCCGCTCGTGCTTACCTCGATGTCATGGAGAAAGAAGGCGGGTTTTCCCGGCTGCTTTGGAGCTTCGTCGACGGCAGACCCAAGGTGAATCACTTCCGCTCGGTCTCGCAAATCCCGGCGGAAACCACCGTCTCACGACGGATTTCCAAGGAATTGGCGGGCCGCGGCTTCAGGTTTTGCGGCCCGACTATCGTCTACGCTTTCATGCAGGCGGTGGGTATGGTCAACGATCATGTGGTCAGCTGTTATCGCCATGCTGCCCTGGCCAAGCTTGTTTGATGGCTGCAAAGAGAAGACCTGCCTCAGAATTCGGCTCGAGCTCACATGCATTCCGCGCCTGGCAGCGCATGCTGTCGGGGCGCAGGCTTGATCTGCTCGATCCCTCCCCGCTCGATATCGAGATCGAGGACATCGCCCACGGGCTTGCGCGCGTGGCGCGCTGGAACGGCCAGACGGAAGGTGCCCACATTTTCTCCGTCGCCCAGCATTCTCTCCTCGCGGAATTGATCGCGCACCAGCGCGTGCGTCTCGACCGCAGTCATCGTCTCGCTGTCCTCCTTCACGACGCGCCCGAATACGTGATCGGAGACATGATCTCTCCGTTCAAGACGGTGATCGGCGACGCCTACAAATCGGTGGAAGCACGGCTGCTGTCCGCCATTCACCTGCGCTTTGGGTTGCCCGCCGCGCTCCCGTCGAGCCTGGTCGATCTGATCAAGAGTTGCGATCGCGCTGCCGCCTACCTGGAAGCTACACGGCTCGCCGGCTTTTCGTTGAGCGAGGCCCGTCGATTCTTTGGCCCTCCCCCCAAATTCTCCCCGGTGATCGAGCGCGATTACCTCGCGCCATGGCCGGCCGAGATGGCGCAAGCGCGTTACCTCGAACGCTTCCGCAAGCTCGCTGAAAAACCATAGCCGGAAAAACGCTGTCCTCGCACGTTGCGCGTATCTTCGAGCATCCTTACGGGGATCTGACGCTTTCCGGCCAACAAAGTATCGCCTATATAGGGTTCATCACCTCACTGTTTCACGCAGCTTGCTCAACGAGAGAATGATTCACGTCTGCTCCCTAGCCCGCCTCCATGCCACCGTCCATCACACGGGGGCTCGTCACATCGTCACCCTGCTCAAGCACACGGACCGGGTCGAGCGGCCGCACCACATCCTGGAGGAGAACCACCTCGTGCTCGGAATGGATGACATCAGCTTGCCCATGGAGGGCTACGTCATCCCCTGCGAAGACCATGTGAGCAAGCTCATCCGCTTCGTGCATGCATGGGATCGCGCAAAGCCGCTGGTGGTGCATTGCTTTGCGGGCATCAGCCGCTCGACCGCGGGCGCCTATGTCGCGGCTTGTGCGCTCAGCACAGCTGGCAGCGAGCTCGCGATTGCGCAGGAGCTGCGCCGTGCGTCACCTACCGCAACACCCAATGCGCGCATTGTATCGCTGGCGGACGACATGCTTGGCCGTGACGGCCGCATGATCGCCGCCATCGAGTCGATCGGACGCGGCATGATGGCCGAGGAGGGGCATCCTTTTCGGCTCGATCTGGAATAACTTCTTTTCGCCCTTGCTCCGAATGACCTACCGACGTTCCCGCGAGTGACGAACGGCAGGGTGTGCTGGGGATCGGCTGGCTTTATCAGCGCCTGCTGTTTCCGCAACCAGTCGCCGTGACCTGATACTGTCCCGGCTACATCGGCAGGTACGAACCCAGCACCGCGCTCATCTGTGCTCGTGCGCGCCAGCAGCAGGTGGGTCGAGCGTTATCGGTTCACCCAAATAGGGACGCGGACCCAGCCCGGCCACGCTCATGCGGCGGGTAAAATCGCAATAGGCCACCATGCCGAACCCGTTGACTGCCCCGCGGAAGGTTTCGCCGCCGGTACGGGTGAGATTGAAGCACGGCTCAAATGATAGCCCCTTGAGCGAAGCGCAGATTGCTTCGCCCTTCACCCTCAGCGTTCCGGGCGGCAGCCACACTGATTTCACAGGTCCCGATCCATTGAATTGAATCGTGCCGATCACCGAGCCATCCGCGTAGATGCGACCGAGCCCGCGCGAGCCGTCGATGCAGTTGAAGGCGAAAAGCTTGCCCGTCACGAAGCGCTTGGCTACCTCGGCATTCATGGTTTGGGCCATGGCCGGGCTGGTCGCGAGCAACACAAGCAAAGCCACCAGGCGCGCAATCATCGATCCCCCCATCCCGCTACCGCCGAACGCCCCGTGTTTACCGGCGATTAACCACGCGAATCGGGCACAAGCATGCCCGAGCTTCATCGAGAAATGCTGAACTTTTTAGCTAACCTTGACCGCAATCCGCCCGCGCACGCGCCCCGCGACAATCTCCCGGGCGGCGTCCATGACCTCGCCGAGCCCGATCTCGCTGGTCATGTCCGCAAGCTTCCCCCGATGAAGATCAGTCCCCAACCGCCGCCAAGCAAGTTCCCGATCCGCTTTAGGCCGCATGACCGAGTCGATGCCGAGAAGCGATACGCCTCGCAGAATAAACGGAGCTACGGAAGTGGGCAAATCCATCCCACCCGCCAATCCACATGCGGCGACTGCTCCGCCGTAACGAGTCATGGAGAGCACATTCGCAAGCGTTGTGGACCCGACGGTGTCTATACCCCCCGACCAACGCTCTTTTCCCAATGATTTTGCGGGTCCGGCGAGCTCCGCACGACCGATGATCTCTTTGGCACCAAGCTCTTTGAGATAATCGCTCTCCTGGGAACGGCCAGTTGAGGCCGTGACCTGAAAACCACAGTTGGAAAGAATTGCAATTGCAACGGAGCCGAGACCGCCGGCGGCCCCGGTGACCACCACCGAGCCGCTCGCAGGAGTGATCCCGTGGCGCTCCAGGGCGATGATGGCAAGCATGGCGGTATAACCCGCCGTGCCGATCACCATGGCCTCACGTGCACTCATGCCCGCGGGAAGGCGCACGAGCCAATCGCCCTTGACGCGCGCTTTCTCGCCATAGCCTCCGAGGTGGGTCTCGCCGCACCCCCAGCCATTCAGAATCACTTTATCCCCGGACTTCCAATCGGGGTGGCTCGATGATTCCACCGCCCCGGCGAAATCGATGCCCGGGATCATGGGGAAGCGCCGCACCACCGGTGCCCTGCCGGTAATTGCAAGCCCATCTTTGTAGTTGAGCGTGGACCACTCGACGCGGACGGTGACATCACCGTCCATGAGATTGCTTTCGTCGAAATTAGTGAGCCCAACCTTCTGGCCGGACTCGCTTTTCTCAATCACGATCGCTTTGAAGGAGGCCATGGGAGAGCCCAGAACAGAGAGAGATCACAGAGGCCAAAGAGCAAAGAAGCAGCGGGTGAGCATTCTTCCGTACTCGCGCCTCTTCGTCCACTGGCTTTTTATTCCGGGACCGTCTCCTCAGGCCATTGCCGCCGCGCGCTGCACGGGTTTTTCGACAATCGGCAAATTTATCAGAGCGGAGAGAAGACCAAAGAGTATCGAGAGATACCACACCGAGTCATAGGATCCGGTTCGCTCAAAGACCACACCGCCAAGCCACACGCCGAGAAAACCCCCGACCTGGTGGCTGAAAAAGGCGAACCCCGAGAGGGTCGCGAGCCATCGGGTGCCGAACATCACGGCGATGATGCCGTTGGTCGGCGCGATGGTGGACAACCACAGAAGGCCCATCACCGCCCCGAACAGAAGTGCGGAGGGCGCAGTAATCGGGAATGCGATGAAACCCCAAATCGCGAGCGCGCGCGCGACATAGATAATCGACAGCAGATAGCGTTTGGGCATCAGGTTGCCCAACCAGCCCGACATAAGCGAGCCCACGATATTGAACAGCCCGATGGCGGCAATAGTCCAGCCGCCAACCTCAATCGGCAGCCCGCGGTCAACGAGATAGGCCGGCAGGTGCACGGTGATGAATGCGAGTTGAAAGCCGCAGGTAAAGTACCCGAGCACGAGCAGCAGATAGGAGCGCTGCGCGAAGGCCTCGGAGAGCGCCTGCGGCAGCGACTGCGGCGAACCTTGGGATATGCGGGTGCCGACATTTCGCGTGGCGAGCGCGAGCGAGGCCGGCACTACCAGCAGCATGACCAACCCGAAGATCTCCAGCGTCTCCTGCCAGCCCACGCTATCGATGAGCGACACGGTAAGCGGCGCGTAGAGGAATTGCCCGAATGAGCCCGCGGCCGTGCCGGCACCGAAGGCGGGCAATCGCCAATGTTCCGGCAAGAGCTTGCCGAAAGCCGCAAGCACGATGCCGAACGAGCATCCTGCAAGCCCAAAGCCGATGAGACATCCGGCCGAGAGATCGAGGATCAGCGGCGTTGTTGCAAACGCCATGATCGCCAGACCGAGGGCATATAGGATGCCCCCGGCACACAATACCCGCACCACCCCGAAGCGATCCGCCAGGATGCCCGCCGTAGGCTGGCCGAGCCCCCAAAGGATGTTCTGTGCCGCGAGGGCCAGGCCGAACACATCGCGGCCCCACCCGTTCGCCTGCGACTGCGGTGTGAGAAAGAACCCAAGGCTCGAGCGCGGGCCAAAGCTGATTACCGAGATGAGGCAACCGCAGAGCACAATGAGGGCAGGCCTTCGCCAGTCTCCCACCAAAGAACGCGACGGGGCAACGGGCACAACCGTCATGAAGGGGGATCTCCGTAAATCCAGAAGAGAATCGAAGATCGCGTGTTCTACCGACTAGCTCAAATTCTCCCAACAAAATACTGCGTTTCGGCTCGGGCGGTTGCGCATGGCAGCCCCGCAGCTAGCGGCCCTTGCAGGACGAGAGGGATAAAGGTCCCAGCCAAATGCGGCTCTCAGAGGTCGAAGATCAGAGGTGCTACAGGCTTTTCGCTACGGACTGCGTCGTCTCCGGATCGCTCCACTCCGGCGCATCCGCGCCGTCACCCCATGCGCGTGGGCGATAGAAGATGTGCACGCCTAGCCTGTACATCTTTTTCATTTCCCGCACCCAGCCCGGATGAACGTAGTTGGCATGGTAGTGCGTAGCCTTGCCCACTTCCGGCAGCCACAGCCTGCCGTCGAGCATTTCAGCCGCAATCTTCTTGGCGCGCTCCCACATGTCGGGCTCGCGAATCACATCCCGGATGCCGTCGCAGGCAAAAGTAAACTGGCATGCGAGATGCCGGTGCGCGTTCTGATAAACGACGCCACAAACTGTGTCCGGGTACTTGCCCGAGAATGCGCGGTTGAGAATCACCTGAGCGACCGCAACCTGCCCGAGCACAGGCTCGCCGCGTGCCTCGAAATAAACCGCTTCGGCGAGGCATTTTTCCGCTTTCGCACGACCCTTCTCATCGAGTTTGAGCTGCTCGGCCGGCGACATTGGCCGCTTGTCTGCGCCGGTCACCTCGCCTTTAGGCGCCACGGTCTCCCCACCCTGGCCCGACTCGTCCTTTCCGCCCCGATCGAAGATCGGGGGAAGGTCCGCCCTGTCGATGGGCACATCGAAAATCCCCCCCTCTTCACCGGCTCCGGTGCCATCCGGCGGCAACGATGCGAGCTTGAACGTAGATTCCCCGGTTGTTGTTGTTGACCTGTTCAACGGATCGGCTGCGGCCGCAGTGTCTGGCGCCCCGGCGCGGCTGAAGTCCACGAAGTGTGGTTCCTCTCCCGGCGCCCACGGCTCGAGCGCAGCAAGCTTTACGCCCATCGGATGGCTACCGAAATAGAGCCGCTCCGGCGGAAGCTTCAGATCGGGATCAAGTGCGGCACTGTCCTTCGGCCAAGCCGCCTCGTCGCCGCTCCTCGCGTTCCTCGTGCCCTCCCCAGAAGTGGGAGCAAGCACCGGATAGGCTACATCCGCGCTTTGCGGCGAGACACTCGCGACGCGATACTCGGCGCCGCTCGAAGATCCACGAATTTCTCCTCCCGGTTCGGAGGAGTCCGATTGATCACCGCCGCCCCGCTGCGCACCAGACGCGGGTGGCTTGTCAGTAATGCCTGCTAGTTCCTGCCGGTCCACTGGAGCCGACGAGCCGGTGCCCTGCTGCGATTGCGCCGTCGGTAACGACGTTCCTTGCGAGCCCTGGGCCTGCACTAACGGTTTCGGCGGATCACCGCGCTTAACGGATGCCAGGAGGTCGCCCTTGCCAGAAACGGCATAATTGCCCTTGCGGCTGCGATCGACGAATGATCGGCCAGAGCCATACATTTCATTTTCTCTGGCGATGCGCTCCTGAATCGACCCGCTCGGGTCGTTGCTACGCGGATCGAGACCAACGAGCGTATAGCCCAGGGAGACGGGAATCGATGCTCCGGTTGCGTCCGCAATTCTGACTCTCTGCTCAGGGTTGGTGCTAAAAGGCGATGCGAGGTTCGCCCTTTGCGAACGCTCCGCGGGCACGGGCTGACGCACTATGAGCGCAGCCAGATCCTGACGGCCGAGCCCGCTCGGCAGCATCAGCACTATAAGGACCCCCAAGCCGAAAGGGGCCTTAAAGCCCCTCGGCCCTCCCCGTGACCCAAGCATCGTCAGCTGACCCCCAGCCCCGAACGCATCGCATACTCGTGTCGCGTCAAGGCACCGTCATGGCGCAATTGCGACCATTTTTTTATTGCGGCCTTAGGCTTGCTTTCGCGTTAACCGCGTGTTGAGCGCCCTATTATCGCCACAGGAATCGAAATGCCGCGCGCTACGCCTGCTTAAGAAGGCGATGGGTCGTCGACTCAAAAGCACGACTTGATTCGGAACCAATCCTTAACCTCGCGGCAAGGCGAAGGGGGATAATCACTGTGTGTCCAATGATGCGTCCGAGCACGCCGAGGGGGCCGTGAACGCGTCGAACCAGGCGTCTGAAAGCGTCAGAACCGCTGCCTTGGCGGCGGCATGCGCGAGATCAACAAATATACGTCTGCGGTTGCAGCTTCGATCGAGCAGCAGAGTGCAGCGACGGGTCAAATTTCCTCAAACGTGATCCATGCTGCGGAGGAGACGAACGTCGTTGGCGCCGTGCTTGGGAGGGTCAACGAAGCAGCGACGCACACCAGCGCATCAGCCGGTGCGGTGCTCGACGGCTCGCAGGCGGTCGAAGCCGCGGTTTCGGAGCTGCGCACCGAAGTGGAAGATTTCCTGCGCAAAGTGGTGGCTTGATCAGACGACGGAGGTCGGATGTCGGCGGACAGCTCTCGGATCTGAACATCTGATATGTCATCCGTCCTCCATCGTCTGTCCCCCGATCGCGGCTTGCGCGGCGGCGAGCCGTGCGATGGGCACGCGGAATGGCGAGCACGATACATAGTCGAGTCCTATCTCATGGCAGAAAGCGACCGACGGAGGATCGCCGCCATGTTCCCCGCAAATGCCGACCTTGAGTTTGGGGCGCCCCGCGCGACCGCGTTCCACCCCGATGCGCATGAGCTCGCCAACGCCCTCACGGTCGATCGAGACGAATGGGTCCGCAGAAAGAATCCCGTGCGCCATATAGGTGCCGAGAAAGCTCGCGGCGTCGTCGCGGCTGATGCCGTACGTCGTCTGGGTCAGATCATTCGTGCCAAAGGAAAAGAATTCGGCGCTCTGGGCGATCTCGCCGGCACGCAGTGACGCGCGCGGCAGCTCGATCATGGTGCCGACCTGATAGTGGACTGCGGTTTTGGTCTCCCGCTCCACCGCCTGCGCCATGGCATCGATGCGTGCCTTGACGAGATCAAGCTCGGCTTTGCTTGCAATGAGCGGAACCATCACCTCCGGGACGACCGGCCTGCCTGTGCGTTTTCCGGCTGCAACCGCCGCCTCGAAGATTGCCCGCGCCTGCATCTCGGCGATCTCCGGATAAGCGATGGCCAGGCGACACCCGCGAAAGCCCAGCATCGGATTGAATTCGCGCAGCTCGCGCGCGCGATCCGCAAGCTTCTTGGGATCCGCGTTCATTCCGGCGGCGACCTCGGAGATCTCCTGCTCACTGTGGGGAAGGAATTCGTGCAGAGGCGGGTCGAGGAGCCGGATCGTCACCGGAAGACCCTGCATGATCTCGAACAGCTCGGTGAAGTCGGCGCGCTGCATAGGCAGAAGCTTGGCAAGGGCGGCGCGACGTGACTGCTCGTCGTCCGCAAGAATCATTTCGCGCACGGCCCGGATGCGACCTTCATCGAAGAACATGTGCTCGGTACGGCAAAGCCCGATGCCTTCGGCGCCGAACTTCAGAGAAATCCTCGCGTCATTCGGGGTATCCGCGTTGGCGCGCACACCGAGCTTGCGCAGCTCGTCGGCCCACCCCATCAGGATCGCAAACTCCCCCGACAGCTCCGGCTCGGTCATGCGGACGCGACCGGCCAGCACTTGGCCGGTCGAGCCATCTATGGTGATCACATCGCCCTGCCGCAGCGTGCGCCCGGCAACGCTCACCGTTCCGGCGGCATAGTCGACCCGCAGCGAACCCGCACCGGAAACACAAGGCTTGCCCATCCCTCTCGCAACCACAGCCGCGTGGGACGTCATGCCGCCCCGGGTCGTGAGAATCCCTTCCGCCGCATGCATGCCGTGGATGTCCTCCGGCGAGGTCTCCACCCGCACGAGGATCACCTTGGTGCCGTTGGCCTTGAGGGTCTCGGCCTCATCGGCCGACAAAACGATTTCCCCTGACGCGGCACCGGGAGAGGCCGGAAGCCCGGTGGCGAGCACCTCGCGCTCGACACTGGGGTCGATCGTGGGGTGCAGGAGCTGATCGAGCGACAGTGGCTCGATCCGGGTGACCGCCTCCTTGCGCGTAATCAGCCCCTCATTGGCAAGATCGACCGCAATTTTCAACGCGGCCTTGGCCGTGCGCTTGCCCGCGCGCGTCTGCAGCATCCAGAGCTTGCCCTGCTCAACCGTGAACTCGAGGTCCTGCATGTCGCGATAGTGCCGCTCGAGGCGAGCATAGATCCGGGTGAGGTCCTTGAATGTCTCCGGCAGTGCCGCTTCCATCGACGGCCTCTTCGAACCAGCCTCCTGGCGCGCAATCTCGGTAATTTCCTGCGGAGTGCGGATGCCTGCGACCACGTCCTCGCCCTGCGCATTGATCAGGTACTCGCCGTAGAGCCGCTTCTCGCCGGTCGAAGGGTTGCGCGTGAAGGCGACCCCCGTGGCGGAGGTCTCGCCCATATTGCCGAATACCATGGCCTGGACGTTCACCGCCGTACCCCAGCCTTCAGGGATGTTGTGCAAACGGCGATACGTGATCGCGCGCTGGTTCATCCAGGACCCGAACACAGCTCCGATTGCTCCCCAAAGCTGGGCGTGCGGATCCTGGGGGAACGGTTCCCCACGTTCCTCTTCCAGCCGCTCCTTGTAGCGTCGCACGAGCGCGATCCAGTCCTCGGCCGTAAGCTCCGTATCCAGCGTGTAGCCGTGCCGATCCTTGTGCTCGTCGAGGATCTCCTCGAAATGATGGTGACCGACACCCAGGACCACGTCGGAATACATCGTAATGAACCGCCGATAGGAGTCGTAAGCAAAGCGCTTGTCCTGTGATTTCCTCGCCAACGCTTCTACGGTTTGATCGTTGAGGCCGAGATTGAGCACCGTGTCCATCATGCCGGGCATGGATGCACGGGCCCCGGAGCGTACAGATACGAGCAGCGGGTTCTCCGTGTCGCCGAATCCCTTACCGACGAGGCGACCCACCTGATCGAGCGCGGCAGTGACCTGCTCCTTCAGGTTCGAAGGATAGGTTTTTCCATTCTCATAGTAATAGGTGCAGACAGCCGTCGTCATGGTGAAACCCGGCGGCACCGGGAGCCCGAGATTGGCCATCTCGGCGAGGCCGGCGCCCTTGCCGCCGAGAAGGTCGCGCATCTCCGCACGCCCTTCAGCCGATCCATTCCCGAAGCTGTACACCCATTTGGCGTCGCCTTCGCGCTTTGGGCGCGCGCTAGCCGGTAAGGCGCCGGGCTTCGCGGTTTTTCCCGTCTTGCCGACTTTGTCGGGCCTCTCCGGCACAGACCGGACAGTCTTCTTTGGCGGCGGCGTGCGGCGCAGGCTGGGTTTGGTCATGTACTGTTCAGTGGATGAAGTGGTGAATGGCATTCAGGCCCATAATGCCGACCAGGATCAGATAAATCGCAACGATATAGTTCAACAGGCGGGGCATGATCAGAATCAAAATTCCGGCGATCAAGGCAATCAACGGACTGACATGGGCAGCGGTGATGGTCATGGGAATCTCCCTATGGGCAAGCAGGACAATAATGACGACGTACGCGTCCAGTTCCAAGTGGCTCAATCACTGATCGAAACCCTCATCGGCCTCGATGTAATCGGCCGCAAATTCCGGCTTTTTGATCCGCGCAGCTCCTATTTCAGCCTTCGATGCGTGAGAAATCTGCAACAATGCGAGTAGCCTCTCGAATCTCGTTTAGCAGCTTCAATCTGTTTCCGCGCAGTTCCTGTTTATCGGTCCCCTCGGTCACGTTCACCGTCACTTTCTCGAAGAAAGCATCTACAAAAGGCCGAAGCTTCGCCATGCTGTGCATCGCTGCCTCGAAGTCCTCCTGCGCGGTGGCGGTCGCTACCTCGACCTTCGTTATCGCAATCGCCTGCGACAACGCCTCTTCTTCGGGCTGGCGGTAGAGAGAAGTATCGGGCGCGCCCACGTATTCGCGCCCATCTCTCTTCTCTTCAATCCGGATGATGTTGGTCGCGCGCCGATACCCGGCGAGGAGATTCCGGCCATCTTCGGTGTCCAGAAATTTCCCCAGCGCCTCAATGCGCCGGACCATAAGAAGAATGTCATCGTGCCCGGCAAGCGCAAAAACGGCGTCTACCAGATCATGCCGCGCACCCTGCTCGCGCAGCTGAATCTTCAGACGATCCGCAAAGAAAGCGAGAAGATCAGGAATAATCGCCTCTGACCGGCTGTGGTGAGCAGCACCGGACCGGGCATGCAAGCCCCAAGCTTCACGGATCGGTTGAGAGAGGGGAAAGCGCAGCCCGTTCCCCAGCACCAACCTGATTGTGCCCAGCGCCGCCCGCCTTAAAGCGTACGGGTCCTTCGAACCTGTCGGCTTCTCGCCGATTGCCCAGAAGCCGACCAGGAGGTCGAGCTTATCGGCGAGCGCAAGCGCAACCGAGACCGGATCAGCCGGCACGAGATCATCGGGACCCTTTGGCTTGTAGTGATCTTCACAGGCGTGCGCGACCGCTTCATCTTCGCCTTGCGCTTGCGCGTAATACTTGCCCATGAGCCCTTGCAGCTCGGGAAACTCGCCGACGACTTCGGTGAGCAGGTCTGCCTTGCAGAGGAGCGCCGCGCGTTCGGACTTCTGCACGTCGGCATCGATTGCCCGCGCAATATGCCCCGCCAGCGCCTCCAGACGGGCAATGCGGTCAGCCTGCGTCCCGAGCTTCTCATGAAAGACGATCTGCTGAAACTTCGGCAGTCGATCCTCCAGCCTGGTCGCAAGATCAGTCTCATAAAAAAATTTTGTATCCGAGAGCCGCGCCCGGATCACACGCTCGTTGCCCGCAACTATTGCCCTGCCGCCGTCCCGCGCCTCGGTGTTGGCGACCAGAATGAACTTGCTGACCAGGTCCGCGCTGCGCGGATCGCGCAGCACGAAGCATTTCT
>Ga0209331_1000308_pt1 | contig 17969 bp, 10 predicted proteins | sample JacPinW_OM3H0_M3_FD_187971 | JGI IMG/M metagenome (GOLD analysis project Ga0209331, IMG submission 187971) | Forest soil microbial communities from Algoma, Ontario, Canada - Jack Pine, Ontario site 1_JW_OM3H0_M3 (SPAdes) (version 2) | ecosystem: Environmental > Terrestrial > Soil > Boreal...
CCAAACGAACCGGCGGCACCGATCCCGCCACCTGGGCCTGGACAACTTGCGGCGCCAACGTCGCAGCGCCGGCCAGTGTCACGCAATCGAGAAAGCCGCGGCGATCGATGAAAGGCCCGTGGCGCGTGCTGCGCATATCTTCCTCCTGATCGAGCTGATCCAGATGCTCGGGGCTTTCTTATTCAATCACCTCGTCAGCCCGGCCAATCAGCGGCAGCGGCACTGTCACGCCGAGCGCTTTGGCGGTTGCCAGATTGATAAACAACTCGACTTTCGTGACCTGCTGGACCGGAAGATCGGAGGGCTTCTCGCCCTCGAGAATGCGACCGGTGTAGAGCCCGGCTTGCCCCCAAGCATCAGGAAAGTTCGTTGCGTAGCTCATAAGGCCGCCCAGTGCCACGGCTTGGCGCCATCCATAAGTCGCCGGCACTGCATTGCGCGACGCCAATGCCACTATTTGATCGCTGTGCGTGAGAAAAAAACCGTCCCCGCTCACAAAGAGAGCGTCAACACGCTTCTGAGCATTATTCGCAAAGACCGTTTCGATCTCGTCCAGGCTACTTGCATTTAAAAGCATCAGTTGCATCCCAAGGGCATCCACCGCAACCCGCACCTCTCTGGCTTCAGACTCCGCAAAAACCGGGTTGGTCGGGTTACGAAGATAGGCGATCGACTTTGCCGCGGGCACCAATTCTACGAGAAGCTCAAGGCGCTTTGCAGCGACTTCCGCTAAGAAGAGATTGATGCCAGTGAGGTTTCCGCCGGGCCTGCTAAGGCTTTCCACGAGCCCGATCCGGACCGGGTCGGCGCCTTGCATGAAAACGACAGGGATCGTTTGGGTCGCTGCCTTGGCCGCGAGCGCACCAAGGGTGCTTTCCAGTACCACGATCACCGATACCTGACTATGAACCAGTTCGGCGATCAGGCTCGGCAGCCGCTCGTTGTGCCCATGTCCCCACCGGTATTCGATCACGACATTGCTGCCTTCGGCGTAGCCGGTCTCACCCAGGCCTCGGATAAAGGCAGCGAGATACTGACGCGTCTCTTCGAGCGATGTGAGGTGCACAAACCCGATCACGGGTATCGTCGGCCGCTGCGCATGCACTGGAAAGGACGAAGCAGCGACACTGCCGATCACGCCGAGAAATTCGCGCCGTCTCATGTCATACCCCACGCTTCTGAACTAGCATCGTAATGAAAAAGCCCAACACGATGGAAGGGGCTGAATTGACGGTAGTACTGACCGGCCAATATCCTGTGGGTCACTCGCCCTCGAGCCATCCCGCGGGGCCGGCCGGCTGTGTCCGGAGTTCTCCAACACCGAACGTGACCCACGAAACAAGCGCTGACGCGATGTGCCATGAGAAGGCTCATGCGCTGTAACAAAAAAGCGGGGACAGGCGGTGAGAACCACGAATCACGCAGGCTGGACTACTCTGTTGTAGGACTGGTGTTCATGACAAAACTTGTACTCACAGCAGTCTCACTGATTGCACTGCTGACCGTTTCCGGTTGTGTCGGAATTGGTAAAGGCAAAGGCAAAGCTCCGCCGGATGTCCCGCCGATTATGACCAAGGGGTGATTACTCTCTATTACCTTGGACGGCCTATCCGCGATGTCGAGACCGAGTACGGCTGTTTCGGTGCGGTCAGCCAGTGCCGTCGATGGCTCGCCACGCGCTCAGCGTGAACGAGGCAGTGCACCCCGCTTTATTAGAATCGACTCGTGAGTCGAGCATCAAGTTGAATGCTGACAAGCGCATTTACGTCGTAGCGGATTGGACGAAGCCGGAGTCTTTTCAGCGTCGGCGCAACGCCGGGCGCCTCGGTACCACAAGCAACAGAGCGACCTACCAGACAGACGTCGATGCAATTCGTTGATCCCAGCCGGCACCCGCGGCGCATGGCTACTCGGTTCTGGTGAGAAGCCGAAAGAATAACGGGACGAAGAGAATCGCGATCGCCGTGGCAGCCACCATGCCGCCTATGACGCCAGTACCTATTGAGTGTCGGCTTGCTGAGCCCGCCCCCGTACTTACCGCCAGCGGCAGGACGCCCAGAATGAACGCAAGCGACGTCATCACGATTGGACGGAAGCGAAGTCGAACGGCTTCGATCGCGGCGTCATGCACGGAGAGGCCCCGCTGAAAGGCTTGCGAAGCAAACTCGACGATAAGAATTGCGTTCTTTGCTGCCAGCCCGATCAGCGTAATGAGGCCGATCTGGAAGTAGACATCGTTCTCGATCCCACTCAGGTATACGGCAAGCAGCGCGCCAAAGATGGCAAAGGGTACCGCTGTGATCACTGCCAGCGGTAAGGACCAGCGCTCGTATTGTGCGGCTAGGATCAAAAAAACCAGCATCAGGCCAAAGATGAAGCCCATGTATCCGGTGCCGGCAGTCGACAGCTCCTGGTAGGCCGATCCAATCCAGCCGATCGTGTACTCCGGTCCAAGCGTCACAGCCACCACGTTCCGCATCGCGGCGATTGCCTGCCCTGATGAATACCCTGGAGCTGGGTTGCCAAGAATCTTGGCCGACGGAAAGATGTTGAACCGGTCTACCAAATCCGGTCCAATGGCGCGCACGACCGAAACAAGCTCATTGAGCGGGACCATTGCATTGCTGTCCGAGCGAACAAACACTTGACGTAAATCGTCCGGGGTTTTCCGGAACTCGGCTTCGGAGGAAAGACTCACCCTGTACGTGCGACCGAACAATGTGAAGTCATTGACGTACAGGCTACCGAATGAGCTCTGCATCGTGTCGAATACGGTCGTGATTGGAATGCCGATCGCCTTGGCCTTTTCCCGGTCAACATCGATGCGATATTGGGGCACATTCGTACTGAACGTGGTGGAAACCCCCTGCAGTTCCGGACGGCGGCTGGCGGCCTGAACCACCCGTTCAGCAGCTTGCGAAAGCGACGTGAGCGAGCCTCCGGCGCGATCCTGGAGATACAGCTCAAAGCCGCCCGTGGTGCTCATGCCTTGGATGGGCGGGGCGTTAAGCCCTATGACAATGCCATCTTTGAAATTGGCGTTCAGGGCGCCGAGAGAAGGCGCCAGATTGCGCGCGTCCTGGCGCGGGTCTTTGCGCTCCGACCAATCCCTAAGCGTAACGAACGCAATTCCCGAGTTTGTCTTCTGCGACGTCGAAAGCAAATCGTACCCTGAGAAGCTCACAACGTTGGCAACGGCCGGATTTTTCTGAAGGGCCTCACTAGCCTTAGCCGTAATTTCGCGGGTCCGCGCAACGGACGCTGCCGGAGGTAAGGCCGTGACGAGGAAAACGTATCCTTGGTCTTCGTTCGGCACGAGTCCGGACGGAATGCGCTGGAACAGTAGCGCGACCGCGGCCAACAGCACGCCGAATAGCACCATGCCTAGGACTGGGCGGACGAGCAGCGCGCCGACCATTTTAGTATAGCCGCTAGTCAGGCAGTCGAAGGCGTGATTGAAGAGCTGGAACGGCCGCCACGGCGCAGAATGCTCGGATTTCAGGATCAGCGCGGCCAGAGCCGGCGTGAGCGTTAACGCGACAATACCGGACAGAACCACCGAGACGGAAATTGTCACAGCGAACTGGCGGTAAAGCTCGCCCGCCAACCCGCCGAGAAATGAGACGGGGACGAAAACCGCACAGAGCACGAGAACAATGGCGATCACCGGCCCTGCCACCTCATCCATCGCCTGGATCGCAGCATCTCGTGGGGATTTTCCCTCCGTCCTCATGATGCGCTCCACGTTCTCAAGCACGACAATCGCGTCGTCCACGACGATGCCGATAGCAAGGACTAACCCGAACAGCGTCAAGAGGTTGATTGAGAACCCCAGAAGATACATGCCGGCAAACGTGCCAATGATGGAAACCGGGATGGCGATGACAGGGATAAGAGTTGCCCGCAGGTGCTGCAGAAACAGAAACACAACGAGGACAACGAGAACGATGGCCTCGATGAAGGTGAGGACTACCTCCTCGATCGACACCTCAACAAACCGCGTCGTGTTGAAGGGAATGTCGTAGCGAAGCCCTTCGGGGAACCGCTTCGCGAGGCTGTCCATCGTTGCCTTCACGGCGGCGGCGACCTGAATGGCGTTGGCGCCCGGTTGCAAATAGACCCCGATCGGAACCGCAGGCGAGCCATTGAACGTCGCCGAGAACCCATATGTCAGCGCGCCCAGTTCCACGCGGGCCACATCCTTGAGGCGCAGGGCCCCGCCGATCTCATCCGACCGGATGATGATGTTCTCAAATTGGGCCGGGTCGACGAGCCGTGCCGGAGTAGTCACCGAATAGGTGAAGACCTGCGGATCTGTCATCGGCTCCTCACCGAACCGGCCCGCAGCGAATTGCGCGTTCTGCTCGCGTATGGCCGCCGCGATATCGCCTGGGGTGAGGTTGTATTGGGCGACCTTATCAGGTCGCAGCCACACCCGCATGGAGTAGTCCGATGCACCGAAAAGCGACGCATCGCCGACACCGGGCACACGACGGAGCTCGTCGAGCACATTGAGCAGCGCGTAGTTGCTGATGAAGATGGTGTCATAACGCCCGTCCGGCACAGACATTGTCAGCACCTGCAGGATCGAGGTCGAGCGCTTCTGCACGACGATTCCTTGCCGGGCTACTTCCGGCGGGAGAATCGGGAGGGCACGTTGCACGCGATTGTTGACGTTGATGGCAGCCTGATCGGGATTGGTGCCGATCTCGAAAGTGACCGTCAGGCTCATTGTTCCCGCGCCAGTGGACGTTGAACGCATGTAGATCATCCGTTCGACGCCGTTGATCTGTTGTTCGAGCGGGGCGGCAACGGTGGCAGCAATTGTCTCGGCCGTGGCACCAGGATACGTGGCAGATATCACGACGTCCGGCGGTACAATCTGCGGATATTGCGCAATAGGTAGGACGCGCATGGCGACTAGACCCGCCAATACAATGATGATCGACAGGACCGTCGCGAACACCGGTCGATCGATAAAGAATCGGGAGATCACCCCTTGGCTCCGGTGGCGGACTGCGGAGCGACGGTCATTGCGACAGCCTTCACTGGGGCGCCGGGCCTCACTCGAATGACCCCATCTGCCACGACCCGCTCGCCAGTCTTCAATCCTCCCCTCACCAGCCAGCTGTCCGTCAGCTCACGGTCCAGCCGCACGGGGCGCACCTGCGCGACAGAGTTTGCATCGACAATGTATACGTACGGCCCTTGCGGCCCTTGCATGATGGCGGCCTTGGGTACCGCGATGGCATCGGGCATCGTAACGCCCTCGATGTTGACCCGCACGAATTGGCCCGGCAACAGGCTGTTGTCGTGATTGGGAAATACGGTGCGAATCTGGATCGTGCCCGTGCGGGGATCGACAGTGCGAGACCTGGTGTCGAGCTTCCCTGTTTGGGGATGCGTACCGCCATCCGCAAACTGCAGCACCACCTTGAGATCCTCGGAATTGATTGGCTTGGATCGATGTCTGTCGATCTCCTGGAACTCGCGCAACTCGCGATCTGTCGTGGTGAAGTTCACGTACGCAGGATCCACCTGCATGATTGTGGTCAGCAGCGTCTGCTGCGCCTGGATCAAGGCACCTTCCGGTGCCGACGTTAGACTGGTTGGTCCCGTAATTGGCGACTTGACGGTGGTGTATTCCAGATTGAGTTTGGCAGTCTCGAGGTCTGCCTTCGCTGCTTGAAGGGCAGCACGTCCCTGGTCGCGCGCAGCGGTTGCGTCATCCACCGCCTTTTGCGTGCTCACTCCTCGCGATGCAAGGGACTCCGTACGGACGAAATTCTCTTCGGCCTGCGTCAGTGTCGCTTGGGCCTGGGCCACCTGTGCATTGGCTCGGGCGAGGGCTGCTTCATAAGGGCGTGGGTCGATTTGAAAGAGGACGTCGCCGACTTTGACCGCCGCTCCCTCGTTGTACTCGCGCTTGAGGAGAATGCCACCGACCTGCGCGTGCACCTCGACGACCCGAAAGCCCACGACCCGGCCCGCATATTGCAGCGGGAGCGGGATGTCCCGAGCCGAAAGCTCGATGACGCCGACCTCCGCCGGCGGCGTCGGCCGTGGGCCGACAGGCGCATCACGTGACTGCGCCCACCAAAAGGAGACGGCTGCCAGAAACCCGATGCCGGTGATAACAGCTCCGGTTCGGCGAAGGCGGACTGAGGTCCAAAATCGGAGCATTGCGGAGTGAATATTCCCGTTCGTAGTCACCAACATCCCGTGCAAGCTCTCGTCACCGCCATCGGCGGGCGGACAAATCACAAAACCTTATCGTTTTCCGGGAAGAACCAGGACGGAGCTTGTTTGAGGTCGGCGACCTATTTCGGCGATCGATCGGTCAAACATTCGTTTGAGACCACTTCAAGGCGGAAAGAACAGCAAGCGTGGCAAATTCATGGAAAAGTGACGCCCGCCATTCAATCTCGCCGTCGAGCTGTAGTGCTTGTTGCAAGCCTATGATGCAGACCGGATTCACGCTCAAATCAAAGCGCAGTTTAAAACGCTGACGCGATGGCCAGAAACGGACATCGGCCCGCCTTTATGGGTGCTCCAGACATCGCTGTTTGATTATGGGCCTTGGATTGATTTGAGGGCCGCTTGGCCGGTGGGCGCATCAAGGATGCATGCGTGGCTTGCAAGACTGGCGGAACGACCCGGTCAAAGGAAACCATCGTTTGATTATTGTGACGTTTCCTTGCTGTTGGCGTCGAACATCCTGACGCGCGCGCCGCCAGCATCAACCCGAGCCGACCATCGGATGATCATAGCGGCATCCAACAACGCCATTGAAGGGATTCCATTGTCGGTCGCGATAATCACGCGGGGTTTTTGTTGCGGTTCCAGGAATGTCAGCCTGGGTGAGCCGTCGGTCACGAGACCAATCACGGCGCGAGATTCCGCTCCATCAGAGAATATGAGCGAGGGCCGGCCATCGCCGCCAACGCCGAGCACAGTGACGACACGGCCATTTGTGTCCATGAATCCAAGCGACGGCCGGCCGTCGGCGCCCAAGCCAAGCGCGGTAACGAGACGTTTGTTCGAGTCCGAGAAACTGATCGAGGGCCGATCGTCGGTTCCCACGCTTATCGTGGCGACGACACTGCCCTTCGAGTCCTTGAATCCAAGATACGGCCGGCCATCTGCATTGCTGCCCATCGAGGCAACCACGTCGCCATTCGAATTGCGGACCAGAAGGGTCCCTGCCGAGATGGTCCGCGTCCTGTCAAAAACGCCCTGGGACAGTCCCAAGGCGATCGCTCCAAGGATAAAGGCCCCTAAAATCAGCCAGCGAAGTCTACGGCTCTCGCGTTCAACGCGATCGAGCCGCTGCGCCATTCGATCGACAGTAAGCTCCGATTCGACAGCCATTGTTGGTCTCCTCATGTCCCACAGGATGCGGCGGGCCGCGACTACGAGTGAATTGGATCGTTTCAGAACGCTCCTATGCGCGCAAGCGTCGGACCTCCTCTATGACAACGTTTGGGTCGGCAGAAATGATCTCACTGTCAATGACGAGCTTTTCCGGCCGGTCCCGCTCCCCCTGCTCAGCTGCAACACGAGGTTTAAATGAAGCGGCGGCAGTTCCGGTTCGGGTCGAGCTTTCGGACTTTTCACACAGCCAGGGTCATTCGCTCCCGAGCCACCCCTCGGCGCCGGCCGGCTATGTCCGGAGTTCTCCAAAACCGAACATAGCCCGAAGCATGAGGCGCTGACGCGATGTGCCAACAGCGGTCATCGACCAGCCTACTCGATCACCTAGTCGGCGCGGGCGAGCAGCATTGGCGGCACGTCGAGACCAAGCATCATTGCGATCGAAAGGTTCTCACGAGCTCGAACTTGATAGACCGGACCACTGGCAGGTCGGAGGGCTTCCGCTGATCATCCGCAGGCGGCGCTTGAGCGGGACCTCGTCGAGCGCAGCCTCAGTCCAAGTCACGCCGCCGCCTCCGTCACTGCATCCCTCTGCAATGAGCCCCGGTTGCTCGGCAGGTGCAGCAACACGATCGTGCCGCGTCCTGTGGTCGAGCGGATGCGTATTGTGCCCTGGTGAAGCTCGGTAAGTGACTTGGCGATGGCAAGACCGAGCCCCGAGCCCTGGTGGCTCTTGGTAAGCTGGCTTTCCACCTGCTCGAATGGCCGGCCGAGCCGGGCGAGCGCCTCTTTCGGAATGCCGATGCCGGTATCTGCAATGGCAATGCTCACCCCGCCTTTGGTCGCCCGGGCGTGAATGGTGATACGACCGCCTTCGGGGGTAAACTTCACCGCATTCGACAGCAGGTTCAACACGATCTGCTTGAGCAGGCGAGGGTCGGCGGTCAAGCTTATGCCGCCACGGATGCGGGCGATGAGGCTCAGCCGCTTGTCATCAGCTCGGGCAGAGACCACGCGCATCGCGTCGTTGAGGAACGGCTCGAGCTCGATCTGTTTGGCATCAAGCCGGATGCGGCCCGCCTCGATTTTCGACATGTCGAGGATATCGTTGATCACTTCGAGCAGATACTGACCGCTTTGACGAATGTCACAGCAATACTCGCGATATTTGTCGGTCCCAAGCGGACCGAACATTCCCGACTCCATGATTTCGGAAAAGCCGATGATGGCGTTGAGCGGAGTCCGCAACTCATGGCTCATATTGGCAAGAAACTTTGACTTGGCCTGGTTGGCGTCTTCCGCGCGCGTTTTCTCTTCCGAATATTTTTCGGCCAGATCGGCCACTTCCTCGGCCTGCCGCTCAAGCTCTTGCTGCGACTTGCGCAGGTCGGCCACCGTGGCCATCAGCCGCTTCTCGCTTTCCATGAGCTTCTCTTCATGGCGCTTGATGTTGGTGATGTCGGTGCCTACCGAAACATAGCCGCCGTCTTTCGTGCGCCGCTCGCTGATGTGCAGCCAGCGCCCGTCATCCAGCTGGGCCTCGAAGGTGCGGGCGCCAGGAATCTGACCTTCGCTCGTGACCTTGGAGCGCACTACGGGTTTGCGCCCCGCTTCAACGACGGATTCATACGATGCGCCGGGCGCGATCGCCTCGTCCGGCAGATTGTGCAGCGCCTGGAAATTGGAATTGCACAGCACCAACCTGTTCTGCGCATCCCACACTACGAAGGCTTCCGGAATCGTTTCGACGGCATCGCGCAGCCGCAGATCCGCCTCGACGGTTCTCTCGACCAGCGTCTTCTGCTCGGTAACGTCGACTGCAATTCCAATGAGATGCGGACCGCTGTCGCCGGATTGTTGGACCAGCTCGCAACGCGCGCGCATCCAGACCCAGTTACCGTTGGCGTGCCGCATCCGAAACGCGTGGTCGACGAACGTTGCCTTGGCCTCCGCGAGCTCGCGTGCCAGCTCGTAGAGGTCGATGTCCTCGGGATGGACTAGGGCATTCACTTCGCCGAAGCCCAGAAGCGCGCTCCGCGGCCTCTGTCCCAAGATGGCGAACATGGAATGAGACCAGAAAATGCGTCCGCGGGCGAGATCCCAGTCCCATAATCCACATCGTCCGCGGTTGAGCGCGGTGTCGATACGCGAGCGCACCGTCTCATGTATGCCATCCGCCTCGCGAGCTCGGGTTGCTTGCCAGTGGAATGCAAAACCGAGGATGAGAACTACGAAGCCGGTCGTCGCGGAGAGAGTTACGGTCAGCGCCGTATCGGACACCCAGCCGGTGAGTGCCTCGGTGCGGCCTTGCAGAATGGCGAGCTCGCCGCTGTTCCCGGAAAGGTCGCGCACGGTGGCAAAGGCCGGGCTCCCGTCGGCAAGCGGTATCTCCAGCACCCCAGCTGCGGCTCCGAATGTCGTCAGGGGCTGACTTGGACCGAGCACCTCGATCAAGCTGCGGCCGATATATCCCGCCTCGAGCGGGAGGGAACTCGCGACGCTGCCGTCGCCACCGTTGATCGGGGCATGCCGCACCGCGGCAACAATGACGCCATCGCCGTTCGTCACCAGTATCCGGCGCCCGGATACTCGCGCCCAACTCGGAATGATGCGCTCGAGCCCGCTCTGGAGACGGCGGTCCAAACCCGCCTTTTCCAGCTTGGAGCGATCCATCCGGGCGAGTCGATCGCTCAGATAGTCGGCCGTCGCTTCAATCTGGTTGGTGGTCTCGCTGACTGCCTGGCGACGGTGATCAAGCACCTGCACGACTGCTCCGACGCAGATTGTGAGCAGGAATGCGATGATCAACGCCGGCACCGCGCGACGCAGAGCAGGCTCCGCGGTGAGCAGCCGGAGGTAAGCCGGCTTGGCGATGGACTGAGCTAGCCCCTTGATCGAATCGGAACTAACGGACGCGCTCGCGACCTCGGCGCCCGCCATGCGTCGCCTCCTTCGGATTCCATAACATCTTCCTCGGAACGATGTGCCGCATCTCTCCGAATCAGTTTTGATTGGAATCGAAAGATGTCAATTTGTCGAGTGCCCTCATCGCTCAATTCGACAAAAATTCTCATGCGCGCTTCGCATCTGAGATGAAAGGCTTTTCGGAGTGATATCGGCCGAGCGCCGGTCATTCCGATCCTGTGCGTCGCCAGCCAAATTGGCGGCTTGCCATCAAAGCGGCCCAATGGTTACCGTCACCAGACCGGACGTGCCGCCGAACATGGATTGCGCAAGCGGCATCGCGAGCGGTAGCAGCGAACCTCCAACGCAAGCGGAGCTCCAACGCAATGGCAGATCGGGGCCAAAGCTCGAGCGCAACTTCGCTCATCGAAACGCGTCTGTTCGGGTACGAGCTTTTGAATGATCCCCTGTTGAACAAGGGGACGGCGTTCACCGAGGAGGAGCGCGATACGTTCGAGCTGCACGGGCTGCTGCCGCCCAACGTCGCTAATCTCGACGAGCAGGTCGACCGGCGCATGCAGGCGTTCCGCCAATTGCCCAGCGATCTTGCGCGCTACATCTTTCTGCGCGGGCTTCAGGACAGCAACGAAACTCTTTTCTATGCCGTACTGGTCCGCGATCTCGCCGGCATGCTGCCGGTGGTCTACACGCCTGTGGTCGGGCAGGGCTGTCAGGAATTCAGCCAGGCATTCCGCAGGCCGCGTGGGCTGTTCCTGAGCATCCCGCACAAGGCCCGGATCGAGCGGATCCTGGCCAATCCGCGTTTCGATAACGTGGACGCCATTGTCGTCACTGACGGCGAGCGGATCCTGGGGCTGGGCGATCAGGGCGCGGGAGGAATGGGTATCCCCATTGGCAAGCTTGCGCTCTACACGGCGTGTGGCGCGCTGCATCCCGCCACCACCTTGCCGATCATGCTCGACGTGGGGACCAACAATGTTGAGCGCCTTTCCGATCCGCTTTACGTGGGCTGGCGGCATGAGCGCGTGCGCGGGCACGACTATGACGAGTTCATCGAGGCCTTCGTGAGCGCGGTGGCCAAGCGGTGGCCGCACGTATTGCTGCAGTGGGAGGATTTCGCGCGCGACAATGCAACCAGATTGTTGGAGCAGTACCGGGATCGCCTCTGCACGTTCAATGACGACATCCAAGGCACGGCGGTCGTCACCACCGGCACATTGCTCGCGGCCGTCAACGTGACGGGCGTCCCGCTGCGAGAGCATCGCATCGCGGTCCTGGGAGGAGGCTCGGCGGGAATCGGAATCTGTTCGCTGCTGCTGCGGGCGATGCTGGCCGAGGGTCTGTCCAAGGACGAGGCCAAATCGCGCTTCTACGTGGTCGATCGCGAGGGCCTGCTGGTCGACGCAATGCCGGGAATCCTGGATTTTCAAGCGCCCTTCGCGCAGTCGCGCGCAGCAGTGAGCGATTGGCAGATCGAACGGGCGGATCGGATCGGCCTGGGCGATGTGGCGCGTAATGCGCGCCCCACCGTGCTGGTTGGCGTATCGGGACAACCCGGCGGATTCCCGGAGAGCGTGGTGCGCGCGATGGCCGCGGGCACGCAGCAGCCCATCATTTTTCCGCTCTCCAACCCCACATCGCGCTCGGAAGCCACGCCCATCGATCTTCTCGCCTGGACGGAGGGCCGCGCGGTCATCGGGACCGGGAGCCCTTTTCCGCCGGTGCGCAAGAACGGCCGCCCTTTCACTATCGACCAGACCAACAATGCCTACGTTTTTCCCGGGATCGGGCTCGGCAGCATCGTCGTCCGGGCAAGCCGGATCAGCGACGGCATGCTCATGGCGGCAGCGCGTGCGCTTGCCGAGGTCTCCCCGAGCAAAGGCGATCGCAACGCCAACCTTCTGCCCCCGGTAAGCGAATTGCGCGAAGCATCGTCCCGCGTGGCGCTGGCGGTGGGCCGGCAGGCGCAGGCCGAAGGCCTCGCGCAAAAGACGAGCGACGAGGAGCTGGAGATACAGTTGCGCGAGCGGATGTGGACGCCTCTCTACCGGCCTTACAAAAGAATCGTAGATGCGTGAGCTACTTACACGAAAAATACTCAAAAATACTCAGTTTTCCGACAGCGCGCGGCGCGCGATATCGCTCACATCCGGGGAGAGGCTGTATGCAATTGCTACGTGCATTAGCGACGCATGTGCACGCTGGCGACGTGCCGGTTCCAGCACGCGCCAGCTCTTGAAGGCCGAGAGCAGGCGGGCTGCGAGCTGCGGGTTTTTGCCGTCGAGCGCCAAAACGGTGTCGGCGACGAAGTCGTAGCCGGCCCCATCGGGACGGTTGAATTCCTTGTGGTTTCCCAGCGCAAAGGCATGAATGAGCGCCCGCACGCGGTTGGGATTGGCGAACGAGAACGCGCCATGCCGGGTGAGTGCCTTGATCCGGTCGAGGGTCCCGGGTTCGGGGATGACTGCCTGCAACGAGAACCATTTGTCGATGATCAGCGGGTCGCCCCGATAGCGGCCATAGAAATCCTCCAGCGCTTCGCCGCGCTCGGGCACGTCGCACAGCGAAAGCGCCGAAAGCGCCGCCATCCGGTCGGTCATGTTGTCGGCGGCATGATATTGCCGGGCGGCAAGACAGATGCTGTCGCGATGGCCCGTTGCGACGAGGAGATCAAGACAGGTGTTGCGCAGCGACCGCCGCCCGACGCTGGCGGCATCCACGGCGTAAGGCCCGGTTTGCGCCAGCGATCCATAGCGTTCCAGAAGCTCGGCGCCGAGATCGCCGCCGACGCGCGCGCGCAGCCCCGCGCGGGCCGCGAACACCGCCGCCGGATCGACATCCCGGCCGATCTCGCGCGCGATGTCCGCCTCGCCGGGGACAGTGAGCATGAGCGCGACGAAGGCGGGCTCGAGCGTGCCGTCGGCGAGAACCGCGCGCAAGGCATCCGTGAGCCTTGACTCCGTTCGGGCGGTGCCGCCGGTGCGCAGCGCCTTCGCATTCTCGACGAGCAGTTGCGTGGCAAGGGTCTGGAATGCCTGCCATCGGTTGAATGCATCGCCATCCCGGGTCGCGAGAAACCGCAACTCGTCGGCAGACTGGTTGACCACGAGCTTGATCGGCGCCGAAAAGCCGCGGTTGAGCGAGAGGACCGGCGGCGCCGCGATATCGGCGAAGACGAAGCTTTGCGCCGGCTTGCTCAAGGTCAGCACCGCGCGGTCGGGTGTCGCCCCCTCGCTCAACTTGAGCGGCAGATCGCGCCCGTCCGCGCCCACCAAGCCAATCGCCAGCGGAATGACCATCGGCTCTTTGCTCGGCTGGTCGGGGCTTGCCGGCACGGTCTGCACGAGGTCGAGGCGGTAGCTCTTGCGAGCGGCATCGTGGCTGCCGGTTGCGACCACTTCCGGGGTTCCGGCTTGCGAGTACCAGAGCATGAACTGGGCAAGATCGGCGCTGGAGACATCGGCGAAGCACTGCACGAACTCCTCCACCGTCGCCGCGCGCCCGTCGTGGCGGGTGAAATAGAGGTCCATGCCGGCGCGAAATTTCTGCGCCCCGAGGAGCGTCTTGAGCATGCGCACGACTTCGGCGCCTTTCTCATAGACGGTCGTCGTATAGAAGTTGTTGATCTCGTGGTACTGCGCCGGCCGCACGGGGTGGGCGAGGGGCCCGGCATCCTCGTCGAACTGATGCGCGCGCAGCGCGCGCACATCGCTGATGCGCTCCACCGCGCGCGAGCGCAGATCGGCCGTGAACTCCTGGTCGCGAAAAACCGTGAGCCCTTCCTTGAGGCAAAGCTGAAACCAGTCGCGGCAGGTAATGCGATTGCCGGTCCAGTTGTGAAAATATTCATGCGCCACGATCGCCTCGATGCGATCGAAGTCGGCGTCGGTCGCCGTTTCCGCGGACGCAAGCACATACTTGTCATTGAAGATGTTGAGCCCCTTGTTCTCCATGGCTCCCATGTTGAAGTCCGAAACCGCGACGATCATGAAAATGTCGAGATCGTATTCGCGCCCGAACTCCGTCTCGTCCCATCGCATCGCGCGCTTGAGCGAGGCCATGGCATGGCCGCAGCGCGATTCCTTGCCGGGCTCGACATAGATGCGCAGCGTGACATCCCGGCCGGACATGGTGCGAAAACGGCCTTCCACGCAGGCAAGATTTCCGCCGACCATGGCGAACAGATAGGAGGGCTTGGGGAACGGGTCGTGCCAGACGGCAAAATGGCAGTCGGTGCCGGCAATGTCGCCGGCTGCGATCAGATTGCCGTTGGCGAGGAGCACTGGCGCTTGCGCCTTGGTTGCCTCGATGCGGGTGGTGTAGACCGCCATCACGTCGGGGCGATCGAGGAAATAGGTGATGCGGCGGAAGCCTTCGGCCTCGCACTGCGTGCAGTAGATCGTTCCCGAACGATAGAGGCCGGAGAGCTCGGTATTGGCGGAAGGATCGAGCACGGTCTCGATCTCGAGAGCAAAGGGACCTTGTGGCGGCTGCGCGATGGTCAACCGATCCGCGGTCGCGACGTATTGCTCGGGCGAAAGCGCCGTTCCATCGAGCGCGATGGAGCGCAGAACGAGGCCCTCGCCGTCGAGCGTCAGGGGCGCGGGAGGACCGCCGTCTGCACTCGGCCGCAGGTTGAGCTTGGCGCGCACGCGGGTCGCCGTTGGGTCGAGCGCAATGTCGAGATCCACGGTATCCACCTGCCAGTCCGGCGGACGGTAATCGGCAAGACGGACAGGACGAGCTTCCTCAGTGCGCATGGCAAGTTGTTCCAGTGCAATGCTACGAGCTTCATAGCCGGATTGCCGCTACGCAATCCGGGGCGGCCGTTCCCGGATGTCGCTGCGCTGCATCCGGGCTAGGGTGCCCGCAACGCGTGCGACTTTGACCGGTTGCGGCATTTCCGCCATGTAATCCAGGGCTATCATTTGCACCGCTGGTGCGCAAAAGAGAATGGGAGGATTGGAATCATGCTCGGTGACTTAAGCATCAATGCTCAACCTCTCGGTTGTCATGCCCCGCTTCAGGCGGGGCATCCAGTAATCACGCCGCGGCAGGTGGAGGCGAAGGCGTCCCAAACCCGACGTTCGGAGGTTACTGGATCGTCCGCATGCGCGGACGATGACGACGCAGAGTATGGTAACGTCCTTGCGTTAGCGCCTATGAGGATCGGAATGGCGTTTTTCCGCGTGCTTGCACTGGCCCTGACGTTTGCTGGAGCTGCTCTGCCGACTTCGAGCTGGGCCCAGGCGTTCCCGTCGCAGCGGGTCACGATCGTGGTGCCGTTCGGTGCCGGAAGCGTCACCGACATCATGGCGCGCATCCTCGCCGATGAAACATCCAAGCACTGGGGGCAGCAGGTGATCGTGGAGAACCGACCCGGGCTTGCCGGCACTGGTGCCGTCGCGAAGGCCGCCGCGGATGGCTACACCCTGATGCTGACCTCCAATGGTCATACCGTCGCGGCGCTCGTAAACAAGAACCTTCCGTTCGATCCGGTGAAAGACTTTGCCGGAATCACCCGGGTGAGCTCGGCGCCGCTCTGTCTGATCGTCAATCCGGAGGTGCAGGCCAAAAGCGTCAAGGAGTTGCTCGCGCTCGCCAAGGCGAAACCAGGGACGCTCAATTTCTCCTCCGCGGGACTTGCCAGCACGACCTTCATCGCCGGCGCGCTGTTTCGCCGCGCGGCGGGGATCGACATCATGCATGTGCCGTTCAAGAGCGCGCCGGATGCGGTGACCGCGGTCGTGCGCGGGGACGCGCAGATGTATTTCGTGCCGATCAACCTGTCGAAAGAGATGGCGGAGGCGGGAAAGGTGCGCGCGCTCGCGGTCGCAACGCCTCAGCGTCTAGCGGAGTTGCCGGATGTCCCCACGTTCAGGGAAGCGGGCTTGGACTTTGTCTATGATTCCTGGTTCGGGCTGATGACCGAGTCGGGAGTGCCGCGCGATGTCGTGCACAAGATCAACCGCGATGTCGTGGCGATCCTGCAGAGTCCGGAGGTCAAGACCAAGTTCGCCGCGCAATTCGTCCTGCCGCGTGCGGATACCCCAGAGGAGTTCGACCGCATCATTCGCGATGAAACTGCGCAGCTCACCGAGGTGTTCAAGGATTTCACGCAGTGAGCCTGTTGCAGGGGAGGTTTGAAACCCGCCCCCACGCTGCGCACATCAGCACGTGATATCAGCCGAAGCGTCGTGGACGCATGCGCTGGTCGTCCTCCTTCAAGGCCGAAGCTTCACGTTCCTCAGCGATCACTTGATCTTCGGATTGAGCAGTTCCTGCGAATGCCGGAGTTCATGTTCGCCCTGGTGATGACGCTGGCGCCGGTATCGATACTGGCCGGTACTTGTTCGCCCTTCGAGGCGGCGAGCGCGGTCCTGACGCCCTCGTAACCCATGCGGAACGGGTCCTGCACAACAAGCGCGGCGATCGTGCCGTCCTGCAGGAATTTAACGAGTTGATCTAGATCTCGGAAGCGACAAGGGTGCAGATGCGAGGTCACATTGCGGTAGTTTGATGTAGTGAAAGCGACGGACAAAACGGTGGCTTTTTTCTCCGATATCGTCGAAAGCTTGAAAGGTCGGTGAGCAAATGGCCTATAAGCCGATCGAGTCCTACGGTGTCATCGGGGACCTGCACACGGTCGCGCTGGTGGGCATGGACGGTTCAATCGACTGGTGCTGCCTGCCGCACTTCGATTCGCCAAGCATCTTCGCCGCGATTCTCGACCAGCACAAAGGAGGCTTCTTCAAGATCGCCAGCCTCTACGAGGCCCAGCATAAGCAGATGTACCTGCCCGACAGCAACGTGCTGGTGACGCGCTTCCTCAGCCCCGCGGGGGTCGGCGAAGTGATCGACTTCATGCCGGTCCAGGACCGGGGCCTCGGCAAGAAGACGCACCAGATCGTTCGCGTCGTGCGGGCCGTGCGCGGGGCCGTGCGCTTCCGGCTCGAATGCCAACCCGCTTTCGACTACGCGCGGCGGCCGCATCAGATCACTCTGGAAGGCCGCGGCGCGGTGTTTGAGGCCCCCGGCATGCGCTTCTCGCTGATCAGCCGCTTTCCGCTGGCGCGCCAGGGCACGGGGGTCGCCACCGAGTTCCTGCTGCACCCGGGCGAGCCATCGACGTTCATCCTGCGCCAGGTCGAGGGTGATGGCGACTCCGGGTTGATGGAGGCGCGGCTCGTCGGCACCGAGCTGCTGACGCAGACCCTCGAGTTCTGGCGGCGCTGGGTGAGCAAGTGCCGCTACGATGGCCGCTGGCGCGAGATGGTCAACCGCTCGGCCCTGATGCTGAAGCTGCTGACCTTCGCGCCGACCGGGGCGATCGTCGCGGCACCGACGTGCAGCCTCCCGGAAGAGATCGGCGGGGTGCGCAACTGGGACTACCGCTACACCTGGGTCCGCGACGCGGCGTTCACTCTGTACGCCTTCCTGCGCCTGGGGATGACGAGCGAGGCCGAGCACTTCATGGGCTGGCTGGAGCAGCGCGCCATCGAAGGAGCCCGTCTTGGCCCCTTGCAGATCATGTACGGCATCGACGGCCGGCACGAGATGCCTGAGGAGACCCTAGACCACCTGGAGGGCTACCGCGGCTCGCGCCCGGTGCGCGTCGGCAACGGCGCTTGCGAGCAGCTGCAGCTCGACATCTATGGCGAGCTGATGGA
>Ga0209331_1000309_pt1 | contig 17925 bp, 15 predicted proteins | sample JacPinW_OM3H0_M3_FD_187971 | JGI IMG/M metagenome (GOLD analysis project Ga0209331, IMG submission 187971) | Forest soil microbial communities from Algoma, Ontario, Canada - Jack Pine, Ontario site 1_JW_OM3H0_M3 (SPAdes) (version 2) | ecosystem: Environmental > Terrestrial > Soil > Boreal...
ATCATCCCACCCCATCGCGAGCGGGGCGAGCCGCCAAACCTCTACCGCGCCGGGAGCGCCGCTCGCGGCATTGTTGGATTTCCCGTGGCAAGTGGAGCAGGGCAGGCCAGGTGCACCGTGATCCACGCCGCCGCGTGTGACGTTGAAGAGATGCGCATGCCGGTCGTCGCCCTGACGCGGAAAATTCGTCAGCGTGTGGCAATTCTGGCAACGGGGGCTGGCAAGAACGCTGGCGACCTTTGCAAAAGCGGCCACCGATTCTGGGACCCGGTTCCCGGTTTGCGACCGTGACGGCTGCACAAGGGCAAGGGCTCCGGCTGCGACAACTCCCGCGATCAAGACTGCACCGACCGCGCCGGTTCTCATGGCATACCTCGCGCCGCGCGGTGGATAGCGCTGCGAATCCGTGCATAGGTGCCGCATCGGCAGAGATTGGTGATGGCAGCATCGATCTCCTCACCGCTCGGGTGCGGCCTTTCCTTGATCAGCGCCGCTGCCGCCATGATCATTCCGGACTGGCAATAGCCGCATTGCGGGACCTGTTCCTCGATCCAGGCCTTTTGCAGCGGATGCGATCGGTCGTGCGAGAGACCTTCGATGGTCAGAACCTGTTTGCCGGAGACTGCGCCGAGTGGAAACGAGCAGGATCGAACCGGTTGGCCATCAATATGCACGGTGCAAGCGCCGCATGCGGCGATGCCGCAGCCGAATTTGGTGCCCGTCAGTCCTAAACTATCCCTCAGTGCCCAAAGCAGTGGCGTGTCTGCATCGGCATCGACAGTAACCGCACGGCCGTTTACGGAAAATTGCGTCACTTGATTATCGTCCTTACGTGAGCCGGTATCCGCTGCGCGACAGCGGCAGCGATCGAATCCGCTCGCCTGTGGCGGCGAAGATGGCATTGCATACCGCCGCGTGCGTTGGCACCGGACCTAACTCTGCGACGCCGGTCGGCTTCGCTCCGCTTTCGATGAAGCGGGTTTCGATGGCCGGCGTCTCCCAGAGGTGCACAGGGTCGAACTGGTCGAAATTGGTCTGCTGGATCTCTCCACCAGCAAACGTCGCTTCGGTGCGAAGTCCCGAAAGCCCCCACACCACGCCACCTTCGATGTTGGACATCGCAATGCCGGAATCGAGCGTCTGTCCAATATCGACGGCGCTCCAGACGCGATGGCATTTGACTTCTTTGCCGATGGCGGAGAGCTCCACGACCTGTGCGATATAGCCGCCGAAGGCGTTTGCGAGCGCCAGTCCCCGCGACCGTCCGGCAGATACCGCGCCTTGCCAGCGGCTCATTTCGCCGACCGCCTTCAGAACCGCGATCGCGCGGGGGTCGGCCGCAGCCAGCGCAAGGCGATAGGCCAGCGGATCCTGCGCAGCCGCACGCGCCAGTTCGTCGATGATGCTCTCGAGCACGAAATTGTTTGGCCCGTGGCCGGTGGTGCGCCAGACCGATACCGACAGAGGTGTCTCGACACGGTGTTGCGCGACCGAATAGTTGGGAATGGCGTAAGGGGTTTCGGTCAGTCCCTCGACGGCCATTCCGTCATACGCCGGCGGAGGCGCGATCGGGCGGGCCCAGTCGCCTTCCGCCTTGATAATGCCTCGGGGAAAAATATAGAGCATGTGAGATGGCGAGATGACACGGTGCGCCATGGCGACAGGAAGACCATCGCTGCCGAGCGATGCGGTCACGGCGTGCGTCATGGGCGGACGATAGGCATCGTAACGAAAATCCTCCTCACGGCTCCAGATCACCTTGACCGGGCGGCCAACCGCCTTTGCGACGACAATCGAGATTTGTGCGAAGTCCGCGAGCAGCCGTCTGCCAAATCCACCTCCGAGGAATGTGCGGTGGATTACGATCTGATCGTCGCTTAGCCCTGTCATCTGCTTGGCGACGGCGTGGGTTATTTCCACGCCCTGGGTCGGAATCCAGAGTTCGCAACGGTCCGCCGTCACATGGGCCGTGCAGTTCATCGGCTCCATCGTTGCGTGAGCCTGCACAGGGATTTCGAAGGTTGCTTCAAAGACCTTGCTTGCGGAGGCGAGGGCGGCATCGCTGTCGCCAAGCTTGGTTCTTGAATCAAACGAAGCCGACTTCAGCAGCGCAGCGTGGTCGCTCCTTTGCTTCTCCGTCGAATAATCGGCGATCGGACCGGCGGCAAATGAGAGGTCGGCGCTATCGAGGGCGCGCCTGGCCGTCCAGTAATCCTTGGCAACGACGGCGAGGCCGGATGGAATCTCGACCACGGCCAGAACGCCGCGGTGCGCCTTGATCGCCGCGGCATCGAAACGCGCAAGAGAGCCACCTTGCGACGGAGCGCGGCGAATGGCGGCAACGACCATGTCCGGCACCTTGACATCGATCCCGAAGATGGCAGAGCCGTCGACCTTCGACGGAATATCGATGCGCGGTTGCGGCTTTCCGATCAGACGCAGCGCGCTCGGCGGCTTCAATTTGGGATCTTTCGGAACCTCCAGCTTCGCCGCATCGGCTGCGACCGTGCCGAAGGTGAGGACATTTTTCGTCGCATCATGATGAATGCGACCGCTCTCGACGCGTAAGCTGTCTTCCGCGACACCTAACCTCGTTGCAGCGGCCCGGATCAGCATTTCGCGCGCGGCCGCGCCGATGGTGCGCATCATCGGAAAGAATGTCGAAATAGACTCGCTGTTGCCGGTGAACATCCACTGATATTGCGGATGCCGAAAGGCCGGATCGAAATCCGACCATTCGAATTTGATGCGCGACCAGTCGGCCCCAAGTTCGTCCGCAAGCGTCAGGGGAAGCGTCGTCGCAATGCCCTGTCCCATCTCTGACTGGGCGAGCTTGATCGCCACCGTATCGTCCGGCGCGATATGAAGCCAGGCGCTGATGGCGTGGGCGGACGGTCCGGATGACGATTGCGCATGCGCGGCCGTGCGCCCGGATAGGATTAGGGCCGCTGCGCCACCAGCCAGGACCTGACGCCGCGTCGGATGTTCAAACTTCATCGGTGGCTTGGTGGCAACTTCCATCAGGGGCCGTCAAATTCCATTGGATGGCTCCAGCGGCCACGCCGTGGTCGATGGGAGCGTCGCACTCCAACTAAAGAGCTGCTACTATTCGTTCAAATGAAATCGCTCGATATCTGATATGAACAAAACTAATATCATTCCGGAGAGCTCTGCCGTGCTAATCCAGGCATGATCGGCGCTTGGCTCCGGATAAATATGGACCATTGGTCTCATGGCAAACATGGATGTCGATCAAATCAAGCTGCGACGGCTCGACTTCTCGATGCTGGTGATCTTTCGCGATCTGGTTCGTCTGCAGAAGACGACCACCGTCGCGGCGCAGCTTGGCCTCAGCCAGTCGGCGATCAGTCATGCGCTCGCGCGTCTGCGCGAGGTTTTCGGAGACCCTCTGTTCCTCCGACGGCCCAGTGGGCTTGAGCCGACGCTGCGGGCACTGGAATTGCTGCCAAAGGTCGAGACGATTCTGCGGCTTGTGCAGGACGCCCTCGACGTGCCGGCACAATTCGACCCGGCGTCTTCGACGCGCTCGTTCCGGCTCTCCGGCAACGACCTTGTCGGCGCCCTGATCACGCCTTCGCTGGTCGGGCTGCTGCGACGCGAGGCGCCCGGGTGCCGCGTCGCATTTCAGTTCGCGGTCGGGGTCGCAAGCCTCAATGCGCTGCGAACCAACGATCTGGATATGGCGATTGGAAGAATCTGGAATTTGGCGGAGGATTTCCAGGCGACGCCGGTATTCGAGGAAAGCTTCGTCGTGGTCGTTCGTAAAAACCATCCCGCCGCCCGAACCAAAATGACACTCGAAGATTATCTCGCTCTGGACCACATCCTGGTCTCGTTCAGAGGCGGCTTCACCGGCATGGTCGATCAAGCGCTGAAGCGCCGCCGCCTCAAGCGGCGCGTCGTCGCCAGCGTGCCGATGTTCATGACGGCGATGACCACCGTCGCGCACACTAACCTGGCCGCGACAGTCCCTTCGCGACTGGCTGCAAGACACGCCAGACAGCTTGGACTTGCGGTTTTCGAAGCGCCACTGAAGGTCGACAGCTTCGCCATCAGCCTGGTGCGGCATGCGCGCTCGGCGTCGGACCCCGGTCTTGATTGGCTCGCGGCCAAGATTATTCAGGCCGGGCAGAGCTAGTCTTGTAAATGATCGGCTTGTGCCTCTTTACGGCCCTTCGGGAATGTCGATCGCGCGCAGAATGCGATTGTGTTGATGCTGGACAAGGCCTGCAGCGCCGGTCGTCGCGCGATAGGACAACCACCGAGGATCTTTGTACATCGCCGCACGCCGCCGCTCGCGGTCGGCCATGTCGTCGAAGCGCCACAAATGCACGAACTGATTGAGGTCGCCGGTTTCGGTCAGGAAATATCCGAACGGCTCGCCCAGATATTCCCGCATGATCGGCAGCGCCTGTTCGAAATGCGATTTCAGATATTTGTCGATCAGGCCGGGCTGGATCGTATAAGTACGCTCGTCAATGATCATCAAGCGGTCTCCCTGTCGATTGCTTTGAGGGCGGCTTCGTCGCCCAATCTATCGGACCAGCCGGTTAGACGCGATTTGAACTATTGGCCGGCTTCGACGGGGACAATCAGCGCGCCGAGCGCACAGCCTCCCTTCTGCAGGGCGATAAACGGATTGACGTCGACCTCCGCCAGCGTGTCGCGGTTTGCATCGGCAAACGCCGACAGCCGCACCAGGGCGTCTGCAAGTGCGTCGAGGCCTTCGGGCGGCCCCGTGCGCCGTCGAGCAGCTTGAATGCCTTGATCTCCCGGATCATCTCGTGGGCTTCCGCGCGGCCGAACGGGGCCAGGCGGAAGGTCACGTCCTTGAAGACCTCGACAAAGATTCCGCCGAGACCGAACATGACGACGGGTCCGAAGGCGGGATCGCGGCGCACCCCGAGGATGGTTTCAGCGATTCCGGAAATCATCGGCGAGACGAGAACGCCATCGACGCGCGCGCCGGGCGCCGCCGCGGCCGCGCGGGTCAACAGCAGATCAAATCCCGTATGGACGTCCACGTCGCTGCGAAGCCCGAGCAGAACACCGCCGATGTCCGACTTGTGGGGGATGTCTGCCGACAGAATCTTCAGGACGACCGGAAATCCGATCGCGCGCGCGGCCTGCCGCGCCTCTTCGGCCGTGGTCGCGATGCGATCCTCGGCGATCGGATTGCCGATGCCGGACAGCACGGCCTTGGCGTCGTGCTCGCTCAACCCCGTCGAAAACACCTGCGGCATTTGCTGGATCGATGCGGCTGCGGCGGGCATGTCGCGTATCGCCGACGGCGCGCCGAACGTCGTCGCGGCAGCCATGCGCGAACTGCACGGCTCGGCTCCTGGAACACCAGGAATCCGGCTTCCTCAAGCTGCGCGGTCAGCGCGCCGTCGCAGAGCAAGGAGAGCACAAAGGTCTGCTCCGGATATTTCTGTCGCAGCGCCACCAGATGCGGCAGCAATTGCGCCATGTGATCGGCGTTGCGCCCGACATGTGCGAGAAAGCAGATGATGGAATCGAGTTTGCTTCCCTCGATCGCTATGTCGAGCATCCGGGCAAACAGCCCAAGGTCGCCGAGAATTTGTGCCGACGTGTCGATCGGATTGCGGCCGCTCGCAAACGGGACGAGATCGCGTACGCGCTGTTGAATATCCTGGCTCATGGCGGGAAGGTCTAGTCCGTGTTCCACGGCGGCATCCGCCAGCAATACCCCAACGCCGCCGGATGTCGTGATGATGCCGACACGTTTTCCGCGCGGCAACCGCGACATGCTGCAGGCATAGGCGATATCGACCAGTTCCTCGATCGAATGCGCCCTGTGGACGCCGGCTCGGCGGAACACTGCATCATAGAGTACGTCCGAACCTGCGAGAGACCCGGTGTGGGATGAAGCCGCCTCGGCGCCAGCTTCCGTCGTACCGACCTTCATGACGACGACGGACTTGCCGGCGGCGCGCGCCATTTCGAGGGCGTCGATCAGGCGGCGTCCGTCCCTCGCGCCCTCGATCGTCACCAATATCGTGCGCGTATGCGCATCGCCTGCGAGCCAGGCGACAGATTCGGCGACATCAATGTCGACCTCATTGCCGGTGGCAACGAATGAGCTGAACCCGAGGCCGCGGCTGGCCGCTTGTGCTTCGGCCTCGATGGCCGCAGCTATCGCTCCCGGTTCGACAACCCGCAGAAGAGCTTCCTCGACGGCGTCGTCGACACGCAATCCTCCGAATGCGATGCAGCGGGGCTCGCCATTGTCGAGCGAACCCCGCCAACAGGAATAGCGCGGAATGATGGCGCGGTGATCGCTGGGTTCGTGGCAAGGAAAACGCGAACGACCACGCGCCGGCGTGGATCGTTCCGCGCGATCGTCCGGTACAGAAAAGTCGCCCGCCTTCGAAGCGACGTCGCAAGTCGTGACAGTTGCTACGACAGACGCCGGCAGCCCGCGCCGCCGCTCAACCAACCGGATCGGCCGGGACTCCTTCCAGCGCGGGTCGCTTCGCGCGCCACGGCGTCGCCTTCTCGTAAGCATCGCCGATCCTGAGCGCGGTGGCGTCATCGAACAGGCGCGCAGCGATCTGCAGCGCGAACGGCATACCGTTCCCGGCGAATCCCATGCAGATGGAATGCGCCGGATTGCCGGCGGAATTGAACGGCGTGGTCATGGATTTCTGCGTGAAGAGCCACGAATGCGGTTGCGGCTCGAGCTTGCCGGCCGGCTCGCCCGTCGGCGTGACGATGGCATCGACGGTCGCGAATACGCGCTGCGTCGCCGCCGCGAGTTCAGCGCGCATCCGCATGGCCTGGACATAGTCCTCGGCGCGGATCAATGCCCCGCATTGAATGCGATAGCGCAGGCTTGCGCCGAACAGTTCCGGGCGCGTCCGCAGATCACGCTCGTGGATCGAGAACAGCTCGCTCATCGCGATTGTCTTCTTCGAATCCGAATAGGCCTCAAGCGTTGGCAAGGTTACGGGCACGATGGTGGCACCGATCCCGCGCAACACGTCGAGGGCCACCTCGAACGCCCGACGCGTCGGCGCGGTCGTGCCGGCCTGATCGAGCCAGGACCACGGCACGCCGATCGTGAGACCGAGGCACGTACCGTCGAGCGCTGCCTGATAGTCCTGCACCGGCGCCGGCGAGCTGCCGGGATCACCGGGATCATGGCCCGCGATGACCGCCATTATCATGGCGCAGTCCTGCGACGTCCATGCGAGCGGGCCGGCATGATCGTGGCTGAAACAGTTCGGCAATACGCCCTTGCGGCTCACCCGACCATATGTCGGCTTCAGTCCGGCGATGCCGCAGGCGGCGGCCGGAAGACGGATCGAGCCGCCCGTGTCGGTGCCGATTGTTGCCGGCGCTAATCCGGCGGCGACAGCGGCCGCGGAGCCAGAAGACGAACCCGCCGGATGATGCGCCAGATTCCAGGGATTGCGCGCCGGCGGCGCAAAGACGTCCCACGACGGTCCGCCGTGCGCAAACTCCCATGTGGTGTTCTTGCCGAGGAGAATACCGCCGCCCGCCTTGAGGCGCGCCGCGACCGTGGCGTCGCTCGCCGGCACATGCTTCGCCAAAAGGCGCGACTGACCGGTCGTCCGGATGCCAGCCGTCTCGACAATGTCTTTCAGGCAATACGGGATGCCTTGCATTGGCCCCCGATCGATTCCGGCCACGAAATCGGCCTCAGCCTGGCGCGCGTCGTCCAGCGCGCGCTCGGGCGTGACTAGAACGAAGGCTCGCAATTCCCGGTCCTGCGACGCAATCCGTTCCAGACAGGCTTTCGTCACTTCCACAGGCGATGCGGATTTCGAGCGATAGAGCCGATGCAATTCCGCAATAGTGTGTACGTCGGACATGCTTTTACGTCCTTTCCGGCACGAATACGTGGGCAGGTTCGGAGCCGTAGCCGAAACCGGACTGAAGGCGTGCCGTCATCGCGCGCAAGTAGCCGTAGGCTTCGACGATCTCGTCGAATTGCGATTGGCTCGGCTCGAGCCCCGCAGCTTTGACCAGAACGGCGACTTCCGTTCTGGAGACATCCAATCGATCGTTCATGGTCCGCGCTCCTCTGCTGTTGCGGGCGTTTCTAGGGACACCGCTCGCTTCGCAACAACTGTGCCGCGACGCGGACGACGCGACGACGATTCAATAAGTCCCTCTGCCAAGGGGGTTTTCGTTCCGGCCCGGAATATTGGAGGTCTTTCGGTCGGCGAGTCGGCGCTAACATGCCAGTTTTGTATGCAATGCTGTGTTCGCTGCCGCAGCAGAATTGATAAATCGCCGTCACGCATTTCTAACATATTGAAATTCTGAGATTCTATTTTTGCAGAGACGGCTAAAATTAGCGCATCGCAACCTATTGTGTTAAATCGATCGCGCACCTACCGTGACTTTTGAGCGTACTGCCGCGCCCCGGGCCCCATGGCCGGATCCGGACGCACGCCGGAGGGGCCCAAATCATGAGTCAGGTCACTGCGGAGAGACGGCAGCTCTTGAAAGCCATGCTCGGGGCCGGTGTCGCCACCATGACTCCCGCGCCTCTGTTCGCCCAAGCAGCCGCCTCGAAGGTCTTGCGCGTCGCCATGACGGTCGCCGACATCCCTCTGACGACTGGACAAGCCAGCCAAGGCGGCGAAGGCACCCGCTTCATCGGCCTGACGCTTTATGACGGCCTGATCAATTGGGATCTGTCACGCAGCGATGTTGTCTCCACACTGCGGCCCGGACTCGCGACCGAATGGTCGGTCGATTCCGAAACAAAGATGCTCTGGACCTTCAAGCTTCGGCCGAACGTCAAGTTTCACGACGGGTCCGCTTTCGATGCCGACGCCGTCATCTGGAACCTCGACAAGCTCATAAAGTCCGATGCGCCGCAATATGATGCGGCGCAAGCAGCGCAGGGCTCGCAGTATTTCACCTCGATCGAGAGCTATCGCAAGATCGACGCCGGCACGGTTCAGATCAAGACCAAGGTGCCCGACGCGGTTTTCCCCTACCAAATTGCCGGGATCATGTATTCGAGCCCGAGCCGATGGGAAGAAGTCGGCCGTGACTGGGGCCGCTTCGCTCAGCGCCCTTCGGGTACGGGGCCTTTCATCCTGGAGCGGCTCGTCCAGCGCGATCGCGCAGAGCTCGTGAAGAACGCGAACTACTGGGATCCGGCGCGCATCCCGAAATCCGATCGTTTGATTCTCCTCTGCATGCCGGATGCGAATACGCGCGTGGCCGCGCTTCTCTCGGGCCAGGTCGACTTTGTCGAGGCCCCGGCTCCCGACAGCGTCCCGCGATTGCGTAAGAGCGGCATGCAGATCATCACCAACTTGTACCCGCACGTCTGGCCCTACCAGCTTTCCGTTCTTGAAGACTCGCCGTTCAAGGATGTTCGGGTTCGGCGCGCGGCGAACCTCGCGATCGACCGGGACGGGCTCGTCAAGCTCCTCGGCGAACTCGCGGTCCCGGCAAAGGGCCAGGTCACAGCCGGTCATCCATGGTTTGGGACTCCGAGCTTCCAGATCAAATACGACCCGGAGGGCGCGAAGCGGTTGTTGCGCGAAGCAGGGTTCGACCCTGGCCGGCCATGCAAGATCAAAGTGATGATATCGACCTCCGGCTCAGGGCAAATGCAGCCGCTTCCGATGAACGAGTTCATCCAGGAAAACCTCACCGCTGTCGGCTTCGAGGTTGAGTTCGAGGTTCTCGAATGGGAAGCCTTGCGCGGCCGCCGCCGCGCCGGCGCCTTTGCCGCTGAAAATCGAGGCCGCCATGGCCTGAACAACTCATGGTCGTTCTTGGAGCCAGACATCGGAATTCTCGGCGTCACGATGGATCGGCTGCGGCCGCCTGCCGGCTACAACTGGGGCGGCGTCAATGATCCCAAGCTCAATCAGCTCGGGGAGCGCGCCAAGGTCACATTCGATCCGGCGGAGCAGAACAAGATTCTCGCCGAGATTCATTCCTACATGGTCGATCAGGCTCTGTGGATCTGGGTTGTGCATGACCTCAATCCGCGCGCCCTCGGCCCGAAGGTCAAGGGCTTCGTCCAGGCGCAGAGCTGGTTCCAGGACCTGACGCCCGTCTATGTTGAGAACTGACGGCAGCACCGGGGGCGCCGGAATCGTCGCCTCCGCTCCGCTATCTCGAAGCATTTTCGGTCTCGAAAGGGTCTCGCCGTGCTGAGCTACATCGTTCGACGCGTAACTTACGCGCTGCCTATTGCGATCGGTGTGACGATCCTGTGTTTCCTCCTCATTCATCTCGCGCCGGGAGATCCGTTGAGCGCGGTTCTGCCGGACAACGCTTCGCCGGAAATGCGCCGGCAACTCGCCGCGCTATACGCCTTCGACCAACCTCTGCCAGTGCAGTACTTCATTTGGCTCAAGCGCATCCTCGTCGGTGATTTCGGAATCTCCATACAATCGCGACGGCCGGTCATCGGGGAAATCCTCCCGGCGATACAGAACACATTCATCCTGGCCACGGCGGCCGTCGCGATCGGCTTTCCTATTGGAATCCTGCTCGGCGCAATTGCCGGCTTCGTGAATGGCACTGCGCTCGACCGAGTTGTGACGTCGATCGCGGTCACCGGTGTCAGCGTCCCGCACTATTGGCTCGGCATGGTGCTTGTCGTTGTGTTCGCCGTGAACCTGAACATGCTGCCAGCCATGGGGATGAGCCCGAGCGGTTCTGGCAATTACGCTCTCAATTGGGAGCATCTGCAGCACATCATACTTCCCGCGATCACGCTCGCCGTTATCCCCGCCGCGATCATTGCGCGCTCGGTGCGCGGCACTGTCGCTGATATCCGGCAGCGAGAGTTTGTCGGAACGCTTTATTCAAAGGGCCTTCGACCGTCACGCATCCTGCTTCACGTCGCAAAGAACGCCGGACCGACGGTGCTCGCGGTTGCCGGCCTGCAGCTCGCGCAGCTGCTCGGAGGATCGATCCTGGTCGAAACGGTCTTCTCCTGGCCCGGCTCCGGCTTCCTTCTCAACAGCGCGATCTTCACGCGGGATTTGCCGATCCTTCAAGGCACGATTCTCATCCTCGCGCTGCTCTTCGTCATGATCAATCTCTTAGTCGACGTCATGCAGACGATGCTTGATCCACGCATCAAGCGCAGTTGAGGAGAAAACGATGTCGCAAAGCATCGCCATTTCGGCCGGAGCAGCGACCTCAGCGCAACCGGCGCGACGCCTGACCTACTGGGCTGGCGTGCGCCGTCGACTGCGGCACGACCCTACGACCGTCATCTGCTGCGTGATCCTCCTCGTCATCCTGCTCGCCGCGATCTTCGCTCCCCTTGTTGCCCCGCATGACCCATTCCGCACCAGCATGATCCGGCGCCTGCTGCCACCCGGTTCCCCCAATTTCCTGCTCGGTACGGACGAACTCGGTCGCGACATGCTTAGCCGCCTCATTTATGGCGGGCGGATTTCGCTCGTGATGGGCCTCATGCCTGTCGGCCTGGCAACGCTAATTGGGGGCGCCCTCGGAATTCTGGCCGGCTATCTCGGGGGCGGCTGGAACATGCTCATCATGCGGGTGATGGATGTGTTCTACGCATTTCCATCCGTGCTGCTCGCGGTGGCGATTTCCGGCGCGCTCGGTGCCGGTCCCGGCAACGGCTTGATCGCGTTGACGCTGGTCTTCATCGCCCCGATGGCGCGCGTGTCCGAGAGCGTCACGACCCAGGTTCGCAACGAGGATTTCGTCGAAGCCGCGCGTGCGACCGGCGCCGCGGCGTGGCGGATCATGCTCGAGCATATCCTGCCGAATGTCCTCGGTCCCATTCTGATCTATTCGTCGAGCCTCATCAGCGTTTCGATCGTGCTGGCGTCGGGACTCTCCTTCTTGGGCCTGGGCGTCGCGCCGCCCAATCCGGAATGGGGATTGATGCTGAATACCCTTCGACAGGCGATCTACATCGCTCCCATCAATGCGGTGCTCCCGGGGGTGATGATCTTCACGACCTCCATGTGCTTCAACCTGATGAGTGACGGTTTGCGATCGGCCATGGACGTCAAGAGTTGAGGGCCGAAACATGAGCGCCATCGCGGATCTGCTGAACACCGAAAAGCCTTTCGCTCAAGACGCTCGCCCCGCGCTCGATCCTCGGGATCGCGGTGGCCCGCTGCAGCCTCTGTTGAAAGTCGAGGGATTGACGAAGCACTTTGCGCTCAAAGGCAGTCCTTTCGACCGAAAGCGACAGGTCGTACGCGCTGTGGACGGCATCGATTTCACCGTCGCCAAAGGCGAAACGCTCGGAATTGTCGGGGAATCCGGGTGCGGGAAGTCAACGACAGCTCGCCTGCTCATGCACCTCGTGAAGCCTGATGCAGGCACAATCGTCCTCGATGGAGATCCAGTCGGCGGCGTGCGCGGCGTTACGATTGCGGAGATGCGCCGTCAGGTTCAGATGGTGTTCCAGGATTCGTACGCCTCGCTGAATCCTCGCATGCCGCTCGCCGATGGCATCGCGTTCGGGCCGCGCGCTAACGGCGTTCGCAGCCTCGAGGCGCGCACTCGTGCCCACGAGCTTCTCAGTCTTGTCGGGTTGGCCCCGGAGCGCTTCGCCGAACGCTATCCACACGAAATCTCCGGCGGTCAGCGCCAGCGTGTGAACATCGCGCGTGCGCTCGCGATGCATCCGCGATTGGTGATCCTGGACGAAGCGGTCTCCGCTCTCGACAAATCGGTCGAGGCGCAGACGTTGAATTTGCTTATCGCGCTCAGGGCACGTCTGAGACTCACCTGCATATTCATCTCGCACGATCTGAATGTGGTTCAATTCATTTCCGATCGCGTGCTCGTGATGTACCTCGGGAAGGTCGTCGAAGTTGGTCCGGTTGACCGGCTCTACGCCAAGCCTGCTCATCCCTACACCGCCGCCTTGCTCGCCTCGCGCCCTTCGATGGACCCGCGCCGGCGCGTTACCAAACCTCCGCTGCAAGGCGATCCGCCAAATCCGATCAATCCGCCAAGCGGATGCCGATTCCGCACGCGCTGTCCGATCGCCTCCGCGGTTTGCGCCGAGCGCGAGCCGGTGCTGCTGTCACTCGAGCCGAACGGCGGACACGCTGTTGCTTGCCATGCCCGTATTCCCGGCTCCGGCCACATCAACCCGGTCCACGCCGCCTGAAGGAGGGGTCGCCATGGTTGCGCTGACTTTTGCACGGGAATACCCGCCGCCGGTCGCGCCGGTTGCGCCAAGCTCCGCAAGCCCGGCTGCGGAGGATCCGCCTGTTGGTCGCGGCGCCGAGTACGCACCACTTGTCGAGGTCGAAGATCTCACGGTTCGGTTTGTGACCCGTGACAGTTCGGTCTCGGTAATCAACGGCGTCAGTTTCACTGTTAAGCCGGGGGAGGTGCTCTGCCTGTTGGGCGAATCAGGATCTGGCAAGAGCGTCACCATGCGCTCCCTGATTCGCTTGCTTCCCGCGAGCGCGCGCTACGGCGGCCGCATCCGCGTCGGCGGCGCTGACATCCTTTCGCTCGCGCCAAGGGCGCTTGAGCGGTTTCGCGGCACCACAGCGGCGATGATCTTTCAGGAGCCGATGACCGCGCTTGATCCGGTATTCAAGGTCGGAACCCAAATCGCGGAAGCGCTGGTGACGACCAAGGGAATATCCTGGAAGTCAGCGAAGGCGCGCGCGCTCGATCTGCTCGAGCTCGTTCAGGTTCCTTCCGCGAAACGCCGCCTCGACGCCTACCCGCACGAACTATCGGGAGGGCTGCGGCAGCGCGTCATGATCGCGCATGCGCTTGCGACCAGCCCTAAGCTGCTGCTCGCGGACGAGCCGACAACGGCACTCGACGCGACCGTCCAGATTCAGGTTCTGCTTCTCTTGCGCGAACTGCAGCAACGGCTCGGGATGGCGACGATCTTCGTCACTCACGATCTGGGCGTGGCCTGCGAGATCGCCGATCGCATCGGCGTGATGTATGCGGGCCGCTTGGTCGAACTCGGCACCGTCGAGGAGATCATGGAACGCCCACGGCACCCGTACACCGAAGGGCTGATGCGATCGACCGTTCACGCAGGTATGCGCGGGCGTGTCCTTGACGCCATTCCGGGCATGCCGCCGGATCTCGCCGCATTGCCGCAGGGGTGCGCCTTCGCGCCGCGCTGCCGTGATGCGCGGGCGGTCTGCCTCGATCAACCACCGGCGGAAACCTTTCTGGCGGGAGGGCGCCGCGTCAGGTGCTTGCGCGAAGCGCCGGGCACCGCGTTCGCCGAATCTCCCGCGCTGAGCGCCTGACATTCCTTGCTCGCGCCGATCCTTGATCCCGCCGCATCCTAAACGGAGAAGTCCCATGGAACCCTGCCATCTGACCGCCACCGAAGCCGCCCGGCTGATCACCGCCAAGGAACTCAGCGTCGAAGAGCTGACGCGCTCGTGTCTCGATCGCATCGCGCAGCGCGACGCGAAAATCCGCGCTTGGGTAACGGTGGATCCGGCGAAGGCGATCGCGAGGGCGCGCGAGCTTGACAAGGTGATGGTGGCGCGAGGCCCGGCCGGCCCGCTGCACGGGTTACCCTTCGCCGTGAAGGACATGATCGATACGGTCGACCACCCGACACAGAACAACTCCCCCATTTACGTCGGCAACCAGCCCAGCCAGGACGCGCATGCCGTGCGAGTCGTGAAGGCGCAGGGCGCCTTCATTATTGGCAAGACGGATACCGTCGAATTCGCCGCAGGTGGCCGAAAGGCGCTGACGCGCAATCCGTTCGACCTGAGCCGCACACCCGGCGGATCGTCGTCCGGGTCCGGCGCTGCCGTCGGCGATCATCAGGTGCCGCTCGCCTTTGGCACCCAGACGGGCGGCTCGCACATTCGCCCAGCGTCGTTCAATGGCATCTATGCCTTGAAACCCACATGCAACGTGGTGTCGTGGACCGGTGCGCGCCAATCTTCGCCAAGCCTCGACACCATCGGATGGTACGGACGCGCCGCCGAAGACCTGACACTCGTCGCGCAGGCGTTCCGGCTGCGCGGAACGGACGCGATGACGCGTCCGAATGTCAAAGATCTAAAAGTAGGACTCGCCTATACCCACAATAGCTCGAAGGCCGAGCCCGCCGGACGCGAAGCGTTGAAATTGGCGGTGGAGCGCCTGGCAAGCGCAGGCGCGATTGTCGAGGAGATCTCCTTCGTTCCCGATTTCGCCACGTTGAATGACGCGCAGAAGCTGATCGGAAACTGGGAGGGCCAGGCTCAGTTCCTGCCCGACTATCTGGAAAGCCACGAAAAGCTGCACGACGATTTCCGGCAGAAGGTGGAAGGCGACGGCGATATGACCGTGGATCGAATCCGCCAGGTCTACGACACCGTGTATCGTTGCCGTGCAACGTTCGACGCCATGTTCGGTCCGAAGCTCGATGTGATTTTGACATTCGCGGCGCCGGGAGAAGCGCCGGTCGGTCTCCACTCCACTGGCGACTGGGTGATGAATTCCATGTGGACCATGCTCAATGTTCCGTGCCTGGCCATGCCGTGCCACACCGGCCCGAACGGTATGCCGGTCGGCGTACAGATTGTCGGACCGCGCTGGAGCGATGCTGACCTGCTCGCGATTGGCGAGGCCGTTGCTCCGCTGATCGACGTCGCGGCGTCTGCTTCGACCCAGGGAGTCGCGGCATGAGCGCGATCACGCCTCTGGTTCAGTCGGGCGCGGACCTCGACTGCCGTTCCGTACCATCCGGCCACCCCTCGGCCCGGCTTCGCAAGCAACCTATCCTCACCGGCGGCCCCGACGCCGCCAGCCCAAGAGGCGCGATGTCAGTGGTGATCAGCCACTCGCAAATCAGCGACATTGGCGTCCCCGGGACAGCTCGTACGCCGCGAGCGGTTACGACCAAATATTTACGCCGGCACGCTGACATTTTCGCGCTCATCGACAGCTATGTCAGTAACGAACGAGGTTACGGTCATGAAGTGAAAAGCCAGACGCTGACCAACGGCATCACCGATAATCGCATCCACGAGGGCCCAACGGCGCTTGAGCCACTCCTCTGTGAGGAGTGCCGGTTTTCCGAACTTCGGATCACGCCCGACGAAAAATGGTTTTGCGGCATCCGACCTCGCGGTATCAGCGTCGGCCGGAGCCTCACTGTATCCGGGCGCGCGCGGGCGCGTCCTAGGCGTCGATCAGGTTCGCACGGGAGAACCCGGCAACATTATTCACTCGGTCAACAAACTCCTGCCGCCCTACAGTCCCGATCTCGCAGTCCAGCCTATATTGTCGTGGCTTGCTAAGAATACTTATGTAATTTCGATAGATTGCTTAATATTTATATGCAACTTAAAATAATAATTGCCGGTCCTCGCCAATTGAACCAGACTTGGTGCTGTTGGCAATTGGAGAGAACATTGAGCCGGTGGGGTCGGACATGGGGCCGGCCGATTTCGATATGAGCACGCTGGGTTCGCTCATGCGCAGCGGGGAGCTGTCGCCGAAGCTGTGGGCGTGTGGGGTATGAAAGGTCTTACATTGAAAGTTGTTCGGACCAACAAGACAAAGAAGCTGCTTCAATCAGGTCAAGTCGTTATTGGTGCGGCAATTGCCTCTCCAGCACCGGAGTTCGTGGAGCTCGCCGCGGTGGCTGGATTTGATTTTGTGACTCTCGATGCTGAACATGAACCACTGGACGATTGGCAACTTGCCAACTTGATCCGTGCGGCCGATGCCTTCGACATAACGCCGATCGTCAGGGTTCCTAAAGATCCGGACCGGCTCCTCCGGCTGCTCGATATTGGAGCCCAGGGCGTTCACGTGCCTCGATGCAGCAGCGTTACCGATATGCGCCAACTCGCAAAAGCCACCCGATTTTACCCTCTGGGCGAGCGCACGTTCTATCGATTGGGGCGAGGCGGAAATTTCAATCGTGGGCTGACGGACGATGAATGGTCGCGCCAGTCGAATGAGGAACTGCTTGTCATAGCCATGATCGAGGAGGCGTCGGCACTCGATCAGCTTGAGGCCATGCTTGAGGTTCCAGGAGTCGACAGCGTCCACATCGGCCCGAAGGACCTCTGGCAATCGTTGGGAATGCCTTCAGCGGAAATGGTCGACAAGGCTATCAGCAAAATAGCAACTGCAGTACGCGCAGCCGGAAAACAACTCAGCCTTCAACTCCAGGGCTTTGACAGTGTCGACCGCCAGATCGAGCGCCACAGGGCGCTGGGAGCTAACATGATCACAGCCCCCCTCATCGGTTTGTTGGCTCGAGAAGGCGAAGCTCTCGTCCAAAAGATCCGTCGCAACTTGCACGGCACATGACGGAGCGGGCCTGCATCAAGATGCATGAGTCTCGAATAATTCGAGCCTCGAATACTTCGAGTCTCGAATTGTCCGACATTTCTAGACTCGTAATATTCGGATTTGAGAACTGAAGCATACTCAATGGATTGCTGTTTTGAGGCGGCCCGAATTCGACCCGGTTAAGTCCGTACCCGGACGCATTCGAATAGATCCGGGTACGGACCGCATCTGACAATTCGAGACTCGAATTCTCGGTCGATCGCGGACAGGTCGCAAGCGACTAGCTGTCGGCATCTGCGGTCCCCCGCTTGTTACGTTCGGCCTCGGTCATGTTGTGTTTTGCAGGGTGGCAGCCGAAAATGCGCCCGCCCGAGGATGAGTGAAAGGGGAGCTAGTGACGTGAAGCCGTCAGCCAACAGCGAGATCAGCAGGATCGTTCGTCAGATCGACGAAACCAGGACGACGGAATATTTCCGCGATCCGTACCGTCCGAACGCCAGGTTCACTCGCCCCGGAGGTATCGAAGGCTAAGGCCAGGATGCGGACAGCGGCGTGGCGAGCGGAGCTCGACAGGCGCAAGCCCCCGACGGCTTCGAAAGTCGGTATCGCGCTGGCCGCGGCCTTCGCGGCGCATCC